>Ga0335078_10015716_pt1 | contig 11238 bp, 10 predicted proteins | sample Lox_Sample_32_FD_206711 | JGI IMG/M metagenome (GOLD analysis project Ga0335078, IMG submission 206711) | Soil microbial communities from Loxahatchee National Wildlife Refuge, Florida, United States - Lox_Sample_3.2 | ecosystem: Environmental > Terrestrial > Soil > Wetlands | place: USA...
TATTTTGATCAGCGTGGTTTTCGTTTTGGGTGGCATTGGGAAGATTACCGGTTTCTCGATGGAAGAAGGAATGCTCGCGGGAAAGCATATGCCGCTGCCCGCCGTGGCGCTTGGAATTGCGCTCGTGATCGAACTGGTCGGCGGGCTGGCGATTTTGCTCGGGCTCTTCACCCGATTCACGGCGTGGATTCTTTTTCTGTACCTGATTCCGACGACGCTCATGTTCCACAATTTCTGGACCATGTCGGGAATGGATCGCATCGACACCATGATCCATTTCGAAAAAAATCTCGCCATCATGGGCGGCCTGCTGATTCTTGCTGCGGTGGGCGCAGGAGCGTACTCGATCGATTCCTCGCGCGTCGCGAAAACGTAATCGGCGGCTGAATCTGCCCGCGGTGCGACCGCATCCGATTCATGGTTTAATAATCGTCCATTTCAAGGAGGATTCATGTCTGAACGCAAGCGGCCCGCTCCTACCGGCGCGCCAGTCCACGATATTATTAGCCACCGCTGGAGCCCGCGTGCCTTCGACTCGCGTACGATCCCGCCGCACGAATTGAAGTGCCTGTTTGAAGCGGCGCGCTGGGCCGCATCGTCCTACAACGCCCAGCCGTGGTATTACATCGTGGCCACGAAGGACGATCCCGAGAACTTCCAGAAAGTTCTGAGCACGTTCGTTGAATTCAATCAGGGCTGGGCGAAGAACGCTTCGGCCGTGGCGCTGAGCGTCGCAGGGCAGAAGATGCCGCACGACGGCTCGAACAACCGTCACGCTTTTCATGACGTCGGCGCCGCCTCGACGACGCTGGCGCTTGAAGCCGCTTCGCACGGGTTTCAGGTCCACCAGATGGCGGGCATCCTGCCGGACAAAGCGCGCGAGGTTTTCCACATTCCCGAAAACTTTGAAGCCGTCGCCGGCATTGCGATCGGCTATCCCGGCGATCCAATGACACTCCCCGCAGGCCGCATGCGCGATCAGGAAACAGGGCAGCGCCAGCGGAAGCCTCTTTCGGATTTTATCTTCAGCGGCGCATGGGGAAAGACCGCGCCATTCCTCAAGTGACCATGGTGCGATCATCACCTCGCCTTCGAAATTAAGGAACCAGCCGGAGGCCGCCGCGGCGTGACGCTGGCGGCTTCGATCGACCCTTTCCGGAATTGCGATCACCCGCACGTGTTTCTTGCACGCCTGCTTTCCCGTTGATACTCTCGCGTCCGATTGGCGACTGCGAACGAGCGCGAATTTTCGCGCAGGGGGTGAAGCGTGGCTTCCTTGAAATCTCGGGGGATGGGGTTTTTGCTGGCGCTCGTGTTGCTGGTGCCAGTGGCGTACGCGCTGTCTTCGGAAAGCAAGAAGGATGCAAGCGAAATGCAGAGCCTGAAAACGCAGGTGGCGGCACTGCAAAAGCAGGCGCAGAACGCGGAAGATTATATTGCGATCTCAAATCTGCAGGCGGCCTACGGCTATTACGGCGACAAATGCATGTGGGACGAAACCGCCGATCTTTTCGCCAAAGACGGCACTCTCGAAATCGGCCTGCGTGGTGTGTGGGTCGGACAGGATCGAGTGCGCGCGTACCTGCACACGCTGCCCAAACTCAACTACGGCACGCTTTTCAATCACATGCAACTGCAGCCGAAAATCGATATCGATCCGGGCGGGATGACGGCCAAGGCTCGCTTCCGCGCCTTCGAACAATCCGGATGGCTGCATCGCAGCGCGCAATGGGCGGAGGGAACGTACGAAAACGAGTACGTGAAACAGAACGGCGTCTGGAGGATCAAGAAGCTGCACTACTACATGACCTACTACGTCGATTATTACAAGGGATGGGATCAGGGCGGAAATCCGGCACCCGGGCCGATCCCCAATTTCCCTCCGGATCAGCCGACGACCGTGCCCTACAAGCTGTACCCCGATGTCTTCGTTCCGCCGTTTCACTACAAGAATCCTGTGACGGGGCAGTGAGAAACTTCTGAATTCCCCTTTTGGATCAAATGAGGAGGTAGCGCTGAGATGAAGATTCCGAAACTGCATTTCTTTTTCGTGCTGTGGATGTTGGCATGGCCGGTGCGATTCGCATTTGCCGCAGACGGTGGCGGGAATGGCGAGAGCGCGGCCAAGCCCGCGGCTCCTGCAGCAGCCGCGGACCCGGCGAAGGATCTCGCGGCCGAAGTTCAGGAATTGAAGGCCGAAATCGAGGCCGTCAAGAAGCAAGCGCAGAACGCGGAAGATTACGTTGCGATCTCGAATCTCGAAACCGCATATGGCTACTACGTCGACAAGGCCAAATGGGACGAGGTCGCCGATCTTTTCACCAAAGATGCGACACTCGAAATCGGTTTGCGCGGCGTCTACGTGGGACAAGATCGCGTGCGCGCGTACATGCACAAGCTGCCCGACCTGAAATACGGCACGCTCTTCAATCACATGCAATTGCAGCCGAAGATCGATGTCGCTCCCGACGGGATGACGGCGAAAGGCCGCTGGCGCGCGATCATGCAGGTGGGCGTGCTCAATCAGCGCGCGCAATGGGGCGAAGCGACCTACGAAAACGAATACAGAAAAGAAAACGGCATCTGGAAAATCAGCAAGCTGCACGCGTACTTCACCTACTACTCGGATTACTACAAGGGTTGGGACAAAGGCGGCGATCCGCCTCCGGGACCGATTCCCGGTTTCCCTCCGGATCGGCCGCCGACGGAAACGTACAAGTTGTATCCGGACGTTTACGTGCCGCCGTATCACTATCCGAATCCAGTGACGGGAAAGTAGCGACGGGGCTGACATGGTCATTGCGGTGGCTGTGACGAAGTCTTGAGGGCCAGTGCGGGCTGGAGGCGAGTCAAAAATGTCTCGAGCAGCGCGTACACCGATCGTTTGTTCGGAATGAGATACGCTTGATTCTACTTTGCAGGGTGTCTTGAGTAGGATTTGCGGCTCTGGTCCCGGCGAAGAGGAAAGAAAAAGCAGACTCCTCACCGTAATCGGGTTCGGGCGCACCCGGGTGCCTGTTCGTGCGAGGGCGTCGAGCGGCGCCACACTCCGGTCTGATCTACCGGGCTCGACCGAGCGTCGGCCTGGGAGACCTTGTTATGGACCATGCGCCGAGGGTTGCGGGTGGGGAAGTGCGCCTCAAGCGTGAAAGCCTGTGGACTTTTTTGTGCGGAGGTCTTGGAGCGGCGATGTGGCGCTACGGGCCTAATGGAAGCTCTGCCATTGTGGCTTGATGAGAATGCGCAGATTTCCTGAAGCGCACGATGAAAAAGTTGCACGGCACAGTCAAAAACCCGCCGGGCGATGCACATCGTATGCGTGTCTCAGGATCGCAGGGTGGCTTTGAGTGCGTTTGGGTTGAGGAGGAGGTCGAGCGCGTTGGCGGCGCCGGAGATGAAAATGTTGGCGGCGAGGAACGCATCGAGCGCGACGCCTTCGCCATTATCGACGGCGATGGCGAAACCGCCGGCGGATTTCACGGCGCGAAGAAGCAGACGATCGTTATTGCCGTTGCCGAATGCGGCGACGTGACGCAAATCCAATTTTCTTGCGAAGTCTCGCTTTTCTTTGTCATGGCCCGAAGCTAGTTTCAGAAAATAAGGGGCGGTAATTGTTTTGATTTGCCGCGCGGCCGTTCCGTAGGTGTCTGCGGTGACGATTTTCACGTCGACGAGTTTTTGCAGGCGCACCAAGCGAGACTCCACCCCCGGCGAGAGCTTTCCGCGGCGCGAGAGGGTCCCGGTGTAGTCGGAAATGATCGTGCGGATCAGACGCGGGCCGAAGCCGGGAATGTCGATTGCGATACCGGGCTTTTGCACGGGGTCGATCATACCTCAGGCATAAACACGTTATTGATTTGGCCGCGCAGCCGGAATACTGTGAAGCTAAAGATTCCAGGAGAAAAAACATGGGTGCGAGGCGGCTGCTGGGGATAGCGGTGTTACTGCTGTTGGTGGCGTGCGCGGGGGATTTGTGCGCGCGTGCGGGCGCAGCACCCGCCGTGGATGAGACGAAGCTGCCGCCGACGTACATGCCCTCGGGGCAGCAGATGTACAAGCAATACTGCGCCGCCTGCCACGGAACCGACGCGAAGGGCCATGGGCCACTCGCGGCGATCCTCAAGACGCGGCCGGCAGATTTAACGACGCTCGCCGAGCGGCACGGCGGAAAATTTCCCTACGATTATGTTTCCGAAGTTATTGAATTCGGGCCGGGTTTCCCTTCGCACGGCTCGGCGGACATGCCGACGTGGGGTCCAATCTTCCGTTATTACGACAAGCGCAACGAGCAAATCGTGAAACAGCGCATTAAGAGGCTGTCCGATTATCTCGCCTCGTTGCAAGTGAGCCCGTAACGCGCCCTTCGGTCATTTTTCGGCGTCATTCCTTTGCGCCGATGAAGGTGAAATTAACCGCTGACGATTCGCCGGCGCGGACGGTGACCGTGTGCTCCTGCGTGCCGTAGGTCGCGGTCCAGACGGACAAAGTGTATTCGCCGGGCGGCACGTTCTGGATCGTGAAGGTGCCGTCCTCACCGGTAACGGCATAAAACGGATTTGTCACGACGCCGATGAAGGCCTCCATCCATGGATGGATGTTGCAGTGGACCGGGACCATGATCGCGGGCTGCGTGAGTTTCGTAGTGACAGAAGGCGTACCGGGCTGCTGAGTCACGTTCCAATCCTTGTTGCCGTCCTTCGCGCTGAGATGGATATTGTGCGTGGTGGGATCGTCGGTGACGACTTGCAGGGGCTGCCCCACCATGATGCCGAGCACGTGGGGCTCAAACATGCAGCCCTTTTGCGTGAGCGTTACGGAATTTGATGGAGCAGACATTTTCCGAGCGCCCTTTGATATGTAGACGAATGCATTCGGCAGCGTCGCGTTGTCGTTGACGCGGCCGTCTTCGGGCAACATAGGGCCGGCTTCGGGAGCGCAGACGGGATCCTTCTCCATGGAAATGGGATGAAGTACGGGCGGCTTGCCCTGATAGCTGATCTTGCCGGAAATGCTTCCGTTGTCTGCCGGGCGCGCCGTCGCTCTCAGGCTGAGGCCCGCAATCAGCAGAACGGCTGCCATCGTCGCGAGGACAATCTCAAATCTCTTCATTGGCGCGCTCCTTTAAATTCGCTTCTCTGATTCGCCCACGTTTCCGCATACCGCTCGAATTCGGTAGTGCCTTTTGGGGCCGCTGGCCGGGGCCGCCCGTGGGGAGCGGCCCGGTTCGCGGTGACCGGCAGAGGGAGTCGGCCGGCCGTTCGTGCGGCGTCATTCGCTAGAAGACGAACCGCGCGAGTATGTACAGGGTGTTGTTGTCGGTTGCATTTCGTCCCGAGGCAGCGTAGTTCATCGACGCCCCGTTGAACTTGAAATATCCGGTGTACTGCCCCGCAAGATCGATATTTTGCGTAGGCCACCAGGACAAGTTCAGAATGTAGCCGCTATTCGCCGGGCTACCGTTTGCGTTGCCATTGACGGGATCTGCGGAGCCAAACAGCGTCAGATCGCGTGTGCCGGAGGTATTGAACCAACCGAAGGTGCCGCTATAGCGATCGCCAAAGTGGTATTCGACGTTGGCCTTGACCGTATTGAGATGGTGTGTTCCGGGGTTCGCGAGCCCGAGCAAGTTGCTAGCATTCAAGGATGCGTTCTCATGAATGTACACGCCACGAAGAGAAACAACGTCGTTGTTGAATTTTGGGATCGTGCGGTCGTACTGGAAGTCAGCCGCCACATCGGTGTAGTTGTCCGTCACCGTCCCGCCGCTTTCCGTGACCGGGCCAACGACGTCGTTGGGAGTCGACTTCATGAACATTCCATAGGTGCCGACTTCCAGGTAGTTGTTTGTCCATGACTGTTGCCAGGCAGCGCGCCAATAAGGAGCGAGGCCGTGAATGTTAAATGCGGCTCCATTGCCGTTCGAATTCGGCTGGCCGAAGCCGATGTGGTCCGACCGATATTCAGTGACATCGAGATAAAGATGATTGTCCCACATGCCATAAGCGCCGAAACCGGCGACGTCCTGTGCGAGAGTGCCGTCGATTATAGTCGATGCTTGAGGCGATGGTCCTTGATCCGGCGCCACGAAGGGGTAGCTCCAGGCCGGGGTGGTGTGCCACAGGTCCTCGACACCGGGGGTGTTATTCAAATCCAATCCGTAGGCGAAGCTCTTTCCAAACAGGCTCTTGCGAGAATTCGCGTAACGAATATCGGTTTGATCCCAAGAGAAGTGATCGTCCTGCGTATCGTAGGTGAACTGCACGAAGCTGCCCACGTGAGTTGACCAAGCACCTGCGACGAATAGGGAAACGTCCTGCGGAAATTCGAAGCTGCCTTGTTGCGTGCCCGGCTGAACCGAGTTCGTTTGAGTGTATGACGTCTCAAAGAATACGGAGAGCGGCAGGTTTTGCAGCAGATTCAATCCGGCGGTTCGCGAAGTTTTCTCCGCCGTCGTGACGGGCATGCCCGTGATCGTGTAGCCGTTCAATTTGAATTGGCGGCCGAGCGGCGTAAGTTCCGGTGGGGTCGTATGGCACGACTTACACGGGAAACCTGTTTGCCGGGAGTAACTTGGGACCGCGCTCGCGGTGGGCGGATGGACGCCCGTCGCGAGAAATGGCGCCACGAGTGCGGCGCCGGTAAGCGTTAGCTTGAGCCAGTTGCGTTGAATCTCCCTCTTCATTGCATTCCTCCCTCATTTTCACCATCACAGCGTTGCGACGACGATGGGCAAACTAACGGAGGAGAAGGATCGTGCCTGTGTTTGCGGTTACGGTTGCAAGTGACGGCGCTCACAGCGACAACAGCAACGAGCAGTTCAGCATGCGTCGGGCTATTTGCGATTTCAGAGAAAAAAAGACCTTTCGCCACACGCCGAGCAGCCCACCGAAATACAGGCTGGCTTGACAACCTGCAAACCGCTGATTAGCATAGATTTCCGGCCTGATGGGGGCACTTGCCCGGAGGATTTCGTGATCAAGCTAGATATCGTCAACGCCATCGTGCAGAAAACGAACATTACAAGAACCAAAGCGGAGCAGGCCGTCGAGACTGTTTTCGAGGCGATGAAGAATGCTCTCGGCAGCGGCCGCCGCATCGAACTGCGTCGATTCGGCGTCTTCAACGTGAAGCCGCGCAAGACGGGCATCGGACGCAATCCGCGCACGGGACAGCAAGTGAGCATTCCGCCGGGCAAAGCGGTTCGATTCAAGCCCGGAAAAGAACTTCAGGCTCTACCGGCCCCAGCCGCCAAGCAGTAATCTCTTCCGCTTTTTCGTGCGTTCGCCGACGGTGATTTGGCGGATACAATCGAATTGACGTGACGCGAGCGTTTTTGTGCGGCGCTGCATCCAAATCCTGACGACTTGATTGCCATGACCTTCTGCAAAAGACTATCCAGATGAGCGAAGGGAACGGACACGGCGTGATTCCTCTCGAAGTGCTCGAGCGGCGATTTCCGGAGTTCGTCGATTTACCTTTGGCTCCGCGGAGAAGGCCGTTGTGGCCGGCGCTGATCTTGTTTTTGCTCACGGTGATTTCGACGCTGACGGTTGGAACAGAATTCGCGCTTTCCTACACGCAGGGGCGCGAACCATTTTCGGGCGATCAGAATTACCTCAACATGGTGCTGCTGCCGTTTCAGCATCCGTCGCTGCTCGTCGCGGGGATTCCGTTTTCTTTCACGTTGATGGCGATTCTTTTGGCGCACGAGCTCGGGCATTACTTCGCGGCGCGCGCCTATGGAATCGACGTGAGCTATCCGTATTTTCTGCCGGCGCCGAATTTGTTTGGAACATTTGGCGCGTTCATTCGGATTCGATCGCCGATCACGACGCGACGCGCGCTTTTCGACGTTGGCCTCGCGGGCCCGGTGGTGGGTTTTCTTGTGGCGCTGCCGGCAATGGCGTATGGGATCGCGACGTCGAAGGTCGTGCTGGGAGTGGAGGAGAATTCGGCGCTCGTGTTTGGGCATCCGCCGCTCGTGCGCCTGTTTGAATGGATATTCCATCCGAACGCGAACGTGAGCTGGGTGCTGCTGAGCCCCGTCGCGCGCGCAGCGTGGGTAGGACTTTTTGTCACGGCGCTCAATCTTCTGCCGGCATGGCAACTCGATGGGGGGCACATCATGTTCAGCCTGGCGAGTCGATGGCACCGGAAAATTTCGATCGGGGTTGCACTCGCGCTGATCTTGATGGGCTGGCTGACAACGCCGACTCCGCATACGCTGGACGACTGGAAGTCGGGTGCGTGGGTTTCGCTTTGGTATTTCTGGGGCGGCCTGTTGCTGGCGCTGACCGTGCGATTCCGGCATCCTCCGCTTTACGATCGGTGGCAACCACTTGATGGCGCGCGGCGGGCGTGGGCCGTGATGGCGCTGGTGATCTTTCTGATGTCGTTCACTCCGTGGCCGGTGATTCCCGGCAGCTGAGTTTCCCTAAAACAAATTGGCGGGATCGACGTCGACGATGACGGCTGTGGCCGGAATGTCTTTCGCCGCGCAGAAATCAAGGGCGGCCGAGAGCGCTTTGCCGAGCGCGGTTCGCTGCGGCGACTTCAGGACGAATTGAAAGCGATAGTCGCGGCGCAAGCGGGCGAGCGGAGCGGCTGCGGGACCGAGAATTTTCACTCCTTGCTTTTCGAACGGCGCGAAGCAATCGGCCAATGCGCGCGACCAGCGAATCGCGTTTTCCACTTTGTGATCGCGGACAAGGACGTTTGCGAGCGCAGTGAACGGCGGATAGTGAAGGAGGCGTCGAAATTGCGCCTCCTTTTCGTAGAACGAGACGTAATCCTGCTGCGCCGCGTATTGAATCGCGTAGTGCTCGGGGTAGTAGGTTTCGACGAGGACTTCACCCGAGAGTTCGCCGCGTCCGGCGCGTCCGGCGACTTGCGTGAGGAGCTGGAACGTGCGTTCAGCAGCGCGAAAATCGGGACGGCCGAGTGCGAGATCGGCAGCGACGACTCCAACCAGCGTGACGCGTGCGAAATCGTGGCCCTTCGCCACCATCTGCGTACCGACGAGGACGTCCAGCTCGCCTTTGGCGAAGGCGCCGAGGACTTGCTGATATTCGCGCTTCGTGCGAACGGTGTCGCGATCGAGCCGCGCGATGAGCGCTGACGGGAATTGTTCGCGCAGGTATTCGTCGACACGCTCGGAGCCATCCCCGACAAAATACATGTACTGGCCATGGCACTTCGGGCATTGCTTCGGTGGGCGAATGGAATAGCCGCAGTAGTGGCACACCAGGCGCTGGCGGCTTTTGTGATACGTGAGGGCAATGCTGCAGTTTGCGCATTGCACAACTGAGCCGCAGCCGCGACAGAGTAGCGACCAGGAATAGCCGCGGCGATTGATCAGCACCATCGCCTGCGTTTTTTCCTCGAGGCGAAGAGCGATGGCGGCACGCAACGATTCGGAAATGGGCGAGGCACGCTGCCGGTGCCGAAATTCTTCGCGGAGGTCGACGATACGAACGTCAGCAAGCGGGCGGTTTCTGACGCGCGACGTGAGTTGGAGCAGCTGATATTTTCCAGCGCGCGCGTTGTGGAAGGTTTCAAGGGATGGCGTGGCCGAGCCGAGCAAGGCAACAGCGCCTTCGAGGCTCGCGCGATAGACGGCGGTGTCGCGTCCGTTGTAACGCGGCGTTTCTTCCTGCTTGTAGGCCGACTCCTGCTCTTCGTCGACGATGATCAGTCCGAGATTTTCGAGCGGGGCAAAAACGGCGGAGCGCGTGCCGACGACGATGGAAGCTTCGCCGCGGCGAACACGCCACCATTCGCGGGCCCGTTCGATATCGGGCAGCGCACTGTGCAGAACGGCAACACGATCGCCGAAGCGCGCGCGAACCAGACGGCCCACCCAAAGCGTGAGCGCGATCTCGGGGACGAGGACGATCGCGGTCTTGCCGCGTGAAAGCGCTGCTTCGATGGCGCCCAGATAGACTTCCGTTTTCCCGCTGCCCGTGACACCGTGCAGAAGCGCGGCGGCAAATTTGTCCGCGACAATCCAACGCCAGATGTCTTCGAGGGCTTGTTTTTGGTCGGCGTTCAAAACATTCGCGGGTGGAATGAAATCGGTATCCCACGGATCTTCGCCGGGCGTGATGGTTTCTTCCCAGGTTTGAAGCGAGCCGATTTTTTCTAGGCGTTGAACGATGGAGCGAGAGACATGCGCCTTCTCGAGAAGGACGTGCAGGGGCAGGGGACCGCGTTCGGCAGTGAGGACTTCGCGGATTCGTTTCTCGGTTTCGCTTTTTGCGGGTTGGGATGCGGCCGCATTCCAAGAAACAATTTTCTGCGTACGGGTTTTGCGAGGACGCAGAACTTCCGATGCGGTCAGCAATCCGCGGCGAACGAGTTTCTCCGCAAGCGCTTCGGCCCCCGCGCGGCGACGCAAACGTGCGGATGTGGAGGAGTCGTTTTCGTTGAAATGCTTCAGCAGCACGAATTCGGCGGATTCGGCGCCCTCGATTTCTGGGGCCTTGGACAATTGCCGGAAGTATTCACGGCCCGTGTCGGTGATCGTATAGGTCCGGGCTTCGCAAAGCTCAGTTTCCGGCGGCAGGAGGGAGCGGAAAGTCTCGCCGATAGGCGCGATGTAGTAGCGGCTGATCCAGTGGCCGAGTTCGATGAGCTTCGGCGGAAGCGCCGGCAGTGAATCCATCACGCCGGTGAGTTCCTTTACGCGCGCCGCTTTTAGGAGAGCAGAGTCAGGAGGACGATCCGATTCCGCAAGTGCGATTCCAACCATCGCGCGTTTCCCGAACGGGACGACGACACGGCGACCGACGAGGGGCTGGCCGTTGAAAGGCTCAGGAACGGCGTAGGTAAACGTCGAGCGCAGAGGCACGGGGAGCGCGACTTCGCAATAACGCGGGGACATTAGCGACATAGTGTAGCAGTCAGAGACTGACGAGGACGATGCCGGCAAAGATCAGAAAGATCCCGAACCACTGAGTGCGTTCCATTCGTTCGCGAAGAAAGACCCACGCGAGGAGAACGGCGACCGCACCGTAGAGCGACGAAAGCATGCTTACGACGGCGACGTGGCCCATGCTGAGGCCGATGTTGTTCATGACGAAGGCACATGTGTCCATCAGGCCCACGACCAGTAGCAGCCACCATACTCGGCCGCGCGGCAAGGGAAAGGCGCGGCCTATAGGAACGCCGACGATCAAAAGCGCGAGCAGCGAAGTAATACGCACGATCCAAACGGATGTGGCCGCGCCGACCAAAGGC
>Ga0335078_10015717_pt1 | contig 11238 bp, 10 predicted proteins | sample Lox_Sample_32_FD_206711 | JGI IMG/M metagenome (GOLD analysis project Ga0335078, IMG submission 206711) | Soil microbial communities from Loxahatchee National Wildlife Refuge, Florida, United States - Lox_Sample_3.2 | ecosystem: Environmental > Terrestrial > Soil > Wetlands | place: USA...
GCAGCACCCAGGTCCGCGCCGAGGCGTCCCCGTCCCCGGCCGGCCCCTGCAAGGACACGAACGCGCCCAGGAACCAGGACCGGGCGGCGGTCGCGATCGCGTCGCACTGCTCCATCTGGATCAAGGCGCCGCCCAGCTCCGCGGCGGTGAACGCGGCCGGGTCGGCGGCGGCCAGGTAGCTCACCCCGGTCCGGAGCATCGCCAACGCCTCGGCCAGGCCGGCCGGCGCGGGCACCCCGGCCGGCGGCGGCGCGGGCATTGGTGCGGCGATGCTCACCGGAGTGGTCACCTCCTGCCGGGGTGCGGAATTTGGGTCCAGATGCTCGGGGGTCAGGGCGGGCGTCGCTGCAGACGGATGCCGGTCGGGGACGCGAAGGGACGCGAAGACGCGTGGAGGGGGTTGTGTTGCGCGTCTGGCGCGGCTTTCCCGCGCCCATGATACCACTTCTCGATCTGCTGAATGGCTTTTTTTGATCTTCTGTTCGATAGACTATCAGAGGTCGCCGACATTCCTGGGAACCGACACGCCGACACGCCAGCCGGTTGGGAATTGCCTAACGGGCGATCATGTGTCGGGTGCCGTGGCTAGAAACGCCCGCCATGTGATCGCACCTTCTACCCACCGCTCCGTCCCGTCTGCCTCATCAGTCCCGCTACACTCTCACTGACCGGATTGTGGGTCAAAACATCCCCTATAGCGCGGGTTCCGCACGTCGGCTGAGGGCTTAACCCTGACTTTCTGGCCAGTTCTCGTCGCGGCTGGCGATGCGCAGGGTGAGTTCTTCGATGCGGGCCATGGTGTCGCGGATGTCGCGGGCGGTGTCGAACCAGGGCTGGTAGCGGGTGGCCTGGTCGCGGGTGAGGTTGATGGTGACGGTTTTGCCGTTGCGCTTGCGGGTCCACTGCCAGTAGGGACCGTGCGGGCGGGGCGGGTCGGCGTTGCACCGGCAGTTCGGCTTGCCGCAGCGGGTGCGGCGCTCGATCAGGGTGCCGGGCAGGGCGAACCCGGCCCGGGCCAGGCGGGAGACCAGGGCAGCGAGCTCGGCGTAGTCCTCGTCGGCGGGGCCGGTCACGCGGTCGCCTCCTGCGGTCATCTTGCCTGGCGGGCGCTGTTGTTGCGGCGTGCCGTTGCGCCGCCGTTCTGACAGTACCATACTGTCGAATATGGTAGCGAAAGCCGTTCCCCGGCTGCGGCGGGAGCTGATCGGCGCGATGCCCGCGGTCAACGCGGTCCTGGAGCGGCTGGGGTTCGCCCGGATCCTCGCGGCGGCGCTGCCGCGGCCCGATCCGCGGTGCGCGCTGGCGCCGGCGGCGGTGATCGGGGTGCTGGCGCGCAACCTGGCCTGCGGGCGGCAGCCGCTGTACGGGCTGGCGGACTGGGCCGCCGGCTATGAGCCGGCGCAGCTGGGCCTGGCGCCGGGGCAGGCGGCGCTGTGCAACGACGACCGGGCCGGGCGGGCGCTGGACCTGCTGTCCGGGGCGGACCGGGCCTCGATGATGACCGCGCTGACCCTGGCCGCCGTCCGCGGATACGGCATCAGCGCCGCCGAGCTGCACAACGACTCCACCTCGCTGAAGCTGTACGGCGCCTGCCGGCCCCGCGGCCGGGACGCCGGCCCCGCGGCCGGGACGCCGGCGCCGGGGCCGGCGATGCCGCAGCGGGCCGCCCCGGGCGGCAGCCGCCGCGCCCGGCCCGCGGGCACTCCAAGGACCACCGCCCGGACCTGAGGCAGCTGGTGTGGATCCTGACGGTCAGCGCCGACGGGGCCGTCCCGTTCACCGCCCGGATGGCCGACGGGAACACCACCGACGACACCACCCACGTCCAGACATGGCAGGAATGCCGGGCCATCGCCGGATCACCCGGTTTCTTGTACGTCGCCGACAGCAAGCTGGCCACCGGCGCCAACATGACCTACATCGACAGCCAGCACGGCCGGTTCGTCACCATCTTGCCGCGCAGCCGCGGCGAGGACGCCGCCGGCCGCGGCGCGATCGCCGCCGGCCTGCTGGACTTCCAGCTCGCGCTCACCCGGCCCGGCCGGCGCGGCAGCGACCCGCCGCGCACCTGGCAGACGGCCGCCGCGCCCGCCCCCTCCGCCGAGGGCTGGCCGGTCACCTGGGTCCGGTCCTCAGCCAAGCGCGACCTGGACGCCCGCGCCCGCGCCGACCGCATCACCCGCGCCGTCACCGCCCTGCAGCAGCTCGCCGCGCGGCTGGAGTCCCCCCGCTGCAAGCTGAAAACCGAAGCCGCCATCGCCCGCCACGCCGGCCAGGCCATCGCCGCCGCCGGCCGCTGGGTCAGCTACACCCTCACCCGCCACGACACCGTCACCCGCAAGCAGGCCTGCATGGGCCGGCCCGGCCCGAACACCCGCTACAAGGACGTCACCGGCACCCGCTACACCCTCACCCCCGTCACCGACACCGCCCTGACCGCCCGCGACGCCGCCACCGCCGCCGGCCTGCCGCCCCTGCCCCTCTATCACGAAAACCGGCAGGCCCCCGCCCCCAGCGGCGCCGTCATCCTCGCCGAGCTCAGCGACATCGCCGTCACCACCGTCACCGCCAGCGGCCGGGCAACCCTCATCCCACCCGACCTCACCCCAGTCCAGCAGCAGCTCATCTCGCTGCTGGACATCCCGCCCGGCAGCTACCACCAGCACCAAGCACACCACGACAGACAAGCCAGAAAGTCCGCCTGAACGCCCGGCCAACATGCGGAACCCGCGCTATAGTGGCAGTAGATACCCACAATAATGAAAACGGGTTCGAGTCTGACCTAGGGACGTTGCAGGCGTCGCAATGGTCCCGCGGGACCCAATTTCACTGGGGCGGCCAGCATCTGCTGGCAGGTGTCGGACCAGAGGGGGCTGTCGGGGTCGATGAGGGTGAAGTGGGTCGGCCGGCGCGGCACTGGCCTTGAGCGCATCGGTCGCGGCATCGGTCAGGAGGTCGGCGGCTACTCGCGCGGCTAGCTGGGCGCCGGCCGAGTGGCCGACGAGGATCACGCGGGTGAGGTCGAGGGGGAACCGTTCGGCGAGCTGGGACAGGTACCGAATCGCGGCATCGACGTCGGCGGTGGTCGCGGCCCAGGCGTGCCGGTCCGGGCGGCGGTACTCGATGTTCCAGCTGGCGATCCCGCGTGCGGCCAGGTCCGCGGCCAGCGGGTCCATTAGGTCGAGTTCCACCTCGAGCGCCAGTAGCCGCCGTGGACCAGGACGACGACGGGGGCGAGTGGCGAGCCGGCCGGCGGCGTGCGCAGCTGCCCGAACTGCTCCGGATGGCCGCCGTAGCTGAGCGTCTGCGCCGGCCACGAGTTGCCGGGAGTCGTGAATTCGGGGCGCACCTCGGCCATGCGGCCCATCATCGCAGGGGGCGCTGGCTGAAAATCTTGCGGCGGGAATCAACATTCTGCCGGCGCCTGGCGTCCTATGGACATGACGGTTCCCGCATACCGGGCTGGCACGGGGCCGCGGCCCGACCCGCCGCCGCACGCGGCGAGGGCAGCCGTCGACGACCTGTTCCGGGTTCATGCCATCGGCCTGGTGCGGTTCGCGCTCATGCTGGTCGGCGACCAGACCACGGCCGAGGACGTCGTGCAGGAGGCGTTCCTCGGCCTGTACCGGGGCTGGGACAGGCTGCGGGATCCGGACGCCGTGCTCGGATACCTGCGCACCGCGGTGGTGAACGGCGCTCGTTCCGTGCACCGCAGCCGGGGCAGGGCGCGGCTGCTTCGGGTGCTGCACGACCCGCCGGTCTGGTCGGCCGAGGCGGCGGCCATGGATCGCGAGGACCATCGCGCCGTGCTTGCCGCCATCGCCAGGCTGCCGCGGCGCCAGCGCGAGGTGCTCGCGCTGAAGTACTACCTCGACCTCAGCGAGCACGAGGTGGCCGCGATCCTGCGGGTCAGCCGCGGCACGGTGGCCGCGACAGGGGCCCGCGCCCTGGCCACCCTCGCCCGCCAGCTCCGGGAGGACCAGTGAGCGACGAACAGCCCGGCGACCTCGAAGACCGCGTCCGCGACGCCTACCGGTCCGCCGCGCGTACCGTGCAGACCCTGCGGCGGACCTCGCCGGAGCTCGCCGCCGCACCGGTCCCCCGCGCGCGGCCGCGGCGGATGAACGTGTTCGTGCCGATCGCGGCGGCCGCGGCCGTTATCGTCGTGATCGCGGCCAGCCTGGCCGTGCCGCGCCTGCTGGCCGGCGCCGCCGGGAACTCGCCGGCTCAGGGGAGCAGCGCCGCCGCGCACTACCCCCCGTTCCAGGTGGTGCTGACCGTCAACGACAGCAACCGCGAGTCCAAGCTGCTGGTGGAGTCGGCGGCGACCGGGCGGGTGCTGAGCACGCTCGCCCCGCCGTGGCAGGGCGCCACCTGGGGGGACGTCGCCGCGACCCAGGACGCGACGACGTTCATCGTGGCCGCCGCGCGCTCTACCTCGCCGTACGCCCCGACCCGGCTGTACACGCTCACGCTGTCGGCGCACGGCACGGTCACCGGGCTGCGGCCGCTGCCGGTGCCGAGCCTGCCGGGGGAGCTCACCTCGCTGGCGGCGAACGCGGACGGGAGCACGGTCGCGTACACGACGTTCGCCCTGAAGGGGGGAATCTACGAGATCGGCGTGATCACCGACGGCAGGATGCGGCAGTGGAGCGTCCCGTCGGGGCAGATCGCGGGGGTCTGGGACGTCTCGGTGTCCGGCGACGGGGACATGATCGCGGTCACCACGGAAGGCCTGGCCCGCGGCGGCAACGAGCAGACGGTGTGGGTGCTGCGCACCGACTCCGTGCCGGGCAGCCTCACCGCCAGGGCCAGGAAGGTCTATGACCACGCGTATGCCGGCGGTGCCGGGCACGCCTTTACGACCGAGGAGTCCGAGCTGATCAGCCCGGACGGCGGCACGCTTTTCCTGTGCCTGGCCGCCGTCTCGGCCAGCGGCAAGACCGTGACCAGGGTGGTCGCGGTCGACACGGCGGACGGGGCGTCGCGCGGCACGATCGCGACCTGGGACAGCGGCTACCCGACGACGCTCACGCCGGTCGCCGGCCTGCCGCTGATCTGGTCCCCCGGCACATTCGAGCCGTACTCGAAGACCCCCGACCCGACCGCCTACCTGCTCAACCCGGGCCCCCGGACTCAGGCGACGCTGCGGCTGCACGGGATCCCCCGCGCGCAGTACCTGACGTTCGCCTGGTGATGCCCGCCGGTCCCCGGCGCAACGGGGTGGTTAGCCTGGGACGGTGACGATGGCGGATCTGGCGCGGCGGCTGCCGGACGGCGCGGTGGTGACCGACGACGGGGTTATCGAGCGGTACCGGCGCGACCGCGCGGCCACGGTTCCCGCGGGACGGCCGCTTGCCGTCGTCCGGCCGGGCACGGTCGACGAGGTGAGCGCCGCGCTGGCATGGGCGAGCGAGCACGCGGTTCCCGTCGTGGCCAGGGGCGCGGGCACCGGGCTCTCCGGCGGGGCGAACGCGATCGACGGGTGCCTCATGCTCAGCCTGGAGCGGTTCACCGCCATCCGCGAGGTCAACGCGCGGCACCAGTACGCGGTCGTGGAGGCCGGCGTGCTCAACGCCGACCTGGGGCGGGCGGCCGCGGCGGCGGGGATGTTCTACCCGCCCGATCCCGGCAGCTTCGAGATCTGCACGATCGGCGGCAACCTGGCCACCAACGCGGGCGGCATGCGCTGCGTCAAGTACGGGGTGACCAGGGATTCGGCGCTCGGGCTCGAGGTCGTGCTTGCCGACGGCACCGTGCTGCGGACCGGCAGCGGCGCGCGCAAGGACGTGGCCGGATACGACCTGACCTCGCTGTTCATCGGGTCTGAGGGGACCCTCGGCGTGATCACGTCGGCGACGCTGCGGATCCGCCCGCGCCCGCCGCGCGAGCCGGTGACGTTCGTGGCGTCGTTTCCCTCGCTGGCCGCGATCGGCGCCGCGGTGGACGCGATCGGCGCCAGCGGAGTGGTGCCGAGCATGCTCGAGCTCATCGACCAGGCCACGGTCAACGCGATCGAGGACTACCGCCGGATGGACCTGGACCGCTCCGCCGCCGGGCTGCTGATCGGCCAGGCCGACGGCGCCGCCGCGGACGACGACGTCCGGCGGATGACGCGGTGCTGCGAGGAGGCGGGCGCCGACCTCGTGTTCCAGGCGACGACGGCCGCCGAATCCGACCTGCTGCTTGAGGCGCGGCGGCTGGCGGGAACGGCGGTGATGGCCGCCGGGCCGACGGTCATCGAGGACGTCTGCGTCCGGCCCGGGCAGCTCGCGGAGATGCTCGCGCTCGTCGGCGAGGTGAGCTCGGACAGCGGGATCCCGATCGCCACCGTGGCGCACGCGGGGGACGGCAACCTGCATCCGGTGCTCGTTCTGCCCGACCTGGGCGCGTCGACCGTCGCCCGGGCGATGGCGGCGGGCCAGCGGCTGTGCGAGCACGCACGCGCCCTCGGCGGGACCATCACGGGCGAGCACGGCGTCGGGGTGCTCAAGCAGGCCTGGCTGCGGGAGCAACTCGGGCCGGCATCACTGGCCGTGCATCAGGCGATCAAGACGGCGCTCGACCCGGCCGGCATCCTCAACCCAGGGCGATCCTTCTGAGGGCCGGTCACCACTCGAACCATCGAGCGGGCCGAGACCGTAAAACCACCGCCCGTTCTGAATAAATTTTTTAATATCTTTTACCGAACGAACGGTGGTATCAGCCATGGGGCCGGCGATTCGGCGATGGCTTATGTCAGTGAAGATGCCGATATGTGCCAAAATCCTCCCCGCCTGAGGCTTCACATGTTTATCTAGGATCAAGAGAGTTCGCAGGACGCCAGAGATACTGAGGGGGGCGGTCAGGGCTCCCGGGCCCTGGGGGGAATGCCAGCAGAGCAAGGGCAACGATTCCGTGTCGGCGAGATGCCACCGCTCGCCGACGGAGCCACCGAGCGCCCCGACACCGCCGGCGGGATCGCCGGCGCCGTCGTCCCCGGTTCCGCCGTGGCCCTCGTGCCGGGCACCGCGCCTGCCCACGGCCCGCCGGACTGGCTCGAAAGCAGCGGCAAGACCCAGATCGCGGTGATGATCGCGGAGTCGCTGTGGCGAGCGCAGGCCATCGACATGCTGATCTGGGTCTCCGTCGTCGACCGCGCCGCCGTGCTGTCCGGCTTTGTCGAGGCATCGGCGGCGGCGACGGGCATTCAGCCCGCGGGTACCGCTGAATCTGTCGCGATCCGCTTCGTCGGCTGGCTTGGCGAGACCAGGCGGCCCTGGCTCGTGGTGCTCGACGACCTGCCGGAAGGCATCGACCTTGAGGGGCTGTGGCCGACCGGGCCGGCCGGCCGGCTGCTGGTCACCGGCGCGCGTTCCGGCATCGCCGAACCCGCGCGCGGGCCCAGGACGCAGATCATCCCGGTCGGGGTGGTCAGCCTCAGGGAAGCCCTGAACGGCCTGAACGAACGGCTGAGCGCGAACCCGTTCCAGCGCCAGGGCGCACTGGACCTGATCGAGACCCTCGGCTGCGAGCCGCTGGCGCTTGCCCAGGCCGGCGCGGTGGTGGCGAGCTCCAACCTGACCTGCCGTGACTACAGGGACTTCTTCATCGCCAGGCGCGAGCAGCTATGGGGCGCGGGCGCGGGCGCGGCGGGCTCGGGCGACACGTCGGCGGCCGCCACGACCTGGACGATCTCGATGGAGCGGGCGGAATCGCTGCTGCCTGGCGCGCCGGTCCGGCTCCTTCTCGTCCTGCTTGCGCTGCTTGACGGTCACGGGGTTCCCGCGGAGATCTTCGGCACCAGGGCCGTCGCCGAGTACCTGTTCGGCTCCGGCGCGAGCATCGCGGATCCGCAGTTGGTCTGGGATGCGCTGCTCGTCATGGAGCGAACCTGCCTGGTCGCCATCAACAGGGACGCAAGCAGGCCGGCCGTGGGGATGAACTCCGCCATCCAGGCGGCGGTCCGGCTTTCCGCGCCCGCCCAGGCGCAGGAGCCCGCGGCGCGCGCGGGCGCCGGCGCGCTGCTCGAGATCTGGCCGGCCGACGAGCCGCAGCCATGGACGGCGGCGGGGCTGCGGGCGAACGCCACCAGGCTGCACGAATCGGCCGCCGACGTGCTGTGGGCCGACGGCTGCCCGCCGCTGCTGCTACGGGCCGGACGCAGCCTGGACGAGGCCCGGATGGCGGGGCCCGCCGTCGAATACTGGCAGGACCTGGCCACCCGCTGCGAAACCAAGCTGGCCCCCGGGCACCCGGACACCCTGCTTGTGGCCGGGAAGCTGGCCGCGGCGTACCTGACGGCCGGGCGCGCGGACGATGCCGTCCAGTGGTACCAGCGGGTGCTCGCCGAGCGGACCCGCGAGCTTGCGCCCGGGCACCCCGCCATCGTGGCCGCTCGCATCGGCCTGGCCCGGGCGCTCGTCCTTGACGGCGTGGCCGCGGACGCGGTGACGGTGATGCTGCGCGCCGTCGGCGAGTGCGAGCAGTTCCGCAGCGAGGGGCATCCGGACACCCTCGGCGCCAGGGACGAACTCGCCGCCGCCTACCAGGCCGCGGGCGACCTGGCGGCGGCGCGCCGGCTGCTGGCGCGCAGCCTGGCCGACCGCGAGCGGCTGCAGGGGCCGCGCGACCCGCAGACGATCGCCACCAAGGACCGGCTGGCAGCCGCCGCGCTTGCCGAGGGCAAGACCAAGGACGCCATCGGCTACTACAAGCGGGCGCTTGCCGACCGGGAGAAGGTGCTCGGGCGCGTACACCCGGACACGATCGCGACGAGGGCGAACCTGGCCGCCGCCTACGCCGCGGCCGGACGGATACCGGACGCGACGTACCTGACCGAGCAGTGCTGCACGGACTCCGAGCAGGCCCTCGGCCGCGACCACGCGGTCACCCTGGCGCGCATGCTCAACCTGGCGCAGGTCTACTACAAGGCGGGCCGGGTCGGAGACGCCGTGGCGGTGCTCAGGCAGGCCGCGGTCCGCTGCGAGCGGGGCCTGCCGCCCGGCGACCCGCTGACCAGGACCGTCCAGCAGAGCCTGATGAACCTGGGACAGGCCTGATGCCCGGCTCGATGGGGGCAATTTGCGCCTCTTGTCCCCTCTCGGGGGAATTGACGGCTACGATCACCCCTGGGTTTAGCAGTGGAGCAGCAGCAGGGGGAGGAGACCCAGATGGCGATTGAGTCGCCGGCAACCATCACAAGTCCCGCGCCCACCAGCGAGACCAGGCTCGAGCCGAACGCGATCGGCGTCGCGCAGGACACCGTCATCGGGATGGCCACGGCCGCGCCCGCCGCGTCGGTCGGGCTGATCCTGGCCGGGCTCGCCGCGGCCACCGCGTACGCCAGCGGGCCAGCGCTCATCCTGATGGCGCTGCCGATGATCGTGATCGCCAACTGCTACCGCCGGCTGAACCTGTGGAACGCCAACTGCGGCGCGGCGTTCGAGTGGGTCGGACGGGTGATCAACCCCTACGTCGGCTTCATCGTCGGCTGGCTGATGATCATGGGCGGCATCATCGGGACGGTCAGCACCACGGTGGTGCTCGGCCCGTCGGTGCTCGCCGTCTTCGGCTCCGACACCACCGCGGTCCCGCCGAACCTCGCCATCGACACCGCGGTCATCGTCGGCATGCTGGTGATCGCGATCATCGGCATCCGCATCACCGCGCGCACGCAGGTCGGCATGGGGGTGCTTGAGTACGGGATCCTGCTCGGCTTCGCCGCCGTCGGGCTGGTATTCGTCCTCGGCCACCACCACGGCACCTACCCCATCACCAAGGGCTGGTGGAGCATCAGGGGCGTCGGCGGCAAGGGCAGCCTGTCGGCAGGGTTCCTTGTCGCGCTGTTCGCGTACACCGGCTGGGACGGCACCGTCTACGTCAACGAGGAGGTCAGGCACCGGCGCACCAACCCGGGCCGGGCCGCCATGATGGCGGTGGCGCTGCTCGCCGTCGTCTACACCTTCGCCCAGGTCGGCCTGCAGGGCGTGGTGTCGCCCGGCAAGCTGCAGGCCAACTCGACCTCCGGCCTGGTCTACGTGGCGCAGGCGCTCGGCGGCAGCAACTGGGCCAAGGTCATGGCGTTCGGCCTGGCGCTTTCTGTGATCGCGACCACCGGCGTCGGCATCGTGCTCGGCGCCCGGGTCATCTACGGGATGGCCAGCCACCGGGTGCTGCCGCCGTTCCTCGGCAACGTGAACCAGCGGTTCTCCACCCCGGTCGCCGCGAGCCTGCTCGTCGGCATCATCCTGCTCGGCGGGACCTGGGCCTACCTGCTTTCGACGTCGCTCGCGAACGCGTTCGACGACGCGATCGCGGTGACCGCGCTGCTTTACGCCGCGTTCTACATCCTGACCGCGCTCGCCGCCATCACGTACTACTGGCGCCGCGTGTTCAGCAACGTGATGGACGGGCTGATCATCGGCGTGCTGCCGCTTGCCGCCGCCGCCTTCCTCTGCTGGCTGTTTGTCAAGTCGCTGCTTGTCTCCACCGCGCCGCAGATCTGGTCACTGGTCGGGATCGTCGGCGTCGGGGTGATCTTGATGCTGGTCGCGCGGTTCGTGCTCCGCCCGCAGTTCTTCCACCTGCGGCGGGAGACCGAGGGTCCGGTACGCTGACGCAGGTGGCGGGTGCTTACGACGTCCTGTTCGAGCCGGTCCAGCTGGGGCCGGTGCGCGCCAAGAACCGGTTCTTCCAGGTGCCGCACTGCAACGGGATGGGGTACCGGGATCCCACCGCGCAGGCCGCCATGCGCTCCGTCAAGGCCGAGGGCGGCTGGGCGGTGGTGTGCACCGAGCAGGTGGAGATCCACCCTAGTTCGGACATCACCCCGTTTATCGAGCTGCGGCTGTGGGACGACGGCGACATCCCCGCGCTGGCCAGGATCGCGTCCGCGATTCACGACGGCGGTGCGCTTGCCGGGATCGAGCTCGCGCACAACGGGATGAACGCGCCGAACCTGTCGTCGCGGGAGCCGCCGATGGGGCCGGCCCACCTGCCCGTCGTCACCTGGTCGAACGACCCGGTCCAGGCGCGGATGATGTCCTTGTCGGACATTGCCGACCTGCGCCGGTGGCACCGGGCGGCGGTCCGGCGGGCGCTTGCCGCGGGGTACGACATCGTCTACGTCTACAGCGGCCACAACCTGAGCATGCTGCACCACTTCCTGTCGCCCCGCTACAACCAGCGCACCGACTGCTACGGCGGTTCGGTGGCGAACCGGGCGCGGCTGCTCGGCGAGATCCTGTCTGACACGCG
>Ga0335078_10015718_pt1 | contig 11237 bp, 10 predicted proteins | sample Lox_Sample_32_FD_206711 | JGI IMG/M metagenome (GOLD analysis project Ga0335078, IMG submission 206711) | Soil microbial communities from Loxahatchee National Wildlife Refuge, Florida, United States - Lox_Sample_3.2 | ecosystem: Environmental > Terrestrial > Soil > Wetlands | place: USA...
GTGATGAAAGCCGCCAGACGGTCACCGTGGCGATCGATCCGCGCCAGCACCGACTCGACCAGCTCGACCGCCGACACGTCACGGCGGATCGCGGGATCGTCGACCAGCGCCTGGAGATCGGCGTCGTTCAACTGCTCCCGCGCTCCGGCGGTGCCGTCCTGAGCTGCGCCAGCGTCGAGTTCACGCCGTATTCGATGTGCTCGCGCATCAGCTCTCGTGCGGCCGTTGCGTCGCGGCGCAGAACCGCCTCCATGATCCGCTCGTGCTGGCCCAGGGACTGCTTGGCCCGGCGGCTCCGCCAGATCGCCTCGACCGGGACGGCGCCCCACAGCCGAGCGATGAAGTCACCGAGCAGATACGAGTTCGCCGGTTGGTACAGCGCCCGATGCCACGCGGCATTCAGCGTGGCCGCGCGACCGCCTCCGGAGCGCGACTGCACCGCTCTGCGCAGCGCTTCGTGCGCCCGGCACATCTCCTCGACCTCCTCGTCGCTCGCGCGGAGAACCGACAGTTCGACCGCGAGCGGCTCGAGCAGCGCGCGCATGCGCGAGACCTCGGCGACGCTCTCCGGGGAGTAGTCGGCGACGACCATCCCGTGGTGCGGCTCGTACACGGCGAGCCCCTGCGCCTGGAGCAGGCGCAGCGCTTCCCGGATCGGCGTCGGACTCATACGCAGGTCGTCGACCAGGCGCTTGACCCCGAGCCGGGCGCCGGGCGCCAGACGGCCCTCCTCGATCGCGTCCCGCAGAGCGACGAACGCGGCCTCGGTCTTGGTGGTGCTGGGGGGCGCGGAGAGCGTGGGATTCATCGGCGAGCAGATTTCAGCAAGCGGCCGGACCGTTGGTATAGATTCTATTTTCTATCAACTGAAGAGGGCCGACTTGACCGCGATCGACTGGGACCAGCAGCTGATGCGCACGGTGCTGTTCGTGCCGGGCAGCGACGAGCGCAAGCTCGCGAAGGTCGGCACGTTCGGCGCGGATCTGATCGCGATCGACCTCGAGGACGCGGTTGCCGACGAGCACAAGACGGCGGCACGCGCGACCGCTCGCGCTGCGGTTCCCACGTACGGCCCCGGTCAGGTCGTGACGGTCCGGGTCAACGGGATCGAGACGGGGCGCCTCGAGGACGACATCGCGGCGGTGACGTGTCCGGAGCTTGGCGCCATCCTCGTGCCGAAGATCGAGGACACGGATACGCTCGACGCCGCGGATCGCGCGCTCGCGCAGGCGGAGCGCGAGGCTGGGATGCCCGACGGAAGCGTGCGGATCATCGCGATCGTCGAGACGCCACGCGGGGTCGCGCGATGCGAGGAGATCCTCGATCGCGCGCCGGCGCGGACCGTGACCTCGATCTTCGGTCTCGGCGATTTCTCGGTCGCGCTTGGCGTGGACCTCACGCCCGAGGGGAGCGAACTCGCCTACGGCCGCGGGCGCGTCGTGGTGGCGACGCGCGCGGCGGGGATGGTCTCGCCGATCGACGGTCCGTACCTGGCGGTGGAGGACCGGGAAGGCCTCGTCGCCGACTCGCGCCGAGTTCGGGCGCTCGGTTTCCAGGGTCGCGTCGCGGTGTACCCGCCTCAGGTGGCCGGCATCCATCAGGCCTTTTCGGAGCTCACCGAAGACGAGGAGTCCGCCGCGAGACGGGTCGTCGAAGCGTTCGAGGAGGCCGAGGGGCGCGGCATCGCATCGCTTCGTGTCGACGGCCGGTTCGTCGACTATCCGATCTATCACCTCGCCAAGCGCAAGCTGAGGCGCCTCGAGGCCTATCGCGCGTCGCAAGAGGCCTAGGGGATGACGAGCCCGCTGCCGCTCGAGGGGATCCGCGTCGTCGACGCGGCGTCGCTGTTCGCCGGGCCAGTGATCGCCACGATGCTCGGCGACTACGGCGCCGACGTGATCAAGATCGAGCACCCCACCGGCGACAACCTGCGCAAGCTGGGATGGGAGAAGGACGGCGTCTCGCTGTGGTGGGCGTTGATCGGTCGCAACAAGCGGTCGGTCACGCTGAAGCTGTCAGACCCGCAGGGCGCGGAGGCGATGCGCCGGCTGCTGAGCACGGCCGATGTGTTCGTCGAGAACTTCCGCACCGGAACGCTCGAGCGCTGGGGGCTCGGGTGGGACGTGCTGCACGAGCTCAATCCGAAGCTGGTGATGGTCCGGACCACCGGCTTCGGGCAGAACGGTCCGTACGCCCGGCGCCCGGGCTTCGGCACTCTCGCGGAGTCGATGTCTGGCTATGCGCACATCAACGGCTTTCCCGACGGTCCGCCGACGTTGCCGCCGTTCGCCCTCGGCGACGGCGTGGCCGCGCTGACCGGCGCGTTCGCGACGATGACCGCGCTGTGGTGGCGCGAGCACGGCGGCACGGGCCAGATGATCGACCTGTCGATCTACGAGCCGCTGTTCTGGATTCTCGGTCCGCAGGCCTCCGTGTACGACCAGCTTGGGATCGTGCAGGAGCGCACCGGCAACCGGGCACCGTTCACCGCCCCCCGCAACGCGTACCGCTCGCGAGACGGACGCTGGCTCGGGCTGTCGGGTAGCTCCCAGTCGATCGCCGAGCGGGTCATGCGCCTGGTCGGCCGCCCGGAGTTGGTCGACGAGCCGTGGTTCGCCGACCATGCCGGCCGCCTCGAGCATCAGGATGAGCTCGACGACGCGATCGGGGCGTGGATCGCCCGGCACGACTGCGACGAGGTGATCCGCGCGTTCGAGGAGCAATCGGCCGCGATCGCCCCGGTCCTGTCGATCGCCGACATCTTCTCCGACCCGCAGTTTCTCGCGCGGGAGACGATCACCACGGTCGACCACCCGGTACTCGGACCGCTGAAGATGCAGAACGTGATCCCGCGCCTTGGGACGACCCCCGGGCGGATCAGGAGTTGCGGTCCCGACCTCGGCGCCCACAACGACGAGGTCCTGGCCGGCGAGCTCGGCTACACCGAGGCTGAGCTTGCCGAGCTGGCCGCCGGCGGTGTGATTTCGAACGAGTCAGCGGGTGAGCGAGCGTCAGCACGTACGACAGAAAGGAACCCGACATGAGCGCAGGTGCGGGCAGGCCACAGTTCAAACAACTCAGCGGGCCGGGTCCTGCCCGCGACTTCGTGGGCTACGGGCGCTGGGTGCCGCGCGTGACGTGGCCGAACGGCGCGCGCCTCGCGGTCAGCATCGTGCTCAACTGGGAGGAGGGTTCCGAGGTATCGAAGGTCGTCGAAGGCGACGGTCGCAGCGAGGCCGCGCTGAGCGAGATCCCCTACGCGATGGATCCCCAGTACCGCGATCTCGCCTGCGAGTCCGTGTACGAGTATGGAAGCCGCGCAGGCGTGTGGCGGGTTCAGCGGCTCGTCGACTCGTTCAAGATTCCGGTCACTTTCTACGGCGCGGCGGTTGCCTGGGAGCTTCATCCCGAGGTCGCGGCATGGGTCCGCGAGGCGGGTCACGAGCCGTGCTCGCACGGCTGGCGGTGGGAGGAACCGTGGCTGCTCACGCGCGAGGAGGAGCAAGCGCACATCGCCGAGGCGGTTGCCTCGATCGAGCGCACGTGCGGCGAGCGCCCGCGCGGCTGGTACTGCCGCTACGGGCCGTCGGTCCACACGCGCGAGCTACTCGTGGAGGAGGGCGGTTTCGTCTACGACTCCGACGCCTACAACGACGACCTCCCTTACTACGTCGAGGTCTCGGGCAAACGCCACCTGATCCTGCCCTATAGCTTCACGTACAACGACGCCCGCTTCGTGCTGCCCCCGGGCTACGGCGGTCCGGAGGACTTCTTCGATCAGTGCAAACGCGCCCTTGACTATCTCTGGGACGAGGGCGCGACCCATCCGCGGATGATGTCGATCGGTCTGCACTCGCGGCTGATCGGCCAGGCCGGGCGCATCAGCGCGCTGCGCGACTTTTTCGAGTACGCCCACGAGAAGGGCGACGTGTGGTTCGCCCGCCGCCTGGACATCGCCAACTGGTGGCACGAGCATCACGAGGAATTCCCGGTCGAGCGCGCCTGAGGTCGGCGAGGGCCCCGCGTCGCGGTCAGCCGGGGAGTTGCTGTGCGACCTCGATCAGGTTCCCGTCCGGATCACGGAAATAGACAGAGCGGATCGGGCCGAGCGCGCCGCTGCGGGTGACCGGCCCGACCTCAACCGCGACCTCGAGAGCGGCGAGCTCGCCGAGCAGCGCCTCGACCGGCTCATTGGTCAGGAAGCACAGGTCGGCTGATCCCGGGGTCGCGCGGAGTGCTCGCGGTTCGAACTCGCGACCGACCTCGTGCAGGTTGATCTTCTGCTCGCCGAACCTGAGCGCGCGGCGGCCCTCGCCGAAGGTGATCGCGCGCATGCCCATCACTCGCTCGTAGAAGGCGACCGTGGCGTCGATGTCGGCGACGGTCAGGACGAGATGGTCGAGTCGTTGGAGGCGCAATGCGAAGCTATGGGCGAGCGGGACCGGACGGTTGTGTACTGTTGTATACCAAGCTTGCCATACGCCCGCAGACCCCTTGCGAGGAGTGAGATTTGACCGATTTGGACGAGAACAGCACCGCCCGGGCGGTCGTCGGCCGGCTCGAGCCACCCGATTTGGCTCGAGGAAACCCGGCGCTGGTGGTGATCGACCTGCAGGATCTCGACGCGGCTCCGACCGGCGCGCATGCCCAGCAGGCGCGCGAGTTGGGAAGGTGGACCGAGATCGAGCCGTACTTCACCCGAGTCAGCGACCTGGTCGTGCCCAACGTGGTTCGCCTGGCCGCGGCGCTCCGGCAGCGGGGCGCACCTGTCATCTACGTGCGGTGCCGGTCGCTCTCACCCGACGCACGCGACAACGGCCGGCGATTCCGGGAGTTCGGCATTGCCATCGGTGGCGAGGACCCCGGCGCCTCGCTCCTTGCGGGCCTCGAGGTCCTACCCGAGGACTTCGTCCTGGACAAGACGACCGCGAGCCCGTTCTGGTCGACCCATCTCGAGCATCTGCTGCGCCAGCTCGGGACCGAGACCTTGATCGTGACCGGCGTCGTGACCAGCGGCTGCGTCGAAAGCACGGTCCGCGATGCCTGTGATCTCGATTACGGCGTCGTGCTCGTCGAGGACGCGTGCGCCGACCGGCGGCCGGGACTGCACGACGACGCGATTCGGAGACTGAACAACAACTTCGCCGCGGCCCGCGACACCGACGACGTTCTCGACGGTTTGGTCGGGGCAGGGGCGACCGAAAGGAGCACCGGTGCCCGATAGCAATCCCCAGCGGCTTCGGGCGCTGGTCGACGGTCCCGGCATGGCCGTGCTGCCCGGGGCATACGACGGGCTCTCCGCGCGGCTGATCGCGCGAGCCGGATTCGACGCCGTCTATTTCTCGGGCGGCCTGTCAGCGTCGTCGTTCCCGGGAGTGCCCGACTTCGGCACGCGGACCTCGTCTGAGGCGGTGGCCCAGGTTGGTGGCGCGGTGCGCGCGACCGGGCTGCCGGTGCTCGCGGACGGCGAGGCCGGGTTCGGCTCGGTGCTTTCGGTCCAACGTCTGGTCTATGAGATGGAAAGCGTCGGCGCGGGCGGACTGCATCTCGAGGACCAGGATGTCCCGCGTCGGTGCGGGCACTACGAGGGCAAGCGGCTGGTCAGTACCGCCACTCACGTCGGACGCCTGAAGGCGGCGATCGAGACGCGGCGTGACCCGGCGTTCGTGATCATCGCGCGAACCGACGCGATCGCCGTGACCGGTTTCGAGGATGCCCTTACACGCGCGCGCGCGTATGCCGAGGCCGGTGCCGACGTCGTGTTCTTCGACGGCGTCGAGACGCTCGAACAGCTCCGCGACATCCCGTCGCTGCTCGACGTGCCGGTGATGGCGAACATGGTGGAGGGGGGCGTCACCCCGTTCCTCGCATCGGGCCAGCTCGAGCGGATGGGATACGCGCTCGCGATCTACCCGACCACTCCTTACTTCGCCGCGCTCGGAGCGATGCGCGACGTGCTGGACGTGCTCAGGCGAGACGGGACAAGCGACCCGCTGTCGGAGCGGATGGGAACCTTCGGCGAGTGGCAGGAGGTCACCGGGGTCGCGGAGGCGATGGAGTTCGTGCGCCGCTTCGAGCCGGAGGACGAACGTGTCGGCGTATGACCTGCTGATCCGCGGCGGGACGCTCGTCGACGACCGTGGGGCGCGAACGGGGGACCTCGCCGTTAGCGGCGAGCGCATCGCGGCCGTGACGGCGCCGGGCGTGCTTGGGGACGGCGATGCGAAGCGGGTGGTCTCTGCGCTGGGCTGTCTCGTGCTCCCGGGTGGGATCGATGCCCACGTGCATTTCGATTTCGCACTCGGCAACCTCATCTCCCAGCCGTACGCGCCGGGCAGCCGGGCGGCGCTCTACGGCGGCACGACGACCGTCGTTGACTTCGCGTGGCGCCCCCCGGAGGGTGGCTCGCTACTCGACGCGGTCCGGGACAAGCGCGCCGACGCCGAGCACGAGATCTGCTGCGACTTCGCCCTGCATCTGATCGTCGCAGGCGAGGTCGGAGATCGTGAGCTGTCCGAGGTCGCGGGCGTCGTCGCCGAGGGTGTGCCGACGGTCAAGGTGTTCATGAACTTCCCCGAGTTCTATCCAGGCGACGGAGCAACGGCCGAGCTGTTCGCGGAGCTCGGACGGTGTGGCGGCACCGGGGTGGTCCATGCCGAGAATGCCGACGTGATCGCCGCTCGGACCCGCCGGCTGATCGAGGCGGGCCACAGCGACTGGCGCTACACCGAGGACTCGAGGCCCGATTGGGTCGAGGCGGAGGCCGTCGCGCGCGCGATCACGTTGGCGGCGAGCGCCGGCTGCCCCCTGTTCGTACTCCACGTCACCTCCGCGGCGGCCGCACGCGAGGTCGCCCTCGCCCGGTCGCGGGGGTTGCCGGTGTTTGCGGAGATGTGCCACAACTACGCGGTCTTCTCCAAGGACGACGTCGTGCAGCGGCCAGACGGAGCGAACTGGGGGAACTACCCGCCACTTCGGCCGCCGTGGAATCGAGACGCGCTATGGGCGGCGCTGGAGGAGGGCACGCTCTGCCACGTCTCGAGCGACGACTACACCTGCCCGCTGGCGATCCGCAACATCAACGGGCTGGATCTGCCGACCGTTCCCTCGGGCCACAACGGGCTGGAGACGCGCCTGTCGGTGCTCTACACGGAGTCCGTGGCGCGCCGGGGATGGGCGCTGCCGAGATTCGCGGAGATCGCATCGAGCGGCATCGCACGTCAACTGGGTCTGTGGCCGCGGAAGGGAAGCCTCCTTCCCGGCGCCGACGCCGACATCGTGCTGTTCGACCCCAACCGGACGGGCGTGTTCAGGGTCGACGACCTGCACACCGTCGAGTACAGCATCTGGGACGGCTACCGGTACGCGGGGTCGCCGAGCGCCACGATCCTGCGCGGAGAGATCGTGGTCCAGGACGGCGAGTGGATCGGCGCCGACACACGGGGTCAGTTCCTGCCGAGACCCCGCCGCGCGCCGGCGAAGTTGGTCGGTCCTCGCGAAGCGGTCGCCCCAATCGGGCTCACGTCAGCCGCTCTGTAGGCCGGGGGTTCGACATCGGGCCGGTCGGACGGCCCGCATCTTCGACATCGGGCTGTTTTGGCGATCGGCGACTTTGCATACATTCACAGCCGCAGTCGAATCGTTGGCCCTATCAGATGCTGGACTTACGCGCTTGTGGTTTGTGTTGCGAGTCTGTTTTGCATACCAAATTGGATTGACAACGCTCCGGCAAGGGGGCTAGGCTGCCCCAATCCCGAGCACAGTGCGCGGTCGCGTACCGCGGTATACCATAGGCCGGCGCCCGGGCGTAGCCGGTAATCGCAATGGAGGAGAAGAGCGTTGCGCCATCATGGTCGTTTCAGGACAGGGATAGCCGTCGTCATCAGCGGGGTGGTCGCGCTGGGCTTGGCGGCTTGCGGGAGTAGTTCGAGTTCGAGCGCCGGCGGGTCGAGCAGCACCGGCGCCTCCAGCAGCGCCGCGACCACCACCAGCGGCGGATCCTCAAGCTCGACGGATCCGGCAGTGGCGTACGCGACGCAACAGATCAACGCGGCGTCGGCTCTGCCGACGTTCAAGCTCGTGGCGCCGTCCTTCGACATGTCCGCGATCAAGGGCAAGACGATCTTCAACATCCCGGTGACGAGCGCCGTCCCGTACGTCGTCAGCGTGGACAAGCAGGCGGCCCAGGTCGCGGCCAAGTACGGCGCCAAGTGGGTCGAGTACACGAATCAGGGCACGCCGACCCAGTGGACCGCCGGCATCAACCAGGCGATCGCCCAGCACGCCGACGTGATCATCCTGGCCCAGGGAACCGCCGTGCAGCTGATCGTGCCGGCGATGCAGAAGGCCAAGGCGGCCGGCATCCCGGTCGTGATCACGCACGACTTCCAGAACGGCCAGGTGAACACGCCGCCGCCGACGGGGCCGGGTGCCAACGTCGTCGCGCTCACCAAGGCGTTCGTCAACGTCCCGTTCTGGGAGGCAGCGCGGCTGGAGGCCGACTACGTGATCCAGCAGACGGGCGGCAAGGGCGATGACGTGATCTTCACCTCGCCGGACGTCCCGCCGTCGAACGGGATCACCGCCGCGATGCAGAAGGAGTTCTCGGACCACTGTCCTGCCTGCAAGGTCAAGGTGATCAACGTTCCGCTGTCGGACTGGGGGACGAAGATCGCGCCCGAGACGCAGGCGGCGCTGTCATCCGATCCGAACGTCAACTGGATCACGCCGATCTACGACTCGATGTCGCTGTTCGCCCAGCAGGGCGTCACCGCGGCCGGCAAGTCCGGATCGGTCCATATCGCGTCCTACAACGGGACCCCGGCGGTCATGAAGCTGATCCAGGATGGGAACATCATGTCGATGGACGTCGGCGAGAACATCACCTGGCTGGCCTACGCGACCATGGATCAGGTTGGCCGCGTGCTGACCGGCGCGCCGATCGTGGCGGACGGGAACGAGCAGACCCCGCTGCGGGTCTTCACGAAGAAGAACATCAACGAGACCGGCACACCGCCGTCGCCGAATCTCGGCTACGGGACCGCATATCAGACGGGCTACGACGCCCTCTGGACGAAGAAGTAGCCGATGAGTGGACCCGTCGACGACGGTAGGACCGACCAGTCGACGAATTCCGGGCCGGGCGCCACAGCGGCGCCCGGCCCGCCCCACGCCGGCGCGCCGGTTCCGGTCCTCGCGCTCCATGGTCTTTCCAAGAGCTTCGGGGGCGCCCAGGCTCTTGACAACGTCGACCTGACGATCCTGCCCGGCGAAGTGCACGGGCTGCTGGGCGAGAACGGATCCGGCAAGTCGACGCTGATCAAGGTCCTGAACGGCTTTCACGCGCCCGATTCTGGGTCGCTGGAAATCGCCGGCGAGCCGGTTGCGCTGCCGCTCCCGCCGGGGCAGTTCCGCGAGCTGGGGCTGTCGTTCGTACACCAGGATCTCGGCTTGATCCTCGAGCTCTCCGTGCTCGAGAACCTTCGAGTCGGAGAGCTCATCGCCCAGCGTGGGGCGTGGATCGGATGGCGCAACGAGCGGCGGCGGGCGCATGAGACGTTCGCGCGCTACGGCCTCGAGCTGGATCCGTCCGCTCCCGTCGGGAGCATCACGCCGACCGAGCGGGCGCTGCTCGCGATCGTCCGAGCGGTGGAGGGCATTCGCAGCGCTCAGAGCGATCGACACATGAGCCATGGGCTGCTTGTGCTCGACGAGCCAACGGTGTTCCTTCCGGCCGACGGGACCCAGCAACTGTTCGGGATCGTCCGCGAGATCGTTTCGAGCGGTGACGCGAGCGTGCTGTTCGTCTCCCACGACCTCGATGAGGTCCGCGAGGTGACCGATCGAGTGACGGTGCTTCGCGACGGACGGCTGCAGGGGACGGTGAACACGTCCGAGACGAGCGAACCGCAGCTCGTCGAGATGATCATCGGGCGCCGGCTCGAGAGCCTGGCGCTTCCAAGCCAGCAGCTCACCGGCCACGACGTGGAGCTGTCCGTGCGCGGGCTCTGCGGCGGCAGCCTCGAAGACATCGACTTCGACATCCGCCGCGGCGAGATCCTTGGCTTCACCGGGTTGGCCGGATCCGGATTCGAGGACATTCCCTACCTTCTGTTCGGCGCGCAGTCCGGTCGTGCCGGCACCCTGAGCGCGCAGGGCATCACCTTCGATCTGACGCAGATGACGCCTGATCGGGCGGTGCGCAACGGGTTTGTGTTGCTCCCGGCCGACCGCCAGCGCGACGGCAGCGTCCCGGGCCTCCCCGTGGGAGACAACGTGATGCTTCAGGTGCTGCCGACCTATAAGGGGCCGATGGGCCTGCGCCGACGGCAGCTGAACCGGCGAGCCCACGGTCTGCTCCAGGAGTTCGACGTCCGGCCACCGGACCCGCGCGCGACCTACGAGGAGCTCAGTGGCGGCAACCAGCAGAAGGCGATGCTCGCCAAGTGGCTGCAGACCGAGCCGAAGTACATCTTCCTGCACGAGCCGACGCAGGGCGTCGACGTCGGCGCTCGCGCTCAGATCTTCTCGATGCTCGGCGACGCCGCGAGAGACGGCGCCTCGGTGCTGTGCGCCAGTTCCGACTACGAGCAACTCGCGGCGGTCTGCGACCGCGTGATCGTCATCGCCCGCGGACGGATGGCGCGCGAGATCAGTACCGATGTGACCAAGGAGCGCATCGCCGAGCAGGTCTACAACAGCGTCACCCTGCGAGAGACCACCCAGGAGGTGGCGACCTGATGGAAGCGAGTACGCAGCCGCCCACCGAGAGCCCCAAGGCCTCCACCGAGTCCGAGGCTGCCGTCGAGCGAGCGGAGGAGAGGCCGAGGCGGCGACCGGTGTCGAACGCGCGCTCGATGCAGTTCCTCGAGCGCTGGGCGTTGCTGTTCGCGTGGATCGCCGTCGTGATCCTGTTCAGCCTGATCAAGCCGGACACGTATCCGACGAGCGGCAACTTCCAGACGATCTTCGGCTCCCAGGCCGTGCTGCTGATGCTGACGCTCGGCCTGATCCTGCCGCTCACCACGGGTGACTTCGACCTCTCGATCGCGTCGAACATGTCGCTCACCTCGATGCTGATAGCGGTCCTCAACGTCAACCACGGCTGGGCCATCCTGCCGGCGGTCGTGGCCGGTCTGCTCGCCGCAATCCTGGTGGGCGTCATCAACGGAGCGCTGGTCGTGCTGATCGGAATCGATTCGTTCATCGTGACGCTCGGCACAGGCACCGTCCTACTG
>Ga0335078_10015719_pt1 | contig 11237 bp, 7 predicted proteins | sample Lox_Sample_32_FD_206711 | JGI IMG/M metagenome (GOLD analysis project Ga0335078, IMG submission 206711) | Soil microbial communities from Loxahatchee National Wildlife Refuge, Florida, United States - Lox_Sample_3.2 | ecosystem: Environmental > Terrestrial > Soil > Wetlands | place: USA: Florida...
CCGGGCGACGACCCCGATCTTGACTCACTGGGCCAGGCAATCGGCCTAATGTCAATCGCAGAATCACTCCGGCCAGTCCCTCCGTCCGCACGGCGCGCGACTCGCCGGCTCCGCGGTCAGCGCAAGGAAAACCGTCGTCGTTAGACACAACGTCTTCCCCGGGGGGGCGGGGCAGCGAATTTGGGGAGCGAGCATTTGACTGAGCCTGTGGGGGACGAGCCGCCGGACGGCCACATGTCGGCCGGTGGGCATGGCCCTGACGAGCCGTACCGGCATGACCCCGCCGTAGCGGTAATGGCGGCGTGCCTTGCCGACTCCGCCTTTGAGACGGCGGCGCGGTCATGGGATGTGAACGAGTGCATGCGTGCCCTGGCGGCTCAAGAGGGCCTGGATCCCGACGGGCTACTCGGGCGTGAGCTGTTCCAGGCGGCGTCGTACCGGCTCCGGCTTAACTACGGGAGCAAGGCCGGCTGCGCCCTGGGGTCGAGTGCTGATACTGAGCATTACGCATGGCCACAGCGAATTGGCGAGGTGGAGCCTGACGTCGTGGCGTTGTGGCGGGACGTGGCCGGGCTCGTGGAGCACCCGGCGGCGATCGCGCGTTTCCACGACCTGCTGTTCGAGCGGCGCGATGGCCGTCGGGACGAGCACGCCGCGGCTGCGGTGCAGGGATACCTGGCGGCTGCGCGGTCACGGTCGCGTGCGGACCTCGACGTTGCCGCGTTCCTTGTCCGGGCCTGGGACCTCGCGCGCAGCGTCGGACGCTGGGGCCTTCTCGCGGATGTCCAGTCGGCACTTCACAGCAGGGTAGAGAATGCGATGGCTTCCGGCGACGCGGCCCTCCCGGGCGTTGTCCTGCCGATGATCGCGGCCCTGGCCGCGCCCGTGCCCCGGCGGCAGCCCCCGGCGAGCGTTCCTGCCCCTGCTGCTGTCGACCTGCTGCTGGAGACGGCGTTCACCACGTTCAGGGCGGGCTTCCTGGCGAGCCAGGTAGCGGCCATGATGCGCTCACGCACCAGTGACCCGGTGGCGATCGAGCAGATCAACAGGCGGGAGGTTGCCGCTCACCGTGCGGAGGCCGCAGCATCGGCGGGCCTCGCCCGGCAAGCGCACCTAGCCGATGCGATTGAGATCGCCAGGGCGAGAGGGCTCACGGACACGGTGAGGGAAGTGACCGCGGAACTGCAGGCGATCCCGGTCAACGACCTGGGACTGAGGCGCCACTCCACCTCAGTCCGGGTCCCAGCGGCCCAGGTCGAACGGTTCCTGCACGGCTTCACGGCAAGCCCGGAGTGGCGCGACGGCATGAGGTTCTTCCTCAACACGGACTGCCCGACAGGCGACCTGACGCAGCTGAGGCAGCAGGCGCACGACCTCGCCCGGATCGCTCCGCTAGTCAGCGTTATCCCGACCAGCCTCCTCGGCGGCGACGGGCTCCCCCGGTGGACCGCCCAGTCCCCGGAAGAGCAGGAGGCGGGCAGAATGGCCACTTGCGCACGGAGCCGGGCCGAACTGCAGGGACAGCACCTTGCCCAGGGACTTCACAGGCTCGCCGAGCGCTACGGGATACCCGATGAGGCATCCCTAGTGGTCTTCCTGTCGGAGAACGGGCAGTCCGACAGCGCCCTGGCCGCCAGCCTCGCCCGCGCGTTCCTGCACTTCTGGCACGGTGACTACGAGGCGTGCGCTCACGTGACCGTACCGAAGATCGAGGCGGCAGCCCGAGTGCTCCTGCGAGAGCTGGACGAGGGAATCTACAAACTCCAGCTGGGCAAGGACCAGGGCCAGTACCCGATGCTCTACTCACTGTTGAAGGAGCTGGAGAAGCTCGCCATGGACGAGTCATGGACCTACTTCCTGCGCTGGCTCCTACTGGCCCCGCCGGGCATGAACATCCGCAACGACCTGGCCCACGGCTTCACCAGCCGCATCAGCCCCGTCTACGCGGCGCTAATCCTGCGCGCCGCCGCGATGCTGATCACGGTCACCGCCCCCCAGCCTCCCGCAGCGGCGCGTGTCGCCGCCGCCGACCAGCCCGCTGACCTGGCCCCACTCCCGCACCGCGACCGCGACGACATCCTCGGGCTCCTCAGCCATCCCATCTCCTCTCCGGTTCCTGCACCCTGGAGAGACGGGCTACCCGGGCGGGCCGCAGGGATAACAGCCACGGCTCTGAGGGTCACCGCGAGCGTGCTGCAGCTGGCGGCCCGCCGCCTGGAACCCTGACTCGCATGTCGCGACGGACGCGACAGCGTCTCCGCAGCGGCAGACTGGGAAGATGCAAAAGCTCCGGACGGCGACGCCACCGGAGTGGAAGGTGCCGTACCGGAGATCGTGTGGCCCCGCGCGTTATCCAGCCGCCGGCCGCCGGCCTTGGTATACCTCGACTCAACTATTACATCAACCTGGCCCGGCCTGCGGCCGGCCTGGAGACGCCTGACGGGTACGACGGCCTGCTGCGGGCGCCTACCGCCCGGCCGGGCCGTTTTCCCCTGTCGGGAATGCACTACGTGGAGATGAGCGGGATCCTTGATCCTGCGCAGCGAACCGCTGTTGCAGCGGTGATGGAGTCCCTGTGGGCTTCCGGGGGCTGCTCCGGCGGGTGACGCTCGCGGAGCTGGAGATTGCCATGATCGACGCCCTCCTCAGCCCGGGATCAGCACCAGAGTGGATCGACCTGCTCAGGCCTACCTTCGGGATGCGCGGCGGCCTGACCATCCGTAAGGGCGTGCCAGTGACGGTGGGTGGGGCCATAGCAGGGCGACGACGACAGCACGAGCACGCCTAAGATGTCGCTCCGGCGACGGTCAGCAGAAGGAGGGATCCGTGAATCAGCTGCGGTTCGACTCAGGCCTTGGGTGCTACTCCGTCAGTGCGGCACCCGACAGCGTGTGGATCTCCAAGGGGATGGGCACGCACTGCCTGCAGGTGCAGCTGCAGGTCGGCATCCCTGAGGTAGGCAAATCTGCGGGCCGACTGTTGCTGCTGGAAACCGTCCTCGCGGCGCCGGACACCGGCCACGGCCCTCGCATGCCGCTCGCGTGGGCTAACGTGGCGCTGGCCTTCAACTCAGACGGCGAGATCAGGCCGCCGACGCTCCAGTACCTGATCACCAACACCCAGCTGCATGCGCTGGAGCAGCAGCGCAACGGCGATCTGCGGCTGGAGCTGCAGGTCACGGGATTCCTCCCGCAGGCTGACCCAGCTCGCTTCCCGGCAGCGTCGCCGGTTACTGAGCACATCACCATCGCCGAGAGCCGGTGGCGCCAGCAGCTCGCCAACCTGGGCCGGACGCTCGGGGTCGACATGGTGATCCCGTTCCCCGACGGCGACGAACCGCGGGAAACGGCCGGCCGGTTCCTGCGCGAGGCTCAGCGACTGCTGGGCGGCAACGATATCGACCCCGCAATGCTCCAGGTGCGGAAGGCACTGGAGACGATCGGCAACGCGAGCAGCTGGCGCCGGCCCACCACCAAGACGCCCAAGGATGACTGGACGGCCGGGGCGCGCTGGGTCCTCGTCAGGGCGGCTCTGGAGGACCAGGCGAGCGGCGCGATGCACGTCGGCCTGGGAACCAAGGACTACAAGTACACCCGGGACGAAGTCGAGGTCCTCATCAGCATGACCGCCGTGCTGCTGCGAGTGATGCCCTGAAGTCCCCTCGTCCGGCAGCCCTAAGTGCTCGGTCATGGCATCAGGGACATCGGCGACGGGGGAACTGAGCCTTGGCTGAGCGAGGCACGGGCCAAAAAGAGACCCGGCTCCGCGAGGGAGACCGGGTGGTGTATGCGTAGAAGTTTACCGCCTGACCTGCATGTGGTCGAAGCAGTTCACCAGCCAGCCGGGCGTGTGAGGGTATCCACGGGGTCGGAGAGCTGGCAGGCGCGTAGGTCGGTGGCCGACAGGCGGTGCCACCAGTGGTTGCCCACGCCATCTGACGGCTGGCCGCGCAGTGCTCCCGCCAGGTAGTTGGGGGAGGGATTGACGAGGCCGAGGGGGACCAGGCCGCGAGCATAGGCGAGGGGGAACTGTAGGTCGCTGTCGTTCGAGATGACGATCGCGGCGTCGACTGTGCTGGTGAGCACGTCGACGAGCAGGTGGGAGGCGACGTTGACGTCGGAGCCTTTCTCCTCGCGGTCGGCGTAGGAGACCATGAACGTCGCGTCGGGGATCGGGTTGCCATGGGAATCCTGCACCATGATCGGCCACTGGGGATGCACGATCTGCGGGTTGCGGGACCGGGTTGCGGCCCTGACCGCTAGCGGCGCGTACTTCACCCGGGCGACGTAGCTGCCGTACGCGATGTGGTCGACGCTGTGGGCGGCGGTCAGTGCCTTCAGGTAGATGTCCTGTTCGGTGTATCCGGACGGATTGCTGGCCGCGTCTACGACGGCGGTGCAGTAGACGACGCGAGCGATCGTTGCTCCGTGCCAGCGGGAGATGCGCGAGACGATGCGCTGGGCCAAGGCACGGATGTCCAGCCAGCGCCAGCCTGGGGTGCCACGACCGCAGAGGCCACGAGCGCCGTAGTAGAGGTTGAACCCGTCGACGAAGACCCCGACGCGCATGCGAGCGTCTTCCGCCCCGGTTGGGGGCGATGTCACTGGTCGTGCCGTTCTTCACGGAGCCGGAGCAGGCGGTCGAGTAGCGCGACCGTTGAATGAGCGTCGATCTTGTACCGCTCGGCCAGCGCGTCTTGCCAGAGGGCTTCGAGGACGTCGCAGAGGCGTTGCCGCATCTCGGGCGTGACGTGCATGTAGACGCGGTCCATGCCCTGCATGGCGTGGCCGCGGCGGTCCATCTGGATCACCTTGCTGACGCCTGCGACGTCGAGCCAGGTGGCGTGTGAGTGTCTATAGTCGTGCGGCTTGAACTTGCCGACCAGGTTCGGCCAGGCGCCGTCGGCCAGGTCCGCGGCCTTGTTCCTGCGGTTGCCGCGGCGGACGGGAATGCCGGGCCAGGGTTTGGCGGTGACGTAGACGGGCCGGCGTTCTCCGTTGCGGACGGGATGCTGTCCCTCGGCGGCCGGGGTCAGGAAGTCGTCGGCGTAGTTGGACCGGCGGGGATGACCGCCTCTCGGGCCGAGGAACAGGTAATTGGGCGGCGTCCGGTCGTCGCCCTTGCAGGACGGGCGGTCGCCGTCGCGTGGGCACGAGCATGTCTCCTGGCGGTTATCCATGGCCCAGCGCATGAGGTCGGCCAGGAACGGGGGCAGGTCCAGGACCCGGAACGAGCCGTCCTTCGGGGCCGACTTGCAGACCACGCCGCCGAGTTCGCGCAGCTGCCAGTCGATGGCGTAGGTGGAGATGCCGGTCTCGGGGATCTGGAGCGGCGAGTTCTTCCCTGCTGATCCTTCGACGGCGGTGAGTTCGCCCCAGCGCACACCAGTCCACGCAGCGAACACGTTCATGATGAAGTCGACGTCACGGCCGGACAGCAGTGCGCACCGTTCAGCCAGGCAGAGGGCCTGGAATGGGGTGATGACGTTAGCCGTCGAGTCGTTCGCTGTGAGGGAGGGTGCCCGGCCTTTCGCGCGCACCCGGCCGCGGCGGCCTTTGCGCCGCTCGGCTGGGTTGCGTTCAATCTTGCCGGCGTGGACGGCGTCGCCGAGGATCGTGATCAGCAGGGAGCGTGCCGAGGTGGCGACCGACCGGGCGTAGGGGCGGCCTCGGGCGCTGATTCGTTTGGGGATCGCGTTGTCCCAGGCCTCGATTTCCTCGAAGGTCAGCGAGCCGAGCTGGCGTCCCTGGAACTCGGGCAGGATGTGGCCTTCGACGAAGTACTTGTATTTGGCGCGGGTGGTCGGCTCGATGTCGCCGAGCATGGACACCCAGACGTCGATCCAGTCTTCGAGCAGCATCCGGCGGCCGGAGCGTTCTTGCCACGAGCCCTTGAGCTGCTCGGTGATCTGCGTGGTTGCGTCCGCCCGTGCTTCCTCGGGGTCGTCGTAGAACGCGGTCCAGAACCTCTGGCGCTCGAACCGCCAGAGATACCGGGTGCGGCCTTGGCGGTTGGTTTCTGCCCACGGCTTCGGCCTGCGCTGCTTAATCATGGCCGCTCCCCGTCGACTGCTGACGTTCCAGGTGGCCTACGGGCGCGCCAGGTCCGGGGCGGGCGGTCGGCCGAACGTGTCAGCGACCGTCGAGGTGCCTGCTCGCGGGGTTGCGGCGGCGGCGCGTCTGCCGGCTTGGGCCGTCGTGCCTGGCCCTCGGCGATCTCGCGGAGGTCCCCGGAGGTGAACCTGATCCGGCGCCCGTTCAGGTGGAACGGCACCTGCCTGCGATACGCGCGTGTGCGCAGTGCGCACTCGGTCATCTCGGGGAGCCCGAGCTGCCGGAGGATCTCGGCTGCTTCGGCTGGGGCGAAGAGCTGGGGAAGGTCCAGCCCTGCGGAGAAGTGGGTCTCCAACCTGCTGGCTGGCGGAGGGGCGGATCGGCCCGGGACCTGGCGGCTGGGTACCGGGGTCGTTCTCCTGCCGGGCGGCGGAAGGTGCGCCGCATTGGGAACGGGCCGCCATCGCGCCCGGTAGGCGGGCCGTTCCCGGTGAGTTGGGGCTGGCATGTCTGCTCCGTAGATGCGGCAATCGAATCTACTACATCTTATTTAAATAAGATTGTCCAGAGCAACTCAGTTTGGAGTCAGCCCAGTCGGCCTTATGGGCAGGCTTCGCGTTCTTCGCCCTCGCGACCCCCAAGGAGTCTTTCGGAGCTGCAGAAACGTTCGCTGACGCGCGAGCCACGCGGCGCCGGGCCTCGCTGTACGGCAGAGTCCCAGTTCGGGCTCGGCATATCGCGGACAGGAGCTTGCCTGGTCTGGCGCTCGCCTGCTGGCGGCCCTGGGGGAGTGGAGACTCGCAGGCCTGGCGAGGTGGGCGGAGCGCCGCCGGTAATGCGATCTTGCTCGCTTTGTGCCGCCGAGCCTATCTCCCTATCGATCTCTTGGGCGCGCTGGCGGGCGGCGGCGAGGTCGGCGGCCTGGGGGAAGGGTTGGCCGAGGCTGGCGGTGGCGTGGTCGGCCTCGCTGCGGGCGTGGCCGATCTCGGCGAGAGCCTTGGCCTTGTTTGTCTCCAGATGGGCGAGCCGGTTTTCCAGCCGGGTGACCAGGCCGACGGGGTCGGTTTCTGCGAGGTCGCGCTGGGTGAGGGTCAGCTCGGTGCCGGGGGCGCCGTCGAGCGCGGGGGTCACGTTGACCTGGCCGAGGGACTGGGAGACGGCAACGGTCAGCGTGAATCCGCCGAGTTCCCCGGTGCGGATGGTCCGCTGCCGGAAACCGAGCTGGTTCGCAGCCTCTTGCCGGAGGAAGCCGAGCAGGTGCTGGCCCGCGTCGGCGCGCTTGCGGTAGCGGTGTCCGTCCACGGTCATGGTGAACGCGTCGCCGCGGGTGTCCTGCCGCCGGGCTATGGCGGCGTCGATGTCGTCGGCGAGGCGGGTCTGGGCGGCGATGTGCTCTTCCTGCCGGGCGACGGCGCGGCGCAGAGAGTCCTGGTTGCGGTGGTGAGCACGTTCGGCGCGCACCAGGCGGGACAGTGCGGCGTCGGCTTCTGCCTTGTCCATCAGCAGCGGGTTGTTGGTGGCGAGGGCCTTGGCCTCGCTGAACGACAGCACGGTGTCGCCGATGTCGCCGATCTCGCGGGTGTCCAGGGCGGGCGACATGACGTCGTGGATGAAGCGGGCCTTGCGTTCCAGGGTCTGCCACAGGTAGCCGTCGAAGCTCCGGGCCGCCAGGTACCGGATGACCTGCACTTCATTGTTCAGGTTGCCCTGGCGGATGATGCGTCCCTCTCGCTGGTCGACGTCGGCGGGACGCCACGGGGCGTCGAGGTGGTGCAGGGCGACGGCGCGGTCTTGCACGTTGGTGCCGACGCCCATCTTCTCGGTCGAGCCGATCAGCACGGCGACGTGCCCGGACCGGCACGCCGCGAACAAGCGCGCGAGGTCGGTGTCGGTCTTCGCCTCGTGCACGAACCGGACGGCTGCCCGCGGCAGCCCGCGAGCGGTGAGCTGGTCGCGGAGCTCGTCGTAGGCGTTCCACGCGGGGCCGGGCGTGCCCAGGTCGCAGAACACCAGCTGCAGTGACCCGCGCACCGGGTACGGGGTCCCGCCGGGTGCCCGGTACGCATCGTCGCGGTGTGCCCGCCAGATCGCGGTGATCCGGTCGGCGGCTGCGGCTATCTTGCCGGGGACGTTCTGCGGCAGGCCGGCCAGCCGGAGGTCCAGGGCGGCGCGGCGGCCGTCTCCGGAGACCTTGAGCATGTTGTCTTCCTCGGGGGCGACGGCCCGGTTGCGGATCGCCTCCGCCCGCCTGCCCAGCCCGGCCACGTACTCGATCAGGTCCCCGGACGGCTCGACGGTCACGGTCTCGGGTACCCGGCGGCCGTCACCGGGCCGCTCAGCGAGGACGGGGACCGGCAGGTCCAGGTCGGCGGCGGTCTTGACGTCGGCGAAGACGTGCCACATGCGCAGCATCTCGGGCACGTTACGGAACCTGGCGAACCGGCTCTTGACCCGGAAGCTGTCGCCGCCCTCGGGGGCCAGTTCCACCTGGGTGACCACCTGCCCGAACGTGGCCGCCCAGGAGTCGAACACCGAGACGCCCGCAGCCTCCAGAAGGTCCGGGCGCAGGTAACGCTGCATGACGTGCGCTTCGGTGACCGAGTTCGCGATCGGGGTGGCGGTCGCGAAGGTCACCACCCGGCTGCCGTTGCGCCGGCGCAGGTAGTCGATCTTCATGTGGAGGTCGGATGCCCGCATGGACCCGTCGATGGCCGCGTCGGTGATGTTCGAGGAGGTCTGAAGGTTCTTGTACCCGTGTGCCTCGTCGATACATAGGTAGTCAACCCCGGTGGCCTCGAACGTGATGCCCGGGTCCTTGACGGAGTCAAGCCTGGCCTTCAGCCGCTCCTCCGCCCGCAGCAACGCCGCCTCCAGGCGTTTGACCGTCAGGCCCTCGCCGTTCTTCGCGGTCTCGATCCACACCCGCATCTGGTCAAGTTCCCGCTGCAGGTACGCGGCCTGCTCGGCCGGGCTCATGGCGATGCGTTCGAAGGCAGACCTGGAGATAACGATGCCGTTCCAGTCGCCGGTCGCGCAGCGGGCGACAAACTCGCGGCGCCGGTCCCGGCGCAGCTGCTCGCGGCCGGCCACCAGCACCCGGGACTGGGGGTAGAGCTGCAGCCATTCGCGGGCGAACTGCTCCAGCATGTGGTTGGGGACGACGATGGCGGGCTTGCGGACCAGCCCGAGCCGCCGCAGTTCGGTGACACCCATGATCATCTCAGCGGTCTTGCCCGCGCCGACCTGGTGGGCGAGCAGCACGGCGGGCTCGTGGATCATCCGGGCGACCGCAGCGACCTGATGCGGCCGCGGCCGGAACGCCAGCGACAGGCCTGGCAGGCTGAGCTGGGCGTCGTCGTAGCTGCGCAGCACCAGGCTGTTGAACCGCTCGTTGTAGGTACGGGCCAGGTCCTCGGCCCGGGCCGGCTCCTGCCAGGCCCACGCGGCGAAGTGCTCGGCGAGCTCGGTGGCTTTCTCCTGCGCGGCCAGGGTCGCGTCGACGTTGGGGACGCTGCGGTCGCCATCGGGGGTGCGGATCAGGTCACGGACCTCGATCTTGCGCTGTTCCAGGATGGCCTGGGCGAGCGCGGGCGCGGGGTAGCGTTCGGTGCCCCAGGTGGAGGCTGCCAGGACGCTGCTGGCGTTGCCGCGGACAGCCCAGATCTGGCCGCCAGGGTGCTCGACCCGCAGCTTGGGGTCATCGAGGGTCTCGCGCAGGTACTGCTCAACGTATCCGGCGTCGATCCAGGCCGCGCCCAGGCGTGCGTCGATCTCGCCGGGCGCGAGGTCGGCCGGGATCACCTGGCGCAGCCCGGCGGCGTTGACCTCGAACCGGGGATCGTCCTTGGCGGCCTGCTCGGCGGCCCGGAGCTTGTCGCGGACGTTGCCGGACAGGTATTCGGCTGCCGGGATCAGCCGGCCCGACTGCGGGTCGTCGAAGACGAGCGTGCCGAGTTCCGCGCGAGCCTGGTCCTCGCTGACGCCCAGCAGCCGGGCGATCTCGCCCAGCCTGGCCTCGCCGCGGGTGTCGAGGCAGATGGCCAGCGCGTCGGCCGCCGTGTCGGCGCCCAGGCGCGGGGTACGCGCGGCGACGACGCGGTGGGTGAAGATGGCGGCTTTTGCGGCGCGCTGCCCGGCCGGGTCGAACTCCTCCAGCGCGTACACCAGCGGGGCGAACGGGTCGCCGCGGAAACCGCCCTGCGGGGGAGCGACCCGGGCCGTCACTGGCTCGCCGGTGGCGGGGTCGGTGCGGCCGGTCCGGCGCAGCGAGAACCGGTTCAGCGGGCCGTAAGCACGGGCGTAGCCGTCGTATCGGCGGCCGAGTTCGACGCGGAGCCGTTCTGTCTGTGGGGTGTCTTCCGGTGCGGCGGCTTCTGCTTCCAGCAGGCGCACAGCGGCGTCGCGCAGCCCGAGCAGGGCGCGAAGCTCGGCAGCCTGGCTGCGGGGCACCTCGAACGGGCAGGCCGCACCGTCGGCGACCTCAGTGAACGCGCCGTCCGGGCAGGCTGCCAGGTACCCGTCCGGGTGCCGGGACACAGGAACGGGCGAAGGCGGGGGCAGGTCCGCCGCGGGCGGCGGAATCCAGATCAGGCTGCGAGCGCGGGCACTGGCAGTGACGCGATCCAGGCCGCGGGCGAAGGCCTCGATAGTGTTTCCGGACGGGGTGACCACCAGATCGTCGGCACGGTAGGCGCCGTTGACCGCGCCCATGGCGCCGAGCACGGCGTCGGGGTGGTCGAGGAAGTATTCGCTGACCGGCACCTGGGCGCCGTCCAGCTCGGTCATCCGGGCCTGCTCCCAGGTCGCGGGATCGGGCTCGCGGCCGGGTTCGCGGCGGCGCAGGATCAGCAGGTCGGTGACAACGCTGGTGCCCGCAGCCCGCTGATGCGCGCCGCCGGGCAGCCGCAGGGCGCCCACGAGGTCGGCCATGTGGGCGATCTCGCGGCGCGCAGCCGGATTGCGCGCGTCCATGGTGTACCGCGAGGTAAGCACGATCACCACGCCACCCGGGCGGGTTAGGTGCAGGGATTTGATGATGAAGTGGTTGTGGATGCTGTGCCCAGGGCTCCCGACATAGGGAGATCTTTTATGCAGGGCTCAGGTGGGATTTGACCTCGTAGCGCAGGACGAGATCGGTGCCGGGATAGCGGGCACCGGCGGCGGTGAGCTGGTCGCAGAGGGCGG
>Ga0335078_10015720_pt1 | contig 11237 bp, 12 predicted proteins | sample Lox_Sample_32_FD_206711 | JGI IMG/M metagenome (GOLD analysis project Ga0335078, IMG submission 206711) | Soil microbial communities from Loxahatchee National Wildlife Refuge, Florida, United States - Lox_Sample_3.2 | ecosystem: Environmental > Terrestrial > Soil > Wetlands | place: USA...
CGCACGAGGCTGCCACACTCGTGATCGGGCAGTCGAGCTTCACGAGCAGCGGGACCGCGACAACTTCGACCGGGCTCAACAGTCCTAGCGGCCTCGCGTTCGACTCCTCGGGCAACCTGTGGGTTGTCGATATGCTAAACAGCAGAGTTCTGGAATACAAGACTCCACTCTCCACCGGCGAGGCCGCTACCCTCGTGATTGGCCAGGCAAGCTTCACAGCCAGCGACTACTCCACGACCAATTCGACGAACCTGAGTTATGCTACCGGCCTCGCCTTCGACCCCTCCGGCAACCTCTGGGTCGCTGACCAAGGGAATGACAGAATCTTGGAGTACAAGGCCCCATTCACCACCCACGAAGCCGCTAGCCTCGTCATCGGCCAGGCAGGCTTCGCAGGCTCCAACACGGGCGCGACCACTGCGACCAATCTGAATGGCGTCAAGGCCCTCGCCTTCGACTCGAGCGGCAACCTCTGGGCGGTGGACTACAGGCAAAGCCGAGTCCTGGAATACACCGCCCCATTCTCAACGCATGAGGCCGCTGCCCTCGAGATTGGGCAGACGAGCTTCACATCGAGAGAGTGCGCGTTCACCTCGACCTGTGCGGCCAATTCGACAAACCTTTTCGACCCCAACGCCGTCGCATTGGACTCCGGAGGTAATTTGTGGGTAGCCGACGGGGACAACAACAGAGTCTTGGAATATTCGGCTCCGTTCTCAACGCACGAGGCCGCCGCCCTCGTGTTGGGCCAGTCCAGCTTGACAGGCAATGCGGCTGCCACCACTTCGACTGGACTCAGCGCACCCGAAGGCCTTGCTTTCGACTCGGGCCACAACCTCTGGGTCGCGGACTATGGGAACAGCAGGGTTCTGGAGTATGGTGGCGCGGCCGTAACTACGACTTCTACCACTCCCGAGTTTCCCGCTCTAGCCGTCCCGATAATCTTGGTCGCGGTGTTGGCGGCGGTTCTGGTACTGCCTCCCGCAAAAAGGTTCCGGCAGCCGTGAGACTCAAGGCCGAAACGAGCGGTCCGTCTAGAATGGCAATGAGTTTGTTGCCGGGCCCGGCAGGATGCGATTAAATAATTAAGCGAACCCTACGCCAAGGCAAAGCAACTCGACTTTGTTCAAACCTCAGCGACCGCACACCGATTCTTAAGCGGGTTCAGGAGTACATGTCTGTCACTTCTGCTCAGCGTATCTGGTCGTGAGCCTACCAAGGAGCAGGCGCGAGCTGTAAGATACCACCAAGGCCGCTACCAAGATGATGTCCCTAATCGAAAGGTCAGTCACAGATCCGCCCGTCGTGAACGTCAGAAGAATCTTCTGACCGAGATAGGGGATTACCGATATGCAGAACATCAGAGCGACCAGAAGGTCCCTGTTCCGCTCAAACCTGTATCGCGGAAGGGATTTGGTCGAGACGAGGTGCCTCTCTTCCGTCGCCACTGTGTCAGAGAAGATGGCAAGGATGAAGAACATCAGCGCCAAGTCTATGGCGAAGACGCTCGAGACTGATTGAAGGAGCGCGCCCTTGGCCGAAAACAACTCGTTGAACAGATAGGGTTCGACTGAGACGACGAAGAGCAGGAGGATGTTGAGTCCGACGAGCACAGAGTCCTCGGTTGGGAGTAGCGATGTGAGCCGCGAGTAGACGCGCCAGACGCTCATGAGGATCATGAAGCTGAAGCCATAGACCGCGAGCGAGAACCCGAACTGCTGAGTCGAAGACGGCTGATGACCTATCATGGTCAACGCTCCGATTGACAGCGCCAGCCCAAACACGATGTCGGAGAGACTCAGAATCCTCCGAACCGACAAGACTTCAGCCGATCCCTCCCCGCTCTTTTCCGTGGGCCCAGGCGCCAACAGAAACTGCGACAAGATTGGCCACCTGGAGGCGGTGCGAGTTCCAGCGTTATGCTGAGACCGTAGCAGCTGTGGCACGGGGTGCAGACCTGCCCCTAATCACCCATGCAAAGACGATCCAGATGCCAAGCAGAATCAGCAGTGCCCCCCAAAACTCCTGCCAGGGCAGGTTAGGAAAGAAGATGCCCAGACCTGCAACTATCAGAATCGTTGCCAGCACGAGGGCTCCTAGGCCTCCGCGCCTTCCCGCCCTCCTTTGGGCCCTCTCCTGGCGCCTCTGCTCGCGCCAGTCCATAGGTTGCTGCCCCTGAGACATACCATGTTATTCGTGCTAGGACTATTTAATTCGGGAGCACGATTTTCAATCTTGAGAAAGCGTTCGCACTCGCAAGGCTCGGATTTCAAACGGCCTGAGCTCCCTTTTCAAGAGAGAATCGAAATCGGCTTTTCGAAATCCTGCTGGCTGATCAACCGCAACAGGATGTGCCGAGAAGTATAGCCTGGGATCTTGTTCGGCCTTGTCGCAGTATACGTTTGGGTGACCACGGACTCGTTGAGAGTCACCTTTCGCACCCACGCACTAGCCAGGTCGATGTAGATGTCTCCCGTGTACCGGGAGCCGCCATCCATCATCACGTCCTCGCCGTTGCCTTGGACAAAGGCCATTCGCAGAGTACTCTCTCCGGAGTCATAGTTCACCAACGCGCAAGGGCGATCATCGACGAGGCTGACGCCCTTGAGTTCAAGGGTGAGCTCGCCGTTGCGGAAAACTGAGCCTGGCCGGACCACCCCGGACACACTCACCGGCGCTTCGTTGAACGCGCCCGGATGCACTATTCGATCGCCGACCGTCTTTAGTTGCTCTATCCCTTTGATGTACTTCATTGGTCTGGGAAATATGTCGCTCAGCGCATGGAAATCGACGAAGTTGTTGTAGGCGGCGTAGCATATGTCGGGAGGAATTTGGTTCCCTAGGCTATCTTTCATTCCTAGGAACGGCTCTTGAGGAATCCCCCACATGGGACCCTTATCGAGCACCCCGGCCAAGGGATCGAACAGGTAGGTCATTAGTTTCAGCGCGGGAAGAGTTGTGATGGAATCGCTGTTCAACTGCAGGCCGAACTCCCGACATGCATACTCGTCATGTTTCTTCCCGGATATCGCCGCGGGAGTGCAGCGGAGCCTGAGCAGATATGTTTCGACACCGGTCCGCTTTCCGTCAAATCCAAGGTGGATGAATTGGGTCTGCATATGGTAGTACTGCGTCTCTGGAGTGCGGTCAATGGAGAGGTCGAACTGGCCCTCAAGGTTCTGACGCAGACGTTCCAGCGATTGTTGCCTCGGCTGTTGGGCGGCAGCGCCCTTCATGCCTTGGTTAGCTTCTTGAGCTGACATGTTGACAACATCCCAAGGGCTCATGATTGAGAATGCGCTTTAAGCTAGTATTTCGATTCTCAGAGCTGAGAATACGCAGTCAACTGGGGTCAGTCGTGATTCACCACGGATTGGATTCCGCTCTTCTCCAGCCTGTCGCCGATGATCTCGGCTGTGCTCCGAGTCGACCCGGCCGGTATTTGGACCGGGTGCCTTATTGTGCGACCGAGGTACCCACAAGCTTGTCGCTGAGCTTTTGGGTGTACTGTTTCGAAGTGGCTAGACCAAGAACGACGTCAAGCAGAAGCGGAACCCAGTAGATCTTGCTGAGGTTTCTCACCAGGGACTGAATCAAGCTAGGGTTCCCTCCCATAGGCCCGACCACCTTGAGGTGCATGGCACTCTTGCCGACGGTCACACCTCTCGTCACCTCTGCGACGATGAAGTAGAGGAAGAGGATGACCCCTGCCAGAACGGAGAAGACTCCCGCGAACAGGGAGCTCAGTCCGGCCGTTCCCGAGAACATGATGGTGGGTATGGCCACGAAGACGGCAACGACCACCAGAATCACAACTACGATGACGACGTCGATTACAAAGGCGAGGAGACGTCTCAGCCAATAGTTCTGGGCGCCGACCTCCTTTATCAGTGAGTCGACTCCGCTCAGGGCGGGCCCGGCGGAACCTGAGGCCTGACCGACGGGAGAGCAGCAGTTCGGACAGAATGCGGTTCCTTACTGCAATGGTGTCGCGCAGTTGCTGCAGAACTTCGGCGCAGCATTCGTCGACATTCTGTGGCTCGGGGAGGGCTCCCTTCATTTGGATATCAAATAGCGGGTACGATTCCCAGCACTGATAATCCAAACCATTGAAGCGAAGTGTCACGACCGATGCATCTTCAATCGGACGATTCTGCGCAAACAGCGGAAGAATTGAGGAGATGCCCGCCCATTCCCCGACGAGCCACGGGGCAACTCTGCGCGAACGACGAACCAATCCCTCGGCAGGGCTCGCCCCCGAACGGGTTCTGGAGTGGATTTCAAAACCGACAAGAGGCGCAGTTTTCACTCAAGACCTGTCACCGCGAACAATAAGTGTGATGGCTGCGGCGAGCCACCAGACAGCTTGCACTCCGGCGAAAGCATACACTCCCGAAGGCATAGGCAGACTGTAGAGGAACACAACTCCCAAGAATACAAAGGCGAACCCCAGCAGTATCGCCAGGTACCCAAAAAGTCGCGGGAGAACCCTGGAACCCAAGATGACCGCTCCGAGTGGCAGGAAGACGGATGGCGCGCCGACAATGAAGTAGAGATGTTGAACAGCGCCGATTAGGTTCACGCTGATATTGGCCATGTTCAAGGGATTATCCCCATACAACGCGCTGATGTAGAACGTTACTTCGGCGAGGCTGACCATCATGAGGACGCCCCCACCCAGGAGCGTCAGCCAGCCCGCAAGCCGATTATTGTAGCCTGCGAGGAAGACGACCCCGAGGGCAAAGAATACTATCAGCAGCGGACCAACAGCTTGCAGCCAAGCCCCCCAGAGGATCGAGGTGTAGTACTGGTTGCCAAAGGCGATCAGCTGGTCGTGGGTCGCGTTCGAAGGAGGTCCGGGATTGATGGTGAACGATACCACCAACATGACGACGCCGACAATGCCGGCAATTGATGTCAGCAAGACGAACCGCTTGGGTTTCATGGCTTGTGTCTTCAGCCCAAGCGGCTTTATTTTGGAGCCTGAAGGTCAAAGGAATCAGGACAGCAATTCGTTTGTTCTGTCTTGATTTCTATGCCGCAATCCTTCTTGCCACTGCTTGGTCAAGCCAGTCGTCGATGAAGATGAAGTCCTTGAGAAGGCCCATCTCGACCCGGGAGACCCCCTTCAGGACCTTAAGCTGCTCGTGGAGCTCATTCGCTTCGGAAGGGTTGTTGGCAATCAAGGTGGCGATGAAGATTTCTTTGGCGGAATCGAAAATGAAATCTATTCGTGCCGTTGTGGATCGCAGAAACTCCTGAATCGCGTCCCTTCCTCGCTCGGAGCAGATGATTAGGAAACTGCAGATGACCCCCTTCGATTTCTTGACGTTACGAACCGGGATGAGGTAGGCAACCTTCTCCTCGGTCATCCGACGAAGCCTACGGTTGACCGTCCTGCTGGACACCCTTGATTCCTTTGCCACCACCGATGCGTCCCTTCTCGGATCATGCATGACGCGGCTGATTATTTCCCAGTCCACTTTTTTGAGCCTCATTTTGCAAGGCGGCAGATTCGAGACCCAACGCGGCGCCTCTCCTCTGTGACCGCAGATGGCTTTGAGCAGCTTCGTCTTTCGCTCCAAATCGAACTCGTCTTGGAAATAGATTACCACTCTGAGGCTGGCGCCATGGAAGTCCAGGATTTGGACGACCCCCTCGACCAGCCTGGCCTGCGATATCACTTGCGATTTCCTCTCTTCATCGTCGACCGCGAGCTGCATCCCGGCAAGCTTGGCGCCTAAGATGCCCGGGTTCAGGATGAGCCGCCATTCTTGAATCATTCCCAGCTCTACCGAGCGCTTCAAGGTGACCCGCACGGTCTCCGCGTCGGCCGCGAGCCTCTTCGCAATCGCCGAGTAGGACTCACGGAAGTTCCACTGGAATGAACTCGGACTGGTCAGCTCCCTGAGAATCCTGATATCTAGATCCTTCGTCGCTGACGGCAAGTGACCCTGTCACGAACAGGGACAGAATCGTATTAAAATTGACCTATTTCCTAAGGCTGCCAAGCTGAATTCGCCCAATGCTCTAAGAGTGGCAATGAGTATGGATTTGGCGGGCCCGGCAGGACCCGCCCCTGAACAGGTTCTCAAAGTGGATTCGATCAGAAAGGCCCGCGCAAGGATTGGGCGGGAAGAGGATGGCCAGAATTTCGTCCCCATCAATTCTGGGAATCTTTGAGGATTTCAGCGAGAAGGCGATGTTCGGCCTTTATCCGGTGCATCGCTAAAGTGGAGCCTCTGATGCCGAGTTTCTCCGCAAGTCCTGTGGTATTGATCTTCTTTGGTACATCGTAGTATCCGAGCTCATATGCCGAGGTGATGACTCTCCTCTGCCTGTCGGTCAGACAATCCAACGGCGAACTTCGGGAGGAGTTGGCCTCAACCAGCTGGACTATCTTATAGCGGACTCTCATCTTCCTGATCATCGCAAGCAAAGACCTGACTTCTTTGTAACCTCCGAGGAAAGTCACTCTTGCTTTCCCGTTCTTGATCTCAAGAGGAGTTGAAAGGTATCCCCCGACCGATAGAAATTCTCGAAATTGCGGGTTTTGATGCGGCCTGCCTCTGAAGAGGGCAGTGTATCTACCCTCCCTGTCATGGTTCAAGATCTGCACGTCTGACCCTGCTTCGTTGAACGCCTCCATGATAGAAGTCCACTCGTCTTTTAGCTTCAATCTGCAAATTGTGATGAACTCCTCCGGATCCTCCTTGAGAAAGTTCAACACCTCAAGCGACTCCATCTTCTGGATTGACCGATCGCCCGACAGTCGGGCGAACTCTGCCGCATCCACCTCGACAATGAGCCTGCGCACGCAAGTAGCCTACGAAGACGCCCAAGATATAGGGATTGTTGCGACGCTGACATATCAGCCAGGAGGCTTATCCGCCGACAACACAAGTCGAGGTTCAGTCGGGAAATGAAGGAATCGAATGAGGGAAAGGAATTTGGTCTCAACTTTGATGGCAAGAAACTGAATGCAGCTACAGAAGCGCTGATCAACGAGCAGCTCGATTTGATGTTCAACGACAGCGAGAATCTGGAGCGCACGATGAAATTGATCGCTGACGACTGCGTCTGGGTCATGGAGCCTGGCGGCTCCGAATATCACGGCCACGCAGAAATAAGGGCGTTCGTGGAAACCGCGATGTCAGGAAGGACGCACGACGAGGGTCACAAGCTCGAGCTCCTCAACTGGTTCGCAGACGACGAAAACCTGTGCGTCGAGTATACCCATGGTGCAAGGCTTTCCGGAAAGGCCTTCGGTGGACTCCGGGGAAGCCTAAAGACCGGAGTGAGCAGGTATTCCATCACCTACCATTACCTTGACGGAAAGATCGATAGGGTCCACGAGTATATCAACTCCACATCATCTTGGATAGGCGTCATCATGCCCTACGCGCTGAGCCGTCTTCATTCGGCTTCGATGAAGAAGCTCGCGAAGGCTCGGAAGAAGGGAGCGCGTGTCGGTCACGACTGACGTGCGAGAATCCGAAGAATCAAAGGAAGCTACGAGGAGTGGTCTTCCTCGTGGCGTCGTCATCGTAGCAATTCTGATGATTGTCTTTGGGATAGCGGAGGTCGCCACTGCCTTCACGGGCCGCTTTCTCGGCGGAATTTCGGTCGCCACGTCGTCTGAGTACACGATCGCAGCCGCCGCTACAGGCTCCTGCTATAGCTTGGCTGGAGTGTTCGTCCTGACGATGAGGCGATGGGGCGCCGAGCTTGGCATCGTCTTTCTCGGCGGGGAAATCGCGGGACGGGTTTACCTTGTTTCGACCGGTCTCTACCCGTTCAGCGGAACAGATGAAGGCGCCTTCGTCGCCGGTACGATCCTCGCGGCACTCTTCGCGCTCTACATCGGATTGAGATGGAATAGATTCAGATGACGCCGCCAGTGACCTCCAGATCGAGACACTCTGGTAACACCTGAGTCTCAGGTCCACCCCAGAAATAGTTCAATTCCGCCATATTCTAACAAAAATAAGCTCAGAACGTGCTTATTGTTAGCGGCCCGGCAGTACCTGCACCAGAACGGGTTCCCCAACGTGGATTCCTATAGGGAGGGTTCCGTCAAAGATTCGAATAGTTCAAGGGCTGCACCTGATCATGCCCAGATTCGACTGGGTGGACCATCGGGGCGAGTGCTTTCGCAGATTCATTCAACCTTTGCCGAGGACCCCTACGAGCATGCGAAGCTCGGCCTTCCTCAGGTGCTCTACCACGGTGCCGCCCCTTAGGTGAAGGGCCTGGCCCAGCTCCTCCGAGCTTATCTTCCTGGGTACGTCGTAGTACCCAAGCCTGAAGGCCGAGATGAGCACGTTCCGCTGCTTCTCGGTGAGACGGTTGAGAAGCGAGTCTGGAGCGAAATCTGCATCGGTCATCGAGATGACTCGGTACTGGAGCCCTTTCTTTTCAGCCGCCCCTAGAAACTCTCTCACTTGGCGCTGGGTCCCCACGAAAGTGAACCTCAGCCGCCCCTCATTGAACTCGGGCGGCCCGAACAAGTAGCCGCTTCCCGGTCTGCTGGTTTGACCGAAAAAGGTTTCAGACCTCGACTTCCTCTTAAGAAGGATCAGGAACGAGGGGCTCTCTTCGCCTCCGACTTCCTCGCGTTCCAATACCTGCACGTCTGTCGTGACGCCGTCGCCCTTGAAGCAGTCTTCGATCTTCAGGCTTCGGTCCTTGAGCCTCATTCTGCAGATCGCAGCGAACTCGTTCTGGTCGTTCTTGAGCAGGTGGATTATTTCCATGGACTTCGCGTCCCTGAACGAGCTGCGCTTCATCCGCCTCTCGAGCTCTCTCCCGTAGAATTCTACCACGAGCCTGCGCATACAGAGAGTCCTCGACGGTAGGCGGTTAATACAACTTGCGAAAAGCCTAGCCTGCTAGGCAGCAAGCTAATCCCAACCTGCAACTCACCGAGTGGTCGAGAAGGCTTTGGCCGCAGCGACAGCGGACTCCCCAATTCGGAACTATCCTCCCCGAAGGCGAGCCATGGCGATTCTTCTTACCATGACCGCCGCCGCCATGGTCGGAGATTACGTGGAGGCCATGATACTCCCGGCAATCCCAGTGATCCAGAAAGAGTTCAACACGACACCTACGCTCGCCTCCTGGATCACATCGATTCTGCTCGTCGTGGGGACGGCTTCGTTGCCTCTCTTTGGAAAACTCGGAGACATCCATGGGAAGAAGCGGATGTTTCTGTTCGCCATGGGGCTTTACAGTCTAGGATTAGCCGTAGCCGGATTCTCGACCTCGATTTACATTCTGCTTTGTGCGCGAGCCATACAGGCATCTGGTCTAGCCCTAGGTCCCCTCGCCCTCGCGATCATCACCGACATCTACCCGAAGGAGAGGCAGGGATACGCGCAGGGCATCATCGGAGGGGCAATGGGAATAAGCACGTCGGCTGGGTATGTGCTCGGTCCCTGGTGACCCAGAGCCTAGGTTGGCGGGACAGCTTCTTCACGGTTCTCGGCGTAAGTACCTTGCTCTTCGTCACAATCGCCATGGTGCTGGACGAGGGGCCCGTCTCAAAGGGCAAGGTAGACAGCCTCGGCGCTCTCACGCTGGGGGCCTCCATGCTTCTGATTCTGACCTACCTGACTGAGGGCTCTTCCATCGGGTGGCTCTCCGTCGAGGACGTAGCGCTTCTGGTCCCTGGGCTGTTCCTCGCGGGAGCCTTCCTGGCGTTCGAACGCAAGACTGCGACCCCTCTAATCCAGATGAGCGTCATGCGGATAAGGAACATCCTCGTCGCAAACGTCGTGCGAACAATCGCCGGGATAACGGGCTTCTTGTTCTACTTCGCCTTTGTCTACTACGGGGAATATCCGAAGCCGTACGGACTAGGGCTGGACATCCTTTCGACCGGGCTGGTCCTCGTGCCTGCGACGCTTAGCACCTTGATCTGGGGACCCCTCGGGGGCAAACTCGTCCCCAAGACGGGACCCAAGCCCTTGTTCCTGGTCGGAGCTCTGGTTGTGACAGCGGGCTTCCTGCTCTGCATCCTTTACCGCTCGTCAGTGCTCGAACTGACTGCTGATGGCGTCGTGTATTTTGCCGGATACATACTGGTGGTCATAGCCTCGGTCAACACGATCTCTGTCTCGCTACCCAAGGAACAAGCGGCGATCGGGATGAGCGTCAACACGATGCTCTCTACGGTTGGCCAATCCTTTGGCCCGATCATTGCCACGACCTTACTGGTGTCCTACACCGAGCCGCTGACGAAGATTGTCAACGGACAGACTACGGTGATCGGCCAGATAGCTTCCCCCTTGGCTTTCAATCTGATTTTTGGAGTCGGCATTATATTCACATGCTTGACTTTCGTTGTCGCGCTCTTCACCAGAAACTACAAGCTCTCGAACTCTTGACGTCTTAGTTGGGGACCCGGAGAAGTATGAAGCAATCTATTGCCCGACTCATCTTCTAACACGGGTCGGAAGTGACGAAGGCGCTTTCATTGCAGGTACAATTATCGCCGTAATCTTCGAACTCTACTTCGGATTGAGGTGGGATAGATTCAGATAAGCTTGGCACTGACGCCCAACGTCGAGGCTCTAGTCAGCGTCTCTCACCTGTCCAGGAACAGGTTAATTCCAGCCAATTCTGATAAAACAAGCTCAGAACGTGCTTATTATTGGCGGGCCCGGCAGGATTTGAACCCGCGGCACCGGGGTCCGAAGCCCCGTGCCCTATCCGTGCTAGGCGACGGGCCCGGAAGTGGGCCGGTCTTCGTGGTTATTAACGAATTACTGTGCCGATGTTGTCCTGGACCGGGCTCTTGATGATGCCCTCGTCAGTCACTATCGCGGTGACGAGTTCGGGGGGCGTCATGTCGAACGCTGGGTTCGCCACGGGGACGCCCTTGGGCGCTATCCGCCTTCCCCTGATCCTCACCACCTCGTCGGCGGGGCGCTGTTCGATCGTCACCTGGTCGCGCGTCCGCCTCAGGTCGAAGCTTGAGGTTGGCGCCGCGGGGTAGAACGGGATCTCGTGTCGCCTCGCGAGGACCGCCATCTGGTAGGTCCCTATCTTGTTGAAGACGTAGCCGTCCTTGGTGACCCTGTCGGCGCCCACTATCGCCAGCTCGACCCTCCCTGATTGCATCATCGACCCTACCGCGGTGTCTGAGATTATGGTGCAGCTGAACCCGTCCTTGGATAGCTCGAAGGCCGTGAGCCTCGAGCCCTGCAGGGCGGGCCTGGTCTCGGGGACGATGA
>Ga0335078_10015721_pt1 | contig 11237 bp, 10 predicted proteins | sample Lox_Sample_32_FD_206711 | JGI IMG/M metagenome (GOLD analysis project Ga0335078, IMG submission 206711) | Soil microbial communities from Loxahatchee National Wildlife Refuge, Florida, United States - Lox_Sample_3.2 | ecosystem: Environmental > Terrestrial > Soil > Wetlands | place: USA...
CGAAGGCGATCGCGCCGCCATCATCATGACCAACCAGTCGAAGTGGCTCGTGTCCGCCTATGCCATCTTCTATTGCGGCGGCGTGCTGGTCCCGCTCGACTACAAGCTCAGCGCGCGCGAACACCTTGAACTGCTGGCCCACTCGAAGGCCAAGGTGCTGGTGATCGAGCATCATCTGTGGCGAGCGATCGTCGGCGCACCGGAATTCAAGAACATCAAGGTCCAGACGGTGCTAGTAGCCGAAGCTCCCGCCAGCGCGGATCTCGCCTCCGCCATACGCTGGGAGAAGTTTGCAACCGAAGCTGAGCCCCGCTTCGTGCCGCGGCAGCGCCGAGATGCGGCATGCATCGTCTATTCATCGGGCACCGGTGGCCGTCCCAAGGGCTGTGTGCTCACGCACGAAAATTATCTGGAGCAGTGCATCTCGCTGACGGCGCTGTACCCGTTCTGGCCGGGCGTGCGCTACCTGAGCATTCTGCCCACCAACCACGCGATTGATTTTATGGTCGGCTTCGTTGGGCCATTCACCTGCGGCGCTGCCGTAGTGCACCTGCGCACGCTGCGCCCGGAATACGTCCGCGACGCCTTTCCGCGTTACAAGATTACTTACATGTCCCTGGTACCGATGGTGCTCAAGAACCTGGAAAAGGGCCTGCGGGCGCGCTTCGCCGAGCTGCCGGCGCATCGCCGCTGGCTCTTCCATCGGCTGGTCGGCCTCAACAAAGGACTCACCCGCAAGCGGCCTAATCTGAGAATCAGCCGTGCGTTACTCAGGCAGGTTCACCAGGCCTTTGGAGGAGAGCTGCGCGCGCTATTCGTGGGCGGCGCGTTCACGGAGCCGGCGACTCTGCAGTTCTTCTACGACCTCGGCATCCCGGTGGCTAATGGCTACGGGCTTACCGAAGCCGGCACGGCCGTCACCCTGAACGATTTCAATCCGTTTCGTCCGGACACCGTGGGCAGGCCGCTGCCGGGGATGGAAGTACGGATCGTCGATCCCAGCGACGAGGGCATCGGCGAAGTGGCTATACGCAGCAAGACCGTGATGTCGCATTATCTCGACGATCCCGAGATGACCGAGCAGACCATTGTTGATGGCTGGCTCATGACCGGCGATCTCGGGCGCATGGATGCGACCGGGCATCTGCAGCTTTTCGGGCGCAAGAAAAACATGATCGTCACCGAAGGCGGCAAGAATATTTATCCCGAGGACATCGAGGCCGTCTTCGAAGGCCTGCCGGTGAAGGAATTCTGCGTTTTCGCGGCCAATTACCTGTGGCCCGGCAACTCGACAAGCGGCGAGATGCTGGCGATTGTCCTCCGCTTGGAGCCCGGGCACGAGTTCGACCAGGCGCTGCAGCGCGAGCTGGCGGAGCGCTACCGCCGATTGCCCGACTTCAAGCGCGTTCGCGGCTATCTCATCTGGGAGCTCGATTTTCCTCGCACCGCCTCACTTAAGATCAAGCGTATCGAGCTGGCGGAGCAGATTCGCGCCTCGACCCATGCCACGGCGGTGGCGGAACTGTGAGCCGTCCCTTTTTCGCGGTTGTGAATCCCGCCGCCGGCGGTGGTCGCTGCGGCAAGCTTGCGGGGCCGGCGCTTGATCGTCTGCACGCCGCCGGAATCCCGATTGAAGCTCATGAGACGCGCAGCCCCGGCGATGGTGTCGGACTTGCGCGCGAAGCTTACAGCGCAGGCTTTCGACGCTTTCTCGCCGTTGGAGGCGACGGCACTTCCTACGAGATCCTTAACGGCCTGTTCCCGGAAGCCCTCGCCGACGAGCGTCCTCAGCTTGCGTTCTTGCCGCTCGGTACCGGGAACTCTTTCCTGCGCGACTTCAGCACCCGCGGCGCCGACCATGCCGCTGCAGCGTTGCTTGCCGGCCGCAGCCGCCCCTGCGACGTGCTGCGCATGACTCACAAAGACGGCGTGATTTACTACATCAACCTGCTGAGCGTGGGATTCGCCGCTGACGTGGCTTTCCTTCGCCATCAGCGTTTCCAGGGATATGGCGAACTCGGCTACCTGTTGGCGTTGTTCACCTGTCTGGCGAAGCTGGAGCGCAGGCCGTTCCCGCTGCGCGTGGACGATCAGACTGAGTACGACCGCCGTCCTTGCCTGTTTCTTACCTTCAACAACAGCAAGTTCACCGGTGGAAAGATGATGATCGCGCCGGACGCTAATCCGGCCGACGGCTTGATCGAGTACGTCCGCTGGGGACCGATCAGCCGCTTCGGGCTGATCGCCAACCTTCACACGCTTTACACTGGCACTCATGTCAAGCATCCACTGGCTTCGCGTCAGGCCGCGCGCCAGATCGAATTCCAACTGGATGCGGCGGTGAACGTGATGGTAGACGGCGAAGTTCTCAAGCTGGAGTGTCAGAGGCTCGAGGTTCTTCCGCGCGCGATCGAGGTCTTGGTCTAGGCCAATTTGTAACCCATTGGCGGGTGCGGCATCATACAATTCAACGCGGAGGTCAAACGATGTCCGATGTGGTTTACGTTTCGAACTCACGCATCGAGCGAGTAGCCGGACCGGTCCGCCTGGCGTGGCTGCCGGGAGAAAAGGAACCGATCACGTTCAGTGTTCACGGGGCGATCGCCGAGCACTACAAGATCCCCAAGGAAAAGCTGGGCGAATCCCACGCCGCCACGATCGACTACGTGATCGCCGCCACCGCCGGTTGAATGCTGGGCACCTTCGGGGGCGCGCTGGAGGCGCGCAACATCGATGCCAGCGGCGGACGTTTGACCGGCCAAGTCCGCGGCGAAGTGGAGACAGACGAAAAAGTCCTGGTGATCAGGCGGATCCATGTGGAATACCGCCTGGTGGCGCCGGAAGAAGCTCGCGAAACCGTGGAGCGCGTGCACGGCATGTATGCCATGCGTTGCCCGCTGTATCGCACGCTACACGGAGCCATCCAGCTCAGCTCCAGTTACGTGCTGGCACAGCCCGCGTCCACCTGAAGTCAGCCGATGCGCAGCACGCCCGCGCCTTCGATGCGGCTGTGCTTCATGTCGGCAAGGGCGCGATTGGCTTCCTCCAGCGGGTAAAGCTGGATGTCCGTGCGCACCTGGATTTCAGCGGCGAGTTCCAGAAGTTCGCGGGCATCCTGGCGTGTGCTGTTGGCGACACTTCGCACCACCCGCTCGCCGTAGATCAAGGAATAGTCCATTTCTGGGATCGGGGTCATGGTGATGCCCGCCAATGCAACGGTGCCGCCTTTGCGCGAAGCACGCAGAGCGTCAAGCACAATCGGACCCGCTGGTGCGAAGACGATGGCGGCGGCGAACTCATGCGGCGGGTTTTCTTTCGCATCGCCGACCCAGGCCGCGCCCAGCTTGGTCGCAAGCTCGCGATGCGCTGCCGCACGCGTGAAAACATACACTTCGCATCCCATGTGTCGCGCGATCTGCAGCACGATGTGCGCGCTGGCGCCGAATCCGTAGAGGCCGAGGCGGTCGGATCTGGCAGCGCCGCTCAGCTTTAGCGAGCGGTATCCAATTACCCCTGCGCAGAGCAGCGGAGCGGCATTTTCGTCGGAGAAAGTTTTTGGGATCTGATAAGCGAAATCTGCGGGGACGACGACCGCTTCGGCGTATCCGCCATTCACGTCGTAGCCGGTGAACTTGGCGTTGACGCAGAGATTCTCAGAACTGCGGCGACAATATTCGCAGCTTCCGTCGGTCGAGTGCAGCCAGATGACACCGGCGCGATCGCCTTCCTTGAAGCCCTTGGCGCCCGCGCCTAACGCATCGATCACGCCCACGACCTGGTGCCCCGGCACAACCGGCAGCTTGTGCATCGGAAGCTCGCCCTGCACGATGTGCAGATCGGTGTGGCACACGCCGCAAACGCGCACGCGAACCCGAATCTCTCCCGGCCCGGGCGTTGGTTCCGGGATGTCTCTGGCCTGAAGCGGCGAGTCTTCAGCAGCCCGCGGACGTTCGAGCACCATCGCACGCATAAGCGGAGTCTATACTCGAGGGTGCCCCACCCAACCCGGTTTTGGTTGGGTGGGGGTTTTTCAGTTATCCGGAGTGCACCGCCTGCAACGGCTCGAGCTGCGCCGTGAAATGCCGTAGGAACGGGGCGCCCTCCAGCAGCTTGAGTCCGGCGATCCGATCGCGGCGCTTCCAGACTTCCAAAATCACCTCAACGACATAATCGATGTGACTCTGTGTATAGACGCGGCGCGGGATCGCCAGCCGCACCAGGTCCATCCTGGCGGCAGCGCCGAACATCAGGGTTCCGATCTCCACCGAGCGAATACCGCCTTCGAGATAAAGCTCGTTCGCCAGCGCCACGCCGGGGAACTCCGCCGGGGGAATGTGCGGCAAGAACGCGCGCGCGTCGATGTAGATGGCGTGGCCGCCCGGCGGCTGCACGATGGGAACACCGTGCTCGGCGATGTGCTTGCCAAGATATGCAGTGGAGGTGATGCGGTATCTGAGGTAATCCTCGTCGAGCGCCTCCTCGAGGCCGACGGCAATCGCTTCCAGGTCGCGTCCGGCCATGCCGCCATAGGTGGGATAGCCCTCGGTCAGGATGAGCAGGTTGGTCTCCTGCGCGGCCAGCACGTCATTGTTGGTGCAAAGGAAGCCGCCAATGTTCGCCATGCCGTCCTTCTTGGCGGACATGGTGCAGCCATCGCCGAGCGCAAACATCTCCTGTGCGATCTGCTTAGGAGTCCTGGACTCGTGGCCTTTCTCGCGCAGCTTGATGAAGTAAGAATTCTCGGCGAAGCGGCAGGCGTCGAAGTAGAGCGGAATGCGGTGCCGGCGGCAAACGGCGCTCACCGCGCGCGCGTTTTCCATGGAGACTGGCTGCCCTCCGCCGGAGTTGTTGGTGATGGTCAGCATCACCAGCGGCACGCGCTCGCGGCCCACGCGCTGGATCAGTTCTTCCAGCGCCGCCACGTCCATGTTGCCCTTGAAGGGATGGACCAGCGCCGGCTGCTTGCCTTCGGCGATGGGCAGGTCCACGGCCTCGGCGCCCACGAACTCGATGTTGGCGCGCGTGGTGTCGAAATGCGTGTTGTTGGGGACCACGTCTCCCTTTTTGCACATCACGCTGAACAGGATGCGCTCGGCGGCGCGGCCCTGGTGCGTGGGGATTACGTGGCTGTAGCCGAAGATCTCCTGCACCGAAGCGCGGAAGCGGTCGAAGCTGCGGCTGCCGGCATAGCTCTCGTCGCCTTCCATGATCGCGGCCCACTGGTGCGTGGACATGGCGCCGGTGCCGGAATCGGTCAGCAGATCGATCAGGACATCGTCGGCCGAAACCAGAAACAGGTTGTAGTGCGCCGCCCGCAACAGCGCCTCGCGGTCGGAGCGAGTCGTCCAGCGAATCGGCTCGACGCTCTTGATGCGGAACGGCTCGATGATGGTCTTCATGTGACGCCCCTCAACCCCGAGATAATGTACCAGCATGCCGCAGATGGGGCGGGCGTGGTTCGCTGGACTGGATTGTGAAATGTGTTGTTATCGCCGGCTAAACAGGCCATCGCCCGCCTGAACAGTCTGATGTACGATGCCCTCATGCGACCTTCAGCACACCTCGGATGGTTCTTGCTGGCAACCTGTCTCTTTTTCAGGGGTAATTCCCCAGCGCAGCACATGAATGCAGCAGATGCGCCGTGCCAGAGCCAAGCTAGCAACGCTGAGACGACGCGGTGTTTCATTGATGCCTCGCATACTGCTGATAAAAACCTCAACCAAGTTTACGCCCGCGTAGGAGAAGTGTTGGAGCCAGATGAACAAAGGGACTTGCAAGTAGCTCAACGGCTCTGGCTGAAGTTTCGCGATGCCAACTGTGCGGCGGAACGAAACCTCTACGGCAGAGGTACTGCCGCTCCAATGGTGTACGCGGCATGCATTGAGGCGGATACTCGCCAGCGGGGGGCTGAACTTAAGACGATGTACGGTTGGCGTGTGAAGAAGTTCGGCAAATCATTTGAATGAAACGATCATTCAGGGATGTGACCAGACGAGGAGCTGAATGGATCGATTGCCCTCTGTATCATGTGCAGAGGAGGATGGCATGACCATTCGCATCGGCATCCTGGGCGACTTCAATCCTGAGTATCCCTCACACACCACCATCGAGCCCAGCCTGCAGCATGCCGGACGCGCGTTGGGTGTTGAGGTCGAGTCGCAGTGGCTGCCGACGCCTTCGCTGGTGGGGGCGGAAGGCGAACGGCTGATGGTCGGATATCACGGGCTGTGGGCGGCGCCGGCCAGTCCGTACCAGAGTATGGAGGGCATGTTGCACGGCATCGAGTTCGCGCGGCGGCGTGACTGGCCGTTCGTCGGCACTTGAGGCGGCTTCCAATATGCTCTGGTAGAGTATGCGCGCAACGTCATGGGACTGGCCGACGCCGACACGGCGGAGAACAGATCCGATTCCAAACACATCGTCATTACGCCCGTGCTGTGCGCGGTCCCGAACCGCAACCCGGGCGATCCCAAGCTGGTCGGTCCGATTGCGGGCATCTGCATGGAACCGGGAACGAAGCTCCATTCCATCTACGGAGGTGCTGAGGCCGTCGAGGAGCACTTCTGCAATTATGAAGTGAACGCGGAATATGTGGACCGCTTCGAGGCTGCAGGGATGCGGCTCGCCGCCTGGGGACCTCAGGGCGAGCTGAAGGCGTTTGAACTGCCGACCCATCGCTTCTTCGTGGCCATGCTGTTCCAGCCACAGCGCGCGCGGAAGGAGCCGCATCCGGTGGTGGTGGCGTTCTTGAAGGCTACCATGGCGTTTGCCCAGGCTCATACGGCAGGACGAACCAACCCCTAGGGCGGCCTTCACGGTTGCTCTGCCCTCTTCGCGCTGTCATCCTGAGCGAGCGCGCCCGTCCTTTGACGCGCGAGTCGAAGGAGCCCTATTCGAGAGATGTTATAGGGGTGCTTCGACTCGTGTGGGCAAAACCGGCCCGCACTCGCTCAGCATGACAAAGGGATGGGTAGAAACAACTCGCGCTTGCCGCCAACGCCGCGCGGGTCTACCATAGCCGGTTCCCATGCCAAAGGTTTCTTTGTTCATTCCGTGTTTTGTGGACCAGCTCAGCCCGCAGGTGGGTATGGATGTGGTGCGCGTGCTGCGTCGAATCGGTTACGACGTCGACTTTCCCGAAGCCCAGACCTGTTGCGGCCAGCCGGCGTTCAACACCGGATACTGGGATGAAGCGCGGCCTCTGGCCGAACGCTTCGTGCGCATCTTCAGTTCGGCCGAGGTTGTGGTCTCTCCTTCCGGCTCCTGCACGACCATGGTGAAGACCTTCTATCCTGAACTCCTAGCGGGAACGCCCTTGCACGACGAAGCCGTAAAACTCGGCGAGCGCGTGTACGAATTCACGCAATTCCTGGTGAATGTCGCCAAGGTCACCGACGTGGGCGCCAGCTTTCCGCACAAGGTCACCGTCCACGATTCGTGCCACGGCCTGCGCGAACTTCACATCAAGCAGGAGCCCCGCGAACTGCTGAAAAACGTCCGCGGGCTGGAGCTGGTCGATCTTCCCTATGGCGAAGAGTGTTGCGGTTTCGGCGGTGCCTTCTCCGTCAAGTATGCCATGATCTCCGCCGCCATGGGCGACACCAAGGCGGGGAACATCGAGAAGTCCGGCGCCGAGTATGTGACCGCGGCCGACCCAAGTTGCCTGATGCACATCGAAGGCATCCTCCGCCGGAAGAAGTCGCAGGCGCGCACCATTCATGTAGCCAGCATCCTGGCGCAGACGGCCGCTGCCGGCGAACAGGCGTCTGCCGCGGGAGCGAAGCGATGAGCACAGCCAGCCAGGAATTCCTGCGCAAGGCCGCGGAGAAGTCCGCCGACCTGGTGCACCGCGGCATTGTCCGCTGGAACATCGACCAGTACGACACCGGTGTCGGCCGCGGCAAGACGCGCTTCGCTGACTGGGAAGCCGCCCGCCAGCGCTGCCACGACATCAAGTGGGAAGGCGTCAACCATCTCGACAAGTATCTGCTCCAGTTCGAGCAGAAGGTAAAAGAAAACGGCGGGCACGTTTTCTGGGCGGAGAACGGCGAAGAGGCATGCCGGTACATCTGCGATGTGGCAGCGCGCGGCGGCGTGAAGAAGGTGGTCAAGTCGAAGTCGATGGTCAGCGAGGAGATCCACCTGGCTACGGCGCTGGAGAAGATAGGCGTCGAAGTGGTGGAAACCGACCTCGGCGAATTCATCGTGCAGTTGCGCAACGAGCCGCCTTACCACATCGTCACGCCGGCCATGCACCTGAACCGCCAGCAAGTCTCAAAGCTCTTCCACGAGAAGCTGGGATCGGCGGAAACGCAGGACCCGCCGGAGCTGGTGGCGATCGCGCGGCGCTGGCTGCGGAAGGATTTCTTCTCCGCCGAGATGGGGATCAGCGGCGCTAATTTCATTGTCGCCGATGCCGGCATGGTGACCATCACCACCAACGAAGGCAACGGCCGGCTGAGCACCAGCGTGCCGCGGATTCACGTGGCGCTGACCGGCATCGAGAAGGTGATCCCGCGGCTGCAGGACCTGGCGACGCTCTGGCCCACGCTGGCCACAGCAGGCACTGGGCAGCCGATCACCTGCTACAACACGCTCATGGGCGGTGCGCGACGCGCAGGCGAAGTGGATGGACCGGAAGAGTTTCACGTTGTGCTGGTGGACAACGGGCGCAGCGAGTTGCTGGCCGACATCGAGCAGCGCGAGGTGCTGCATTGCATCCGCTGCGGCGCCTGTATCAATGCCTGCCCGGTATTCCGCAACATTGGCGGACACGCATACGGCGTGACTTATCCCGGTCCCATCGGCAGCGTGCTCGAGCCGCGTCTGCTTGGCTTGAAGGAATACCAGCATCTGTCGTTTGCCTCGTCGCTGTGCGGCGCCTGCACCGACGTCTGCCCAGTGCACATCGAACTGCACCATCACCTGCTGCAGAACCGGCGCAGCGCCATCCACTCGGGAACGCACCCGGGCTCGGAACGCCTGGGCATGAAGTTCTTTCGCTGGATGATGTCGAGCGCTCCGCGTTTTCGCTTTTTCGGATGGCTCGGGAGGCTGGCTTTACGTGTAGTGCAGGCCTTGGGGCTCGAGGGCACGGCGCTCGATCCCACGCGTCCCTGGACCAAGGATCGGGCGATGCCTGCAATTCCTCGCCAATCGTTCCGCGAGATGTGGAGAGAGCATAATGGCAGCCGCTGACAACCCGAGTCGTGAGCGCATCCTGGCTCGCATCCGCGCTGCCGTTCAGACCATCGGTCCGCACCACGATGGTCCCGTGGGACAGATATTCGCGCCGGTCACCAACCCGCTGGAGCGATTCCAGAAAGAGTGCGTGGCCAATATCACCGAGTGTACGGTGACAGCCGACGCGGCTGCTAGTACCGCGGCCATCGCTCAGGTTCTGGCTTCCCTTCCGCCGGGTGAAATCTTTGTCCATGACGCGCCGGACCTGCGCGCCCTGGCTGGCGCATTCAAGGATGGTCGAGCAGTACGCTGGTCGAGCGAAGGCCCGCCCAACGAAGCTTCCCAGGCCACCATCACGCTTTGCGAAGCCCTGGTGGCGCAGACCGGCTCAGTGCTGGTGTCGTCGGCCAATGGCGGACGGCAGGCGACGATCGTGGCGCCGGCGCACATCGTTTTTGCCCGGGTCAGCCAGCTCGTGCCTGACCTGGAAGCCGCGATGGCTCGGATTTATGAGCGGGGCATCGCCAGCAAGAATTCGTATGTGTGCCTGATCACAGGCTCCAGCCGCACGGCCGACATCGAAAAGATCCTGATCATGGGGGCGCATGGGCCACGGCGGCTAATTGTTGTGCTGCAAACCGCCTGAGAGGTGGTCTTTGGCCGTATCACTTCGAAGCGTGATTCCAGTCACCGCATTCTCTGCATCTTACTTAGAGGATAAGCGGGGCGAAGCGAGCTTGTCCCCTGCCCTGAATAGGCTTCTTAGGCTTTTCCGCGTCGGGCCCTCAACCGGGTTCAAGCGGGACCGGGCGCATAGTGTCCAGCTTTTATTCTGAATCACCGGATCGTGGTTCCGGTCCAGCCGGCCGGATCCGGCACTCAAAAGGAGTGGCCAATGCCAGAAAACACTGTCACGGTTACCGATAATCGTACCAACAAGACGTATAAGCTGCCGGTCGAGAACGGAACCATTCGGGCGATGGATTTGCGCCAGATCAAGACGGGCCCCGAGGATTTCGGTCTGATGACGTACGACCCGGCATTCATGAACACAGCTTCCTGCAAGAGCGCGATCACCTTCATCGACGGCGACCGTGGCATCCTCCGCTATCGCGGGTACAACATCGAGGAACTTGCGGAAAACTGCACCTTCCTGCAGGTCGCGTACCTGCTGCTGTTCGGCGAGCTGCCGGACGAGAAGCAGACCAAGGACTGGGTCAAGCAGATCACTCACCACACCATGCTGCACGAAACCACCAAGGAAGCCATGACGCGTTTCCGCTATGACGCGCACCCCATGGGCGTGCTAACCAGCACAGTCGCGGCGCTTTCCACCGTTTATCCCGAGGCCAAAAACGTCCGCGACCGGGAGACGCGCCTGCACCAGATCATCCGGCTGATCGCCAAGGTGCCGACCATGGCGGCCTACTCCTATCGCCACAACCTTGGCTTCCCTTACGTGTATCCCGACAACGACCTCAGCTTCACCGAGAACTTCATGAACATGCTGTGGAAGATGGTGGAGCCCAAGTACATCGCCAACCCGGTGATGGCGCGCGCGCTGGACATCCTGTTCATCCTGCACGCCGATCATGAGCAGAATTGCTCGGCCAACACCATGCGCTGCGCCGGAAGCTCGGAAGCCGACCCCTACCTGGCGGTGGCAGCTGCCTGCGCCGCGCTCGCTGGACCGCTGCATGGCGGAGCCAACGAGGCCGTTCTCACCATGCTGGCCGAGATCGGCGACAAGAACAACATCCCGGCCTACATCAAGCGGGTCAAAGAAGGCCACGGCAAGCTGATGGGATTCGGCCATCGGGTCTACAAGAACTATGACCCGCGGGCGCGGATCATCAAGCACATCGCCGACCAGGTTTTCCAGGTCACCGGCCGGAATCCTAAGCTGGAGATCGCGCTGGAACTGGAAAAGATTGCGCTGGAGGACGAGTACTTCATCAGCCGCAAGCTCTATCCCAACGTGGATTTCTACTCCGGGATCATCTACCAGGCCATGGGCTTCAAGCCGGAGATGTTCACCGTGCTGTTTGCAATCC
>Ga0335078_10015722_pt1 | contig 11237 bp, 14 predicted proteins | sample Lox_Sample_32_FD_206711 | JGI IMG/M metagenome (GOLD analysis project Ga0335078, IMG submission 206711) | Soil microbial communities from Loxahatchee National Wildlife Refuge, Florida, United States - Lox_Sample_3.2 | ecosystem: Environmental > Terrestrial > Soil > Wetlands | place: USA...
GGCATAACGGCGCCGGGGCGGCGATCGGTTTCGGTATCGGCGCGCTTGTCGGCGCGGCTGCGGCCAATAGCGCCTACGACAACGGGTATTATTACGGCGATGACGGCTACGCCTATGCGCCGGATGCGGCCTATGCCTACGATTATGCCGCGCCGGACTATGGCTACGCTTACGTTCCCGGCCCAGGCTGGCAAACGCCGAGTGGGGTTGCGTCGCACCGCGGTCCGGGCTGTATCCAATCGCCAGGATCGACAAGCTTCACGGGCTGCGACGGCAACTAGCGGCTAGAGCTCGGAAACAGGCGAGGGCGGGTCTCGGCGGGGCCCGCCTTTGCTTTGTCACGTTTTCAAGCGCGCCAGGCGGTCGAGCGCGCCTTGCAAGATATAGGCGGCGGCGTGCTGGTCGATCACCGCTGCGCGCTTCTTGCGGCTGACGTCGGCGGCGATCAAGTCGCGCTCGACCGCGGCGGTGGACAGCCGCTCGTCCCAGAACGCGATCGGCAATGCGGTGAGTTTCGCGAAATTGCGGGCGAAGGCGCGGGTCGATTGCGCGCGCGGTCCCTCCGAGCCGTCCATGTTGACCGGCAGGCCGAGCACAAAGCCGATGACGTTACGCTCGGCGGCAAGCGCCAGCAGACGTTTGGCGTCCGCGGTGAAAGTCTTGCGCTCGACCGTCTCGACGCCGGCGGCGAGCTTACGCTCGGGATCGCTCGCAGCGACGCCGATGGTCTTGGTGCCGAGATCGAGGCCGATCAAGGCGCCGCGCGCGGCCAAGAGTGGCGCGATGTCCGTGAGCGGTCCGATCGTCATCGTCAGGCGGGACCCGGCGGCACGTCGGGATCGAGCGAACTGACCAGCCGCTTGTAGGCGCCCTTGTCGGCCGAGCCCAGCTTGGCAAGCGCATCGCGCGCCGTGTCGTAAGCGTTTGTCTTGCGCCGTGCTTTGATCGCGTCGATCTTCTGCATGGCGTCGGTGAGGCTCTTCATCGCGCCTTCGGCTTCCTTGTCATTCTTGAGCGCATCCGGCGCCGCTTTCGCCAGCGCCGCCACGACATCGTTGAGCCAGCCGATTTGCCGGCCATAGCTCGCGACCTCCTCGTTGACCTCGCGCTCGATCCCGGCGTCGCCGGCGAAGTTCAACGAGATGTTCGGCGACCACCAGCGGGTGAAGATTTCCTGCCAGTTGCCGCCGGCGCCGGGAAAAACATTGAACGGAAATGTCGTCATGACGGGTTCTCCATGCCGGCCTTCGATACACTTTATCACGTCTCGACGGCATTGACGGCCCTTCGTCGCGCTTGCCATGGGCGCAGAAACATCGTCACATATTTGGGTTTCTCGGGGGGAATGACATGAGCGTAAGCAGTACCAAGCGGCAGCGCGCCGATATCGACATGCGGGCGTTTGCCAAGAGCGCCGGCGCCACCGTCAAGGTGCCGGCCGGCGGCGTGGTCTTCAGCAAGGGCGAGACGGGCGACTGCATGTATATCGTGCAGTCGGGCACGATCGACATGATGATCGGCGATAAGGTGATCGAGAGCATCGGTGCCAACGAGGCGCTCGGCTTCATGTCCATGATCGACGACCTGCCGCGCTCCTCCACCGCGCGGGCGCGCGAGGCCTGCGAATTGTCGCTGATCGATCCGCGCACATTCCGTTTCATGGTCGACGAGGTGCCGAATTTCGCGACCTACATCATGGGAGTGCTGGCGCGGCGCATCCGCGGCATGAGTCAGGCGATGTGAGCGCGCGCTAGGCAACGACGCCGTCCGGCAGCGCGGCCGCGTGCGCGGCGATGGCACCTGATGTCGTGAGCCAGACCTTCTCGTCCGCGCGGCCGGCGAGGTGCTTGAGCGCGCGCGCCAAATGCTTGAAGCGGTGCGGCTCGCCGACGATGTAAGGATGCAGCGCGATGCCCATCACCAGCGGGCGCTTGGCGCATTCGCGGTGCAGCACGTCGAAGGCGTCGACGATCATGTCGGCGAAGTCGGCGCCCTCGCGCTTGCGGGCCACGATCTGCGGGATGTCGTTGAGTTCCTGCGGGTAGGGGACGGAGAGGATGCGGCCTCGGCGCGTCTTCATCCAGACCGGCTGATCGTCGTGGCACCAGTCGAGCAGGTAACTGTACCCCGCCTCCTGCAGCAGATCGGGCGTCACATGCGACTGCGAGATCCAGGGGCCGAGCCAGCCGCGCGGGCGGGCGCCGGAGTGTTTCTCGATTGAGGCAGTCGTTTCCGCGATCAGCATGCGTTCGTCGTTTTCGCCGAGCGTGCCCTGGCGTTCGGCATTGCTGCGGCCATGGCCGACGATCTCGGCGCCGGGAAAGGCGGCGACCGCCTGCGGCGCGTACCCGTACATCTGCGCGTTCACCAAGAGCGACACCGGCAGCTTCAACTCGCGGAACAGTTCGGCGAGGCGGAACACGCCGACGCGGTTGCCGTAATCGCGCCAGGCGTAATTGAGCACGTCGGGCTGCGGACCGCCGGGCGCGAGTTCGGCGCCAAGGCCCTCGCCGAAGGAAAACCACTCGAGATTGAGCGCGATATAGACGGCGAGGCGCTTGCCGCCGGGCCAGTCATAGACCGGACGGTCGAGGATCGGTGAATAGGGGTAGCGGTCGTGGCCAGGGCTCATGGCGCGATCTTAGCGCCGGTTTGGCGCCGATCCGGGCAAATTTTATCGCATGGACAACGGACAGGTAACCAAACCGGTTTTTCCGGCATTAACGGTTTTGCCGCCACTATTGCCTCAACGAGGAACGGACGATGACTGACGCGCACGCGGCCTGGCGGCTGTTCACCTTGACCTGGATTCCCGTTGCGGCGCTGGCCCTGGCATTGGCGCTCGGTCTGGCGCTGACCGAATTTTCCATCAAGCCGCAGAGCGCGATGTTTCCGGCGTGCTCGGCGCTGCTGTTCGCCGCGATCTGCTATGGCAGCGTCTGGCTCTCCGGCCGGTACCAGCGCGTGTCCTTCGTATTCGGCTCGGCAACGCAACTCGTCGTCATCACCTTGCTGATCACGCCGCTGACGTACATTGCGGCGGCAGCCAGCATGCCGCTGCAGGATGCCAATCTCGCGGCGCTCGACCGCATGCTCGGGCTCGGCTGGCGCGGCTACGTCGCCTTCGTCAACCGCAGCCCGCAGCTGAGCGCCTTTTTCGCCCTCGGCTATGGGATGATCTCCTGGCCGATCTTTTTCATTCCCGTGCTGCTCGCCATGCAGCGCCACTTCGGCCGCTTGCAGCAATTCACGCTGGCGTTCCTGCTGACGCTGATCGCAACCACGGTCATCTCCACGCTGGTGCCGGCGTTCGGCGCCTATCATCAGCTCGGCATCAGGCCAGAGGAATATTCGCATTTCCCGCCGCTCGGCTATCTCGACCAGTTGCGCGACTTCCCATTGGTGCGCGACGGCTCGCTGCGCGATCTCGATCTGATGCGGCTGGTTGGCATCATCACGTTCCCAAGCTTTCATTCCGCCGCCTGCGTGCTCTACATCTGGGTGTTCTGGCCGATCTGGTGGATGCGGCCGGCCGCCGTCATCGTCGAAAGCGCGATGCTGCTGGCGACGCCGGTCGGCGGCGGGCATTATTTCGTCGATGTGTTTGCCGGCATCGGCATCGCCGCGCTGGCGATCGCGGCGGCGCGCTCAATCAGCGAGCGTGTGACGCGCGGCGTCGCGCCGGCGATGGTGCTGCCCGGAGCCGCTGTCGCTGCGGAGTAAAGCAGCCAACGCTCCGCCCTCCCTATTCTTTCGGCGCGGGAGACGCCGTCGTCCTCTTCCTCTCGCCCTCGAAACGAGGGAGGTGGCGCGCCAAGCGGCGCGACCGTGTTTGGTGTGTTACGCACCGTTTCCAGTGCGTGGCGCCTCTCGGCGCGCCACACGCGGCGTTCTCTTTCCGGCGCCGGGCCGCGCTTTCGACGGACCTTGCGGTCCGCCGTCAGCGAGCTCCTCGCAGGGGGTCGTAGTGCCCCCGGGCGGAGCCCCGGCGCCGCCCGGGTGCAGGTCTGCGAAACCTGCCCGCGGGCGCCGCATCCTGCTCCATCACCAAGACGCCTCTAGATGACGCCCTCGAACGAGCAGGACACCCGCATCATAAGGCCGCCAAGATGCGCGGGGATAAGCCCTCACGCGAATGTGATTATAGTCCTAGCGGTTGCGCGGGCGCACCGCGGGTCTATGTGTTGGAAACGACTCAAAGCTTGCGCGAGGCGCCCATGCACACCCATTCCATCGAACCCTGGCAGCACAGCCACGTCTTCCTCGGGGCAAGGCACGACCGGCACGAGCGGCGCACCTGGTTCGTGGTGGCGCTCACCGCCGCGATGATGCTGGCGGAAATCGTCGGCGGCACCTTGTTCGGCTCGATGGCGGTGGTGGCCGACGGCTGGCACATGTCGACGCATGCCGGCGCGCTGACCATCGCCGCGCTCGCCTACCGCTTCGCCCGCCGCCACGCGCGCGACCCGCGCTTCACCTTCGGCACCGGCAAGATGGGGGAACTCGCGGCCTTCTGCAGCGCCGTCATTCTCGCGCTGATCGCGGCGGCGATCGGCTACGAGGCGCTGACGCGGCTCTATGCGCCGGTTCCCATCCATTTCCGCGAGGCGATCCCGCTGGCGGCGGTCGGGCTTCTGGTCAACTTGGCAAGCGCCTGGCTGTTGCTCGACAGCGACCATCATCATCACGGGCATGCGCATGACGACCACGATCATCATGACCACGGCCATCATCTCGCGCATCACCGCGATACCAATATCCGCGCGGCTTACGTCCACGTGCTCGCCGACGCGCTGACCTCGGTGCTGGCGATCGTCGCACTGACCTGCGGCTTGTTGTGCGGCTGGGTCTGGCTCGACCCGCTGATGGCGCTCATCGGCGTCGCCGTGATCCTGGGCTGGTCGTTCGGCCTGATCCGCACGTCGGGTACAGTGCTGCTCGACATGGTGCCGGACCGCCATTTCGCCGGTCATATCCGGAAAGCTCTCGAGATCGAGGGCGACCGCGTCAGCGATCTGCACCTGTGGCGTCTCGGGCCCGGCCATGTCGGGGTGATCGCCGTGGTGGTGTCCGACCGCCCGCAAGCGCCGTCGGCCTACAAGGCGCGGCTCGCCGGCATCGCCGGGCTCTCGCACGTCACCGTCGAGGTGCACCGCTGCCCCGACCACGAGCGCCAGGCGGCGTAGCAAGTGGAACGGGCCTCTGCTATACGCGGCGCGAATTCTTGAGGGCCCCATGTCCGTCGACGCCGATACCGTCCGCCGCATCGCGCACCTGGCGCGCATCGCCGTCGCCGAGAGCGAGGTCGAGCATCTGCGCGGCGAACTCAACGCCATGCTCGCCTTCGTCGAGCAGTTGTCCGAAGTCAACGTCGACGGCGTCGAGCCGATGACCTCGGTGACGCCGATGGCGATGAAGAAGCGCGCCGATGCCGTCACCGACGGCGGCATCGCTGGCGACATCGTCAAGAATGCGCCGGCGAGCCAAGGCAACTTTTTCCTGGTTCCAAAAGTGGTCGAGTGATGTGCATCGCCTGCGAGATCGCCTTCATGGACATGCTCGACGCGCTGTCGCCGGCCGAGCGTGAGCGCATCCTGCGCGAGAACGCGCAGGCGCAATTTACCTGCGAGGCGCCGACCGACGAGCCGAAACCGGCGCCGCAGCAAACCCCGGATGAGCGCAAGCCGTGAGTGATCTGAATTCGCTCACGCTGGCAGCGGCGCGCGACGGGCTGACGAAAAAGAGCTTCTCGGCCGTCGAACTCGCCGACGCGCATCTTGCCGCCATCGAGAAGGCGCGCGCGCTCAACGCCTATGTGCTGGAGACGCCGGAGCGCGCCCACGCCATGGCGAAAGCCTCCGATGCGCGCATCGCCGCCGGCAAGGCCGGGCCGCTGGAAGGCATTCCGCTCGCGGTGAAAGACATGTTCTGCACAGAGGGCGTTCGAAGCACGGCGTGCTCGCACATCCTCGACAATTTCGTGCCGACCTACGACTCCACGATCACCGCCAATCTGTGGCGCGACGGCGCGGTGCTGCTGGGCAAGACCAACAACGACGAGTTCGCCATGGGCTCGTCGAACGAGACCTCGTATTTCGGCCCGGTGATCTCGCCGTGGCGGCGCAAAAGCGCCAATACGCCGCTGACGCCGGGCGGCTCCTCGGGCGGCTCGGCCGCGGCGGTGGCGGCGCAATTGTGCCTCGGCGCCACCGGCACCGACACGGGCGGTTCGATCCGTCAGCCGGCGGCCTTCACCGGCACGGTCGGCATCAAGCCGACTTACGGGCGATGCTCGCGCTGGGGCGTCGTCGCCTTTGCCTCTTCCCTCGACCAGGCTGGACCCTTCGCGCGCACGGTGCGCGACGCCGCCATCCTGCTGCGCTCGATGGCCGGCCCCGACGCTAAGGACACCACCTGTGCCGATATGCCGGTGCCCGATTACGAGGCGGCTACGGCCAAGTCGATCAAGGGGCTGCGCATCGGCATTCCCAAGGAGTACCGGCTCGACGGTATGCCGGCGGAAATCGAGAAAATCTGGAGCCAAGGCCGGGAGTGGCTCAAAAGTGCCGGCGCCGAGTTGGTCGAAGTGTCGCTGCCGCACACCAAATACGCACTGCCTGCCTATTATATCGTCGCGCCGGCGGAGGCCTCGTCCAATCTCGCGCGCTACGACGGCGTGCGCTACGGCCTGCGCGAAGCGGGCCGCGATGTCATCGACATGTACGAGCAGACGCGCAGCGCCGGCTTCGGCGCCGAGGTGCGCCGCAGGGTGATGATCGGCACCTACGTGCTCTCGGCCGGCTATTACGACGCCTATTACCTGCGCGCGCAGAAGGTGCGCACGCTGATCAAGAAGGACTTCGAGGACTGCTTCAAAGCGGGCGTGCACGCCATGCTCACCCCGGCGACGCCGTCGGCGGCCTTCGGGCTCGGCGAGAAGGGCCAAGCCGATCCGGTCGAGATGTATTTGAACGACGTGTTCACGGTGACGGTGAACATGGCTGGCCTGCCGGGCATTGCCGTGCCGGCGGGCTTGGATAGCCAGGGTCTGCCGCTCGGCCTGCAATTGATCGGCCGGCCGTTCGACGAGGCGACGCTGTTTTCCTGCGCGGCCGTGATCGAGCAGGCGGCGGGACGGTTCACGCCGCAAGCGTGGTGGTGACCGCGCTGGTTATGGCGGCCTAGTTCTGACTCGCCGACGCGATCGGCGGCAGGTCCTGGTCGCTCTCGACGGTTTTCTTGCCGCCGAAGTCGCCGCCGCCAAAGATGAAGAACACCGCAGCCAAGGCGACAAAGCCGCCGACGATGATGCCAAAGGTGCCGTTGTCCTGTTTCATGCTGTTCGCCCTCACGTCTGTTTCTTGCGTTCGCCGGTTCGCCGCGCGTGCCAACGCGCCGCGATGCGAAAACGTTTCATGCAGAATTCGGGCCAGTCGCCGCGAAATCCATTGAGACGGCGCGGCCGCGGGTTTCGGTATACGAAAAATACAGAACTTGGCCGAGCGCAGAGGGAGCGACATACTCAATGCGCTGGGAGGGATTCGGTGGCCGAAGGCGACGTCCGCGCCAACGTACGGGATCTTTATGACGCTTACGGCCGGCGCGACTTCGAGCGCGTGGCGGCCCTGATCCATGACGACATTGATTGGGTCATCTACGCGCCGCTCTCGGTGTTTCCCTTTGCCGGGCCGCGGCATGGACGCGCGGCGGTGCTGGCGGCGATGGCCGAAATCGCCGTGCACTTCTCGCTGGAAAGCTATCAGCCGGACGTCGTCATCATCGACGGCGCGCGCGCCGCGCTGATGTCGGGCGTAAGCTTCCGCCAGCGCGCTACCGGCCGCATGCTGCGCATGCGCATCGCCGGTTTCCTGCGCTGGCAGGACGGCCGCGTCATCGAGTACCGCGAATTCATCGATAGTTTCGACGCGGTGGAGCAGGCGCTCGGGCGCGAATTGCAGCTCTGAAGGCGACCTTGCCGCGCGCGGCCGCGGAGGTTAGGTCTAGCGCATGACCGTTGCGGCCAAATCCGCCAGGCTGATCAAAGGCGCCACCGGCGACTGGGAAGTCGTCATCGGCATGGAGGTGCATGCCCAGGTGACGTCGAAGTCGAAGCTGTTCTCCGGCGCCTCGACCGAATTCGGCGGCGAGCCCAACAGTCACGTGTCGCTGGTCGACGCCGCCATGCCCGGCATGCTGCCGGTGATCAACGAGGAATGCGTGCGCCAGGCGATCCGCACCGGGCTCGGCCTGAAGGCGAAGATCAATTGCAAGTCGGTGTTCGACCGCAAGAATTATTTCTATCCCGACCTGCCGCAGGGCTATCAGATCAGCCAGTACAAATCGCCGATCGTGGGCGAGGGAGAGGTGGTCGTCGATCTCGACGGCGCCGAGGCCGTCACCGTCGGCATCGAGCGGCTGCATCTCGAGCAGGACGCTGGCAAGAGCGTGCACGACCTGCTTCCAAACATGAGCGCGATCGATCTCAACCGCTCCGGCGTGGCGCTGATGGAGATCGTGTCGAAGCCCGACCTGCGCTCGGCCGAAGAGGCCATGGCTTTCCTCACCAAGCTGCGCTCGATCCTGCGCTATCTTGGCACCTGCGACGGCGACATGGAGAAGGGGTCCTTGCGCGCCGACGTCAACGTCTCGGTGCGCAAGCCGGGCGCGCCGCTGAATACACGTTGCGAAATCAAGAACATGAACTCGATCCGCTTCATCGGCCAGGCGATCGAGCACGAAGCGCGCCGTCAGATCGAGATCATTGAGGAGGGCGGCACGATCGACCAGGAGACGCGGCTGTTCGATCCGGCCAAGGGCGAGACGCGCTCCATGCGCACCAAGGAAGAAGCGCACGACTACCGTTACTTCCCCGATCCCGACCTTTTGCCGCTGGAATTCGACGACGCCTATGTCGCGGCGCTGAAACAGCACCTGCCGGAACTCCCCGACGAGAGGAAGGCGCGCTTCATGCGCGAGTTCTCGCTGTCGGCCTATGACGCCGGGGTGCTGGTCGCCGAGCGCGAGACCGCGGACTATTTCGAGGCGGTGGCCAAGGGGCGCGACGCCAAGGCGGCGGCCAATTGGGTGATCAACGATCTGTTCGGTCGGCTGAACAAGGAAGGCAAGGACGTCGCCTCCTCGCCGATCTCCGCCGCGCAGCTCGGCGCCATCCTCGATCTGATCGCCGACAACACCATCTCCGGCAAGATCGCCAAGGATCTGTTCGAGGTCGTCTGGAGCGAGGGCGGCGATCCGCGCGCGCTCGTCGAGCAGCGCGGCATGAAGCAGGTCACTGACGTCGGCGCCATCGAAAAGACCGTCGACGAGATCATCACCAAGAATCCGGACAAGGTTGCCGACGCAAAAACCAATCCGAAGGCGATCGGCTGGTTCGTCGGCCAGGTGATGAAGAGCTCCGGCGGCAAGGCGAGCCCGCAAGCCGTCAACGAGATCCTGAAAAAGAAACTCGGCCTCTAATTTGCGCGACGCGATCGCGCGCGAGGCGCGGATTGGGTGCAGTGCGGTAGCCGCAACGCCGCCGATCGCATGCACAATGCAAAAATTCCGAACCGAATCGTTGGCGGCGGCCGCGATGACGCGCAAAGAATCGGCCGACGACGATCATTGCAAAGCGAATCACTGGCGGCTGATTCGCTCAATTTTGCTCGATTCCGGTCTGCGTACGCCATTTATGCAACGCGTTGTGGAAAAATTTTTTGAGCACGTAATTGAGGCCATGGTCAGCGATGCAAACGCAAAAACGAACGCGCGCACGCGCACAATTTTTCTTGCGTGGCGCTGTCGGCGCGCGCCCAGGATTGCAAGAAGCCCTTATTTCATCGGTGTTTTTGCATTGCGCGCACGATGCGCGCGCTGTTGCGCCGCGCTTGCGTCGCGCGCGCCGCCGCCGCATCGATGCGCGAAGCGATCGCATCGAACGATGCTTTGCGCGATGCGGATACACGTTTCGTTAAGTCGAACACTGTTTTTTTCACGCTGCTGTAGTAAATGAAATGCAGTGCGTGTCGATCCGCGACCGTACTGATGCAGACATCCGCCATGATCCATGGCTAGGAGGGCAGCAATGGCGAAACGTAGAAAGAAGAAGGCAGCGAAGAAGAAGAAGAAGCTCTAGTCGCTTCTTATTCTCTTCCCGATCTTCGGACTTAACGTTTCGAAGATTGCGTCATACGGGCCGGGCTGCGTTGCAGTGCGATGAGCGCGATGCAGTTTCACTGCAGCGCCCCGGTACCGATGACTACAGAGGGCGTCGGCGAGGCTCCGAGTCTCGCCGACGCCCGCGGCGTTTGCAACGCGTAAAAGCCGTTGCGGCGCGCGGGCGCCGCTCAGCCTGCGCTCTTGAGGCGCTTGTTGCACGCGCTCCAATATTTCGGCCACTTCATTCCCTTCTCGATCTTGCCGGCGGCTTTCGCTCCTTTCCATTCGGCGGCACACTTCTTCAGCCGTTCACGCGCGGCGAGTTGCCCCGGCGTCGGCGGCTTCTTGGTCTTGGCTTGCTTCTTCTCCGGCGCGGTCGTCTGCGCGGCGGCGTTCGGCGCGAGCGCAGCAAGCGGCGCGACAATCAGACCGGCCGCCACGACGGCGGCGAACAATGCTTTGGACATGAATCCCCCCATTTTGTTTCGGCAGGCGGCCTCTGGCCGGCGCGGCCACGCCTGCAACCTGCAACGGCAAGAATAACCATCAGAAGTTGCATTCGTCCAGTGTCTCGCCGCGCGGCCGGCGGAAAACGCCGGTCTGGCTGGCTTTTGCGCGTGTTGCGCAGTACCGCCGCGAGCCTTAGGTCTGACGGCACGGGGCAACGGTTCGAGGCAACGGAGCAGGGATATGGCGCGCGGCAAGACGAAGCGGGCGGCAAAGGCCAAGGCCAAGAAGACGACGTCGAAGAAAAAGGCGGCCAGGCCGATCGAACTCTATTACTGGCCGACGCCGAACGGCTTCAAGATTTCCATCATGCTGGAGGAATGCGGGCTGCCCTACACCATGATCCCGGTGAACATCTCTCAGGGCGAGCAGTTCAAGCCCGAGTTCCTGAAGATCTCCCCGAACAACCGCATGCCGGCGATTATCGATCCCGATGGGCCGGGCGGGCGGCCGATCTCGATCTTCGAATCCGGCGCCATCCTGCAATATCTCGGGCGCAAGACCGGCAAGTTCTATCCCAAGGACGAGCGCCAGCGCGTCGAGGTCGAGCAGTGGCTGTTCTGGCAGATGGG
>Ga0335078_10015724_pt1 | contig 11237 bp, 10 predicted proteins | sample Lox_Sample_32_FD_206711 | JGI IMG/M metagenome (GOLD analysis project Ga0335078, IMG submission 206711) | Soil microbial communities from Loxahatchee National Wildlife Refuge, Florida, United States - Lox_Sample_3.2 | ecosystem: Environmental > Terrestrial > Soil > Wetlands | place: USA...
CGTGTTCGAGATCAGTAACGGTGTTGAGACTGTTCTGCACGCGTTTGGGCCCCCGCCGGCGGATGTGTCGAACGTTAGCGGACCTTTGGACCGGGACTCGGCCGGCAGCCTTTATGGTGCAGCATCTGGCGGCATAGTGAATGCCGGCGCCATATACAAGGTGGACTCTTCTGGCAATGAGACTGTGGTCTATAGTTTCACTGGCGGGAAGGACGGCAGCACTCCGTACGGTCGACTTTATGTAAACTCAACCGGCGCTGTTTTCGGCACAACCCTCTTCGGCGGCAACTCGAACAATGATGGCGTGGTTTTCAAGATTACTCCTTGAATCGCTGCAGGAGGAACCCGCCTTTCGCGCCGCGAGGGCGGGTTCCTTCCCTGATAGTCGAGATCTTCCAGCGCGAGTCACCATCTCAATCTTACCGTCCCTGTACTTCGGTTCCCCGGAAGTCAACCGTCCGCGCCCGCAATCCCCATTACAATCGAAGCTGGGAATTCATCCATGGATAAATTTGTCATTCGTGGCGGCGAGCCATTGCTCGGCACCATCCACATCAGCGGCGCGAAGAACGCAGCGCTTCCCTGCATGGCCGCGGCACTGCTCACGGACCAGCCCGTCGTTCTCGAAAACATTCCGCAAGTTCGCGATATCCAGACGACGCGCAACCTGCTAGCCGCGATGGGCGCTGACGTCGAACTCGGGTATGGACGCGCCCATCACCGCACGACAATTCACTGCGCAAATCTCGCGAGTCCTGAAGCCTCCTACGAATTAGTCAAGACGATGCGCGCTTCAACGCTCGTACTCGGCCCGCTGGTGGCCCGCTGCGGACGCGCTCACGTCTCTCTGCCGGGCGGGTGCGCCATTGGCAGCCGTCCCATCGATTTGCACATCAAGGGCCTCGAACGCCTTGGCGCCAAGATCGTGCAGGAGCACGGATACGTCACTGCCAGCGCGGACCGTCTCAAAGGCGCAGAATTTGTCTTCGACAAGATCAGCGTCACCGGCACGGAAGACTTGCTGATGGCCGCGACGCTCGCCGAAGGCGAAACAATCCTGCAGAACTGCGCTCGCGAACCTGAAGTCGCCGACCTCGCCGACCTGCTCAACAAAATGGGAGCCAAGATCGAAGGCGCAGGTACGGCGACGATCCGCATCAAGGGCGTCAGCAAGCTGAAAGGCGCGAAACACCGCATCATTCCTGACCGCATCGAGGCTGGAACATTCATCATCGCCGGCGCGATGACCGGCGGCGATCTCAACATTGCCGGATGCGAGCCCAGGCATCTCGGAGCCGTTCTGAACAAGTTGCACGAGGTGGGAGTGAAGACCAAGGTTGGTGCCGATTCCGTCCGCGTGATGGGCGACAATCCATTCACTGCAGCCGATATGACGACCGAAGAGCATCCCGGCTTTCCCACCGATTGCCAGGCGCAATTCATGGCGCTTGCCACTCAGGCCGAGGGCACCTCGATTATCACGGAAAATATTTTCGAAAACCGGTTCATGCACGCAGGCGAACTGATCCGCATGGGCGCGAACATCAAGATCGAAGGCCGCCGCGCCGTAGTCCGTGGCAAGACTCCGCTGAGTGCCGCGGCAGTGCTGGCGAGCGATCTCCGCGCATCCGCCTCGCTCGTTTTGGCAGCTCTGGTGGCCGATGGCGAAACCATTATTGATCGCGTCTATCACATCGATCGCGGATATGAACGTATCGAAGAGAAGCTGAAAGACGTCGGCGCGCAGATCAAGCGCATGGGCGAGATGTTCCCCAAGAAGGCTGTTGCAGCGAAATAGAACTCCCGGCCTGGACTTACAGGACTGAGTAAACGTCTACATCGTCAGCGGACTCAGACCTGTCTGCACTGCACATTCCTGCACACCGGAAATTTCCCCGCACCCCACTCGAGGACTAGTGCTAGAATCCCCCGCTAAGTCGGTCGACAGCTACGCTGTCCGGAGGTAACGGGCGTGTTTTATTTGAAGTTCTGCGCTTGTCTTTCGCTCCTCGCACTGCCGCTCTGCGCCCAACAACTCCCGCTCGACGAGCATCAACTCGGATCTTACAAGGGCCAAGACACAGCGATCCGTTCGGCTATGGATTACTGCAACGGTCTCGATTCCTTTCTGCAGGACGAACAGCCTCGCATCTTCGCTGAACTCAACCCTGGAGCAGCGACCAAGTCAGAGACTTCTCACTGGACGGAGTTCGCCAGTAAAGACGAATGGGAAACCTCAGGTAAACCATCGCCCGTCGCGTTTGTATGGAAGAAAGATGAAGCCATCGTGCGCGTAACCGTCGTCTCAAGAGCGCAAGCTGGACTACGCCGGCGCGTCGACTACTGCTATGGCGCCGACAACAAGCTCGTACGTATCCGCGCTCTGCCCTTCGCTCCCACGGAATGTGAAGCGCTGTTTCCGTGCCGTCTGATCTTGAACCGCGAGTTCTATGTTGGTGGACGCCATCCAGTCATCACTGATTGGGTTTTCACCGCCGACGGTGCGATCGAGAAGTTGCTGAACGGAAGATTAGTCGACGATTACTTTGACCCAAGCAATTCGCTGACCGCCGACGATCTGCATCTCCCAGCAAGCAACGAACTGCCCTTTAAGTAATGGCTGGTGCGCCGCGACTCAACTCTTAATGGCGCGAGGCCTTGCTTCCCTTTCCGGCGGTTGTTCCAACCTGCCCCAACACGATCCGTGCCACCCCGCTGCGCGCTAACTGCGTAGATCTTCCTTTCACCGTAACGTTCACGGCTGAGGCCGTCACGGACGTAAGATTCCCCAACAGAACAGTTCCGTCGCGCAAAACGACCGTATCCAGAATTAACGGTTTCAAATCAATGTCCACGCTTCCCGGCATCGAGTTCTCAACAATGTTCACCGGCGCGCTGCTGGTCGCGTAACCTTCCTTGCTGAATTCCAGCACGTGCTTCCCAGGGGCGATCGGTACAACCTGCGGTGTGAGGCCGGCGTCCTGAGAATCAACTTTGATGCTGGCACCAGGCGGAACACTGTTGACGTGCATCTTGACCTTCATCGGTTCATCCGAAGGCAGATGCTGCGCCTGCAATTGCATCGTGGCGTACGAACCCATCGCGTGAGCTGTGACTGGAATTTTGGCTTTTTGACCAGCGGCAAGATTGGTAACTTCGAGATATCCCTCGCCCACACGCTTACCACTTTTGTCGAGCAGGTAGAGATAAAAAGACGCCGAAGGAATCGTTTTCGAACTCAGGTTTTCGGCCAGGGCCTCTCCCAGGAGATCGTTTTGGCCCGAGGCCGAATTGACTTGCCGCAACTTGCCGACGGTGAAACGGAGAATCGCGTCCTTACCATCGGGAGGCCATGCCAAGACGGTGTCGGCAGCGAAGGCGCTTCCGAGGATGCACAGCGAGAGGAGTAATGCGAACCAGATTGTCTTACGCATTGTGCCTTTATCTTGCCGGGTTCCAACAGACCTGCACAACCGAAATGCGCCCTGCACTCCGTACTGAAGTGAATGCACCGCTTTACGAAGCACAGTTACTCTCGCGTCAAACTCTCGATGATCGTCTGGTGCTGCGGACATTCCGTCACGAGCGCCCCGCGTTTGGCCATCTCGAAATCGGCAAAGTCGAATCCCGGAGCCACCGTGCATCCGACCAAAGCCCACGATTCCCAGTCCTCGACATGCGATGCGAACCAACACCCAGCCGGCACGACTGCTTGGAAGATCTGCCGCGCCTCCGGATCACTCCCCATCCGGATACAGGAGTATCCGCCCGAAGGATCAATCACGTGAACCAACAAAGGCGAGCCCGCGTAGAAGTGCCAAATCTCATCCGACTTCAGCCGGTGAAACGCCGAGAAGTTCTTTCCTTCGAGTAAAAAATAGATGGCTGTAGAGGCCGCACGATCTCCGGCGAACCCTTTCGGCAGCGCTGCACGGGCAAGCATCATCTCAGCACGGTACGTCTGCCGAAAACATCCGCCCTCGGGGTGGGGCTCCAGATGCAGTTTCTCAATCCAGTACTGCGCGTCATGATCACGCATTTGAGAACTATACCGCGCAGGTGATCTAGAGATCCCGACGGACACGCCTACCCAACCACGTCGGCACTGATTTCGGATTTCGTAACACGCGCTGCACTTTGTGACCGCCGACACAGACGTTTGTTCGCAGCAGCGTTTTACTTCCCCGTGGAGTTGTGAGCGGAGTTTGGCCGAGCCGTTCCCTCCACTTCCCCTCCCGCAACTCCCATTTCACCCGCGACAGGAGGTAGTCCTATGGCCCAAGGGCTTCTCAAAGTACTTGGCACAGTCGACATCACACAATTCTGGTACGAAGGCGAATCGGACGCCGACACAATCAATGTAATGATCGCTCCCGATGCCTTCTTGTTTTCCCCAACCGGCAAACCGCCATTTCACGTCACGCATGTTTTCGACGACGCCCAGGTAAAGGGCACGGGCACGAATCCCGCGGTTCACAACGGGAAAGTGAAAATCCGGCTCGAAGACCTGGACGCAGTGGAACTTCACTATGAAGGCTATCGCCAGGCGTTTGGAGAAACCTGCACTCGCGCACTCCATGACCGTTTGGCAAAATTCGGGGAGAATCCTTTGCGGTGCGAAGTCCGCACTTTCATTGACAAGCCTTCCGACGCTTTCGATACGTACGCGCGCCTGATTGGCAGCGTCGTTATTGTCGACGAAAAGGGAAAAGACCTTCTCAACGTCAACGATTGGCTGTTGACCGCGGGTTGGGCTCTGCCGGCCTTCTACAACTCAGCGTCTGTCGCTGAAATCAAGCATGCGCTTGGCTGCGCGAACCACGCCCACGACGCCCTTGCGGGCATGTGGGGATCGCTCACGAATCAGGTTGAGGAACCCTACCTTAATCTGAAATATCAGCGTCACGGGGCGTTCGATCCTGCTGCGGACATCGGCCCGTTCGTTATTCCAAAGTTTTTCCGGCGGCAGGTCGCGTGGAAACATGATCACGCCTCGGTACCCTCCTTCAAAGCCTATCTGGCCAAAACTCACGACGATGGATGGGTGATGCTGGATAAATTCCTGGCGAATACCCACATGAAGCCGACAGAGAAGAACTTCAGCGCTCTGGTAGTCGATGGGAAACTGACCGTCGGCCCGTCGGATATTGTCTTCTATGAGAAGGCTTCTAAAGTAGTCAACAAGAACGGAAAGGAAATCACGGCCTGGGATACGCCGGCACACAAGAGAGCTGCGGCCTAGGAAACAAATCAAACCTTTGGAAAGGCTCGGGACCGCCCGGGCCTTTTCTGATTCCGACCTTAAAGGGATCCATCAGACACGGCAGAACTGCGGCCCACCTGTGCATCTATTATTCGCTCGCTGAGAGGAGACCGTCATGCCCGAAGCACCCCGGATTACCGCGCAAGAGCTTCACAAAAGATCGACACCGGCGAAGATTTTACCCTGATTGATGTGCGCAATCCGGCCGCTTGGGCTCAATCCGACAGTATGATGCCCGGCGCGATCCGGATTCCGCTGGATGCACTCGAACAACACCTCAATCGCATTCCTAAAGAACGCCCTGTGGTCGCATACTGCACCTGACCCAAGGAAGGATCAAGCGCCAGTTTGGCGCAACAACTCAAGAAGCGCGGTTTCAAAGATGTTTGGGCATTGAAGGGCGGCTTCGACGCCTGGAGGGAAGCCGGATATCCGGTTCAATCCACGCGCATGGCCGCTTGAGAGACAACCGACGAAATGAATCAGCCCCACCTTTTGCAAAAGGGTGGGGCTATATGTTTTGCCTCTGCGATTCGGTTCTTAATCATACTGGCCAAAAAGACTAACGCCGAGGAAAGAGGCTGTTTCGCCTGATCTCCTCGGCGCCTTTCTCTTGTAGGCGGATTACTCGAGAAACAAACTTACTTCACCATGATCTTTTTGCCGGTTGGATCCAGCGTGCCCTGGACGCGGACGCGCTTGCCATCGAACTTCGAGACTTCCGTTTGATGATCGATGTCGTAGGTCTGGCCGGAATCATCGCGTAACACGTATTTGTCGCCCTGCTTCACAACCGTCCCGGAGAAAGTCTGCGTATCTGTTCCCGTAGCTGCCGACGATCCGGAGTTCGAAGTCGAACCGGAGGCCGATCCAGACTGAGGAGCGGTCGCATCAGGGGTCTGGCTCGGAGTCTGCGCTGACGGAGGCTGCTGCTGAGCCGGCGGCATCTCAGGCGAGGGCGTCTGTGTCTGCGGTGTCTGCTGGTCTTGCGGCGTGGACGGAGCTGTTTGCGCATGGAGCGCGCTGCCCCAGGAGATCATTCCAATAGCGATCGCCAGGGTGGCGAGAAACGAAAGTGTCTGAATCTTTTTCACAAATCCTCCAGGAGCCCGTGCGGCTCTCTGACGGGTGCAGCAAGAACCCTGCCATGAAATTGCTCCTGGAATTAAGGAAAACGTATCCGCATTGCAGCCGCAAGGGTTAGCCACGCGGTCTAGAAAAAACCACTATGCATGTTAAGGAGTCTTTTTTGTAGAGCTAGAGCGAAGGCTGTAGGACTAACGGCGCCATCAGTCTACGTGAGGAAGCTGGAGGTGAGAATTTCCTGCTCTCCTCCAAGCAAAGTCTTCACCGTCTACCAAACACCGTTGGTGAGGTATTCGTGAATCGAATTCGCCGCGCGGCGACCCGCCCCCATAGCAAGGATTACAGTGGCAGCACCAGTGACGATATCTCCTCCGGCAAATACGCCTTTGCGCGTCGTGCGCTGCGTCTCTTCGCTGGCCTGAATGTAGCCTCGTTTATTTGTGCCCAATCCCGGAGTGGTGCTCTGCACAATGGGATTCGCGCTTGTGCCGATCGCAATCACAGCGACCGAGAGAGGCAAGTCGAACTCAGATCCCTGCATGGGCACCGGACGCCGACGCCCTGACGCATCCGGTTCGCCCAACTCCATTCGCACGCAGCGCGCTCCGGTCAACCATCCCTTGCCATCAGATAGGAACTCCACCGGCGCCGTTAGCATTTGGAAGTCGATACCTTCCTGTCGCGCATGGTGAACTTCTTCGGCCCGGGCCGGCATCTCTGCATCGCTTCTTCTGTAAAGCACATACGCCTTGCGCGCGCCCAACCGCAACGCGGACCGGATCGCATCCAGCGCCGTGTTCCCTCCACCAATCACCGCAACATCTTTCCCGTGAAGTTCAAGCATCGGTTCGTCGTACACAGGGAACTTATAGGCCTTCATTAAGTTGATGCGGGTCAAGAACTCGTTTGCGGAATAGACGCCATTCAGGTGCTCTCCCGGAATATTCATGAACTGCGGTAGCCCGGCGCCCGTCCCGATGTACACCGCGTCGTAGCCTTCTTCTTCGAGCAGTTCGTCAATGGTCACAGTGCGTCCGACAACGACATCCGTCTCGAACTCAACTCCCATCGCGCGCATATAGTCGATCTGCTCACGAACGATCTGCTTCGGCAAGCGAAACTCAGGAATGCCATACACCAAGACTCCGCCGATCTCGTGCAGCGCCTCGAATACACGAACCTTGTGCCCCTTCTGAATCAGATCTCCGGCAACCGTTAGGCCGGAAGGGCCGCTGCCCACCACCGCCACTTTCTTTCCGGTGGGTTCAGCTTTTGGAACGATATGCGTACCCATCCGCTGTTCGTAATCGGCGACAAAGCGCTCGAGATAACCGATTCCCAGCGGCTTAACCTTTTTCGACAACAGGCACTTTCCTTCGCATTGGTCTTCTTGCGGGCAAACGCGGCCCGTGATGGCAGGAAGTACGTTCGCTTCGCGGATCTTTGCCGCTGCGCCCAGGAAGTCCCCAATCACGATTCGTTGTACAAACTCCTTTACGTCGATGCCCACCGGGCAGTTATCCGTACACGTGGGCTTGGCGCACTCCAGGCAACGCAGTGCTTCCTGCTGGGCCAGTTCCGGGCTGAAGCCGAGATTTACCTCCTCGAAGTTGTGCGCGCGCACTTCCGCCGCCTGCTCCGGCATCGACTGGCGCGGAATCTTCATGCGCTCTTTCGGCGACACCGGATTCTTCGATTTGCTCGCAGTTGGGCTCATCGGGATTCTCCTTGCCGCGCTCCCGCGCTGACCGCGCACTCTTCGGGATGTTCTTTCGCGTGCCGGTAGTCCGCCATCGATTTCTGCTCGGCGTCGCGATACATTGCGTTGCGCTGCACCAGCACCGAGAAATCCACCTTGTGGCCATCGAACTCAGGGCCATCCACGCAGGCAAACTCGCTCTTGCCGTCGATCAGCACGCGGCAGCCTCCGCACATTCCAGTGCCGTCGATCATGATCGGATTTAGGCTCACCACGGTATGAATGTTCTCTTTGCGGGTCATCTCCGAAACTGCTTTCATCATCACGATCGGCCCCACGGCGATCACCAGATCGATCCGCGTGCCATTCTCGATGAGCTGCCGCAGTTTGTCGGTAACGAATCCCTTATCGGAGTAGCTGCCGTCGTCCGTGGTAATCAGCAGAGCGTCGCTCACTTCGCGCATTTCGCGCTCTAGAATGACCAGTTCCCGGTTGCGCGCCCCCACGATCGAAATCACGCGGTTGCCGGACTTTTTCAGGGCCGCGGCAGTGGGATACGCCATCGCCGTCCCGACGCCTCCCCCAACGACGACGACGGTCCCATAGTTCTTGATCTCCGAAGGCTTTCCGAGTGGACCCACCACATCCAGAATGGAATCGCCTGTTTCCAGGGAATTCAGCAGGTGGGTCGTCTTCCCGGCGGCCTGTACGACGATATTGATCGTGCCCTTTTCGGGGTTGGAATTCTCGATCGTGACCGGAATTCGCTCGCCTTCCTCATAGATCCGGAGGATTACGAACTGCCCCGGCTGCTGTTTACGCGCGATCCGGGGCGCTTCGATAACAAAGCGTTTGATTCCAGGCGCAAGGAACTGAGCATGAATGATTTTGAACACAGGCGCTCCGTTGGGGAGACAATTTCCCCGACAAAACGATTGTGTTCGGCATCACTGGAGATGGGCTGTGATCTTGATCACATGGGCCTGTGCACGCCACCTTGCTGACATTTACTCCACATATGCCATACATGTGATAGAATGGCACATTCTAATAATATGCCATACAGAAGGATTGTGACATGGAAACAAAACTAAAAGTCAACGAAAACGGCCGCGTGGTCATCCCTGCGACGTTTCGTAAAGCACTGGGAATCAATGCCGGGGACGTTCTGCTCTTACGCGTCGAAGATGACGAATTGCGTATAACGACGATGAAGAAATGCATAGAGCGGTCTCAACGAATGGTCCGCAAGTATGTAAAGCCAGGGTTGTCCCTGGTCGACGAATTGATTGACGACCGACGGCGAGAGGCCCGCAATGAGTGACGTTGTGCTGGATGCGTCCGCTTTGATCACCTTACTGAACCAGGAACCCGGTGCCGATCAACTCACTCCGGAAATACTCGTTCGAGCTGTGTGCAGCACTGTGAATATGGCCGAAGTGCAGAGCAAACTAGTCGATCGCGGAGTGCCTCCCGGAAATGCGTGGGCGGCTACATCAAGTTCCATCCGCGAAGCGATCGACTTTAGTTCGGACCATGCCAAGCTGGCAGGTAGCTTGGTCGCTCAAACCCGCCCTTTTGGGTTATCGCTAGGCGATCGGGCTTGTCTCGCCTTGGCGCTTGAAAGGAAGGCGCCCGTCTATACCGCGGATCGGTCCTGGAAAAACCTGAAACTCGGAATTCGCATCAATGTGATTCGGTGAATGGAACAATCCGCTAGTTCCCCTCGGGCTTATAAATCGCTCCCTGGCTAGTCCGGCTATTCATCACCACCCGCATCGGATGATCGAAATGAAGATGCCGCACACATCCCTCTTCGTCGACAGCGGTCTGCGCTGAAAGCCATTGCCAGTCGATGGAGCCCTCGCCAGCGTCCGGATTCACCGTAAAATATCCGATCTGAAATGCGGTGAGGTTTTGGAAGAAATGGCTACCCTGGGATGGCGTGACGCGAAAGTCACGGAATCCAGCCTCGACGATCGCGCGGGCGCCAGAAATTTCATCCCACTCAACCGGAATTCCTAGCCACGGATCGTTCGATCCCCATCGCCCCACGCCAATCAAAAGATAGGGGATGTTGTCCGCGCTCAATCTGGCATTGAATTGTGCCACCGCCTCTGCCACTTCCCGGCTCCGGCTGCGCTCAAATCGATGTGAATCCACCACCACGATGTCGTGAAGATTTTCGATTCGACCGTTGCCGAGAACTTTTGTGCTGTGGCAGATGACACGGCTAGAGTCGACATCTTCAATCGCGAGGTCTTGGTGATCGCGGGCCAGAGTCAGCGGACGGATCTGCAGGAAGCCGAACTCGGCATTCTCTTCCACTCGAGGAAGACTCACCGCGAACTCAATCTCCACGGGATTACCCAGCGCATCCTCACCAGCCCGCACAAGAACTTCGAGAATCTGCGCCAGCGGAAATAAACCGTGTTTCAGCATGGGAGCAAACGTTACGACCCTCGCTCCGGGCCGGCTGAGACCGTCATACACCGCATGATTGTCGGCAGAATACGTGGATGCGACGGCGTGCAGAGTTCCATCCTTTTCCGCGACATCAAGCCCGAACTTCATCTCACGCAGGTGTCCGGCTGTCCCATGCGCAATGCCATCGAGTTCGAGCGCGCAGAATTCCGTCTGGGTGTTCGCCAGGATATCTTCCACGGACGAGAATTGCAGTAAATTGCGCGGATAGCGCGGACAAAAATTGATGCACTTGCCGCCATCTACCACTGTTCGGCCGAGCCCCAGCGCCACCGCCGCAATGCCATCGGAGTAAGTCATCGGTGCGACCGGATAGAAGTTATGGGATCGGACGACGCCCGAGAAATCCGGATAGAACCGCTGACCGTGGAGCTTGCCGACGACCTGCTGCAGAATCACCGCCATCTTTTCTTCTTCCAGGCGGTAGGGCGTAGCGCGGACATAAGCCTTCGCATGCTGACTGAACGTCGAGGCATACACGCGCTTGATCGCCTCGCTCAGTTCATCCAAGCGAAGCTGCAAGCTGGTCTGCTGGTTCCCCAGCATGAACGTTTCATACACGCCGGTGAACGGCTGGTACTGAGAGTCTTCAAGCAGGCTAGACGACCTCACCGCGACGGGATAACGAACCTCCTCAAGATAAGCTCTCAGGTTTTCCTGGAGCAGTACCGGCAATGGCGAATCCAAGAAACGCTGCTGAATTTC
>Ga0335078_10015725_pt1 | contig 11237 bp, 8 predicted proteins | sample Lox_Sample_32_FD_206711 | JGI IMG/M metagenome (GOLD analysis project Ga0335078, IMG submission 206711) | Soil microbial communities from Loxahatchee National Wildlife Refuge, Florida, United States - Lox_Sample_3.2 | ecosystem: Environmental > Terrestrial > Soil > Wetlands | place: USA: Florida...
TCGGCCTGCGCATGAAGGCGGTTCATCGCCAACTTGCGCTCGAACAAGGCATCCGCTCGGTTTGCTGGACCTACGATCCGTTGCAGAGCCGCAACGCTGCCCTGAACCTTGCTCGATTGGGCGGCTATGCGGAGGAGTATTTGGTTGACGTCTACGGCCGCTTTGCCAGCGTTATCGAGAAGGGGTTGCCCACCGACCGCTTTGTGGTGAACTGGCGCGTGGGGGCGGCACGCGTCGGGCCGCGCATGGCGGGCAAGCGCCCTCGCCCCAACTTGTCGCTGCCGCGCATCAACGAAACACGAACCAACGCGGACGGCTTTCTGGAGGGGCGATCGATCCGGATGGGCCTGCACGACCGGAGGCTGCTGGTCCAGGTTCCTACGAATACCGACGCCATGCGCGAGCGTGCGCTTCCGCTGGCTCATCGTTGGCGCTTGGACGTTCGCAAGGTAATGACGCACTACTTCGAAGCCGGCTACATTGCCGACGACTTCATCACTCCCAGCGCCTCCGTCGATGGCGGCTGCTACTACGTGTTGCGCCGAAAATAAGGCTCCGGATGCTGCCGCTCTTGCAATCAGCAAATACCAATCAGCAATCGGCAATTGAAGGGCGCCCACCCCGACTGCCTCGGTGGAATGCGGTATACTTTGCGCAGGATGGTGCGTAGGATGGACGAGGCCAGAGATCTCGCGGTAGAAGTCCTTTTGGCGCGCGAGGGATCGATCGCGGGCAGGATCCAGCAGTTGCTCGCGGGCAGCCGCTCCTCGATTTGCGCCGCTCTCTACCGTCTTAACAACAAGGCTCTGGGCCGATCTCTGCGGGAAGCCGTAGAGCGGGGGGTAAGCCTCCGGCTGGTGCTGGACCGGACCAAGTACGAGAACACGGAAGTCACGCGTGAGATTGTGGCCGACGGCCGGCTCGCCTTCCGGCTGTCGGACGGACCGAAGGGCGTCGGATCGAAGATGCACCACAAGTTCGCGCTGATCGACCAGGCTATCGCGCTGGCCGGCAGTTACAACTGGACCGACGAGTCGGAGGACGAGAATTACGAAAACCTGCTGATCCTGCGCCAGCCGGGAGTGATCGAGGCCTATCGGGCGGAGTTTGAGAAGCTTTGGGCGGAAGGACATCCCAATGATACCTGCTGATTTGCCGGAGACCGAAGCTCCGCGTTCGGAGTACGAGCTTTGCATCATGCGTCATGGTGCCGCGGTGGCACGCGGCCAGGCCGGCTATTCCGACGATTCCAAGCGCCCGCTCACCGAATCGGGCAGGAAGAAAATGCAAGAGATTGCCGCCGGCCTCCGCGAAGCCGGGTTCGCCGCGGATTGCATTATCTCCAGCCCCCTGGTGCGCGCGGTGGAGACCGCCAAGATCGCCGCCACTGCCGTGGGATCTCTGGTGCCCCTGGAGATCTCCGAGACCCTCAGCCCCGGCGCCACCCCGGAATCCCTGCTCGCACTCCTGGCCAGGCACAAGAACCGATGGCGCATTCTGGTGGTAGGACACGAGCCTGATCTGAGCCAACTGGCGGCCAGGCTGATCGGGGCGGGACGGAACTCCAACCTGGCCTTCAGGAAAGGCGGCTGCTGCCTCATCACTTTTAGTGAGTTTCCGCCCAAGTCGCCGGGGCAACTCGTGTGGTGGCTCACGCCGCGCATCCTCCGCAAGCTGGCATGACCAACACAACCCAACCGGCGGGCGCTTACGTCTGCTTCGTCTCCCTTGTCTCCCTTGGCACCGCAGGAAGCGGCCGTTGCAAACTCGCCCAGCTAGTTGATATAATAAAGGTCTACAGTAGGGGAGAGGCACCGCGACCAGACCGGCTACGGCTGGCCGTCTGATCGCCGTCGCTCTCCTGGAGGTGGTTCCCAGCTCGTCGAACTCCTCGAAGAGGTCTCCATGCCCGTAACCAGCAAGGCCGAAGTGGCCCAACCCTTCGCAGTGTCTTCTGAAGTGCCCGCCGGCGCCGCGAGTCCATCTGTTTTGGCCGATGCCCAGGTGGCATCGCGCGAGTGGCGGAAGGTACACCAACTGGCGCTCAAGCACCTCGACCGGTTCATCTCCCTGGAATCCAAAGTCCTGCAGGGCGACAACCGCGAAGCGGTGCATGATATGCGCGTGGCCAGCCGGCGCCTCCAGCAGGTCCTCGATTTGATCTATCCTCCGCCGGCCAAGGAAGTCGCCCGCCTGCGGCGAAAAATCCGGCGCTCGCGCCGTGTGCTCTCGGAAGTGCGTAACTGCGACGTGCAACTCGACCGCGTGGAAAAGATCCTGGCGAGCAAGCGAATAACCCGCCGTGAGGCGTGGGAAGCGGTGCGGGAGTACCTCACGGAGTTGCGGGGCAAAGCTTTCGACAAAGCGCTCAACCGGCTGAGCAAGGTGAATCTGGCCGTGTTCTACGTGCGCTTGAAGAGCCACCTCAATTCCAATGGGGTTCACCCCTATGCCGGCACCGATTCCGTCTCCGTGCTCCCCACCGAGGAATTCTACCAGCGCATCCACGAGGGACTGGAAACAGTGTGGGGTGATTTCGAAAAGCGAATCGAAGAATCCCACCACGATTCGCAGCCGGGCGCGATCCACGGAGCGCGGATTGCCGCCAAGCGCCTGCGCTATGCGGTGGAAGTGATCCGGGAATTCAACGTGGCGGGCACGGAATCCACGCTGATCTGGCTCCGCAACCTTCAGCAGCATCTGGGAGAGTGGCACGACCTGGAGGTGCTGGAAGACATGATGATCGAGATGCTGGCGCGACCCGCATTTCTGCGCCATCATCTGGAAGTGGCCATGGAAGTGGAGCGACTGATCCTGCACAATCGGACCGTCAAGAAGACCTACCTGGAAAGATATACTCGCATGACGCGCGACACCGCCGGAATGGACCGCGTGAGGCACTGGGTGAATCAGACTCTCGCCGCGCCGCCAGAAGTGTTTGCCGCAGCGTGAGCGGCGCGCTGGCGGGCTCCCTTGCGCATCGCGCCAGCCGCCTTTGAAGCATCTTGTTTCTGCCAAGTCCAAGCCCTTCGCTTTTCGCGGCTCGCGTGGTTCCAGCCGGCCCGACGCGCTCGATGCCTATATTCCTACACACCCGACAGACCCCCGTGCGTGCGGCCGGCAAGCCTGGCATCATGCCTTCGCCGAGGCTACAAGAGCCAGCAAGGTTTCGTTATAGGGCGCGCGCGCCACGCCCCGCTCCGTGATGATGGCGGTGATATAGCGATTGGGCGTCACGTCGAAGGCTGGATGCCGCGCTTCGACGGCCGGCGGCGCAATCGCGATCCCGGCCACCTGTTTCACTTCCTCCGGCGAGCGTTCCTCGATGGGGATCTGGTCGCCCGAAGCGATTTTCAGGTCCAGCGTCGTAAGCGGCGCGGCCACGTAGAACGGGATGTGATTCTCATGGGCCAGCACGGCCACCGTGTAGGTGCCGATCTTGTTGGCCACGTCGCCATTGGCGGCGATACGGTCGGCGCCGACGATGGCCGCCTGCACCTTGCCTAGTTTCATGAAGTGCCCGGCCATGTTGTCGGTGATCAGCGTAACCGGGATGCCGTCCTTGGCCAGTTCCCAGGCCGTCAGGCGCGCGCCTTGCAGGAACGGCCGCGTTTCGTCGGCGAACACGTGAATCTGCTTGCCCTGCGCCACCGCTGCGCGAATCACTCCCAGCGCCGTACCATAGCCGCCGGTAGCGAGCGCGCCGGCGTTGCAATGAGTGAGCACCGTCGAGCCGCCTTCGAGCAGCGCCGCGCCATGGCGTCCCATGGCCTCGTTCACGGCGATGTCCTCCGCCAGGATACGCTGCGCCTCCTCCACCAATTTGCCCTTGACAGACGCAATTCTCTCCCCGTCTGATTCCGGGTCCGAGCTCGAGTCCAGGCCTGATCGCAAGGTGGGGCGGACGAGCGATTCCTCGAACACTCCCCGCATGCGTTTGACCGCCCAGAACAGGTTTACGGCCGTCGGCCGCGTCTGGGAAATCGCTTCGGCAATGACGTCGAATTCGGCCCTCAACTCGGCGACCGTGGTTGCGATGGAGTTCTTGATCCCAAGCGCGATGCCCATCGCCGCCGCCACGCCGATCGCCGGCGCACCCCGGATCACCATGGAGCGGATCGCCTCCGCTACCCCGCGGTAGTCCGAATAGGTGAGGTAGATCTCTTGTGATGGGAGGCGCGTCTGATCGATCATCCGCACGCCTTCGTCGGTCCATTCAATGGTTTTGAACATGCTCACAAAGTGCGGCCAACCCCCCAACCGCTTCGCTTGGTTCTCCTACGCTTGCTTCAAACCGACTCTCCGTCAGCCCCTCATAAGAGACTAACTCTTTTAGTTTCTGTAATATCGTGGGATATCTACGCTAAGTCTTGTGTTTTCATTAAGATCGTGGGATATCCCCATTGGCGTCTTTCGCGACCCTTTGTTTTCATTAACATCGTGGGATATACCTTCATTTTTTTATGTTGCGGTGGCCTTGACCGGGTGGGTTCTCTGGGGTCTTTTCGCGATGGCTCTTGTGATCGCGGGCCTACAAAACTGTCCATTCGACATTCTTCGCATTGTCTTCCTTCGTACAAATCGAGACCGCATGTTCAGGTTCATCGTGCACCGCATGAGCATCTTACTGCTCGCGAACGTCGGCTAGTTAACCCAACTAACTGGAGGCTACCATATCATATTTAGAAAGTCAAGTTCTTTCTCAGCACCAGCCCTAATTCGGGTTGCCACCGTTCTGGTCTTTCTTGGGCGTCGGCGAGGACATCAGGTCCACAAAGAGTTTATCGAACTTCTCGTTGTTCACGTCCATCACCACATGCACCGGCGTGCCGCTGAGGCGTGGCTTATCGCGCTCAGGCCATGACAGGGTATCGCCATAGTTGGGCCCGTGCTCGATATTGGCATCCAGTACGTAATCCGTTGCCGCCGTGACGATGCTCGGATCGATCCACGCCGCCGCGGCCAGCTCGTCCCACATATAGTCAATGGTCGAATCGTAGTATTTCAGCAAGTACAACCCCAGCGGCGTTCCACTTCGGGCGATCTGTTCCGCCATGGCGTGGGTGAAGTGCGTTTTGATGGACACGTCCACCGGAACGCCCGTAGCCTTCGGCCAGCGGGCGCCGAGCACAATGTGCGCGGCTTCCGGGTCGAACCAGAAGTTAAACTCGTGGCGCAGATCGCTTTCCCACTCGGGGTCGCTCGAAACCGGATTGAGGCTTCCGCCCATAAAGACGAGCTCCTGCGCCAATTGGGCAAATTCCGGGTCGAGCCGGAGGGCGAGGGCCACATCGGTCATCGGGCCTACGGCGACGATGGTCACCCGGTGCGGGTATTGGCGCGCCATGCGGATCATGAAATGGGCGGCGTCCTCGCCGGCCGGCTTGGCGCTTGGCATCCCCTCCGGGACGGCAGAGGTCGGCACCGCGAAAGGCTCGTGCCACGAGTTTCGATCCCACGCGCCCATGTAATTGATCTTGCCGAAGAGTTGCTCATCGAGAAGGGCCTCGTCGCGCGTGTGGACCAGGGGAAACGCGGCGCCCGGCAGCACCGGAATATCCGTCCGTCCGACGATTTCGAGCAGGCGCAGCGTGTGGGCAAGCTCCTCGTCGCGCCACTGGTCGCCGCTGACCACCGAGATGCCGAGGGTCTCCACCGCCGGCGACTGTACCAAGGTCATCATCGCCTGCAGGTTGCTGCCGCCAGGGCCGGCAGCGTCCTCATCGACGATCACTTTGCGGCGGCTTTGTGCGAACCCGCCAGGAGCAAGCAAGAGCACGGTAAAGTAAAGCAACAACTGGACTTGTTTCATAGATGGTCCGGGCTACCACAGTCAGCATTAACGATTCAGTATTTTCCCGACAACCAGTCCCTTGTTTACGGCATCACAATTCAGCAGGAGGTATCCACGATGAATACCATCCAGGAAGGTGCGGTCCCGCCGGGCGGCTAGGGCCCGGAAAGGGCCGACCACTGTTCCAGAATCTGGAAACGAAGGGAGGTAACCATGGTGACTACCATCCAAGATGAGGGTGTTCCCCCTGTCAGCTAAGGCCCCGAAGAGGGGCCGGCACGTGTGAACTTCAGGATCTGTAGTGACTTGATTGAATACTCTCAGTTCATTAAGCGGTTCAAGGCTGTAGAAAGCGCCGGAGTCGCTCGCCCACCTGTTCATGGCTTAGGAATTCGCCGCGTTCGATAGCTGCCTCGCCCCGTTTTACGGCTTCAATGAAGCGGTCTTCTTCCTCGAAGTATCGCGCCACAACGTCCTACACAACCTCATCCGGGTTGCGCCTTTGTTGCGCCGCCCGCTCCGTCAGCCGCGTTTGCAGGTCGGAATTGAAATGAACTTCCATGCTTTTAACGATACGAGTGTGCTGTCACGCCTAATTCTCGACAGTGGTTCAGCGGCTCCGCCGCCCCACTTCGGGCAGATCATTGTGGGCACCCTCGGGGTGAGGTTCAAGGCGACTTCTGTTTCCGCGTCATCAGATCGATATAGATCCGATAGAACCTTTCAGTATTCAAGTCAAATTGTACCGTCGCCTTCCGCACGTAAGGCGGCACAGCGTTGGTTGCTTCCCAAAACAGCGTATTGCCGTAGCCGGCGCCGTGGTCGACATCAACGTCGACGTAAAGCTCGCGCTGCTCGGTGATGATCGAAGGCTCAATCAGCGCGATGCCGGAGATTTCGTCCCACATATAGCCCGGCAGGGAGTACGCGGTGAGGTAGCGCGCCACCGGCGTATCGGCGCGGGCGATCTCGGCTCGCATGGCGTCGCTGAGCCGGGTTTTGACGGAGATATCGATGGGAGTGATGGTGACCTTGCGCCACGGCGCTCGCAGCGCGATGCGCGCCGCCTCCGGGTCGAACCACCAGTTGAACTCGCGACGCGCGTCGGTGACCCGGATGCCGCCTTTATCGGCGTACATGCCGCCGCCCATCAGCACAAACTCTCTGGCTAGCTTTGCCACTTCGGGATCGAGCCGCAGGGCGAGGGCGATGTTGGTCAACGGGGCGCCCGACCAGATCACCACCTCGCCCGGATACCGGTGGACCATCTCTGCCATGAACTGAGCGGCCGTGCCCGGCCGCGCTTGGATCTGCGGCTCGCCCTCGGGCAGGGGTGGCACGATTTCCGGCGGGTGGTAAGGATGCTCGAAGATCAGGGAGCGGCCGGCGGCGAAGCGCTGGGTCCAGCAACCCTTGTACTCGATCTGGCCGTAGAGAGCCTCCCATCGTTCCGTTTCTTCCTTGGAGTTGAGCAGGGGATACTGGGCTCCCTGGATGACGGGGACGTCAGTGCGTCCGGCGATTTCCAGCAGGCGCAAAACGTGCTGCGTTTCTTCACGCACCCACTGATCGCCGCTGACGGTGGTGATGCCGAGAACTTCAAACGCGTCCGACTGCAGGAACACCAGGATGGCCTGCATGTCGCTGGTGCCGGGGCCGCGAGCGTCCTGATCAACGATGACTCTGATTTTATTCATGGGAGTGTCAGGCTTTGCGGACTTACTCCGAACGCCGCTCACGCGGTGAGTTGACGTGTCATCCTGAGCGAAGCGAAGGACCCCTCGTGCGCCTTCCCCGCAAGCATGAAAGCGGGATTCTTCGCTTCGCTCCGAATGACGTGTTAACTCAACTATGGTGTCTACCGGTCCACTTCTTTCCTGTGTTCAATCTGACTCAGGCGGCGCGAAAAGACATCCGCGCCTCAGCGATCGGTGTCCCGATCACGTCAATCCGTTTCAGATCGCGCGTCCCGAGGCCGAGTTGTTCGGCCAACTTCAGGGTGCTGTCGCATTTTTCGAAGGGGGCGGTACCGCGGTCGGCCATGGGATCGAACCCCATCAGCGCCGTCGAGACCGCGTCGGTGGCGACGCAGTTGGTGCCCGCCACCAGCACGCCTGGATGCACCGGCTTGTTGTGTCCGGTCCACGGGCCTTCACCTGCCGTCATGGTGTGGATTCCGTCGATCACCGCCAGGTGGACGGGCCGCGCCGCCACCAGGTCGGCCGTAACTCGAGGCACGCGGAAACCGGGGTCCTTCGATTCATAAGCCTCGAGCGGCGGGGGCGCGCTCTTCGAGGGCAGCCGCTTTCCGTCGTGCAACATTCCCCGGCCGCCGTGCGGGACCAAGCTCGGTTCATCCTTGCCGGCTCCATCGCCGTAAATCGTGCAAGGAGTGTTGCCGAAGCAGTTCTTCATACTCAGAGTGACGCCGGCGGTGGAGTGCTCCTTCAGCTTGGCCACCGATACAAACACGTCGCAATCCTCGTAGGAATGATTCAGGTCGTAGGCGTTGAACATCAAGCCGCCTCCCGGCACCGAGAGGCGCGAGTACTTCTTTCCTTGGCCGAGGAAATTGGTGTTCTCAAACTCCACACGCGGCGCGGCGCTGGAGAAGTAGTGGGGGTCCCACTTGGCCCGAAGCATGAATTGTTCCAGCGGCTCGGCCGTAGCCATGGGGCTTTCGAGGACCCGGATGCGCTGTGCGCCCGCTTTGCCCAGCAGATGGACCGTCGCCGCTACCACATCGGGATGCACCCAGTAAGTCATTTCCGCAGGGAGTCCGGCGACGCGGCCGGGCCCACCCGTGAGATTGAGTTTAATAGCGACGGTCTTCCCGTTCACCAGTTTGTTCAAGCCACCTAACTGATCGAACAGAGTGGCGAGCGAGTCGCCCACCTGAGAGCCATATTCCGAACATTTTCCGATCGCTACCCGACCGGTCGGAGTTGTACTTGCCCAACCGAGGGCCGGCCGAGCGAGCCACACTCCGGCCGCTGCTCCCAACGTCCCGACAAACTTCCGGCGCGAACAAGTGTTTGGCACCATAGGTTCTATCCTCCCCAGCCGAGAGTAGCAAAAGAAGTCGAAAGTTGAAAGTCGAAAGTCTGCCCACAAGAGTCGAAAGTCGACAGTCGAGAGTCGAAAGTCAAGAGCGTCCGTGGGCCTGCCTCAAAACCGGCGGGCGATGCGCACAAACGCTCGAACGAGCGAACCAGAAACCGCCTTACCAGCCTTGTGGTTCAACGACAAGAAGCCCATCAACGTGACGACCACAGCGAACAGTATCAATTCCACCCGTTGTGAGAGGTGTATGAGGTTGTAATCATAAACCCACTGTCCGGCGAACATAACGGAAAGACCCACCACACAGACAAGGACTGCCGTAAGAAGTAATCTCCACAGGTCGCCGGGAGGGCGCACCTGACCGATCATGACGAGAATATAGTGATCTTCCCTGCGGAGGAGGGCGATTGCGTCTTTCCACCTGCGCGCCAACTCGGCAGATTCTTTACGATCGCGCCGCCAAACAGCCTTGACGAGTCCGGCGATCTTCCTTTCGTACTGGTCGCTATCGTATTCGCCTTCGAATCGCTCTTCAACCTCCATCATGTCAGGCAAAGTCGGGTATGTTCCCGAGAAGAAAAGCATCTTGCGCTCCAACTCGGATAATAGAACCTGTTCGCGGTTTGCCTCTTCAGCGATCCTACCAACGAGGAACTCTTTGGCTTCCATGGAGGTCTTGAAAATCATGCGATGGCCTCTGACAAAGGGGGTCGGAAAAAATCAAAGAGTTTCTCGAAAAGACACAAAGATAAGCAAAGGCCAGAGGTGAGTCCCTGTGCTCTCTGCTCGCTTTGCGTCTTTGCGAGAAACACTCTTCTTTTTCGGATTTTCTTCACACGTTGAAAGGACGGAGTGCGTCTTTCTCTTTCAACTCTTAACTTTCGACTTTCAACTCCCCTACATTGAAGCCTTCCACCACGATCTCCGGGCGCTCGCCTCGGGTATCGGCCTCCGCCAGCTCGCAGCGCAGCGTCCGGCGCTCGCCGGGCATCAGGGCGACGTAGTTATCGCTGTAGAATGCCGGCAGAATGCGGTCGCGACTCTTGGCGCGCACTGCCTTCAGCCTTACCATCAAGGCCGGGTGATCTGAAGGATTGTGCAGCTCGGTGGTGAGCCGCCAGCGATCGCCTTGCCGGTCGGCGTGCGTTGCCGCTTCCAGCTTCACCTGCGGCAGCTCGCGCAGGGCCTTGCAGTTGCCGTCCTCGACGCCACGCCAGTAGAAGTTCTCCGACACCGTGTCACCGTCGCGGATGAGCTTCAGCCGGATAAAGTGCACGTCGGACAAGCCGGAGGGGAACTCGATGTGGATGGGCGAAGCCACGCTATCCTCGGCGCTATCGAGCGACGCGCTCTTCTGCCACTTGCGCGCGCCGCCGAGATTCAGCACCTCCGCCTGCGCCTCCAGTCCCTTCACGTTGCCGGCGCTATAGTTCACCACCTCCACCGTGTCGTCCACCGGGTTCCACTGGATGTGCAGCGGCTCCGACCCTTTCTTGCAGCCGAAATAGCCCGCGCTGAGGTCGAAATAGTAGTCGTACGTCTGCCATACAAAAGATGGCCAGCAAGGGTGGCTCATCCAGATCAGCAGGCCCATGCGATTCTTGCCTTGCGCCTCGAACATAGCGCGATGGCCTTCGTAGTTCACGAACTGGGCCAGCGAAACCCATTCTTCGACGTTGCTCGCGCCGCCGTACTTGTTGTCGATAATACGGCGGAAATCATCGCCGCTCTGCGCCCCTTCCAGGCAGAAGTCGTGCAGGCCCCAGGTGAGCCCCTGTGGCCACAACGCCGACTCCGGCATCATGGCCCGAACGCTTTCGATGGGCGGGATATTGGGCATGCCCAGCTCGCTGTGGATCTTGGTGGTGGCGCGCTGGGCGAAATAAAACTCGGGCGGCAGCGCCATGTAGGGTCCGTGCCCACTCACCGTGTCGTCGGCGGAGCTGGGAATGTAGTGCAGGCCGGGGTGCAGCTCGGCCAGCACCTGGCGCATGCCGCTTTCGAGCGGCGGCGGTGGATAGCCCTCGTTGCGTCCCACATAGAGCCCGATGGAGGGATGGTTACGGATGCGCAGCACCGTGTCGCGCACGTTGTGCAGGAACATGGCGTTGTCGTCGGGGTCGGGACCGTCCCAGGGATTGGCCAGCCAGAAGTCCTGCCACACCATGACACCGTGGCGGTCGCACGCCTCGTAAAAGGCATCCTCGCCCACCTGGCCCACCCAGTTGCGGATCATGGTGAAGTTCATGTCGCGATGATAGCCGACCGAGACGTCGTACTCGCGGGCGCGGTAGCGCAGCATGGACTCGCTGAAACCCCAGTTGCCGCCGCGCGGCACGAAACGCCGGCCGTTGATCCAGATTCGGAGCGCGCCGCCCTC
>Ga0335078_10015727_pt1 | contig 11236 bp, 10 predicted proteins | sample Lox_Sample_32_FD_206711 | JGI IMG/M metagenome (GOLD analysis project Ga0335078, IMG submission 206711) | Soil microbial communities from Loxahatchee National Wildlife Refuge, Florida, United States - Lox_Sample_3.2 | ecosystem: Environmental > Terrestrial > Soil > Wetlands | place: USA...
GCGCGCCATCAGGTACCACACCGCCCCCGCCGCCAGGCCGATCAGCGCGCTGACATAGAACGACCATCGCCATCCCCAGTGCACCAGGATGTAGGTGATCAGCGGAGGCGTGATGGCGGAGCCGGCTCCAACCCCGGCGAAGATCAGGCCGTTCGCGATGCCCCGCTCCGAGGTGGGAATCCAACTCGCCACCAGCCGGTTCGAGGACGGATACACCACCGCCTCGCCGTTCCCGAGCACGAACCGCACCGTCAGCAGCAGCGGCAGCGCCAACGGAATCCCCACCGGGACCAGCGCCGTCAAGGTGGTGAAGACGCCCCACCACACCACACCCAGCGCAATGACTCTTCGCGGCCCGAACCGATCGGCCAGCCGCCCGCCGGGAGCCTGAAACAACGCGTAGCCCAGGACGAACGCGCTGAACACCCAGCCCAGTTGCTGGTCCGATAGCTTGTACTCCGCCGCCAGCGCTTGCCCGGCAATCGAGAGATTGACGCGATCGAGGAACGCGATCGCGCTCATGACGAACATCCACAGGATGAGCACCCACCGCAGCCGGCCTTCCACGAGTCCGCGCACCACGACTGGCATTATTTCACAGCTCGGCGCTCCGGACGGTGCCCTTCGGTATACTAGAAGCAGACCCGCACGCGAGCCGGTGAGGTGCGAGAGTGGTTGAATCGGGCGGTCTCGAAAACCGTTGAGGGGGTGACTCCTCCGTGGGTTCGAATCCCACCCTCACCGCCATTTCTAAGTTGTAGCTACGTAAAGACTTGTACGATTTGTGCCGTTCGGCTGTACCCGATTTTGTACAGAAGGTCCCGTAACCCCTTCCTCTGCAATGGCTTCCAGAAGCCCGCTTCCGGCCTAGGGATAACTGCCCCTTGCGGAATCCTGCCGGTGTGTTTTGATTCAGGAAAGGTCGAATAGAAACGTACCAAACAGCAATGACCAATTCAACAGACTGCGGCGCGTTCATGCCGATGCCTCAATACCTGTGCCACAAAAAAGTCTGGGCCCCAAAAGATTGAGAAGATCGTGCGTGATGGCGAAGGGGAGAATCGTGAGACCGATGGTACCGCGATGATCAAGCCGGCCGAAAAGGGATATGCACCCTTCGAGGTCGATGCGGAGTTCATGAGGCGTAACAAGCCGGAGGTTGGCGGCTACTATGTCGTTTATGAGGATGGCTATAGGTCGTACTCTCCGGCCAAGGCGTTTGAGGATGGCTACTCGCTGATCCCGTAGACCGGACCACGAGCAAGCGCTCAGCGGACGAGTTCCGGAGGTAGCAACCCGACCTATGGGAAACGGGTCGGCCATCACCGCCTCCGCTCGTGATACAGTCGATGTTCGATATGCAAACCCGGAACTCGTTCGTGCGCCGCGCGGAGCCTCTGGCGCGCGGTCCTTTACAGTACGCGCCGCAGAACGAACTCGGCGTCGTCTTTTTGTTTTCGTCCATCGCGCCCAAGTTCCGTTTGAGAATCGAGCGAATCCAGTCGGCGTTTCCAGACTGCGTTGCATTCCAGAAGAGCGGTTTCGACGAGAAGAGAATCCGCATCGAGTTCGAGTATCGTTCAAGCAGCTTTCGTGCGCACAAGCACGATCGAGCGAAATGCGACTGGATAGTTTGCTGGGAACATGACTGGCCGGGCGTTCCCGCCGGCATTCAGGTCGTGGAACTTCGCCGGTACTTTGGCCTTGGCTTCAAGGTGTGGATTCAGGGGGTCGTCGGCAAAGAACAACAGGAGCGGCTTTCGCAGGCGAACGAAGCGCACTGGGGTCTTTCGAAACGAACCTCGCCGGGCGATCTCTTGCTGATGTACTACACGTACCCGTCCTGCCGTATCAATGATGTCTTCGTACTCGCCAGCGATTTGAGCACAGGGCAGGCTGGCTGGCGTGACGGTTCGTGCCACGCTGGCAAGATTCGGAGGGTCTGCCGACTCGAAAGTCCGATCTTCCTGGACGACCTCCGGAGGCATCGTATCATCGGAACGTCGTCGTTCGTGCGTTGCAACATGCAGGGCAACCTCCACGCGACCGAGTATTGGCCTTACCTGTATGAGCTGATCGCGTCTCGCAATCCAGGCGTGCAGCCAAGGCTCGCGAAGTATGCGCCGGAGCGAATCGGCTGAGACCCTGTCCCCGATTTTGTACCGAGAAATCGGCAAACCTGCAATTCGTGCTCATCGAGCCCATCGCAAAATCAACAAGTTGCCTGTTTTCAATCGGCCACAAGCATCCGAATCCCACCCTCACCGCCAGAATATAACCATACAGTTAGCCAGGTGGTGATGGGCGAGCCTCAGCTTGCTACGAGCAAGAGTTGATGCGGTGGCTGCGGGATCGGAACCGAGCAGAAGGGCCCCAGGGGTTCATCGGGTTCGGGATCAGCGCCAAGATGAGTGACTCGATGCGGGAGCGCCTGCGGATGTTGCCGGAGGGCTTATGGAAGCATTACCGGGAAGATGCCGAGGCGGACTGGGAATACGCTGAACTGCAGGACTGGGATCCGCTGGAGAAGGCAGGGGAGGAATTGGACCACATCCGGTACTTGGCACTGCGCGTTCACCGGAAACAAGGGGAGCTGTTTTCGGGCGGGAAGCTCTACAAGTATTACGCTGTGGTGACCAACCGCTGGGACTTTGATGCGAAGCGGTTGCTGGAGTGGCACCGGGAAAAAGCGGGGACGATTGAGGCGGCGCACGATGTGTTGAAGAACGAGCTGGCGGCCGGGGTGATGGCGTGCGGACGCTTTGGCGCGAACGCGGCGTGGCTACGATTGGCGGTGCTGAGTTACAACCTGCTGAGCGCGCTGAAGCGACTGGCCCTCCGGAGTTGTTGAGCGCGCGACCCAAACGGTTACGTTTTCTGATCTTCAATACGGCTGGGCGGGTGCTTGGTCACGCGCGGCGCATTCTGTGCCGGCTGCGGCATGTGGGCACCCGATTCGGGGGCTGGAGAGCGGTGCTGGCTGCGTTGCCGTTGCCGCATGCGGCATAGCTCAAGAGTTCCTTACGGACGGATTATAGACGCACTTTTTTGAAAGGTGAGCCGGAGGTGTGTTCGGACCGTGCCCCGTGAGCACTCTTCAGGACACGACACAACACACTTGGTGGGCTGAGCGGTCACACCATCGTTGGGAAATCATCAGAAGTGGGATCTCGAGCTCGAAACTGCCAATCCCGCCCGGGTGGCCCGCCCTTAGAGACGGATCACGGTGGGTATTGGATGATTAATATTTGAAAATAACCAGCCAAAGATGTGCTATAATTCCAACCAATTGCTCTGGGGAGGGGTCGGGAGGGGCGCGTGCCGGACGCGACTGCACAACACAACTGGGTGGGAAGCGATGCGGAACTCCAAAGGCTGTTTTGGGGACTCGGCTTCGTAACCGCCGACGGCGGCATGATCCCGCTGCTTCGCAGATCCTGGCGCGCGGCGCAGGTGAGCGATGCACCCCTCCTGATCGAGGGCGAAACCGGAAGCGGGAAACAGGCCTTGGCAGATGCCATCTACCACCTCGATCCGAAGCGTGGCCGTAATCCTTTTGTCACGTTGCATTGTGGAGCGCTGCAGGAATCGCTGGCCGAAAGCGAGCTATTCGGACACGAAAAGGGAGCATTTTCCGGGGCGGTGAGCAACCGGAAGGGTCTCTTCCAGGCCGCCCATCGAGGCACGCTGTTTCTGGACGACGTGAACGACCTCCCGTTGCCGCTGCAGCCCAAATTGTTGGACGCGCTGCAACGAGGCAGAGTCCGCGCGGTCGGCTCCGATTGCGAGACGCCTTTCGATGTCCGTGTCATCGCCGCTTGCAATCAGCCGCTCCAGCCACTGGTTCGCGATGGCCGGTTTCGGGCGGATTTGTACTACCGCCTGGACGTCATTCGTTTGGCGCTGCCGCCGCTGCGCGACCGCCGGGGCGATATTCCGGCACTCATGCTGATGTTCGCGAAGCGCTACGAAGCTTTCTACGGCCCCATCGATTCCGCGGACCAGGATCTGATCCGCCATCTGACCTGCCATCCCTTCGCGGGCAACGTGCGCGAGTTGCAGCACGCCGTTCAGCGCATGCTATTCGCCAAGACGGAAGGGCAGTCCCTCACCTTGAATGATTGGATACGCCAGGCGCCGACGGCGGATTCCACCCCAGAGGACGACCTGGCCCACGCCGCCGCGCGCCTTTGGAGGGCCATCGACCATCACGGCGCGTCACTGGATTCGGCCTTTCGCGAAGTGGAGAGGCGCCTGCTCGAATCCGCGCTGGCTGAGGGTGGAACGCGGCGCCAGATTGCCATCCAACTCGGAATGAGCGAGCGCAATCTCTATCTGAAGCTGCGAGCACTCGGCGTGCGCGAGACCAAGCCCGGCACTGAAAGAAAATTCAGAGCCTCCGCCAGCTCTAGCAGAACGCTCGGCGCCCCGCGGCAAGCAGTCTGATACAGGTTGGCGAGGGCGCTACACCCCATCGAGCCTGCAGAATCCTGCAGCCTCCGTAACGGCTGCGGCCACGGAATCAGCCACTTCAGTTCGGCCACGTGCGTGCCAGAGGTGTCCCAGCCGGGAGCTATGGGCAACTGGGACGGAGAGTGGGTGGCCTTCCGCCTCGCCGACATCTATCTTCCCGATCCGCGGGAACCGGTGAGTGCGCTGGCGACGGATGCGCTGCTCATGGGCAAGCTGGTAGGCTATTCCGACTCAGGTGCGGAGCAGGAGGCCTTCAGCGTAGTAGCCGTCAGTGCAGAGCAGCGCGTCATCGTCCCTACGAATATGTTGCGGCGGCTCTCTGTGGTTGAGAAGGGGCCGTGAGTTTCGATGGACGCCGCCACTGAAGACCGAAGCCAAGGGGCCAGCGTTTATGCATCCGCCTGGGATCATCTCGCCGATGAGCTGCGCCTTCTGGATGCTCGCATCTACCTGGCCACCCTGCAGCGCCGCGACGAGGCTGCCGCCGATCCACTCAGTCAATTCCGGCCGGTGGTGGTGACCGATGATGAGGTCGAGCGGCTGACTCGGAAGCTGGCGGGCGCCTGGGACGACGGAGCCGAGGAATTGGATCCGGATGGGGAATCGGCGACGGTTTTGGAACTGATCGACAGGCTGGAACGCCGCATCTGGGACCGCAGACTCGACGCCCGAAGCCGCGCTGTCCTGCTGCCGCTTCCGCGATTGACCGAAGTGTTCGGACTCAGCCGTTTTGAAGAAAGTTGCCTGGTGCTTTGCATGGCCGCGGAACTGGATCGGCGTTACGCGCGGCTGTATGGCTACCTCGAGGACGACTTGACGCGGACTCGCCCCAGCGTCGACCTGGCGCTGAGCCTGCCGCGGCTTCCCCAGAGCCAGCGCGTCCAAGCCCGCGCCGCGTTCGGTCACGAAGGACGGCTCGCGAAGCACGCGCTGATCGCGGTCACAGCACCCCCGGGCGATCCCGCCGCGCCGCTCCTCGACTGCTTCCTGAAGATCGACGACCGCATCGCCGGCTTCCTGCTCGGAATGGAGTGTGCTGATCCGCGGATTCAAGGTGCGATCCGCCTGCTGCCCAGAGGCGAATTGCGTTCCGGCCTGGACGAAGAAGCCGGCGAACTGCGGGCCTACGCGGCGCATCACTTCGGCAAGCGCGATGCCGGGCCGATGGTGGTGTGCGTGCAGGGCTCGAACGTCGCGCGCAAGACGGCGTGCGCGGCGGCGATCGCGGAGGCGGCGGGCAAAGACCTGCTGACGGTGGATGTCGACCGGCTATCGGACTGCGGGGTCAGCCCGGAAGATGCCGTTCGCCTGGTCCGGCGCGAGGCCATGCTGCGCGGCGCGGCGCTTTTCTGCTACGGATTCGAGTGTCTTCCGATTGTGGATGGTCGAAGACCGCTGGTGCGCCCGCTCCTCGACGGAGCCGCCGAATACGGCACCCTGACGTTCCTTTCCGTAACGGACACCTGGCGTCCCGCCGCGCTCGCCGGCCGCGTGGCGTTCGCCTCGCTCGACGTGGGCGTGCCTGACGACACGGCCCGCAAGCGGACCTGGGACATCCACCTGGAGCGGCTCAACGGCATTGCACCGCGCGTGGATACGGCCGCGCTGGCGAGCAAGTTCCGGTTCACGGAAGGGCAAGTCGGCGAGGTCGTGGAGCTGGCCCTGGGTCGTGCCCGGCAACGTGCGCCGTTGACCCCCAAGCTCACGGAAGCCGACCTTCACGCCGCCTGCCGCGCCCAGGTTACTCCCCGGCTCGGGCCTCTGGCCCGCAGAATTGAGCCACGCCGCGTGTGGAACGATCTGGTTCTGCCGGCCGACCAGATCGAGCACCTGCGCGAGGTCTGCAATCAGGCCCGCCATCGTCAGGTTGTCTACGGCGAGTGGGGCTTTGACCGCAGCTCGTCGTTAGGCAAAGGGCTCAACGTTCTCTTCTGTGGTTCGTCGGGCACTGGCAAGACCATGTCGGCAGAGGTGGTCGCCAACGAGCTGGAACTCGGACTCTTCCAGATCGACTTGGCGCAGGTGGTGAACAAGTACGTCGGGGAAACCGAGAAGAACCTCTCGTCGGTGTTCCGTGAGGCGCAGGGCAGCAACGTGATTCTGTTCTTCGACGAAGCGGACGCGCTGTTCGGGAAGCGCTCCGAAGTCAAAGACGCGCACGACCGCTACGCGAACATCGAAATCGGATTCCTGTTGCAGCGCATGGAGGAGTACGACGGCATCTCCATTCTGGCGACCAACCTGCGCCGCAACCTGGACGACGCTTTCATCCGGCGGCTGCAGTTCATCGTCGAGTTTCCGTTTCCCGATGAGCAAAGCCGGCACGCTATCTGGCGCGGCCACATCCCGCGGGGAACGCCGGTGGCGGCGGATTTGGACCTGCCGTTTCTGGCGCGGCAGTTCCGCCTGGCGGGCGGCAACATTCGCAGCATCGCCGTGAACGGGGCATTTCTGGCGGCCTCGGAGGCTGCTCCGCTGTCCATGCGCCATTTGCTTCTGGCCGCGCGGCGAGAGTTTCAGAAGATCGGCCGGACCTGTGCCCCGGCCGAATTCGGCCCATACGCCGAGCTGCTGACGTCGCCGCACGGCGTTTCGAAGGGAGGGGAGATCCAATGATCGACGATCTCGATCTCTCCATTCAGGCGCTCCTCACCATGGAGTTCGGCGGCACCTTGCCGTTCGACCTGAGCTTCGCCATTCCGGACAAGACCTTCGCGCCGGTCTCCGGGTCGAAGACCACCCTCAATTGCTACCTTTACGACATCCGTGAGGATCGCGACCTGCGCCGCGTGGATCCCATTCTTGCCCGCCAGTCCGACGGCACGGTGCAGAAGCAGTACCCGCCCGCACGCGTTCGCCTGGCCTACTGCATCACAGCCTGGAGCCCCGTGGCGCTGACTCCGGCAATCGCCCCCGCCCAGGACGAACATAAGCTCCTCAGCGACGTGCTGCGAGTCCTGCTCAAATACCCGACTCTGCCGGCTTCGGCCCTGGTAGGTACGCTGGCGGGACAACTGCCGCCGCTGCCTACTACCGTGATCCTCCCGGATACCGACAAGATCGTCTCCGACTTCTGGACCGCCGTCGGAGGACAACTCCGGCCGTCGCTCGATTACCGGGTCACGCTCTCCCTGGCCTATGTCGACCTGGTGAGCGGGCCGATGGTCACCATGCAATCCAGCTCGTTCGTGCAATCCGACCTGGGCGGTCCGGCGGACGAGTGGATTCAGATCGGCGGACAGGTGCTCGACAACGCCTCCACGCCCAACCCTATCCCGAATGCCTGGGTCCGGGCGGATGCCACCGGCCAGACCGCCATCAGCGACGCGCTCGGCCGATTCGTGTTCGTGGGCCTCAAGCGCGGTTCGCAGACCATTCGCGCGCGCGCGGTGGGATTCAAGGACGGCATTCGCACCATCAACATTCCAGAACCGGCGGGCGACTACAACATCGTCGTCAGCCCCTAAAGTCAGGAGGACCATGTCCACGTCTTACACCACTCCCGGCGTTTACATCGAGGAACTCCCCGCGAATGGGCCGATTCAGGGAGTGGGGACGAGCACCGCCGGCTTCATTGGCCAGGCGATGAGCGGCCCCATTGATACGCCCACCAAGATCACGAGCCTGACGGAATTCAAGAACACGTTCGGCTCTTACATAGCCGCGCCGCGGCGGTACATGGCCTATGCGGTGGACAACTTCTTCCGCAACGGCGGGACGGTGGCGTATATCGTCCGCGTGGGCACGGCGCAGGACGCCTTTCTGGACCTGGGCGACCGGGGCGTGACCAATAGCCTGCGCGTCACCGCACTCCAGGAAGGGACGGTGGGCATCGCCATCACCGTGCAGGTTATGGACGCTCAGATTGTGACCACCGCCACGGCCCTACGCGCCCAGGCTCCCCTCACTTTGGGGCTGAACAACATCATTACGCTGACCAACCTCACCGACGCCGCGCTGTTCCGCCCCGGCGACACGGTCACGATCGACGGCACGGCCGAGCGCGCGGTGATCGACCATATCGCCGGAAATCAGATCTTCCTGCAGTCTGTCCTGACCGCGAAGTACACCGCCGGGAACGTGCGAATTGCGGATCTGATCCCAACGCAGACCACCTTCCGCGTGGCCAGTGGCAACGGCCTCGAAGCAGGCAGCGTGATCGCCATCGCCCAGGGCGGCACCACCGAGAACGCCGTGATCGATCAGGTCCTGGCGGGATTCGTGACGCTCGACCAGGGGCTGGCGAACAAGTACACCATGGCGGCGGCGGACACGGCGGTCGGAATACAGAGTTTCGAGTTCACCCTGATCATCCGCGTGCCGGGCCTTCCCGATGCCACCTTTGCCAACCTGTCGATGGATCCCCGGCACAGCCAGTATTTCGGCAAGGTGGTCGTTTCGCCCTCGGTAAGCGTGGCACTGGCGAACCCGCCCTCGGCCTCCGCGCCGCCCGATAATCGCCCCAAAGTGATCGGCGCAACCAATCTGACCGGGGGCGCGAACGACGATCTGAACGCCATCACACCCGGGGACTACCAGGACGGGCTGGACAGCCTCAAGGTGATCCTGGACGTCAACATCCTGTGCATTCCCGACCGCACCGACGCCACCGTGCAGCAGGCGCTGATCACGCACTGCGAGAGCATGGGGGACCGGGTCGCGGTGCTCGACCCGATTCGCGGCGCTCCCGCTTATGGAGCCGGTAGCGTCAGCCAGCAGCGGGCCGGGCTGCAATCGGACCGCGGATTCGCGGCGCTCTACTATCCCTGGATCTCGATCCCGGACCCGCAGAGCACCACCGGCGACCTTTTGCTCGTGCCGCCCTCGGGCTCCGTGGCCGGCATTTACGCGCAGGTGGACCAACAGCGCGGCGTGCACAAGGCGCCGGCCAACGTGATCATCGCGACGGCCAGCGGCCTGGAGCAGGTGTTCAACGAAGCCGATATGGGGCAGCTGAATATCGCCGGTATCAATATGATCCGGACGTTTCCAAATTCTACCCGGCCCATCGTGTGGGGCGCGCGGACCACCACCGACCCCAACGCGGCGCCCTGGCGTTACGTCAACGTGCGGCGGCTGTTCTGCTTCGTCGAGACGTCCATCAAGCTGAGCCTGCAATGGGCGGTCTTCGAACCCAACGACCTGGGGTTGTGGCAGAAACTGATCCGCACCATCTCCGAGTTCCTGACCAGGGTCTGGCGGAGCGGAGCTCTGTTCGGCGCCACGGCCAGCCAGGCTTTTTACGTGAAGTGCGACGCCGAGTTGAACCCTGCGTCGGTGCGGGCCCTGGGACAGGTGTTCGTCGAGATCGGCATGGCGCCGGTTCGTCCGGCGGAGTTTGTGGTGATCCGGATCGGCATCTGGGACGACGGTTCCCAGGTGACGGAATAGGCAGAAAAGGAGCGTTTCATGGCGACAGGCGCAGTGGTGGATCCCTATCGTAATTACAATTTCCTGGTCGAGATCGACGGCATCGCGCAGGCCAGTTTCATGGAGTGCAGCGGCCTCGACGCGACCACGGAAAGCATTGAATACCGCGAGGGCGGCGACAACACCACGGTTCGCAAGCTGCCCGGCAAAACCAGCTACGGAGACATCACGCTGAAGTGGGGCGTCAACGTCTCGAAGGAGCTCTGGGCCTGGCGCAAGCAGGTCATCGATGGCACTCTCCAGCGCAAGAACGGCTCGGTGGTGGTCTACGACCTGAACAACTCCACCGAGGTGGCTCGCTGGAACTTCGTGCGCGGCTGGCCGGTGAAGTGGGAAGGCCCTCATTTCGACGCCAAGGGCAAGGACATCGCGCTCGAGACCCTGACCATCGCGCACGAGGGCATCGACAGGGCGACCTAGGGCCGGCGCGCGCGGCTCCCAACGGAGCCGCGACCCAGGAAGGGAGGCCGGCGGGGCCGCTCAGAGGAACGATATGATCCAGACCGAATACGAATTCACGCTGCCGAAGGGATACGTCGATGTCGACGGCCAACTGCACCGCGAGGGCATCATGCGTCTGGCCACCGCGGCCGATGAAATCCTGCCTCTTTCCGATCCGCGCGTGGAGAAGAACCCGGCGTACCTGTTGGTGATTCTGTTTTCGCGGGTGGTCGTCAAGCTGGGAAAGATCAAGCAGATCACGCCCAAGACCATCGTGGGGCTGTTCTCGGAGGACCTGGCGTTTCTGCATCGATTCTTCAACCAGATCAATGGCGCCGCGGCGGGCCAGATTCCCACGCGCTGTCCGAAATGCAACCACGAGTACAGCGTGGAGCCGGCTCCGTTGGGGGAATTAGCGGCTACCCCTTAGATCTGCTCCACGAGGAGGTAGCCCTGATCGGCATGCACTGCCACTGGTCGTACACGGAGGTCATGTCGATGGAGCACGCCGAGCGCCGGCGATGGATTCGGGAAATCGCGCGGCTGACGCGTTTGGAGAGAAGTGCATGAGAGAAGACGGCCACAATCCGGTGCCGGAACTGGAGTTGCCCGGCGCGCGCTGGCTGGGCGCTGCTTTCGCTCGAGTGGAACGCCTGGCATTCAATCGCGGATGGCCGGCGGCGGCGGAATCGATTCGGTCGCGAGTCCGAGCGGTCCCGTGCGTGGATGCGCTTCGCGAGCGGGTGGAGTCCGCCCGTGCGCAATCGCCTCGCGAAGGCCGGCCGCGCAGAATCGCGTTCGAGCGGCCCGAGCCTCCCGAGGCGGAGCGCGCCGAAGAAACGGCGTCCGGGAGCGAACCGGCCGAAGGCCACGGGCTCGATACGGCGCTACG
>Ga0335078_10015728_pt1 | contig 11235 bp, 13 predicted proteins | sample Lox_Sample_32_FD_206711 | JGI IMG/M metagenome (GOLD analysis project Ga0335078, IMG submission 206711) | Soil microbial communities from Loxahatchee National Wildlife Refuge, Florida, United States - Lox_Sample_3.2 | ecosystem: Environmental > Terrestrial > Soil > Wetlands | place: USA...
GTCTCCCTGGGTTCGCCCCTGCGGTTTATTCATCCCGGGCCCATGCGGGAATGCCTTCGAATCCCACCAATGCGCCGCCGTTCTCGCCGGCCAAAGACGGTCCCGTTCGCAACCTTTTGCTGCTGGTTTCGTGCATTGTGGGGTTGCTGATTGGGCTGGGTGTGTTCGGATACGTCTGTTTCCTGTTGATGTACTGATAAGGAAAAACCAGTGCCTACCCGTGGCGATGGCGGGCGATGGCATTCAGCGCCACCAATGCCACTGCCATCAGCGGTGAGAGTGTGACCAGTCGCGAGTGTCTGGCCTGCAGGAAGGCGCTCAGCAGCGCCGCCAAAACATAAATGATCAGCACCAGTGCCTGTAGGCGCTTGCCGCGGTCGTGATGCGCCGTAACATCGGACGCCGCGGATTGTCCACTGGGGTCGGCGGCAGGCGAACTCCGGAAGCGATAAATCCAGGCTGTTAATTCGGCCACCAGGCTTGTCAGTGTCCCGGTGATATAGGTGGTGGCAATGCCTGGGACCTTCAGATGTCGTATGGCGGCGCTCTGAATCCCCATCGCCAGCGCGGATAGAGTGATGAGCGCATAGAGCATCGCCCCGCCGCGCGCTCCCCGATGCCACGCGATGGTGAATACGCCGAGGATGATGCCTTCCAGCAGGACAGCTCTTGTCACGGCAAGTGGCCAATCGGTCTGCTGCGGCCCTTTCTGCAGGATGATGGCTCCGAGCACAACGCCGACCACAAATCCAGCCAGGGCAATGATTGAGCGCAAAGCCGCCAGACCCTGGCCTTGTCCGATGGCCACTCCAAGCAGCACGGCATTACCCGTCATGTTGGCGGTGAAGACATGGCCAAGTCCCAGATAGCTGATGGCGTCCACGGCACTCGCCGCCCACGTGAGCACCAGGACCATGGTGTTGCGACCCTGCGGAAAAATGGGCACGCCGCTGTGCCCGAAGGACAAAGCCGTCACCTTCGCCATCTCTCACCTTCCTTTAGCCGGGGTAATGGGGCCCTATTGTATGATTCCGCCGCTTCGAACCGGCTATGGACGAACTTGAGGCGTTTCCGCAGCCCATTCGGGACCTTCGCTTCGCTCGGCTCCTCAGGGCAAGCTAAAGTCTGAGCCGCGGGCCGAAATCCCGAGCGGAGCGAGGGACCTGGATGACAGACGTTGCTGGAGTCGAACCCTCCATTGCGTTTCGCGGAGTGAGCTATCGCACGCAGAATCGCGTGCTCCTCGGGCCGCTGGACCTCGAGGTCCAGCGTGGAGAAACCCTGGTTCTGCTGGGGCGCAGTGGCTCGGGAAAAACCACTGCGCTGAAGCTGATCAACCGACTGGCGGAGGAAAGCGAGGGTACCGTGCTGGTCGACGGGCGGCCGACACGCGAGTGGGACGCGATCGCACTGCGGCGCCACATCGGGTATGTAATCCAGGAGGCGGGACTCTTTCCCCACTACACGGTGGAACGGAACGTAGGGCTGGTACCCAGGCTGCTGGAAAAACCGGAGGCGGAAATCCGGGAGCGGGTGGACGCCATGCTACGGCTGGTCGATCTGGATCCGAAGGAATTCCGCGGACGTTACCCGCATCAACTCTCAGGCGGACAGCGGCAGCGGGTGGGAGTGGCGCGCGCGCTGGCCGGTGATCCCCGGATTCTGCTGATGGATGAACCCTTCGGGGCGCTGGATCCGCTGAGCCGCGCGGAACTCCGGCAACAGTTTCTCGCAATCCAGAAACAAGTGCGGAAGACCACCGTGCTGGTGACGCACGACGTGGGCGAAGCCCTGCTGCTGGCCAGCCGCATCGCCCTGCTTGAGGGCGGAAAGCTGCTGGGCATTTATTCGCGCACGGAATTTCTCGAAAGCTCCGAAAAAACGGTCGCGGCCTACCGTGCCGCATGGGGCGGAAACCTGCAACTTCCCGGAGATGAATGCCATGGTGGAATTTCTTAGGATTCATCGCGTTGAGATTGCCACGCTCACGATGGAGCACATCTGGCTGGTCGCCATCTCAATGGCCATCGCCGTGTTAGTGGGAGTGCCGGCGGGAATCCTGCTGACGCGCAAACCCAGCTTGCGCCAGCCGGTGATCGGCGGCGCCAACATCATCGAGACCATCCCCAGCCTGGCGCTCTTCGGCTTTCTGCTGCCCGCGCCTTGGCTGGGCGCCCGCGCCGACCGCATCGCCATCACCGCGCTGGCTCTCTACGCGCTGCTGCCGATCATCCGCAACACCTATGTCGGCATTACCGGAGTCGATGCGGGCGTGCGGGAAGCCGCGCGCGGTATGGGACTCACCAGCCGGCAGCTGTTGTGGCAGGTAGAGTTGCCCTTGTCGATGAGCGTGATCCTCGCCGGCGTTCGGACCGCCACCGTACTCTGCATCGGCATCGCGACCATCGCGGCGGCGATCGGCGCCGGGGGGCTCGGAGAGTTCATCTTCCGAGGATTAGCAATGGTCAACGATTCGCTCATTCTTGCGGGAGCGATCCCGGCGGCAATCCTGGCACTGGCTGCCGATCTCGGCCTGGGGTGGATCGAGGCGCGGCTGCGCCCGCCAAGCGCATGAGACGCTTCGCCGTTCTTCTTTGTTGCGCGCTGGCGCTGCTCACCACTTCCTGCGGCTCGCGCCGCAACCGCATCGTGATCGGCGCCAAGAATTTCACCGAGCAACTCATCCTCGGAGAACTGCTGGCGCAACAAGTGGAGCACAAGACCGGACTTGCAGTTGAGCGCCGCTTCTATCTCGCAGGCACGTATATCTGCCAGCAGGCGCTGCTCGCCGGCCGCATTGATATCTACGTCGAGTACACCGGTACCGCGCTGACCGCAATCCTGAAGCAGAAACCTTCCAGCGACCACCAGCAGGTCTATGAGCGCGTGAAACAGGAATATGCGCAGAGGTTTGGCTTAGAGGTCGCGCCGCCGCTCGGATTCGATAACACGTTCGCCATGGTGATCCGCGGAGAAGACGCCCGGCAACTGAATCTCCGGACCATCTCCCAGGCTGCAAAATATGCGCCGCAGTGGCGCGCCGGCTTCGGCTACGAGTTCATGGAGCGGCCCGACGGATACGAAGGCCTGGCCCGCACCTACGGGCTGCGCTTTGCCGCGCCGCCGCGCATCATGGACCTCGGCCTGCTCTATCGCGCGCTCAAGGAGAAAGAAGTGGACATCGTGGCCGGCGCAGCGACCGACGGCCTGATCAACGCTCTGGGGTTCGTGGTGCTCGGGGACGACCGCCACTATTTTCCGCCGTATGACGCGGTGCCGATCGTACGCGAGCAGGTATTGCGCGAGCATCCCGAGGTGCGGACCGCGCTGGCTGCGCTGTCGGGAAAGATCACCGAGGAAGACATGCGGCGGATGAACTATGCCGTGGACGGTGAACATCGGGACGCAAGCCAGGTGGTTGCAGAGTTCCTGCGGGCAAAAGGACTCTAGATAGAGCGCCGGTCCAGCTTACATGCTTTCGCGTCAACGCAGGCGCGGCAAGAAGCCGGCCGCGCGGCAGGAAGATACACAGTAACTCCCGACTCAACGGGTAATCGGAAACGGACACTGGGGGGTGTGTTAGGCTCCTGGCAAGTCCCTCCGTACTCGTACTAATTGGGAATGGGCGCCCTGGGTAAGGTCTGCAGGTTGAACTCTGGTGATCGCTGGTTGCTCTTCAGGGCCTTTATGGTCGTGGGGAGCGCTTGGCTGGCAGTACGATTTCTTCCGCCATCAATGCTGCTAAGAAGAATTTCTGAGGACATTACTTTTCTGTCTCCACGTCAGCCGCAAACCACCGGGCGCGTTGCCTGGGCGATTGCCGTCGCGGCGCGGTGCCTTCCCGGATCCAAGTGTCTGGTACAGGCGATTGCCGGACGAAACCTGCTCCGGCGCTACGGCGTTCGCAGCACAATCTACATCGGCGTGGCTAAAGACTCCAGGAACTGGCTGAGCGCTCACGCCTGGGTGGAGGCGGAGGGCCAAACCGTCATCGGCGGCGACACCACTGCCTTTGCGCCATTGATTGGCGCCCGTCAGGAATACAGACCATGAGCGCCCTGGCGACGTATTCCGCTTCATCCGGCGATCGCACCGCTGGAATCAGTGGACTGCCAATCTCGCCAGAGCTGGAATTGCTTCTCGCCTGCGCACGCCGTGAAGTGAAGGAAGATCGCCTGCGGTGCGCGCTGGACCTTCTCGATCATTCTCTCAACTGGAGCCTGTTGCTGGAGCAGGCTCAAGCGCATCATCTTTTTTCTCTGTTTTACTGGCACGGGAAGGCAACCCTTAAGCTTGGCTTCCCTGCTGAAATGGCGACCAAAGTCGAAAGCCAGTTCCGGGCCAACGCGGCGCGCAGCCTGCTTCTGGTTCAAGATCTCACCGACATTGTCGACTTACTCGGCCGGGGTGGGATTTCTGTTGTTCCTTTCAAGGGGCCAACACTGGCCGAAAGTCTGTACGGCAACGCCGCTTTGCGCGAATGCGTCGATCTCGACATCCTCATCCGCCGGCGTGATGTCCCGGAGGCCATCCGTACCCTCATCTCCGCCGGATACATGGACGGAAAACAACTGGCACCGGCCCAGCGAAATGCTTACATAGCCACCCAGTATGAATACCCGTTCCTGAGCCCGAACGGGATCCTGGTAGAACTGCAGTGGCGAATCGTTCCCCGGTACTTCTCCCTTGCCCTGAACGAGGAGCAGTACTGGAACCGGATTCAGCCACTCACGCTGTGGGGCCGGGAGATGAGCTCACTCTCCCGTGAGGACTTGCTGCTGTTCCTGTGCATTCACGGCGGGAAACACGGCTGGGAGAAGTTGATCTGGCTGGCGGATGTGGCGGAACTCGTAATCTCCAGCCCGCATCTGGATTGGGATTACGTTCTCGATCAAGCGGGGCGGGCCGGCGCGCTGCGGATAACCCTGCTCGGGGTTGTTCTGGCTAACCGGCTGCTGGGGATCGCGATCCCTCCAGATCTCAAACACTTGCTCGCTCGCGACCGGGCGGTGGAGCAAATCAGCAACGGCCTTGCTCGTGATCTTGTCCGGGGCGAGCGGCCAACGTACGTTAAGTCGCAACTCTACCTGTTGCGGGTGCGTGAGCGCTGGCAGGACAAGTTGCGATACGTCTTCCGCTTCACGTGTACGGCCACGCCCATGGAATGGGGGATGGTCGATCTTCCGCCATCGATGTCCGTCCTATACCGTTTTCTGCGTGTGCTGCGGGGATTGGGAAAGGCACTCTCAATTGCCGGCCATACTGTGCCTCGGCTGATCAAGAGCAAGATCGCAGTTTTATTAGGCCAGTGCTTCGGACGATGAGCCGCTCGGAGAAAAATCAGTCTCACCCAGTTGATGACAGCTTCACTGACTCTCTGTTTGTACCAGGCCCTTTTCCGCCATGGCGCTGACCAGTTCCATAAGGTCGCGCGCGCATGTCTCCTCGCTGACCTCGTATTCACGCAGTAGTTCTTGCAGCACTACCTGCAGATCACTGTGATCCTGCAGAAGGGTCCAGATGCGAGTTCCCACCGCGTCCAACCCGAAGTACACGCCACTTTTCAGATCCAGGAGAACGCTCTCCCCCTGAAGATTGCGCCACACCACATCCTCACTGGGCTTGATCTGCAGAGACGATAGTTTGTTCATGCCGGCCTCACATTTTCAGCTATTCACTGTACGCTCGCGAAATCTTGGCGACACGGTCAAGGGCCTCCGACCGCACTTTGAACTGGGCGGGAAACCTCTCGCTCAGGCACGCCGCAATCTCCCCCAGCGACGTCCGGCCGTCCATCGCGGCCAGGACAAACTGATCGATGGAAGCGTCCCCGTTGCATCGCGGCACGTGGGTCTCGGCTCCCTTGCGCAGGTAGGCTGGGGAAAGGGGGGACGAATGGAAGCTCGACTGATCGAAACTCGCCTTGACTTCCGCGTTCGTCCCTTCTCCAAGCACTCTGGTGCTCCAGCGAAAGATGTAATCTTCCGCGACTAGATTGCAATGCAGTTTGACCCGCACTACATCTCCGGGCTCCAGGTTGACGGGTTGGCTCCACGGAAAGAAGGTCTGCCCGTAGACGCTCCGGTAGCTCCCTGGACCGTTCGAGAAGGAAATCTCGTCGGTGAGCACATAATCGGACCACAGCAGAATGCCGTGCCCCGTCCCGGGACGGGTGACGACAAATGTCGCCCCAGCGCGGGAATCCGGCTGATCGAGTTGCGAGTGATCCAACACCACGCCACATTGCGGAGTCGCCAGCAGGTCTGCAGGCCGGAGCCGTACCTTCTGCCCGGCACTTGTTGCGAGGTCCCGCGCGGCGCGCATGTCGAACCCGTGACCGCTCTCCCAGGCTTGCGCATGTTCGGAGTAAGTTTCCGCGGATTCTACGACGCCAAACCACACGACCTGCCTCTTGGGAATCATGACTCCCCCATCAGCCAGGAAGCGCTCCCGGGCATCCACGATCGAGCGGAGATGCTGCTGAAACCAGGGCAGGGCGCCACCCAGATCGGACACAATTACATCCACGCGTTCCGGCAGGCGGACGTTGGTGGACAGACCTTCGAGGAACTCAATCTGTGATGCCAGGCCGTTGGCGCGAGCAATTTCTCGCGCCACACTGATGACGGGATCGGCTTCGATGGCGTAAACCTTGCGTGCACCGAACCGGCACGCCAGCAGGGCCATGATGCCGGGACCGGTTCCGATGTCCAGAACCGTGGAACCCAGCCTTACGGTCCGACGCAGCGCCTCTGTGTAGCTGTGGAAGCGGACGCGGTCGGAGATCATCTGACCGTAGGCTATGATGTCATACACTGGCAATCCTTCCTCTCCAACGAATGCGTGGGATCGAGATCCTCAAGGATCGAACTGCACAATTCTCGTACGTTATGGGGTGAGGGATGGGGAGCTACGTGTCGTCCGGGCACACGGCTCACCAAACGCGCCAGCGTGTTGAACTCCCGGGCGCGCATATCGTTGGGGAGCTGGTTGGCGTAGGTATTGCCGACCAGGTTGATCAGAAACTCGCGCGGGGCCAGCCGCGAAATCGTCCCGCCCGGACTTGCTGAGGTGCGCTCGCCCAGCAGGTAGATGGCGGCCAAAGGAAGTGCTCGCGGCTCAAACCGGCAGTCCCTCCCCAACTCCAGACCTCGCTTTTCCCAACTATCCGCCAGCCGGGGAAGCGCTTCCGCAGAGCCGTATAAAGCTTCGACGGAATCAGGCCAAAGGCAAAGCCGCCGGTAAGCCGGCTGAACCAGGAAATCCCCCTCTTGTTCTCTCACGGCGACAATGTCGTCGGTCAGCACCGGGAATTTCGCAAGTGCGAAGGCGGCGGCGGTGGTTGATTTGCCCGCTCCCGCTGGTCCGAGCAAGGCAATCGCCTTGCCTCCTACGGCGACAGCACTGGCGTGAAGCAGCGTCATGCCACGCACGAACAGCAGGTAACCGAAGGCAGGGCCGGCGAGATAGGTGAGCACGTCATCGAAGTCTAGCTGCTCGGGCCAGAACGACCACACAGACTCACCTGCCCGGTCGATAAGGAATTCGGGACCATCGGAATAATGGAAGTGCAGGTAATCGCCCCCGTTCAGCTTCCACACACGCAGGACCGGCCGGCCCAAGTCATCCGTGTAAGGGCTCTGATGCCACGGTTGGCGGTCAAGCTTATTGAACGGGTTGGGAGCTGTTCCCTCGAGATGCAGCGAAACTTCCGTCTGCCCGGGAGCAGCCGGCAGGAATACGCCCACAGGACGATTAGCGCTAACCCGCAGGCCGAAGACCGAATAGAAATAGTTCCCCGTCTCAGGGGTGGATGGAGAATCCACGTTTAGCGGCGAGCTTAACTCCTCATAGGAAATGAATCAAACATCGTGCCGCCCTTTCCCCCTTCGGTAATCCTCTGCACGTCACCATACGCGATTAGCGTCGGTGTCGTGTACGGCTTCTTGGTCGGTTGCTGACCGTTCTGGGGCATGCGCACACTCCTTATGACGCGTCCCGTACTCTCCCCGCGAACAGGCGGAACTCCCGCCGGAATAACTTGGGCACATTCTGACATCATTGATCTTGGCGTGTAAAGGCGCGAGAGTAGCAAGCTCAATTCCTCCGCACGCTTATGCTATGCAGCCATCCACTCAGCAATGCCGGTCGAACGGAGAACAGGTAACTATTCTGTCCAAACGCCGCCGGTGACTTCAGAAAAGCCTGGTACCTGGCACTGTCCACGTAGGCCGTCAAATTCAACGGCACCTTGGAGAACGCGCCGCGATTGTTGCGCACAAAAATCAGCCAGGGGTCAGCGGCCAGGGGCGTCTTCGGCCGGAGCCGCACGGCTTCTGGCAGGATGTTTCTCATGGCAGACCGCATCAGGCACTTATCCAGCGTCCACGGAACTGGTGGGATCGCAAACAGGAACCGGAGCAGCCGCAGATCGAAGTAGGGATGGACATGCTCCAAACAGACTCGCGTGGCTCCCGGATCCCAATACTCAAAATAATTCTGTGAGTCAGTCGCCAGGACCTGGGCGGCCGCCTCCGGCCGGTGCGAATGTGGCGCCTCGGGCACACTCTTCTCTTGCCAGCGGTCCCGCAACCGCCAGTGAGACTCGAAATCCGGGTTCAGCCACTCTGGATAATCCACGTGCCAGGGTTTGCAGGCGCCGAACTGGCGCTGGAGAAAAGTTCGCACTCCCATCGGAGGCAGCCCGCGTCGTGCGAACGCGTACTCTACGCTGTCGCGCACGAAACGGCCAAGATGCCGTTCGCGCAGCAGGCGACGAAAGTGGGTTGTCGTGGGAAACAGCCCGATATCCCCACCGTGTCCAGTGAGCAGAATGCGAGAGGTTGCGCTGGCCAGGTTGTAATAATCCGTATCGAAGCGGGCGAGGACATTTTCGTTCGGTTGCGGGGAGCGTACCTCAGGAAAGTCGGGCCGCACCGCCGTCAGGTATCGGTCCGCCACGAAGTATTGGATAGGAATAGCCAGCGTCTCCGCAAACAGGGCCGAATAGCGCCGTTCATCGTCGGGCATCGCATTTTCGACCACCGTGGTGAAGGCGTGAAGGTCGCTGCATCCCGCTCGACGCGCAAAAGCCGCGACGGATGTGGAATCCAGCCCGCCGCTCATGGAAATCGCAATCCGGCCGGGACGCAGCCTGTCTTTCACTGCGGTGTACAGCAGTTGGCGGAAGTGTTCTTCATAATCACTGGGGTGCTTGTATCGGATTTCTTCATCTTCCGGGAGTGCCCAGTACCGCTTGACGGAGAGTTGCCCCCCGGACCAGGTCAAGGCATGCGCTGGCGGGAGACGGCGGATGCCCGCAAACATCGTGGCCGAAGCATCCTGGCAGGAGCCAAACAGCAGGAAATCAGCTACCGACAGTTCGTTCAGGCCGGTCGCGGCGTCCGGTTGCATGCGGACGCAATCGAGAGTGTTGCTGAAGACCAGCCAGCGCTCTGTCCTGGCATAGTAAAAGGGCTTAATCCCGATCTGGTCATGCGCGCAAAAGAGAGACCTGTGATCGCCATCCCAGATGGCAAAACAAAAGTCTCCCAGCAAGTGATCGAGGCAGGCCTGGCCCCACGCGGCGTAGGCGCGAAGGATTAACTCGGCATCGCCGGCGCTTTCGCGGCAGCGATGACCGGCACGGTGCAACTCGGAAAGCAGGTCAGTGCGGGCATCCAACCGCGTGTCCGCGACAATCCACACTTTGCCGTCAAGACTTAGGGGGTGTTGCTCGTCGGCGGCAAAGGACGAGGTGTTGAGCAGGGCGTGACCAAGCGCAACCCCGTCTCCGACCCAAGTCTGCTGGGCATCCGGCCCGCGAAACGCCATGAATCGGGTAAGGGCCTGCGCGAAGGAACTGTCCGGAGTTTCACCGTGGACACCCACCAGCCCAGCGATTCCGCTCATGCGAAAGCACTCGGTCGAAGATACGCGTCAGCAGAAGCTTGCTGAATCGAGACTAACCTCGGAGACGGGGTGACCACCAACTTTCGCACCACAGCCGAGATGCTACCAACAATTTCGCTCCGATCAAGTTGCTAGAGATATGCGATCAGGAGAAGGGCAGGCCTCTGGGCCTGCCCCCAACGACAACGCTGTCTCAGGCGGCCTTGCCCGCTGCAATCCGGTGGGTAGTGGAGAGGTCGACCGTGAAGGTCTGAATCTTGGGGGCGGAAGCAACCTGGTTCTGGATCAATTCATTGATCGTCGGATACTGCTCGCGGTTGTAGCGCTCCGCATCTTCCTGCGTCCTCCAGACGCTGATAGCCAGAACGCGGTCCGCTTGCGAGTTCGAAACCAGCACCAGCTCATCCACGAATCCCGGCTGGTTACGGAGGATGGGCAGTGCCTTCTCGGCGATGGTGTGGCAGAGTTCCTTGGCCCTGCCAGGCTTGGCTTGTACTTCGACAACGCGGGTAAACATCCCGTCCCTCCTTTCATCATTGGGCCAGAAAAAGTGAAACGGAAAGCGCCGTGAGCGGGGCGGCGCCAGGTAGTGGAGCGAAAGTACGCTCAGACTTTGGAGGGGTCAATACCCGAAAATCTGTGCAATGTGAAAAACCGCGCTCTCCACGCTCAAGGCAGGTCGTTAACCTCGGCACAGAGATGCGGATTGCTCTCCTGCTCGGGAGGCAAAAGGCCGCCCGGGTAGCCGCCGCCGTTGTACTCAGCCAGGCGATTTTTCCACTTCAGGAATTCCGTGATGGTCTGCGGCTCGATGCGGACTTCCACCCGGCGCAAGCTCGCCAGCAGCAGGTTCATTTCGTAGAGCAGTCCGGCGGGTGTCCGCTGATTATGCCGGCCGGCCTTCACAGCGACGCGCAGCTTGCCGGCTCTTGATTCCAGAAGGCCCCAGTGCTGCGGGAGGTCCGCAGCAGAGAGCAGGCCGGCGGGGGTCAGATACCATCGCTCGCATCCCAGGCCAAGTTCGGAATTCTGGCGGAACGGCTTGGCGCGATCCGCAAGGAAATCGGAGCGCGACAGCTTGCACTCCACCACCACCGAACGGCACGCGCCTTTCCAGCCGATGGCGTCCGGCACCTCGCCGCTAACGCATGCCTGCTCGGAAAGCACAATGCCGCAACCGTATCGGCGCAGCCATTCAACTGCTTTCGAGACAAGTTGAGCGTGGGTCATGGGACTCTCCCTTGTAGCGCAGCCTGCGTCCGGCGGCTAGTGCCTCGGCACATTCCATGGCCCATCGGTTCACGATGTAGAATAAAAACATGC
>Ga0335078_10015729_pt1 | contig 11235 bp, 14 predicted proteins | sample Lox_Sample_32_FD_206711 | JGI IMG/M metagenome (GOLD analysis project Ga0335078, IMG submission 206711) | Soil microbial communities from Loxahatchee National Wildlife Refuge, Florida, United States - Lox_Sample_3.2 | ecosystem: Environmental > Terrestrial > Soil > Wetlands | place: USA...
GCGCCTTAGCGGTCTCTCAGCGCGAGACATCGCAGGGACAGTCCCTGCGAATCGATCAAGGAGACCACACATGGCTATCACCCTCGGTTCCTTCAGCAAGCTCGACGACGGCGTCTTCGCGGGCACGTTCAAGACCCTCCACGTCACGGCGGCGCTCACCGTCGTCCCAGTCGAGAAGATGTCCGACAACGCCCCCGACTTCCGGGTCTACACGGCGCAGCGGCACGAGGTCGGCGCCGGCTGGAGCCAGGTCGCGAAGTCGAGCGGCGAGACTTACATCAACCTCAAGATCGGCGCCCCGGAGTTCGGTCCGAGCTGGGTTCGGTGCCGCCTCGTCAAGCTCGAACGCACCGCCGAGGACGGTGCCACCCACATCGCGCTCTGGGAGCCGCGCGACCGCTGACGGCGACGCCCCGCCGCGGTTCGCGCCGCGGCGGGGCTTCCCTTCTCACTCGCGAACTTGACGCGACGGCGAGCGAACACTCGCAGTCGCTTCGCGTCTTCAATCCGTTTCTCTGCATGGAATACCGGCGGCCGGCGTCGAACCGGCCGCCGGTATTGAGCGCTGCGGAAGGTGGGTGAGGGAACCGTCTCTTCAGATTTTCCAGCGTACCATGCCGGATCGGGCCGGCCCAAGGATGCGCGGTCCCCCCAATTTTGCCGAGCGCAGAGAGCTCGCTTGCGCGCGCGAATTATCTTCGACGCTCGACAAAATCGGCTCCCCCGCGCCCCGCTTCGCGGCGCCTGCGGCGTCCTTGACCCGGCCCGATCCGGCATGCGCGCACGTCCCGTCTTTCAATTCAGACGGAGGCGACGATGATCGCGCTATACGACCATATCCAGGAGCTGCGGGCCGAGCTGCGGGGCTGCGTCATGAGCCGCCGCGAGCGGGCGCAGGTGCAGGCCGAACTCGCAAAGGCGATCGCCGAGCAGGCGGAAATTGAGCGCGCGTTCGACCGTGCGCTCGCGGCTCATCCCGACGAAACGGGATGAGGCGAAGGTGACGGCGCGGATGCCCTCGCGCAGGCACCCCACCTTCTTTCGCGCACGCCCCTCGGCTCGTGCGCGAATTCTGTCAATGCACGTTCGGCAATGGATAGGTCGCCACCAAAAGTGCGACGACGGTATCACCGTCGTCGGAAAGAGGCAGGACCAACTGGGAATATTGCGTGTCGCCGCCCGTCGCCGACGTCCCCGCACGCAACGTGAAGACCGGTGCCTTGAGCGCGCTCGCGCGCTCAAGATCGGCGCTGAGCGCAGCGCCGATTTCGCGGCTCCGATCTTCACCGCCGAGCGCCCCGCTTGGCGCGCCGTGGTGCTCCGCCAACCATCCCCCGACCCACCCTATCCGAAAGCCGCCGGCATCGTGTTCCACCTCGACCGAAGCGGCATGCGTGCGCCAGCGCGCGATTGCCGCCATGTCGAGAGCGGCGCGGGGCGGCATCGCCCGCGTGCCGCATTTGCTAGCCCACAACTCTCGCAGAGCATCGAGCTCCGGGTGCGTGATCATCGCTCGAGCCCGCGAACCGCACCAAGCCGCGCCGCGCCAGGCGGTGCCGCGGTTTGCGCTAACTCCGCCCCGCGCACCCTCCGGTCCGCGCCGCCGCTCCAGCCCCTGCTGCGGGGCAGAAAGCCTCGCTGTCCCAAGCGCTTATTTCCGCTCCCCAATTCGCAAAACATCGGGTTGCCTTGGTCCAAAAGATCGCGTCGCTGGTGAAATGGGAGATGTACCCCGTGGAGCTTTACGCCGCAATGCCGCTCCATCCTGGAGATGCAGGACATGCCGCACATTGTTGCCGCCAACGTGCGCCGCCTGCGCAAAGAAAAAGGAATGACGCAGGAGGACCTGGCGCATCTTGCCGACATCGATCGCTCCTATCTCGGCGCGATCGAGCGCGGCGAGTATCGCCTGTCCGTCGTGACGCTCGGCAAGCTCGCGAAAGGGCTTCATGTGCTCCCGGCGGCGCTGGTGGAGTTGCCTCCCGGCCATCCTCTTCTTGCCGAGATCACCCAGCGCTCTTAGCGGCCCGCCTCTGCAAAAACGCTCGTCTCTCTCGTCATCACGCGCGCAATGTCGCGCAGACACGGAACCGGCCACCGCTGCTCCGTGACACGGACAACCGGCCTCCGACTGCGGCCGCGATTGTGCGCGCTTGTTCCAACCGCGCGGCCCCCTCACTCTTTTGACGGGCGCCGTTCTCACTCGCTGCGGCTGCGTGTTGCGATTCCTCCTCAGCGATTTCCAAGGTCAGGAGCCCGCTAGCCTTCACTTCGAGCCGAACCACCAGCCGGTCTCCTCTGCGCGCCTCGCCGATCGCCCACTCCAGCAACGCCCCGCCCAGCTCATCGATCCGCGTCCGGTCAGCGCGCAGCAGCGCGCCATCGACCGGAAGGATGAGATCGACCACCACGCCCGCCGCTTCGGCCTGATCGCGAACCGACGCGATGCATCTCTCGATCGTGCACAGGAAATCTTTCTCCGCGCGATGCCGCGCCATCGTCCCATCCCAAGCCGCTCGACCCTGTCACACCTTGTGCGCCTACCACCTTCGCCGGAAGTGCGACATGTCTTTTTGGTGATTTTGCACGGTTCATTCCTCCTTCCGGATATTTACGTTCTCCGCCGGTCATCCGGCGACCGTCCTCGTCCGTATCGACATCGCTATGCGAACGCAGCAAAAGCCGCGCGGACGCGAGCCATGGAATGCATCGGCAGCCTATTTCCGCTGCTTTCCGCTTCCGCGTCCCGGCTGGGCCTGGGAATTCTGTCGTCGCCACCCCGACTACCGCGCGGCTTTCGAGCACGCGGGAGCGCGTGACCAACGCCAGGACCCCGCCGAGGCCGCCGCGAAATGGGGCCTCTTGCTGTTCGAAAATCCCGACATCCATGCCAGCGACGCGCTGGTCTTTTGGCGTGCCGATGCGCATCCGGGAATGCTCCATACCGTGCCGCCCCGCCATCGCTCCGATGGCAACGCGATCGACCTTTGGACCGCGTGCGACCGCCGTGCAATCGCCCTCAGCCAAGCCGGTCTTGTCGTGCTTCTCGAGCGCGCCGGCGCGATGTACCGGCTGCTCTTCGAGAACCCTGCGGAGATCGGCAACGGGCGCCTCGTCTTCGACCTCCACATCTCGTCCCCGCCCGAAAGTTTGCGCGAGATCGAGGCGGCGCGCGGCTTTCTCGCCAGCTTTCTCGATAGGCCCGCCCGCCGCGCCACGGTCGATCCCTTGGCGCCGCGTCTCGCCCGCTATCTCCAGGCGCTCGACGGCAGAGTCGCCGGTGCCAGCTACGCCGAGATCGGCCGCGTCATCTCGGCCGGCGACAAGGCAGCAGAAGGGCCGGACGCGCACGAGTTGATGAAAGGGCGGGGCCGCCATGCGGCGCAGCGCGGCCTTTTCCTCATGAACGGCGGCTACCGCCATCTGCTGTTGCCGCCGCCGGTGTCGCTGTTCGGCGACGACGAGCCGGTGTGAATCCGGCATAGGCGCCGTCTAGCACTCTTCAAATCGCTCGACTTTCGGGACACTCGCTGACGTTCGATCCCATTCGACCGGGGTCGTCAGATCATTGTCCCGAGGCCGTCATGCCACATGCGCACAACAGAAAAGGCGATCAGCACGCTCTCGCAGAGGTCGATTCCGTCGCTGTCTCCCCGCCGATCCCTCGCGATCAGCCACAGCGCAAATCTGCCCTGGAGCAGCATCCGCCGCTCGACACGGAGGCCGCCGCCAGGCAGCTCGGCCTGTCGCCGCGCACACTCGAAAAGATGCGCGTCTATGGCGGCGGACCGGTGTTCGAGAAGAACGGCCGCCGCGTCCTTTACGACATCGATGACCTCTTTGCTTGGCGCCAGCGCAACAAGCGTTTTTCCACCTCCGATCAGGGTCCGGGACAGCGCCCATGACGGCACCGCTGACCGAAGTGGAGATCCATTTTCTCCATGATCTGCTGAACCATCGCGTGCGCTTCGGCCACCCGGTCCGCGAGACCTATCTCGATCGCCGCCGCGCCCGCGCCTGGTTCTCACCAAGCGCCATCTTCGGCTATGTGCGCTGGCGAAACGGCCCGTTTGGCAGCGCGCTGTGGCGGCTCTATGTGCTCCGCGCCGGGGCGCCGGGCGCAACGCTTTGCCGCGTGCCCGGCGTGCAGCCGGGCGCCGAGATTCTGCTGCGCCTCGACGGCGGCCCGAAGGTCAAGCCGGCGCTCCTCCTCATCGACGATCTCGAAGATCGCGGCTTCGATCCCGCCGAAATATCGCCCGACTATTGGCGGCATGTGCATGGCCGCCTCGTCGTCAGCGGCAAGGTCCGCCGCTACAGCCCCGAACAGCATGCGGCCTGGCGCCGGCGCCGGGAACTGGCGCTATGACCCGGCGCGATCTGCTCCTCGCCAGCACGACTCTCGGAGTGCTCGCACTCGCCCTATCGAGCCTCGGCGACAGCTATCCGCGGCTAGCTTACAACCCGACACCGAGCGCGCCGCCGGGTTTGTATTCGGTCTCGCGCCCGCTCGATCTTCATGTCGGCGACATGGTGGTCGTCGCCGTGCCACCCGCATACCGGCAGCTCGTCATCGCTCGCCATTACATCGGCAGCGGCGTGCCGCTTCTCAAACGTATTGTCGCGCTCGACGGCGATCTCGTCTGCGAACATGAGGGCGCCGTGGCCGTCGATGGACAGCCCCTCGCGCGCGCATTGCGCCGCGATGGCCGAGGGCGGCCCATGCCGATCTGGGAAGGCTGCCGGCGGCTCGGCGCCCGCGAGTTCTTCGCCCTCATGGATCGCTCGCCCTATTCCCTCGACAGCCGGTATTTCGGGCCGCTGCCGACCGATCTGATCATCGGTAAAGCGAGGGCGCTGTGGCTCTTCTGAGGGTCATTGCCGCAGTCGCAATCCCGCTCGCTCTGGCCGGAAACCCGGCGTTGGCGCGAGGGACTTTTCGTGCCAGTTCCCTCTCGGAAATTGGTGGCGCGGCAGGACTCTTCTTTGCCCGCGACGGCAAGGTGCACGCCCCGAATTCTTCGCGTGCGGATATCGGCCGCTGGGATGAGTTTGTCGGCGAAGCGGCGGCACGGTTCGGCGTGCCCGTCCCCTGGATAGAGAGCGTAATGCGCGCCGAGAGCGACGGCCGCGCCTTCATCGGGGATACGCCGGTCACATCGCCCGCCGGCGCCATCGGGCTCATGCAGGTCATGCCCGAGACCTATTCCGAATTGCAGCAGCGCTACGGGCTCGGCGACGATCCCGCCGACCCGCGCGACAATATTCTGGCCGGCACCGCCTATCTCCGCGAGCTCTACGACCGCTTCGGCGCGCCCGATTTTCTTGCCGCCTACAACGCCGGGCCGGCACGCTTTCAAGCCTATCGCGACGGCGCGCGGGCATTGCCGGATGAGACGTCCCGCTATCTCGAAAAGCTCGGCTCCGACCTGACGCCGACCCTGCCGCGAAGCGTCACCCCAGAGCTTACGGCCTTGCACGACAGCGCCAGCCTCTTTGATGGCGGTCCGCTGTTTTTCACCCTCAAGCAGCGGCCTACCGGGCCGCTTGCTTCGCCTTGAGCCGGGCGCCTGCGGCTCGTTTCAAACTCGAAGGAGAGATCATCATGGCCCATATCGGAACCTTCACCCGGACGACCGATGGCTACAGCGGCACCATCAAGACGCTCAGCCTCAACGCCAAGGTTCGCTTCGTGCCCGCCAAGCGAAACGAGGGCGAAAACGCCCCCGATTACCGACTGATGGTGGGCACGGATACGGAAATCGGCGCCGGCTGGAAGCGGGTCGGCGAGAAGGCCGGCGACTATGTTTCCGTCGTCCTCGACGACCCCAATTTCGTGCAGCCGATCCATGCCAATCTCATCCGCTCCGATGGCGAGGAGAAGAGCTTTCTCCTCCTCTGGAAGCGGCCGGGACGACGCGAAAAGCAGGTCGCGGCATAAACCATTGCCGGTGAGAATTCGGCGGCATTTGCCGCCCGAATCTTCCGAGCGGACGGCGCGAATCAACATCACACGATGCTGGCATCGGCGGCCCACAGGGCTCGCCTTGGCCGCGCGCCGCCCGCCTCGGAGACCGTCATCGGCAATGCCAACTCGTCGTCGAACCGAGGGGCCGAGGGCGGTCGACCACGCCTCCACTTGGCTGGATGCGGCCCAACTCGTCAGCGCCCCCAACATCCCCATCTCCAATGTCCAGCGTCCGACCCTGCCCAGGCGATTCTTGCTACCCGATCGAGGGAGGGCGGAAGGCAAGATTAAAGGACTTGCGCATACCGCTCGTCCGATCCCGTCTAAGCCCTTGTCTGCACATCGGTTTGGCTTGCGCATGGCGGGTCCGCCATGCGCAAGCCAACAGGTCATCGCTTTGTTTCTCTTGCGAAATTCGTGCGCGAGCGCGCTGGAGATCGCCCGAGTTCGCCCTTCGAGCGCACCGTGAGACGCGACGACGATTTCCGCCCAAAGCTCGGCAAGCCGCGCTCTCGCCCACCGCCGCAGCGCTTCGTGCGCCAGGTGCTGAGAGCCGCCGAACAGCACGCCACCGGCGGCGTCCGCCGGGCCGCCCGAACGGCGTCGAGGAGATCGCCTTCCAGGACGCGCCGCATGCACCGCGGCGGCAGCGCGGCGCTTGGGCTCCAGCAACGTCGCGTGCCGCGCGGCCAGCGGCGCGTCGTCGTCAAGGCACGGATCCTCCGGCACGGCCCGGCGCGGTCACCGCTGCTCGCGCATCTCAAATATCTGAAGCGGGACGGCGTGACGCGGGACGGCGCGCGCGGACGGCTGTTCGACGCCATGTCGGACGACGTCGACGAGGGTACCCTTGCGGAGCGGGCCAAGCGCGATCGCCACCACTTCCGCTTCATGGTCTCGCCGGAGGATGGAGAGCTGCTCACCGACCTCAAGGCCTTCACCCGCGATCTCATGGCGCAGATGGAGACCGATCTCGGTACCTCGCTCGAATGGGCGGCCCTCGACCACTACAACACAGACAACCCGCACGTCCACATCGTCGTGCGTGGGATCAATGACGAGGGGCGCGACCTCGTTATCGACCGCGACTACATCACCTTTGGCCTCCGCGCGCGGGCGCAGGACCTGGCGACCTTGGAGCTCGGGCTGCAGAGCGAGCTCGAGATCCGTACTAAACAACACGCCGAGATCGAACAGGAGCGGCTCACCGGGCTCGATCGCGCCCTGCTGCGCGAGGCCGAGAACGGCATGCTCGACATGCGTCCGGATCGCGATCGGTCATCTGCCTCGCCGACCCGAACTGTTCTGTTGGCACGGCTCGCGACGCTGCGCCGCCTGGGTCTCGCAGAAGAGATCCATACGGGCCGCTGGCGCCTATCCCCGGAGCTCGAGCCCTGCCTGCGCGGACTCGGCGAACGCGGCGACATCATCAAGGCCATGACGCGAGCACTGTCGGCGCGGGGCATCGACCGCGCCGCGACGGAATACACCATCCACGATGCCGAACTGGGTCAGCCGGTGATCGGACGCGTCATCGCCAAGGACATCGCGGACGAACTGGGCAATCGCATGCACCTGGTCGTCGATGGGATCGATGGCCGTGTGCATTACGTCGAGATCGGCGATCTCAACAGCGCCGACGGTCTCCGCGCAGGTGCCATCGTCGAAATCCACCGCGAGAGCGTTGCGGCGCGCGCCTCCGACCGGACCATCGCCCGCCTTGCCGCCGACGGTGACGGCATCTATCGCCCGAGCCGCCACCTCGCTCTCGCGCGCGAGTCCGTGCGCGTCCCGAACGACGACCACGAAGGCTATGTCGAGGCCCATGTCCGCCGCCTCGAAGCGCTTCGCCGCGCCGGCATCGTCCGGCGGTTCGACGCCGATCGCTGGGAAATACCGGAGAACCTGGTCGAGCGCGGCGCGGCCTCTGACGCCCACCATCGCGGCCGTAGCGTCGCCATCAACGTCCTGTCGCTCCTCGACCTCGACGACCAAGTCACGGCGCCCGGAGCAACCTGGCTCGATCATCAGCTTGTCGGTCGCAACAAGACAGTTCTGGCGATGACTGGATTTGGCGAGGAGGCGCATGCGGCGCTCGATCGGCGTACAGAGCATCTGGTCAGCCAAGGTTTTGCGCAGCGTCAGGGCAGCCGCATCTTGTTCGCACGCGACCTGTTAGCAACCCTCGAAGCCCGCGACCTCGAACGCGCCGCCCGCCCGATCACGGCGAGCAGCGACCTGCCTTATCGTAAACTCGGCGAGGGCGAACGAGTGCACGGCACCTATCGACGCGTCCTCGATCTCTCCTCAGGCCGCTATGCCCTCATCGAAAGCGCCCACGAGTTCACGCTCGTCCCCTGGCGTCAGGTTTTGGAGCGGGAGCTTGGGCGCGAGGTCAATGGCATCGTGCGGGGCCGCGGCGTCTCTTGGTTGTTCGGCCGGGAACGGGACCTGTCCCTGTAGCGGACCAAGTCTTGAGGACTGGGTAGGAGCATAGAGGTGCTCCCCGCCGTTACTGCCGCCATCATCGAGAGCCATGGACGGGCATGCGGCGTTGACCCAAACCGGTAGGGGCGCATGTCGCCGACCGATCGGCGAAGGACAGCTTCTTTCAAGTTCTCGCTCAAAAGTACATGATCCGCTTATCGGCCACGATGCGCCCATCTCGGCCGCTTGGCACTGTTCGTCGCTTCTCGGAAGTCGGTATTGGGTCGGCGACGAGCGTTCGACCGGCATATGCCAAGTGCCGACTTTCCACCCATTCGATGATCAGCTGGTTTCGGTAAACGCGCGAACTCGTCGGCAGCCAACATGGTATATTAAATATACATACATCGGGGAAACCTTCATGTCGCGGAACTACAAATGCATTTCCGGCGATACACACTTGGAAATCCCCAACGAACGTTGGACGCATCGGATCGACAAGAAATACCGCGACCGCGCGCCGCGCACGATCCGTTTGGAGGGCGGCGCGGATGCCACCGTGTTCGAAGACCTGCCGCCGCGCCAGAACACGTTCGACATCTATGGGGGCCAAGGCCGCGAGCGGCGGTCACGGCTGCCCCCAGTTTGACATAGAAGAAAGGACGCGAAGCACGACCATGAAATTCTGCATGCATCCCAACACCCGCATCCAGGACAAGTCACTGAGCAACGTGAGCAACTGGCCTCCCGCCCACGGAGCCTTGCCCGCCGGTCATCGCACATCGGTTGCCAGCAGTTCTTAGTTTGATCCTGAAACAGAATCGGCTCTGCTGCTGCTCACAAACCCGCGAAAATCCATTGCCATAGGACCGGGTCAGGCCACAAGACGCCCATCACGCGGTCGAGCAGCGCCAGCGAAACGAGCCCCACCAGCAGTCCGGCGCAGGCACTCGCGATCCAGCCCATTTGGCCTTCGCCCATCGCCAACGGAAAGGCCATGGCGAAAAGGATCACCGCATATTGCAGCCCGATAGTCGTGCCGAGAATCATCAGCCCAACAATAAAGACCGCGATCACGAGAGCGGTGCGGCCTGCGCCGGGGACGGCGAGGCTGCGCAGACCGATATCCATGATCTCGCCCGATGCCGCGTGGCGCCGGAACAGGACCAGGATCACGATCAGCACGGCGGCCGGCAGGCCGGTGAGGAGCGGCATGAAGCGCGCGCGGGCGGGGAAGCCGAGCGAGGTCCAGAGCGCCGCCAGCACGAGGACGAGCAAGACAACGGCGAAGGCATGTTCTAGCTTCCACGCCCCGCTCATCAGCGCCGGGCGCGGTACCATTGGCTTGGGCGCTTCGCCTTTGCCTTCGACGCGAAGCAGGATCAGGACGGTTATGACGGTGATCGCGATGAGCGCAACCGTTACCGGCCGCGTCACGAACGCGATGGCGCCGTAGGCGGAGAGCGCGCTCTGCAAATTCTGCTCAATGATCGAGCCGAGGATGAAGCCGAGGATGAGCGGCGGGCGCGGCCAGCGAAACGCCTTCATGGCGAGGCCGACCGGCGTGAAGAGCAGCATCACGACGATCCCCGACCAGCCCTCCGACGCCTGATAGGCCGAGAGGAACGAGAGCGGAATAATGACCGAGCCGATCACGGTATAAGGAATGAGCGTGAGCTTCGCGAGCTGGCCGGTCAGGAGCAGGCCGATCATCGTCACCAGCAGGTTGCCGATGCCGAAGCTCACCGCCAGCATGATGGTGATGTCGGCATAGCGGCCCAGCATCTGCGGCCCTGGCGCGATGCCATAGGCCAGCATCGCGGCCAACACGAAAATCCAGGCGACGCCCGCCGGCACGCCGAAGGCGAGCGTCGGAATGGCTTGGCCGCCTTCCTTCGAATTCTGTGCCGCCTCGGCGAAGATCACGCCCTCGAGCGAGCCTTTGCCGAATTGCGACTTGTCCTTGGTCAGCGCAACGCCGACCGCGTAGGAGAGCCAGTCGATCACCGCGCTGCCGAGCCCCGGCACCATGCCAAAGAACACGCCGATGATCGAATGACGGATGGTAATGCGCCAGTAGCGTAGGCCTTGGAGCGCGCCGATCCAGACCTCGCGGTTGGAGACGACGGCAGTCTCCTTGGTGGCGACGGACTGGCGCGTGACGCACAGGTCCAGCACTTCGGGCAGAGCGAAGATGCCGAGCATCACCGAGATGAGCGGCAGCCCTTCGATGAGGCTCAGCGAGCCAAAGGTGAAGCGTTCGGTCGCGGTGCCCTGATGCGTGCCAACCGTACTGAGGAGGATGCCGAGGAGGCCGGCGGTGATGCCCTTCAGCATCGCGCCGCGGCTCAGCATCGACACCATGGCGACGCCGAACATCGCCATCGCCGCGATCTCGGCATAGCTGAAGTCGAGAATGACCGGCCGGATCACCGGAATGACAATCACCAGCGCCGCCGCGCCGATGAGGCCGCCGACCGCCGAGACCGCGTAAATCGTACCGAGCGTGCGCGCCGCAAGGCCGCGCCGCGCCAATTGATGGCCTTCGAGAAACGTCACTTGCGTGGCGACGCCCGGATAGCCCATGAGAACGGCGGGGATGGTGTCGAGCGTGTTGGCGACGCCGCCGATGGTGGCGAGAAGCACGATGCCGACCAGCGGATCGTTGATGCTGAGGACCACGAACGGCACCGCGATCGCCAGCATCAGTGGTGTGCCGACGCCGGGAATTATGCCCAGAACCGCAGACGCGACGCCCGCCAGCACCGCGCCCCAGTAACTCAGGGTGCCGAGATGGGCGAGACCGGCGGTGATGGTCTGGAGCACCGGTTCCTCGGGGT
>Ga0335078_10015730_pt1 | contig 11235 bp, 6 predicted proteins | sample Lox_Sample_32_FD_206711 | JGI IMG/M metagenome (GOLD analysis project Ga0335078, IMG submission 206711) | Soil microbial communities from Loxahatchee National Wildlife Refuge, Florida, United States - Lox_Sample_3.2 | ecosystem: Environmental > Terrestrial > Soil > Wetlands | place: USA: Florida...
CCGCCTGGAACGTGGCCGTCCCGATCCCGAACGCCTCCGTCTCGCGAGGCGGCCTGTCGATACCCGTCGCCCTCGACGGGGCCGTCCCCGTCTCCTCGAGCATCAGGCTCGCCGGGACTGTCAGCTACACCCTCCCGACGGGGTCCGGCTCCCTGAGCAGCCAGAAGGGGTGGGCGCCCGAGAGCGCCGCGACCGGGAACGTCAGCGCCTATGCGACGACCGCCTTCTACTCGATACTCGAGCACAGCTTCACCGACAGCGTCCGGGTGACAAGCTCCAACGGGAGCGGCTCGGGCGCCGCCCAGCTCGTCTCGCCGGTCATGAGCTTCCCCGCCTCCGTGTCAAAGTCCCTCGTCGTCACCTACAGGGCCCTCTTCAGCGGGAGCGGCGACCTCTCGAGCCAGTGGCTCTACGTGGCCGTGGACGTAGCGCAGTCGCCCGCGGGGCCCTTCACGCAGACCTTTGCCGTCCCGGCCGCGGGCTCGTCCTCGTCGATAGCCGCCTCCGCCTGCGAGTCCCTCTTCACCTCGGCTGTGCCCGTCTCCCCCTCCACCGCAGCGGTCGCCTCTACGGCGGCCCTCGTCGTCGACGGGGCGTGGCGCAGCCTCAACGTGAGCCTCGACGGCGCGTTCGGGACCTCCGCCTCCATCTACGCGCGCATCCGGTTCTGCGCGGCCACCACCCCAGGCTACACCGGACAGGTCGAGCTCGACGTCGCCTCCGCGGGCCTGCAGGCCAGGGGGGACGCCCCGACGTTCCTGAGCGCCTCAGTGTTGCCCGGCAGCGCGGGAGTCACAATCTCTTTCATACCCGGGGCGACGTTCGAGCCCTCCAGCCTCGAGCTGGACGGCATGGTCACCTTCCCCGCCATCAGGAGCGCCCCCCTCGTCTGGAATGGGGGCACCTCCTACGAAGGCACCATCGACGGCCTGCTCGCTGCGAGCCCGCCTACCCCTCGCTCCAACTCCACGCAGAACGCGGCCTCCAGCGCGGGGACTGCCGCCCCGAGCCCGCTGCCCAACGCCACGCTGGTCGGCGCCACGATATCGTCCCAGCTCTACCCCCTGACCCCCAAGGTCTCGGTCAACGGCACTTCGGTGAGCACTCAGGTGGTCGGGAACTCCCTGTTCCTGAACTCGAGCGACATCGTCGGGAACGGCGGCTTGTTCCGCGTGGCTGACCTCGCCCTGACGTTCGCAGGCCATCGCCTCGGGATAAACGTGGAGGACGCCAACGGCGCCCCGCTCGCCGGGGCCGGCGTGACGGTGCAGGTCAACGGCTCCCAGCCTATCAACGAGTCGGTCACCGACTCCGACGGGCTGCTCTCGCTGGTCCTCCCGCCCTCCACCTACAGCATAGCCGTGATGTTCCAGGGCCTCAGCGTCGCCACCACCACCGCCGCCGTGACCGCCGACCAGAACGTGACGGTGCCCACGACCGTCTACCCCCTCGCCGTGCAGGTGAAGGACGCCCTCGGCAGGTCAGTGAGGGGCGCGGACATCGCGGTCGCGAGCGGCTCCTCGGACCTCGCCCTGGCCACCGACGCCAGCGGGATGGCCACTTTCCTGGGAGTCCCGGGCAAGGACTACAATGTCACCGTCTCGATTGCCGACACGACATACTACGTGGGGACGGTCATGGGCTCCTCCAGCAGGGCCACATTCGAGTTCGCCACCTCTTACCTGCCGCCCGCCATCCAGGAGGGGATCGTGGGCGCCATCGCCGCGGCCATGATAGTCGCCTCCCTTGTCGTCTACTTCTCAAGGATGCGCCCGCGGGGAGACAAGGCCAGCCACGCAAAGGAGCTCGAGCCATAGATGAAGGCCACCGGGCTCGTCCTCCTTGCGGGGATCGCGCTCGCAATCGTTGGGCTGGTGCCAGCCGCGAGCGCGCAGCCTAACCAGGCTTCGCCCACGTTGGTAGCGTCATACACCGTGCACCTCGACGAGCACTACTCGCTCTACGGCGACGTGGTGCAGCAGATGGACCTCTCGGTCCAAGGGAACAACCTCGCCACCGTCGCCCCCCTGACGCTCGAGGTCGTGTTCGAGTACGACTTTGGCGCGGTGTCCGGCTTGGGGCCGGGCGCGAACTACACCATCACCAAGGACGACTTTGGGACGAACTACCTGACGGTGAAGTTCGCTCCGTCGACGACCTCCTTCAACATCACGGTCTCCGGAACCCACTCGGACTACAGCGTCCTCTTCAGGAACGTCGCGACCGTGCAGCCGGTCTCGATCTCTCTGAGCGCTCCGCCCTTCACCCCTACCTCGTCCACCCTGACGGTAAAGGACCCACCGGGGATGGACATCTTCTCGGTCTCCGGGGGCGACCCTAGCGCGAACACCCAGACAACCGCCGTCGGCGGCAGCCACTACGTCACTAGCGCCATCCCGTCCGGGAACAACTTGCTTGTCCTCTACCAGACCTCCGACGGAAACGTGCTGATGCTCCTCTACATCGCGATAGTGGTGATGATAGTGATCTGGGCCCCTTTCGCATATCGAAGGCTCCGGGGCAGGACGCCTGGTATCATTCCGAGGGTCGGCTCCTTCGTCGGGAGAGTGTTCGCCTTTTTCAGTTCGAAGAGGCTCCTCGAGGTCTTCGTCTTGGTCTCGCTAGCGATGCTCGGAATCGCTCTGGTGTTCGGGCCCTCTCCAGTCCCCCGGGTCTACCTTGCCGCCACGCCTGCGACGACGAAGGTCATTGGTCCTACTATCTCCAGCGCTGGCTTCCAGTACCTAACTCCAGCCAATGCGGGGGACCAGTTTGACACCATGTCGATTCTGGGAAACTACAATCTCGTCATCCTAGCCGACTTTCCACCCATAGTCTCCTCCTCGGGTCTGGCTGCCAACTACCACATATTCGTCATGACTCAGTACGCTCCAGCGCAGTACGCTGCCACGCTCAGGCAAGTCTACGGGACGTCAGTCGGCCTCATCAACAACACACAAGAATTGAATTCCGTCCTCAACAACGCGAGATTCTATGTGCCCTCCAGCAACCTTGGGCTTCCTGTCGCGGAGAGGCAATACAAGGTGGCCGTCATCGCAGAAGCGCTTCTCACCTTCCTACTCGTCTTTGTTGCAATGGCCTTTTTGGCGAGGACCCTCGTCGAACGCGGAGAGAAGGGGTTCGCCGCAATAGCCGAGGGTGCAGTCTACTGTATCGCCGTGTTTATGGCGACGACAATCGTATTTATTCAGACGAGCGTCCTCTTGGGGCTCCCTGTCGCCCTCCACGCCGGGATCAGCACTGTCGAAAGTGCGGTCGGCGCGCTCGGATTCGGTGGGGGCTCTCGGCCGAGGCAGTTGGTGGGGACGCTCGGGTTCGTCTTTGGCGTCGTCGCTGGGGCCGGAGGGAAGATGAAAGTCGACCGCATCGGTGTGCTAGTATTCATCGGCGTGATCACCTTTATCGCGATAGACCCCTTGTCCCTAGGACAGGCATTCTATCAGTTCTTGGTAACATTCTCTACGAACGAGTCGCCACCAGTGGGAGCACTAGCGAACGAAAACGCGAGGGGGTTCCTAGGGGGCGTGATGAATGTCTTTGGGCATAACATCTCCGCATATTTCTATTCGTCCCACGGTTCGGTGCTCTTCTTCCTTTCGGCCCTGCCTTTCGCCCTCTATTCGAAAGTGCGAAAATCCACAGCGACCTTCCTTCTCTTGTTCACCGCACTCGTGGCCCCGCTTGGCTTCCTCAGGGTGGCTGACCTAAATCCCACCGAGTCTATGGCGTCGGCAATCCCCGGCATATTCCTGGGTCTAGGCGTAGTCGCAATCTTCCTAGCAGCGAGCTTCGTAGAATCAAGGGTAAGGCGGAGCCTTCCCACGAGCTGAGTGCTGCTTCTTGGCCGGAATCTGCTACATCGCTCCCGACGTGGAGGTCCCGCACTACAGGGGCTCTTCCACGCACGTCTTGGAGCTCTCTAAAGCTCTGACAGCGCTGGGGCACAGGGTGCACGTCATAGCAAGGAGGGGGCGCCGCGGTCTCGAGGTGGAGGAAATCGACGGGATCACCTTCCACAGGGTCTATCGTGGCATAGTCGGACCCGTCAGCGCGCGACCTGCTGGAGAAGGGAGCTCGGGCGCATCTTCCAGCGCTATGGGAGGGGTGTACGGGCGGGCATACCGCCTTTACCTTGAAACCTGCTTCGCACTATACGTGGGATATGTCTCCGCGCGCATAATCGATTCCTGCGGGCTCGACGTGATAATCGAGCGGGAGACGGCCTTCGGTGCAGGCGCGATCGCATCGACGATGACCGGAAAGCCGATGGTATTGGAGATGATAGGACCGAGATTCAGCTCTGCCTCCATGAAGAGGAGCGCGAAGGTTCTCGCTTACTCCGAGCGGATGGTCCCCAAGGAGGCGATGAAGAAGGCTGTCTTTGTGAGGGCGGCTGTAAATCTTGACCTCTTCAAGCCGAACCCGGAGGCTGGAAAGATGGTTAGGCAGCGGCTAGGGCTGAACGGGGCGGTAACCGTGGGTTACGTGGGCTCCTTCTTGGGCTGGCACGGTGTGGACGACCTCCTCGACGCAGCTGAAATCATAAAAGGGGAGTCGGGAAGGGTCGAGTTTCTCATGGTAGGCCCGCATGCCGAATCGATTGTCAGGTCTGCCGAGGAACGCGGCTTGCGCGACTCCTTCCGCTTTGTCGGCCCGGTGCCTTACGAGGAGGTCCCATCTTACGTGAACGCCTGCGATATACTCGTCGCCCCTTACAACATACTTCACACAGCGTCGAGAAGGACCAAGGGTATCGGCTCCCCACTGAAGGTCCTCGAGTATATGGCGTGCGGTAAGCCGGCAATCGGTAGCGATCTCCCACAGGTGGCCGACCTCGTTAAGGACGGCGAGACAGGGCTGCTCTTTCCACAGGGTGACGCTCGGTCTCTTGCAAGCGCCATCATGATGCTCGCTGACAACCTCGACTACAGGCAGCGGCTGGGCAATCAGGCTCTCAGCCGCGTCAGCGAGCAATACTCTTGGCAAACCCTCGCGGGGCAGGTCAGCTCAATCCTGGAGGAGGTCCGAGTGCATCATGGCTAGCATACAACGCGCAGTCCCGGTTCTTGCCGAGCGCGAGTGCGCGATCCGCGTGACCGACCTTCGGAAGAGCTACAGGACCTTCGGATCATTCGACTCGCGTCACAAGGGGTCATTTTCGGCTGCACGCCGGTATCTTGGAAAGTTGACCGGAAGGGGAGAAGGACGGTTCACGGCCCTCGACGGGGTCAATCTCGAAGTCCGAGACGGAGAGGTCTTCGGGCTACTCGGGCCCAACGGCGCGGGAAAGACTTCGATAATCAAGATTCTATCAACATTGGTCCTGCCTGACTCGGGGACTGTGCTTGTCAGCGGGATAGATGTCGTTAAGAACCCCCGGGCAGCGCTCAAGAACCTCCAGTCTGTGATGGCGGGCAACACGGGCTTGGACGTCAGGCTGACCGGAAGGCAGAATCTCGAGTTCTTCGCCGACTTGTACGGAATACCCCGCGAGCCAGCCAAGGCAAAGATAGACGAGCTCATCGAGCTTTCTCACCTACAAGGGTTCGAGAGTGAGATGCTACAAAAGTTCTCGACGGGTATGACGCGCAAGCTCCTGGTCTGTAGGGCGCTCCTTTCCGACGCTCACATCCTGCTGTTTGACGAGCCGACCGCCAACTTGGACCCAGTCTCGGCCGCCGAGTTCCGAAACTACATCAGGAACGACCTTGCCAAGAACAGAAAGATGACCGTCCTCTTGGCGACGCACAACCTCTGGGAAGCCGAACAAATCTGCGACCGAATAGCGCTCGTGCGGAAAGGCAAGGTAATAATGACCGGGACGCCAAACGAAGTTAGAGCAAAAGTCGCTGACGTCGTGAACCTCTCCCTCGTGGTTGCAAACCTGAACGGCTCCGCTGACAGGCTAGTCGCCGAGGTCAAGAGTGTGGACGGCGTGCTCGCAGCAGAGATTGAGCAGAGTCCTTTGAATGGGTATTCCACGATAAGCATCGAGGGCGTGAAGGGACTCGACTACAACGCCTTCCTTCAGAAGATTATTTCGATGAACCTGCAGATCCGGTCAATTGAGTCATCCCAACCGAGCCTCGAGCGGGCGTTCCTCAAGCTAAACGAGGAGGCGGCAAACTGATGGAGTCTCCCATCGAGTTTGGAAAGATATGGGCGCTCACCCGGAGGGACATGAGTCGGTGGATTACCTACAAGAGCCAAGTCTTGACGACCCTGATGAGCGGATCGATAGCCGTGGCCAGCTGGGGGATCAACGGGAGCTACCGGAACGTCCAGGTGGCGCAGTACGACTGCAGCTATGTCTCCTTCTTGATTGTGGGAGTCGTCATATCAAACCTAATCCTGCCTCTCACCCAGGGGATGCAGAACAGACTCAACCCTTGGACTCTGGAATCGATCTTGATGACAGGTCCCAGGGCGGCTACACTCGTCCTGGGGACATCCCTCTGGCCCTACGCCCTCGCCTTCATGTTCATGATCCCCCAGCTGTTCATCGGAATCTACATCTTCGGCGCTGTCCTCAACGTGAACATAGTCTCGTTCGTCCTCGCGTCGGTGATCTCGACCATGATTGTTTTCTCGCTAGCCATGATAGGGACCGGGGTAAAAATAGTCACCAAGATGACCGATCCATTCACTTCAGCCCTCGCTGTCGCGGCTTCGTTGCTTGCTGGCATGACCTACCCCGTCTCCTACCTCAACAACTACATCCCGGGACTTTCGACCGTCGCATGGCTTATTCCTCAAACTTGGATATACGACATAATGCGCCTTTCGACGCTGACGGACGCATCGGTCCTGAACCCCGGCGTGGCAGAAGTCTTCATCGGAGCGCTATTGGTCGCGGTGATTCTGCTACCCATCAGCTATTACATCTTCAACATCAGCATCAGGCGGGCCAAGCGAGACGGCACCCTAGGTTGGATGTAGCCAGTTTGTTCACCCCGAAGTTCGGGTCGGTTTGAGTTGAAGCAGGTCGTAGCGAAGGCCGGAGAAGTGGTAGTGACGGACGTCCCGTCGCCCATCTGTCGCGAGAATGAGGTTCTCGTCCGGACGGCCTTCTCCGTCATCAGTACTGGTACCGAGACATGGACGATTGATGCCACCGAGCCGATAACGGCCAATGACCTGGTGCGAGACTCGTCCAGGGTGAAGAAGGCCGTTCATCTCGTCAACCAAGTCTGGAAGAGCGAAGGAGTCGGCGGACTCGTAGATTACGTGAAGTCTGTCAGGAGTCCGCAGGTCCCGTTGGGATACAGCTCGGCCGGGGTCGTTATCGCCGTCGGAAAACGGGTGACGGATTTCACCCTCGGAGACAGGGTCGCGTGCGCAGGAGAGGGTAAGGCGACCCACTCGGAGTTCGTCGCAGTCCCGCGGAACTTGGCGGCCAAGGTCCCCGACGGGGTCGAGTTTCAGGACGCAGCTTTCGCCACTATCGGGGCGATAGCCATGCAGGGATTCCGCAGGAGCGGAGCGCAAATCGGGGAGAGCATAGTCGTAATAGGAGCAGGCCTAGTAGGGAACATTGTCGCGCAAATCTGCAGGAGCGCGGGCTGCAACGTCGTCGTCCTCGACCTGAAGGAGGAGCGGCTGGCCCTTGCAAAGGAGGTTGGGGCTGACCTCGCGCTGTCGTCGAAGGACGAGAGACTTGACGAGCACGTGCGCCACTTCACCGACGGACGAGGTGCGGACGCTGTGATTGTCTGCGCTGCGACTTCCGGGAGCGAGCCGATCAATCTGGCCTCGCGACTTGCGAGGGACCGGGCGAGAATCACGATTGTTGGCAGGGTGGGAATGGAGATTGAACGGAAGGACTACTACCAGAAGGAGCTCGACATGTCGATGTCCCGGTCGCTGGGCCCCGGGAGGTACGACCCGGTCTACGAGGAGGCCGGCGTCGACTACCCAGTAGGCTACGTACGCTGGACACTCAACAGGAACATGGAGGGGTTCCTCGGCCTGGTGCAGACGGGGAGAGTGGAACTACGCGACTTGATTGGCGGCGTCTACCCCATCGAGAAAGCGAATGAGGCCTACGAAGCCCTCAAGACTCAGTCTTCCAAGGCAGCAATCCTTCTCGACTACCACTTGCAGGAAGTGAAGGCCGCCGACGCCGCGTCTCCCTCCTCCATCGTCCTGACGGAACGACGGGCGACGGGCAAGGTAGGCGTCGCCCTAATCGGCCCGGGCAACTTCGCAAAGGAGACGATAATTCCCATGCTGAGGAGAATGCCGAACGTCGACCTTCGATGGGTCATCGCCTCGAACCCTCTGCACTCCAGACAGGTGGCGGAACGGTATCGCTTCCAGCGATGCGGGACCGACGTTGCGGAGGTCTTGAAGGACGAGGAAACCGCCGCGGTTATCGTTGCAGCCCCCAACAACCTTCACTATCCGATGGTCGTCGAGGCGGCGAGAGCGGGAAAAGCGGTCTTCGTCGAGAAGCCCCTGTGCCTGAAGAGAGACGAGCTCGAGGACATCATGAAGGTGCAGGCAGAAACGCGCGCCAGAATCGTGGTTGGATTCAACAGGAGGTACTCTCCCTTCGTTCTCAAGGCAAAGGAAGTCCTCGATAGGCTGGACGGCCCCTTCTTGCTGAACTACAGGGTGAATGCCGACTACATCCCCATGGCGCGCTGGGTCCAAGACCCCGAGACCGGAGGGGGAAGGATAATCGCCGAAGGCTGTCACTTCTTTGAGCTCTTCAACTTCCTGCTAAAGTCGCGTCGCCCTGCCGTCTCAATAGCCTGTGCGGGAGTGAACGATTCCACCACGGTCACAAGGGACAATTACCAAGCCACCCTGAAATACGAGAACGGATCGGTCGCCTCTCTCACGTACAGCGCGCTTGGAAACCGGACGATGGAGAGGGAGCGTCTCGAGATCTTTGGGCAAGGGGTGGCCATGACCATCGATGACTTCTCTCGCCTGACGGTGTACGAGAAGGGAGGGAAGCGGGAGTTCGCCTTCCATGGGCAGGACAAGGGCCACAGAAAGGAGCTGGACGAGTTCCTGAAAGCGGCCCAAGGTGAGCCCTCCTCGATAATCAGCTTCGAAGAAGCGGTGGAGGCCACGAAGCTGACGTTTGATGTCGAGGAGCTGGCGAGAGAGCCAAGTCGGAAGTTCGACGGGGAGAGCTCCGAACGCCGTTGAATCCGACCCCTCTTTTGCAAGATTGACTCCACCTCAAAGAGAGACGCAGGCTCAGCTGATGAGTTCCGCCTTGAGACCCGCTGCAACGGCCTCCGAGGGACCGCTCGTCTCTGTTATCCTCCCTGTGTACAACGACCAGGGGACGATTCGCGCCGCGGTCGACTCTCTTCTCACCCAGACCTATCCTAGGCTCGAGGTAATCCTGGTGAACGACGGCTCGGTCGACAAGACCGCCGAGATACTGCGGTCGTACTGCGAGTTGGATGGACGAGTAAAGTTCCTGGACATCGTCCACTCGGGTACTTCCGGGGCGAAGAATCATGGGTACCGCGAGTCCACGGGGGACGTAATCTTCTTCGCTGAAGGAGACGCAGTCTACACCAAGGAATACGTAGAGAAGGCGATTCGGTGCCTGTCAGAGAGCGCATCCATCGGAGGGGTCTGCGTGCTCGGAGGGCCGCTGGTCGAGAGGGAGACGCTCATAACAAGGAGCATGCAGGCGGAGAAACTCCTGATGCACAAGCTGATCTCGCAGGGAAAGATGAAGCCGTACTACGCATGGGTGTTCCCCAAGCAAGTCCTAGAGAAGGTCGGGCTGTACGACACCAATCTCTCCCAGGCCGAAGACAGAGACCTCTTCAACAGAGTGAAGGGGGCGGGTTACTCGATCGGCCTTGTCCAGGGAATGCTCTGGTTCCATCGAAGGAACGAGACGACGTGGCAGTTTGCGAAGACATCGTACAGAAAAGGGAAGAGGCGTATCGCCTACGTCGTCAAGAACGGCCGGGTGAAGGAATTCGTCAAGGGAGTGGGAGCCCTCTGGGGATCCGCCCTCCTCGTGGCGGCGGGGGCGTTCGACCCTGTTTTCTTATGGGTTCTTCTCGCCTTAATTGTCGCAGGCTTTGCCTACCGCACCGCTCGAGTTCTCTATGTCGGGTTGGGCACTGAGGCAAGCCGTCTTGGTTTGATCCTCGTCCCATTCTTCCAGGTCATCAGATATCTCTCAAACGCCCTAGGGTATACCGCGGGGTTGTTCAGTTACGCAGTCCGACGGATAGGCCGACAGGCCAAGGACGTCGAAAAGTCTTCTACGACAGAGCAATCGCACCACGCTCCTCGAACAACTTTGTGATATTCTTGGAAGAGCAAACTCTGGTCAGGAATCCTATAAGCGAGGAGGTAGGTCGCCCCTCGTCTCTTCCAAGGATTTGCCGGATGGTGGGGGAGTACCCGGTGGGAGGAAAACCGAAATACGGACTCCAGCCCGTGTTCTACTACCTCTCGCGAGAGCAGGCGCGCCGTGGCTATGAAGTGCACGTCATCGCGCGCAGACAGGGGTCTCAGCCCGCCTACGAATTTTGCGACGGGGTTACCGTCCACCGGGTCGGCGGCTCGTATACCGTGAACGCGATTCGAGTTCTTCGGGGCCTGACAAGGGACGGTAAGGAGTCAATCATTCACACCCACGCCACATCGGGTCTTTTCATGGCGGCCCTGCGGCGCGTTTCCCAGATTCCCCTGGTTTCGCATGTTCACGGAACTTCGCGTTCCGCTTTCGTTCCAATGACCCTGAAGATGGGCGAGGTAAAGCTTGGTTATTCGAGATGGACCGTCACTACCTCGTATCTTCGGGAGCGAGCGCTGTGGACTTCGGCAGACCGTGTTGCGGCAGTATCCAGCGCGGTCGAACAGGACTTGGTCACCCACTATGGGATATCTCGCGACTCGATCAGAGTGGTCTACAACGGGGTCGACGCGAGCCTGTTCAGGCCTGTCGCTGACGCTGAAATTCCGAACATTCCCGAATTACGAGGGAAGAAGGTGGTGCTCTATGTGGGCCATTTCGGTTTGAGGAAGGGCCTAGTTCACCTAATCAAGGCCATGGCCCAGGTGAGCAAAGAAGTGCCGGATAGCGTGTTAGTTTGCGTCGGGGGGGTCCCTGAATGGTTGAGGAAGGGCGAATATTGGAGCTATCTGAACCAGGTGGTCACGAGCGAAGGGCTCGAAGGGAAAGTATTCTTGCTCGACAAGGTCTCCAACACGACGCTACCG
>Ga0335078_10015731_pt1 | contig 11235 bp, 8 predicted proteins | sample Lox_Sample_32_FD_206711 | JGI IMG/M metagenome (GOLD analysis project Ga0335078, IMG submission 206711) | Soil microbial communities from Loxahatchee National Wildlife Refuge, Florida, United States - Lox_Sample_3.2 | ecosystem: Environmental > Terrestrial > Soil > Wetlands | place: USA: Florida...
AGGCAACGCCGTCGGCCTTGGCGGGCCCGTCGGGAATCGCCGCCAGGGCCTTGTCGTAGGCGATCTCCAGGGTGCGGGGGTTGGTCTGGTTCCAGAGCGCGGTCAGGACGGTGTACGCCGCGCCGGCGACCGCCGCGTCCATGTCGGCGCCGGCCGGCGCCGGGTCTTTGACCAGCCAGCCGTTGTGCGTGCGCGTTATCCCGTTCACCGCGTCGAAGATCGCGACGTGGAACGTGGCGAACATGAGCGCGGCAAGGGGGGGCGGGTTCCGCGCGAGGCGCGTGGCGTCTAAGGCCTCTTCGTTCCAGTCGAGGACGGCGTTGCTGGCGCCGGGGCACGCGCGGGGAGCCACGAGGAGCGCCGCGAGGGCCAGAAGAAGGCGGGTGGGGTCCAAGAAGGGTCGCGTCCGGGGCATTTGAGTGAATCGCGCTGGGGGCGAATGGGGTGGCCGTGGCGCCCGCGAAATGGACCGAGGGACGCCCCGATGTGAAGGTGTTTGTGGCCGGACGCCCCCCCCGCGGGGCGAAAGGCCCGGAAAGCGGTGGCGAAGCCCGCCGCCCATTAGGGACGGTCGCGAGGCTAATTAGGCTCGGTAATGACCAGCCTCCGGTTGATCCCGGGCGACCGGACCTCCTGGCGGACGCCGCTCGGCCACCGGACCACGACGCTGCGGACCCGGTCGTCCTCGCCGAGGCCGAACGTGAGGGTCTTCTCCGACTGCGCCATGAAGCCCATGGCCGGCTCCATGGTCTGCACGAGCACGCCGCGCGGCGTGTGCACCTCGACGCGGGCGCCGCCGGCGTCGCGCTGGCAGTGCGTGCCCACCAGGTCCACCCGCAGCCATGCGTGGTGGAGCCTCTGGTCGTTGCGCAGGAGCCGCGGGGGCCCGCCGTTCTGGGCGATCACGATGTCCAGGCTCCCGCGGCCCTCGACGTCGGCGACGGCCACGCCCCGGGCGACCAGCTTGCCGCCGAGGACGGAGGCGCCCCCCGGCGCGCGCACCCAGCCGCGCCCGTCGTTCCAGAGCAGCGCCGGCGCGGCGTCGAAGCTGCGGCCGTGCTCGAAGCGGTCGAGCCCCGGCTCCATGAGGCCGTTGCCGCTGACGATGTCCATCCGGCCGTCGAGGTCGTAGTCGAGGAGCGCGACCCCGAGCCGGCCCCTCAGCTCGCAGAAACCCTCGGCCTCGCGGGTCGCGGGGCTCAGGGCGAGACCGGCCGCGCGAAGGATGCCCAGCCGGTCGGTCGCCTGGCCCGGGCGCGCCAGCTCGCCCGCGCCCACCAGGGCCGCCGACGCCCCCTCCTTGCGCTCCGCGGACGAAGGCTTCCACTGGCGGAAGGTGCCGTCGCCCTGGTTGAGGAACAGGACGTCGTCCCCGGACTGGTACGTGAACAGCAGGTCGAGGCGGCCGTCGCCGTTGGCGTCGACCGCGGCGACCGCCAGCGGAAGGGCCCGCGGGAAGCCCGTCTGGCGGTCGATCAAGTTGAGCCCGGTCCTGGCCGAAATCTCGGCGAACCTGCCGTTGCCCAGGTTGCGGTACACGGAGGGAAAGACGCTCACGAAGCCGTTCGGCGCCGTGTACGACGGGCCCTCACTCTCGGCGGTGAACGCCTCCCTCAGGCTCGCCTCGCCCGACCAGCGGGCGTAGTTGCACACCACGAGGTCGAGCCGGCCGTCGCCGAAGATGTCGATCCAGACGGCCCCGGTGCTCCAGACATGGTCGTCGCCGCCGACGCCGGCCGCCTCGGTGACGTCGGCGAACCTGCCGTTGCCCAGGTTGCGGAACAGCCGGTTGCCCCCGATGCCCGTGATGAAGATGTCGGGGAAGCCGTCGCCGTCGTAGTCGCCGACCGCGACGCCCATGCCGAGCATCGTGATGTCGAGCCCCGCGTCGCGGGTCACGTCGGTGAAGCGGCCGGACCCGTTGTTGTGGTAGAGCGCGCACGTCGGCGGCCCGCCCATCGCGGACCGGGTCCAGGGCCACGTGGTCCCGCTCACGAAGAACAGGTCCGGGTGCCCGTCGTTGTCGTAGTCCAGGAACGCGACGGCGCCCGGCAGCGTGGTCGGCGTATCCTCGTCCTCCCGGGCGCCGCTGTCGTGCACGAAGGCCAGGCCGGCCTCCTCCGTCACGTCGGTGAACCGGACGGCCGGGGCGTACTCGGCCTGCGCCGCGAACGGGAACAGCCGCGAGAACAGGATCCCTATGGCGATGGCCGCGACGGCGAGCGGCACCAGCACCGGCACGAGCGGCGAGATCGCGCCCCGGGGCATGGCCGGGGCGGGCCCGGCGGGCCCGCGCGACGGTGCCGCTGGGGGGCGCTCGGGACTCGCCGCGGGGCCGGGCATGAACTGCTATTGAACTTCCCGCGGCCGCGATGTAAATCCCCATCCCACAGATGAGCGCCCGGTCCATGGCCCCCACCCTCCTCCGCGGGCTCGGTCTCCTGGGGCTGTGGTCGCTGGTGGGGCTCGCCTTTGCCAGCCAGCTCTACCTGTCGAACACCCTCCTCGGGCGCCCCATCACCTGGGGCGAGGCGATCAGCGCCCCGCTGGAGGACTGGTATGTCTACGGCGTCCTGTCCCTGCCGGTCGTCTGGCTGGCCCGGCGCTACCCGCCCGAGATGCGCCCCCGCTGGCTCGCCGCGGCCATCCACCTCGCGGCCGCCCTCGTCTTCTCGCTCGCCTACGTCGGGCTTCGCGCCCTCGTCGGCCAGGTCGACAGCTGGATCGTCGGCGAATCCGCCACGTTCGGGGAGATCTTCGACCCGCTGCTGGTCCGGACGTTCCCGTTCAACCTGCTCATCTACGGGGTCATCATCTCCGCCAGCCACGCGCTCGACTACTACCGCAAGTACCATGAGCGCACCGTCCAGACGCTCGAGCTCGAGAAGCACCTGACCGAGGCCCGCCTGCAGGCGCTCCTCCACCAGCTCAAGCCCCACTTCCTTTTCAACACCCTGAACGGGATCGCGTCCCTCATGCACACGGACGTCGAGGCCGCCGACAGGATGCTCGTGCGCCTGAGCGAGCTGCTGCGCATCACGATGGCCCACACGGGGGCGCCGGAGACGACGCTGCGCGAGGAGGTCGCCTTCCTCGAGCGCTACCTCGACATCGAGCGGATCCGCTTCCGCGACCGCCTCGAGGTGTCGATCAACGTCGACGAGGACGCGATCGACGCCAAGGTGCCGAGCCTCATCCTGCAGCCGATCGTCGAGAACGCCGTGCGCCACGGCATCGAGCCCCAGTCGCGCACCGGGCGGATCGAGCTGCGCGGCACGAGGGAGGCCGGCCGGCTCGTCCTCACCGTGAGCGACAACGGGGGCGGCGTCCCCGCCGGGGGCCCGCACCGCGAGGGGATCGGCCTCGCCAACACCCGCGCCCGCCTGGCCGAGCTCTACGGCGAGCAGCAGCATTTCGAACTGGTCAACCGGCCCGACGGCGGCCTGTGTGTGCGCATGGCGATCCCGTTCAGCCCCGGCGCCCCGTGAGCAAACTGCGCATCATCGTCGCCGACGACGAGCCCCTGGCCCGCGCGCGCCTGCTCGCGCTCCTGCCGAAGGACGTCGCGATCGAGCTGGTCGGCGAGTACGCCACCGGGACCGACGCGGTCGAGGCCATCCGAAGGGACAAGCCCGACATCGCCTTCCTCGACATGCAGATGCCCGGGTGCGACGGCCTGCAGGTCGTCGGGGCCCTCGCGCCCGAGGAGCGCCCGGCCATCGTGTTCGTGACGGCCCACGAGAGGTTCGCGGTGGACGCCTTCGGCGTGCGCGCCGTCGACTACGTGCTCAAGCCGTTCGACCGCGAGCGGCTCGAGACCGCGCTCGAGCGGGCCGCCGAGTACGTGAGCATCCGCCGCGCGGGCGCCCTCGGCGCCCGGATCGAGGGCCTCCTGGCCGGCGCCGGCGCGGCCCCCGCGCCCAGGCCCGAGCGCCTGGCGGTCAAGGCCGACGGCCGCTACGTCTTCCTCAAGCTGGACGAGGTCGTCTGGGTCGAGGCCGCCGACAACTATGTCGTCATCCACACGACCGCCGGCGAGCGCCTGATGCCGCGCGAGACGCTGTCCTCGATCGAGGCCCGCCTCGGGCCCGAGCAGTTCAGCCGGGTCAACCGCTCGGCGGTGATCCGCATCGACCAGGTGAAGGAGCTCCAGCCCTCGCCCCAGGGCGACTACACGATTCTGCTGCGCAACGGCACGCGGATCCCCCTGAGCCGCAACCTGCGCGGGCGTTTCGCGAGATACCTCCTGGAAGGCTGAGCGGCCCCCGTCCCATGGACCAGGCCACGTCCGCGGCGCCGGCTGCGCCCCCGCCGTCCGCGCGCCGGGGCGTGGCCGCCTGGCTGCCCGGCGCCGCCCTGGCGCTCGCGTCCCTGGCGTGGATGGCGCAGGCGGGCGCCCTCCTGACGGGCTCGCTCTCGGTCACCCGCGACGAGCCGGGCCACCTGAGCGCGGGGCTCGCCGGATGGCGCGGCGGCGACTACCGGCAGACGACGGGCAACCTCTTCTTCGCGCAGAAGTGGGCGGCCTGGCCGCTCCTGGGCCGGGGCCTGCCGCCGCCCGATCCCGAGGTCGGGCGCGCGGTCCAGTGGGATCCCCTCCTCCTCGGGGAGGCGCTGCTCTTCTCCGGGCAGAGCGACCCGAGGGCCGTCCTGGCCCCGGCCCGGAGGATGACGCTCGCCCTGTGCGTGCTCTCCGGCGTCCTCGTGTGGGGCTGGGCCTCCTGGCTGGCCGGCCCGTGGGCCGGGGGCCTGGCGGCGCTCCTCTACGCCACCTGCCCCGTCGTCCTTGCCAACGGCGTTTTGGTCACCACCGACACCGCCGCCGCGTTCTGGTACGTCGCGGCGCTCGCGTCCTATGCGTGGCTCCTGCGGCGACCGGCCGCGCCCGCGGCCGCCCTGACGGGGCTGTGCGCCGGAATGCTGCTCCTGTCCAAGTTCACGATCGTGGCGTGGGTGTGCGGGGCCGCGCTCCTGCTCGCCTGGCACCTCGGGCGCCAGCGCGGCCGCGGCCCCGTCCTCGCCCTCGCCGGTTGGCACGTCGGCGCGTGCGCCGTCGCGGGCATCGCCGTCTGGGCGTTCTTCGGCTTCGACTTCCGGCCGGGGGGCTTCACCTACCTCGGACCGCAGTCCCCGGGGATTCTCGGGCGCGCCGTCGCGCTCCTCGGCAGGTGCCACGCGCTTCCCGAGCCGTACCTACGCGAGGTGCTGAAGCTGGCCGACATGATGAAGCCCCGGCCCGCCTACCTCCTCGGCAGGTTCCGCGTGGGCGGGTTCTGGGACTACTTCCCGGTCGCGTTCCTCGCGAAGAGCACCGTGGCGATGCTGCTCGCGCTCCTCGCCGGCCTGTTTGCCCGGCCGGCGCGGCCGGCCGGCCCGGGCGCCATCGGCGCGGCGGCCCCGCTCGCCGCAGGGGCGCTGGGCTACGCGGCCGTCTCCATGGCGGCCCCCCTCAACATCGGGGTGCGCCACATCCTGCCCCTGTTCCTGCTCGCCGCGATCGCCGGAGGCGTGGCGCTCGCCCGGCTCGCGAGGCGCGGCCGGCTTGCGCGCGCGCTCGCCGGCGGCGTCGCCCTCCTGGCCGCCGGCGAGGGGCTCTCCGCCCGAAGGCAGCCGCTCGCCTGGTTCAACGCCCTCGCCGGCGGGCCCATGTCCGGCTACCGGATCATGGTCGACTCCTCGCTCGAATGGGGCGGCGACTTGGGCGACCTGATCGCCTGGGAGAGGGGCCTGAGGACCGCCGATCCCGCGGCGCCCCTGTTCGTGTGCCTGCTGGGCCCGCCGGCCCACGAGCACTTCGGGCTGCCGGCCGTGAACCTCGAATGGGCGTTCGAGAACGGGCGGGTCCGGCCCGGCTACTTCGTCTTCGGCGCGACGAGGCTCGTGGGAGGACCGGCGGAGCTCTTCGGGGAGTGGGGCGAGCCGCTGCGGCGCGAATGGGCGGCCGAGGGGGCCCCCGCGTGGCGCGGGCCGCTGACCCACCGGCTCGTGGAGCTGGCGGTGGCGCGGCTCGCCGCGAGCTGCCGCAGGATGACCCCGATGAGAATCGGGCCCGTCTACTTCGCCTACCACCTGGACGAGGGGGCCCTCGAGCGGGCCCTCGGCAGCGATGCGGACGGCCTCTCCGGCGCGGGGCCCCGGCAGCCGCCGCCCGCCGCGCTGGCGTCGCCGGCCCCCTGAACCCGCGGGCGCGGGAAGGGGCCGGGCGTTCCCGCCTCAGATGTCCTGCGCGATCAGGAACTGCTCGTAGCGCCCCTGCGCCGTCACGTAGGCCCAGATCTCCACGCGGCCCTTCTCGAACTCGACCCGGTAGTCCCAGTAGGTCATCCCGCCCCGGTGCTCCTGGCGGGTGCGCTCGACCAGCTTCACCGCGCCGAGCGGCTTCAGGGACTGCCGAATGTCCGCAAGGGCGGTGGCGCTGAAATAGTAGCTCGCGTTCGGCGTGAGCAGGGCCCGGTCGACCCTGCCCTGGCGCAACCCGTCCAGGATGGAGGCCACCTGCTTGGTCTCGGCCGGCGTGGCCTCGCCCCCGTCATCGCCCGCCGGCACGACGAGCCAGCCTGCCAGCTGGCGGGCGACCGTCCTCGCCACGACCACGCTGTCCTCGTTGCTGCAGACGACGACCGCGGTGTCGCGGGTCGGAAAGATGAAGTTGTACGTGAGGAAGCCGGCGACCTCCCCGCTGTGCGAGATCCGCGGGACCCCGTCCATGTCATCCACGCCCAGGCCCAGCGCGTAGTGGGTCAGGTCCCCGTTTGTCAGGCTCACGGGCCCGGTGAGGTCCCGGTACGACTTCTCGCTGAGTATCCGGTGGCTCATGACAGCAATGTCCCAGCGCGCCAGGTCCGAGGGCGTCATGGCGAGCTCAGCGGCGCCGTGGTACCAGCCCGGCGCCTCCGGGACAGCCGGCCTCGGCGGCCCCAGGCCGAAGCGCGTGTAGGGCACCGCGTCCGAGGCGCGCCGGTCGAGGTAGCCGTCGGCGGCGCTCGACATCCCCAGGGGCCCGAAGATCGTCCGCCGGAGGAAGGGGACCAGCGGCTCGCCCGTGGCCCTCTCGAAGATGCGCGCCGCCAGGACGTAGTTCGTGTTGCTGTACTGCCAGCGGGTCCCCGGCTCGAAGTCGAGCGGCTTCCCCGCCCACGCCCTGATGACGGCGTCCGGGCTGGTCGGATGGGACCATTCCGGGATCGAGTAGTCCTGCGGGGCGTAGTCCTCGTAGCCGGAGGTGTGGGAGAGGAGCTGGCGCAGGGTGACGTCGCCGGCCCGGGTCAGCTCGGGGTAGTACTTCGACACGCGGTCGTCCAGGGAAAGCCTCCCCGCCTCGGCCGCGAGGAGGACGGCGGCGGCCGTGAACTGCTTGCTGATCGAGCCCACGAAGTAGCGGGTCGAGGGGTCGGCGGCCCGGTCCGGCGCAAGCGCCGCCTTCCCGAAGGCCCTCGCGTAGACCACCTCGCCGTGCTCGGCGACGGCCACCGAGACGCTCGGCGCGCCGCTGGCCTTCAGGAGCTCGGCTATCCTGCGCTCCTGGCCGGCGTCAAGGACGCTCTCCGGGCGCGCGGCGGCCCCGAGCGCGGCCGCCGCGCAGGCGGCGAGGATCCTCAGTCGGTTCATCGGGAAGCGACTGTGTGGCGCACGAAGCCCGCAAGAACGAGCCCAAACTCGGGGACCTGGTGGCTCCCGCGCCCGGCTTGAATCCTGGCGGGCCGGCGGCTAGCCTGCGCCCTCCAGGTCACGCTCCCCAACCCGCAAGCCCCATGAATGCCGCGAGCCCCCCGAACCCCTATGCGAACGGCCAGCGCGGCTCGGCGCTGGCAGTCCTCCTCATCTGCGTCGGCCTCGCCATCATCGTCATCGTCCTGAGCTTCCGGGTCCACAGCCTGAGCGGCCGTGTCGCGCGGGCCGCAGAGCCGCAGGCGCCCGCGGCGACGGCCAAGGCCGACATCGCCCCCGCGCAGGCCGAGCTGGACAAGGCCAAGGGCGCCGTGGCGCAGCTCCAGGCGCAGCTCGACAAGGCGGCCGGCCGGGAGGCCGGCCTTCGGTCCCAGCTGGTCAAGGCGGCCGCGCAGGCGGCCGACCTGCAGGCGCAGCTGGACGGGGCCAAGACGCGGTTGTCGGGCCTGCAGTCGCAGGCGGAATCGGCCACGTCGCGGGCGGCGGAGCTCGAGGCCCAGCTCGCCGGGGCCGCCTCCAGGGCGACGCAGCTCCAGACGCAGCTCGACCAGGAAACGGCCAGGGGAAGCGACCTGCAGGCGCGCCTGAAGAAGGCCGAGGCCGACATCGCCGGGCTCCAGCCCCTCGTCCGCCGGGGCCGCCGGCTGCCGATAACCACGTCCGTCGAGAGGGACCAGGGCAGCCTCCTCGGATGGGCCGGCGGGCGCGGCAGCCTGACGCTGCACATCGTCAATCCCTTTCCCGAGTCCCTGCCCGTAGCCATCACGGTCAACGGCCCGGATACGAACCGCTCCGTCACCGGAAGCATCGCCGGCGCCTCGACCCTCAACATCGAGAAGCTGGCTGGGGGGCAGACCGTCGTCATCTCGAGCGAGGGGTACGACCCGGTGACGGTGGCCATCAAGTGAGGACCGAATCCACCCGCGCCCTTGGCCTGGCCGCGGGCGGTCTGCTTTGCCTGCTCGCGGTGCCTCCCGTCCCGGCCAGCTCCGCGGATCGCGCCGGCTCCCCGGAGCCGGGGGGCCTCTGGTCCCACGACAACCTGGTCGCGTGGTGCGCCGTTCCCTTTGACGCGAGGGCGCGCGGCCCCGAGGAGCGGGCCCGCATGCTCGAGGAGCTGGGCTTCAGGATGTTCGCGTACGACTGGCGCGAAAAGGACGTCCCGACGTTCGACGCGGAGCTGGACGCCCTCCAGAGGCACCGCGTGGAGCTGCTGGCCTGGTGGTTCCCGTTCGACGCGGGCGACCCGGCCGCCGCGCGCACGCTGGAGGTGTTCCGCAGGCACAACGCCCATCCGCAGCTCTGGGTCGCCCTTCAGGACAGGGAACCGGCCCTGCCCCCGGGCGCTGAGGCGATGGCGCCCGAGGAGCGCCACCAGCTGTCCATCCGGCTCATGGGCCAGGGCTTCCCCAAGACCGCCCAGGAACAGGAGCTGCGGGTCAGGCGGGCCGGGGACCGGATCAACGCCCTCGTGAAGATGGCCGCCCCCTACGGCTGCCGGGTCGAGCTCTACAACCACAACGGCTGGTTCGGGATGATGGACAACCAAGTCGCCGTCATCGAGTACCTGCGGGGGCTCGGGGTGGGCGACGTCGGCATCGTGTACAACTTCAGCCACGCCCGCGACGCGATCCACGACGACACCGCGGACTTCCCGGCGATCTGGGGCCGGATCAAGCCCTACGTGGTCGCCATCAACGTCACGGGGACCCACCAGGACGGCGACCTCATCTATCCGAGCCAGGGCGACCGCGAGCTCGGGATGATGCGCACGATCCAGGACAGCGGATGGCGTGGACCGGTCGGGCTGATCGCCGAGAAGGGGGGCGATGCCCGGGTGACGCTGCGCAACTACATGGCCGGCCTCGACTGGCTCGCGGCGGAATTGAGGCGGCCCGGGTCGGGAGGCGCGCGGCCCTTCCCGGTCTTGCCGCGGGGCTGACGGCGCCCCCGGGGCGAGCGGGGCCGGCTGCAGGGCGCGGGGGCGGGCGGCGCCCGTCCCGGGGCGACGAGAACTGATCGGGGGAAGTTCAGCGCCTTATTTGCGGCCAAGGCGGCGCTCATCCCATTGCGGCGGGGCCTGCGCCTGGAGTAGTCGTTTCCGCCGCAGGCGCCGATGAGCCCCCACCCCCCGTCCCCGAGCGCCAAGGCGGCGCTGGTCCTTGCCGCCGCCGTCATGCTTGCCGGCGCTTACTCGCTGTACCAGCGCGCGGCCGACAATGCCCTGAGGTCCCATCGCGAGGTCGAGGCGGTCCGCGCCGAGGTCGCCGGGCTCAAGCGCGAGAACGCGAGGATGCAGAGGCAGCTGGGCGACATGGATCAGCGGCTGGGCCAAGAGGGGCGCGGCGCGCCCAGCGCCGGCGAGCCCCTGGCGCCAGCACGGCCGGCCAGGGAGGTGCCGCCACGCGTCGCGGCGAGGGTCTCCAAGCTGAGGGAATACCTGGCCGAGCATCCCGAGGATTCGGGACCCGAGATGAGGCTTATCAAGGACGATGACTGGGTGGACCCCGTTTCCGACATACGGCTGGACACCGAGGCCAGCATGCGGAAGGCCCTGGCTCAGGTCCGCATGCAGGCCCAGGCGCGAGTCGGCGAGATCGTCGCGACGGCGGTGCGTGATTACATGGACGCGAACAACGGGCAGCCGCCGACCAGCGCGGCGCAGCTCGCGCCGTACCTTTCAGATCCGGCCGACGCCGACCTGCTCCAGGGATTCGAGAACGCCGGGCCAGGGTCTCCTCCGGGTGCCGTCTTTCAGAAGACTTATGGTGCCGACGACTGGTTCGGCTCACGATGCTCAATCGAGGACGATCACTACTATGTCTATGGGAACGGCCCCGGCCTGGCGGTGGAGAGGGCCATCGCGGCCTTTCAGCAGGCGACGGGAAATCCCCCGACCGACGCATCCCAGATCGTTCCCTACCTGCAGGAGCCGGTGAGCCCGTCGGTCGCGAGCGCCGTCTTTGCCGGGCTCCGGCCGTCACCGAACTCCCCGCCCGTCATTTCGCGAGGAGGCGCCGTGAGTAGCATCGGCGGCAACGGAAGCCCTCGCTAGAGGCTCGGCCCAGGCGGGACCGGCTCTTCCCGAAGCCGCGCGATGGGCGACGGACGGGGCCCGGAGGACCGCTCTCGCGGGTTCCTTTGTCAGGGCGCCAGGCAGGCCTCGACCAGGGCGGCACCGGCGTCGCTGCTCGCGCCCGTTAGCTGGCGAATGCGACCGGTCTACGTTCGTTCCCACATCAGTTCCCGCCCTGCCGCCGGCAATCCCCCGCGCGGGAACCTCCCGAACGGCGCGTGGCCCGATGACGCCGACGACCCGAGGGGCGACGCAACAGACGATTTGAACGCGCCGCGATTCCGACCTAGCCTGTGGCACCGTCATCGGTTCCATGAGTCTCCCCGACAAACCAGCGGCAGCCGCCCTCCTCGAAGGGCACGTCCGCGACCCCTACCAGCGCCACCACGCGCTGATGGTGGCGACAGCGATGGACGGATACGCGCGCGCCTTCGGCGCCGACTCCCATCTGTGGTACGTGACCGGCCTGCTCCACGACATCGACTTCGAGG
>Ga0335078_10015732_pt1 | contig 11234 bp, 12 predicted proteins | sample Lox_Sample_32_FD_206711 | JGI IMG/M metagenome (GOLD analysis project Ga0335078, IMG submission 206711) | Soil microbial communities from Loxahatchee National Wildlife Refuge, Florida, United States - Lox_Sample_3.2 | ecosystem: Environmental > Terrestrial > Soil > Wetlands | place: USA...
TGGGAAATGCGTAATCCCATGCCGACTCCGCGGAACCACGCCTACGCCGGCGCCGTGAATGGAAAGATCTACGTGATTGGCGGCCGCGCCGCTCAGTCTTTTATTACCGCCGCAAGCAACCTCGACATCGTCGAGGAGTACGATGCCGCGACCGACCAATGGGGTCCGCAGAAGGCTCGCATGCCCACGGCGCGCAGCGGCGGAGGTTTTGCGACCTACAATGGTCGCATTTACGCGGCCGGCGGCGAGGTGCAGACTCCTCAACTGCTCGGAGCGTTCCGAGCCCTGGAGGTTTACGATCCCGCAGCGAATTTGTGGGCCACACTCCCTCCCATGCCGCTCCCGCGACACGGAGTGGCTACCGCTTTCATCGGCAATCGCCTGCACCTGGTAAGCGGGCACGTCACTTCCGGAGGATACTCGCCGGGCGTGCAGGTCGCCACGCCTCAACACGACGTGCTTGAGATCCGGTGATGCCTAGCGAATCGTAGAGCCGTGAGCGATCGTTCGCGTCCATTTCCGAGCGTTCTTTCTCTGCTTTTGGGTGCAGCGGCGATCGGATTTGCTGTATTCGTGCCCTCTCGGATGCTTTAGGACCTCGAACTGCTCACCATCGCGTGTTTTTTTCATGTCAGCGTTTCGGTAAGTCACACGGCCAAATTACAGCCTTGCACCGATAGTTCGCCGCGCCAGCGGGTGGTACCAAGGGGAGCGTGAGGGAGGAGCGCTACGCGCGTTCCTAAAAAACCCTAGGAGGCACAGTCGTGACAAACAACAGAGTTTGGAATCGGATGATTTTTACCAGCGTGTTGGCCGGAGGACTTCTCTTGGCTTTCGGCGGGATCGCTCGAGCCGACAGGGATTGGAGCGATGATTGCCATCGCCGCTTGGAAGCGGATCGCGCCAGGATCGACCGGGACGTCAATCGTCACGGTGAGCACAGCCATCAGGTCGATAACGACGTCGCCAAAATGGACGCGGACCGGCAATGGTGCCGGGACCATAAAGCGGATTGGGATCACAGCCGCTTCGACATAGGCGTGTACATCCACAAGTAATCGGCCTGAAGATTTACGCCCGGGAAAAACGGAGGTCAATTCCGTCCGCCGGCTTCGCCAGGGATGAGAATTGAACCTCGCGGAAGGAAGGGTGTCGTTCCCACGTTTCGGTTTGGCGCGATCCAAGACGATCGGAGGAAGAAAATATGTTGCGGACGATCCTTATTATTATTTTGGTTTTGGCGTTGTTGGGGAGCTTGCCGGCGTGGCCTTATAGTACGCACTGGGGCTACTACCCGAGCGGAGGGTTGGGAATCCTTCTGCTAGTCGTTATCGTGCTGGCGCTTTTGGACAGGCGATCCCTCGTGTGACGGAGCGACGCTTCGCGATGTAATTGCTGATTGCGTCGGCGTCCGACCTGCCAGTTCCTAATCTCGCGATGGCGTGTGGACGCCGGCGCCGCGAAAAACACCGCTCTTCCCTTCATATTTGCCCATGATATTCAGCGAGTGATACTCGTTTCTGCCGGCGCTCTCGCGGGAGACTCTTCTCCCGCTGCGGATATTGCCGCGGGCTTCGCAGCCCCCGCGGAGATGACTTCAAAAATAAATCGCAGCTTTTCCACGATGGGAGTCGACAGCACGAAGGGATAAGTGTCCAAAAGACCCATGCAGCGGTTGATGCTATTCAGCGCAATCGTGAGTTCCGCCCAGGCCCCAATGATCCCTTCGAAGGTGACTTGTTCCGAGGAGAGCCAGGATTTGCGCGCCGGTTCTCCGGGAACGAGCCGGATGGATTTGCCGACTAACCCGAAATCGTTCGCGACTTCCAAGGCGTCCTGAATATGCATGAAGTGGGCCCAACTCTCCGCCCAATCTTCCCAGGGGTGGGATGACGCATACGCGCTGATGTAATTGTTCTGCCAGTTCTGCGGCGCGCCGTTTGCATAATACTGCTGGAGCGCTTGCTGGTAGTTTGCCTGCTCGTCACCGAAAAGAGCGCGAAGGCCCTCGATGTATTTGCTGCCGCGAATCAGCCGGTCCCAATAATAGTGGCCAATTTCATGACGGAAGTGCCCGAGCAGAGTGCGCAAAGGTTCTTTCATCTCCATGCGAATTTTTTCACGCATGGCGTCGTCCGCCTCGGCGAGATTCAAAGTGATGAGGCCATGGTCGTGCCCGGTGATCACTTTCGAGACGCCGCCGCCGGGTTTCCGGCCATCTTCAAGGAAAGCGAAGGCGAGGCCGTTCTCCGGATCGTCGGCTTTATTCGCGATGGGTAATTTCAGACTGAGGAGAGTGTAAACTAGGCGGCGCTTGGCAATTTCCATTCGCCGCCAGAGATCGTGATTTTGCTCGCGGCTCAAGTCGGGAATGATTTGATTGAGGCGGCAGGAAGCGCAGAACGGATCGTCATTTTGCCCGGCGCTTGCGTCGGCTGCAATCATCCAATTGCAAACGGATTCCTTCGCATAATTCTGGCATTTTTTGTAGAGCTGCTGGCCGCGCCTGCCCGCGTTCGCTTGGAACATGCCGTTTTTGGCCGGCTCCAAACTGGAGAGAGAGAGGACATCCGGAAGGAAACCCAATTCCCTACCGCAAACGAGACACGTGACGTTCTCGAAAAAGACCAATGCTCCGCAGGTGCAGTTAAATGTTTTCATGCCGACAAATCGCCTATGTAGTGCGAAAGATCAGAAATCATGTGCCGGCCAAATAGGAAAACTACGCGCGGCTCCAGGTTTGCGCAATACGGTGTTCCACTGGAAAAGGACGGTCAAATGCGGGCACTTGGAAATAAATTTTGGACAAAGGGAATCGGGGAAAATGCGAGCGGCCTCGTGCTTCCGGGCCGCCGAAAGTACACCAATTCAAGTATTGTCCGCGCGCTTCCGCTATGGTCGTATGAAAACCTCAAGCCTGCATCTCTTCGGGCCCTCATCGAGGAGATCGAGGGAGTTCCGCGGTGTCTCGATGGGTGCTGGGTTGTCCCAAGTGCGGCAAGGAATTCATGCACAGTGAAATAGACTCGGAGCATCGGTCCCCGCTCCTCGATCCCTTTGCATGGATCGGCGACAAACCGGAAATGCCGGAAGCAGGAGTGAAACTGAAATGCCCCAACTGTTCGAAGGTCTCGGTCTATAAGCGCTACCAGCTTACCTACCGGGCGACCTGAGGGCGAAGGGCCGATTTGCGGCAACTGCCTTTGGTTGGCGCCGCCGCTGCGCTCGAGTCAGCGGGAGTTTTTCGGAAGCGTGTCCTTCGGATCGGCTTCCACGGTGATGTCCACTTGGGCGCCCTTTACGAGCTTGACCTTCTTGCCGTCCTCGTCGATTAAGGTATTCTCAATGCGAATTTCCCGGTACAGATCGTCCGCGCCCTCGACCGCGATTTCCGCTTTTTCCAGTTCGTGCGGTATGGGGGATTTAATGATTTTTTCGACGGTTCCAGGCTTGGTTGTTTTGGGCTTTTTCTTCTTCACGTCGGTGTCTCCATGGATACATGCAAGATGCCGGGAACACAGTCTAACAGTTCGACAGGCTTTGAGGTAAGCGACCCCCGAATTTCCCCAAGGGAATTTCGCGCTGTCCAATGCGTCCAGAAAAAATCCGGCCGCGCCACTAGGGCGATCGAGCTGACAAGAGAATTACGGGCTGGGGAGGAACGTACGGAAAAATGCGAAGGGCTGCTCAAACGGATGCGGCCTTCGGAATGCCCACATATCGATAAACCTGCTCCAGCAAGAGATCCATCGGATCCAGCTTGGAAACCACCGCGCGAATTCCAAACGATTGAACCCGGCAATCGGAAGCGAGTTCTTTGTGCAAGGTGTAAAGAATGACAGGGACACCCGGCAGGATGCGTTGCAGGGTCGCGGCCGCATCCAAGCCGTTCATCTTGGGCATGGTGAGATCGAGGATGATCAGGTCGGGTTGGACTTCCCTGGCGCGCTCAATGGCGTCCAAGCCGTCGGCTGCCTCTTCGCATACGATTTGCTCCAGCCGGGTTTGCACACAGATGCGGACCAAACGGCGGACCAGCGGGTTGTCGTCGGCAATCAGGATTTGTTTGGGCATAGGCAATCCCGGGGGAAAAACCCGCGTGGAGAGCGCCTCTGTACGCGAGCGTACAATGAATACTGGAAAATGCAATACAGGATTTTCAGTAACCGCCCTGGAATTTTAGGGTTTTCATGAAGAAAAAGAACAGTAGAGAGGATTAGGGGGGCACGGGCCGGATGGCGATTTTCGCGCCCGCTTCGAATTCCGCGCCGGCTCAGGCCGTCTCGGCTTGCGCGCGGGCGTTCAGCAGCGAACGCACTTCGTGGACAAGGTGCTGGCCGGCAGTCGTCTTCGAAAGGTAGCTGTGAGCGCCGGCGGCCAGGATCTCTTCGACAATCTGCTTCGAATCATGGACGGAAAACGCCAGAACCTTGGTTTGCGGGCGGTGATGAACGATTTGGCGCAAAACGTCGAGGCCGTTCATGACGGGCATGTTGATGTCCAAAATGACGAGGTCGGGATCCAGGGCGAGTGTTTTCTCCAAGGCATCCTGCCCATCGACTGCCTCATCGCAGACCTCCAGATCCGGATCGCTTTCGAGCATCGTGCGGATGCCGCGGCGGAGGACATCGTGATCGTCGGCAATGAGGATGCGTTTTGGCCAACCGTTGCTTTCGGACTTGGCGTCCTTCGGGACGAATTTTTCCTCTTGAATCTTGCGGCCCTCAAAAGATTCAGAGGTTTCCGTGCGCCGGGCGCTAACGGGTAGGACCGCCGTAACCAGAGTTCCTTTACCGGGCTGGGAAGTAATCTCCAAGCTCCCCGCAAGCTGCCGGACCCTTTCTTTCATCCCTTGAATCCCGACGCCGAGAGGAGCAGCCGGCGCGTGCTCCAGCCGATTCGGTTCGTGGCTCATGCCCTTGCCGAAGTCCCCGATTTCCAAACTAACTTTGTTATGGTCGGAACGTGCCCGGACGAACGCGGTACCGCTCCCGGAATAGCGATGAACATTGGCCAGGCTTTCCTGAACGATTCGGAACAGAGCCACTTCCGCATCCGGAGTCAGCCGGGCAAAATTGGAAGGAATATCGACCTTCACACGAATCCCAGTTCGGTTCTCAAAACCTTGCGTAAACCATTCCACGGCCGACGGCAATCCCAGCTCGTCAAGCAAGGGCGGATGCAGGAGGTAAGAGAGCGTGCGGATTTCCTTGTTCACATCGTTGGAGAGACCGATCGATTCCACTAGAAGGCGATTGGTATCCTCATCCTTGGAGATGTTCTTATTCTTCAGGATGCCGGATAGATCCATGGACAGGAGCGCCAGCTTTTGTCCCGTGACGTCGTGCAGGTCGCGGGAAATGCGGCGGCGCTCTTCGTCCTGCAGCCACAGCAGCCGCCCGGAAAGATTTCTTAGCGTGTCCTCGCTAGTTTTCAGCGCCTCGTTGGCGCCGGAGAGCTCGGTCATATCCGTGGCGATGACGCAAATCGTGCGGATGCCAAATTCGTCGACGGGGCTCAACGATAATCGCAGGAGCTTGCGCTGGCCATCGGGACACACGAGACCCAGTTCACCCCGGGACTCGCGCCGGAAGCCGTCATCGATCAGCGCCTTGAGTTTGCCGTGTTCCTGGAGGCTGAAGTTTTTGTAAAGAGGAATGCCGATCAAGTCGGCGACGGGCACTCCCAGGATTCTGCCAAAACCCGCATTTCCGTAAAGGATCGTGCCATCCGTATCGAGCATGGCCGCCCCTTCATTCATGGTTTCCACCATCACGCGGTAGGGATGCTCGGAGCCCTGCAAGGTAAAGACCCGGTCGCCATCGGAGCAGTTCACGACTACCGCGTCAACCCGGCCGCGCTGAATGGCGAGAAATGTTTCTTCCAACTCACTAACGCGCGTCCGCAATTCCTTGATCGTTTTTGCGGCCGATTTTCTGGCTTTGGAGGATTTTCTTTGCCGCATTGCTACCCCTTCAAGTCCAGTCCCAAAAGAACTTCCTTTTTATTGGAAAGGTCACCGACCAGCCTCCGCAACGGAAGCGGAAGTTTTTTGATCAGAGTCGGCGCCGCTACGACTTGCGCTTCCTTTGCCAGCTCTGGACTCTGGTACAAATCGATGATTTGCAGTTCAAATCTGCCCTGAAGAAATTCGTTGCACACTTCGCGAAGGTTCCGGATGGAAGCGGCTGAGCGGGGAGTCTGTCCGGTAATGTACAGACGGAGCGAATACATTTTACGGGCGCGGCCATTCGCCTTTCCAGGCGCGCGGGCGGTTTTCTTGCGAATGGATCGCCTCAAGGTTTGGCTCCGATTTGTCTTTCCGGTGGCGGCGAAACGGGGCTTTGCGCTTCTCGCGAATTTCCGCGAAGATCCAGGCCCACGAGCACGCGGTCCACGTTGGAAAGATCGCCAATAATTTTCCGAATCGGGTGCGGTAAATTCCGGACCAACGTGGGAATCGCCAGAATTTGGTCTCCCGCCGCGAGTTGAGGATTCTTGATGAGGTCGATCACTTCCAGGTCATAAACCCCATTCAAATGTTCGGCGCATATCCGCTGAAGATTGGACAGGGCCGCCAATGATTTGGGAGTCTGGCCCGCCACATAAAGCCGCAGTTTCATGGCGGGCTCGTGATTCACGGTAGATTTCCCGTTCGCTTTCCCTTTTTTCATTGCTTTGCGTCTCCCGCGCTCTTTGCCGCCGCCAAACGGATGGCTTGCTCCGACTCCCCGAGCCGGATGCGATTCATCGCGTCCCGTTCCAGTTCCAGCAGTTTTTCCCGGGATTGCTCCTGATGGATAATCCGCTCGAGTTCCAACTCTTCCGCCGCAAAATCCATCTTCAAAACTTTTATTTGCGCTTCCAGGGCGCTTCGCCTGCGTTCCAGCGCCGTTTGCCGCTGTTCGATTTCCTGGGAACGGACAAGCGCGTCGGCCATTTCCTTGGCCTCCTGGGCCCTGCGCGACGAACCCGTGAGGACCTGGCCGGAGCCGATATACGGAGGAACCAAACGAATTCCGTCGCGGCCCATGACGAATTCCCGCACCTGATTGGAATGCGCCATGCCACGTGATTTCAATACATAGATACACCGATTTCGTTCCCCGTTTAATTCCAGGTCCCGGCATAATAGCCATGTATCGGTAAGCGATGAAATTCCAATGTCCGTCTGCTCCACATGGTCGTCGCTCACGGTGAGGCTTGTAAATATCGCCGTGATTTCCTGCCCCTTCAGGTGGTCCATCAGGCGCATTAACATCGAGTAGACTTCCTTTTGCGCGCTTCCCGTCATTAAATTCGTGATCGGATCGATGACCACGTGCTGGGGTTTCAACGTGTCCACCAGCTTGTGAATGCGGAGAAGGTGCATCTCGATGCCATATTGGGTGGGACGCCAAGCCTCGTGGAACAACAAGCCTTTTTCCACCCATTGATCCAGATTGAGCCCTATCGAGGCCATGTTTCGCGAAACCTGGTTCGCGGATTCTTCAAAACCGACGAACAGGCACCGCTCGCCCCGGCGGCATGCGGCGTCAACGAAGGAAACTCCCATCGTGGTCTTGCCGCTCCCCGCAGTCCCGCTAATCAAAATGCTGGAACCTCGATAAAAGCCTTTCCCACCGAGCATTTCGTCCAAATCGGGGATTCCCGTGGAGACCCGCTCGGTCGAAACCTTGTGCTGCATCTCCAGAGAGGTCACAGGTAGGACCGATATGCCGTTCGTGTCAATCAGGAAGGGATACTCGTCGGCGCCATGGCTCGTGCCGCGATACTTGACGATCCTCAAGCGGCGCGTCGAAATCTGGTCCCGTACGCGGTGATCGAGCAGGATGACGCAGTCGGAGACGTATTCCTCGAGACCGTGGCGCGTGAGCGTGTTTTCGCCCTTCTCCGCCGTGATCACGGTCGTCAGATTTTGGTCCTTCAACCAGCGAAACAGACGACGCAATTCCGCGCGAAGAACGCCTTCACTCGAGAATCCCGAAAACAGAGCCTCCAACGTGTCCAGACAGATGCGCTTGGCTCCTACGGTATCCACCGCGTGTTTCAGGCGGATGAACAAGCCTTCGAGATCGTAGTCTCCGGTTTCCTGAATCTCGCTCGGTTCGATATAGACGTAATCGAGGAACAGTTTTCTGCGGTCGACCAAGTCTTGTAAATCGAAGCCGAGAGAAGTTACATTGCGAGCCATATCCTGAGGAGTTTCCTCGAACGCCACAAGAACGCCAGGCTCATCGAATTCCCGAGCGCCGCGCACGAGAAATTCCATGCCGAGCATGGTTTTCCCGCAGCCGGGCCCTCCGCAAACAATGGTCGTGCGCGCCCGGGGCAGGCCGCCGCCGCTGATTTCGTCGAGTCCCTTAATTCCAGTGGGAGCCTTGGGAAGCGAGGAACCGTGGGGTTCGCCGTTGAGAGGAATCCTGGCTTCGGCAGGCTTCGCACGTTTTGGCAAAGAAACTCCTTTACGCAAAGCGAGTGGGTCTGGCAAGTTCGGGACGGGTTTAATGGAACATTCCCGACTCTGTCTGCACTAGTTACGCAAAATCAAAAGACGAACGGTGAAATACAGGCCTGAGTTTATAACTTGGGCAGGCAAATTTTTGTATGGGGTGTTTCTGGTATATCCCGCCTGGGAAGCGTGTATCGCCCACGCAAATTTAGTGCGAGGGGAGGCTGGACCGGACAACCTGGATCAGATGTTCCGGCCTGATCGGCTTGGCGAGGATTTCGAAACGATAGCCCTGCTTCCGGGCCCGCTCGAGCAAATCGACCGTGGCGGCCTGGCCGGAAAAAAGAATGACCTTGCAAGTGGGGACAATTTCGCGAATTTTGATGCCCATTTCGATGCCGTTTAGGCCGGGCATGATCACGTCGCTGAGAATGATGGCGGGATGCACGACCTTGGCGAGTTCGATGGCGGAGGCGCCGGAAGACGCGGAAATGGCGGCAAAACCTTCCTGGTTCAAAATTTCCACAACCGTCTCAGCGATCAGAGCTTCGTCGTCCACGACGATGATTTTCGGTTTTTTGCCGCCTTCGAGGCGGTCGCTTTCCTCCCCGGTGTAATCGATGTCCTTGGGAACCAAGTTCGAGACGCTGAAGAGGGGAAGGCCGGGAACACCTACGTTCTGATGATTTCCATTCATGCATACTCCTTATCATAATTTTGGCACTGGGGAAACTTCGTAATCCGGGGGCGGATGGTCGGGCAAGAAGACGGAGAAGGCCGTCCACGTTTTGCCCGGCTTTACCGAACTTCGAAGTCGCAAAGAACCCTTGTGCTTTTCCACCAAACTCTGCGTAAGCCAAAGCCCTAACCCGGTTCCCACATCTTTCTTGGTTGTGTAAAAAGGTTCGAAGATTTTTCTGCGATCCGCGGGCGCGATCCCGGAGCCGGTGTCGAGAAATGTGATGCGAACCCCTGGCTGGTCGTTGCCATTCCTGGATTTAGCCGCGGTGGCGCGCACCGCGAGGCTTCCCTGTTCCGGCAGCGCCTCGATCGCGTTGGCGATCAGGTTGGCGAAGACCTGGCGTATTTCCCCTGGATACCCGAAAATCTCGATGCCGGCGCCGTACTCGGAATGCAGCGAAATCTTCTTGAATTGAAGCTTTCTGGCATATAGGGCCAGAACCTCTTCCAGAACCTCGGAGATATTGACCTTCGTGGGCGACACGCTGTCGCGATAGAAACCCAGCGTATTTTTAGTGATTTGCGCGATGCGATCGAGCTCCCGGTCCGCCAATTTCAAATAATCATCCACTTTCGATGGCTGCTTCCGAGCGAGGTAAACCAGATTGGTCACGGCTTCCAAGGGATTATTGATTTCGTGGGCGATGCTGGCGGCCAGGCGGCCTGTGGCGGCCAGCTTTTCCGTTTGGCGCAGGGCCTCTTCCGCCAGGAGTTGTTCGGTGATGTCGGTGTTCGTGCCGAACCAGCGCACGACGTGCCCTCGGTGATCGCGCAAGGGCCTCGCCAGGGTCAGAAACTTGCGAAAGGATCCATCGGCGGCGCGCAGAGGGAAAATCATTTCGAACGGCTCACCCTTGGAAAGCGATTCCCTCCACTTTTTGAGGACGGCCGGAAGTATTTGCGGATCCTGCACCGATTGCCAACCCCAGCCCGCCATCTGCTCCGGCGTTGTCCCGGTATATTCATACCAGCGGTGGTTGTACCAGGTGAGGTCTCCATCCGCGTTTGCCATCCAGGCGAGTTGAGGGATGGAATCGGCAAGGGTCCGGAACTGCTCTTCGCTTTCCTGGAGGGCCGAGTCGCGCGTTTCAATTTCAAGAAGCATTTCGTTGAAGGCATCCACGAGGAACGCGACCTCATCGCGCTCCCGCGGCATCGGGGCGCGAACGGAGTAATCCTTTTGGCGCGAAACGAATCTGGCTGTATCGGCGAGAGTCAGGATGGGCCGCGTAACGGATCGCTGAGAAATTCTCGAAAGGGTTAAGGCCGCAGCGAGCGAGGCGATCAATATGATGAGCAAAATGATGCCGTAGCTGCGGAAACGATCGTTGATGGCGCCGAGGTCGGACTGAATGTACACAAAGCCCACCGGCTGGCCCTGGAAAACAATGGATTGCACCAATGAAAACTGCCCCTTTCCAAAATAGGAGAACTGATGCTGTGTTTCCTCCGATGTGGGAAGCGGAGGCGGCTGCGACGGCTGGTCACGCCAGTAGCCGGCAAGAAAGCCGCGGGCCGCCGTGTAAACCCCCGCGTAGGTGATGTGCTGGGACGCGCGCAAGGCGGACAGCGTGGACTCCGCGGACTTCGCATCGTTGAAGATCAAGGGAGAGACGGCGTTTGAGCCGATGATCTGCGCTTGCGTGGACGTGTTGGTGACGAGGTTTGCCCGAAACGTGATCAAGTCGAAAGCGAAGAAGGCCACGGAGGCGAGCAGCAGCGCCCCGCCGCTGACCAGCATATTCATTGCGGTCAGCCTTCTGCTCAGCGAATTTCTGAACTTCATCATCGGTTCACGTTGCCCGCGGGCGCGTCTCTTCGGACGGTTGTGGCGACTTTGAGCAATTGAGAACTCAATGTCAATCCAGCTTTGTCGGCCGCGGAAAGGTTGACCTCAAATCGAACCTTGTTGTTTTCCAGCACGAATTGGATCATGCCGCCGTTCAAGGAAAAATCGGGCAAATCGCTGACCGTGAGGACGCTGGATTTGCCGAGAGAGGACAGGACTTGCCGGACGCGAGCGGCTTCGGTGGAAGCGATG
>Ga0335078_10015733_pt1 | contig 11234 bp, 9 predicted proteins | sample Lox_Sample_32_FD_206711 | JGI IMG/M metagenome (GOLD analysis project Ga0335078, IMG submission 206711) | Soil microbial communities from Loxahatchee National Wildlife Refuge, Florida, United States - Lox_Sample_3.2 | ecosystem: Environmental > Terrestrial > Soil > Wetlands | place: USA: Florida...
CGCGTGTCGTGACGGAAGAGCCCGTCGCCATCGCCGATCACATCGCCAAAGGCGTCCGCCACGAGAAAAGTGTCGCCATGCTTGAGCGCGAATAGCCGGAACGGCATGCGCGTCCCTTCCGGTCCCGGCGACTGGGACGCCGGCGGTGTCTGCTCGACAGGCGGGCTCAGCTCCATGGTGGGCTCCCTAGCGCCGCCGCATGCCCGCTGGCAAGCATGGCCGGCTTTTGTCACAGGCTGCGGGATTTCGTCCGCGGCAATTCGCGGGACGGTTGGATGGTCGCGGCCCTCGCGCGCGTGTGACCGCGGAAGTCACTGGCATCGCCTTCAGAACTGGTGCGGGATAAGCGGCTGACAACCCGACGCGGCAAGGCATCGCCCCGGCGCGCTTCGGCCTGTCGCGGATCTGCGCCGACCGCATATCGCGCCCATCAGCACGAGAGGGAATCCCATGCGCCGTCATTCCCAGGGAGTGGCCGTGATCGCGCTGGCGGCAGTCGCCTGGACTCTGGCGCCGACGGCGCGGGCCCAGGATCAATCGCCGCCGGCCGCCGACACGCCGACGGCGCCGGGCACGGACATGCCGACCACCGCGGTGCCATTCCCGTCGCCCGCGGCGCCACCTCCGGCGGCGCCCGCTCCGGCCCCTGCAGCGCCGCCGCCAGCGGCAGCACCCGCCGCGCCGCCGGCGCCGACCGGCAATCCGCCGGCGACCGTCCTTCCCAAGGACGAGACGCAAGGGGTCCTCGGCAAGGAGGTGCGCAGCAGCGCCGGCGAATCCATGGGCCAGATCATCAACGTCATCGTCGACAAAGCCGGTCAGCCGCGCGCCGCCGTCATCGATTTCGGCGGCTTCCTCGGCATGGGCAGCCGCAAGATCGCCGTTGACTGGGCGGCGCTCCACTTCGCGCCCGGCCAGCCGCCCGGTCCGATCACCCTTGACCTCACGCGCAACGAGCTGAAGGCCGCGCCGGAATACAAGGAAGGTCAGCCGGTGGTCATTCTCAGCGCATCCGGCAGCACCCAGCCGATGTCGATCGACACGCCGGAGCAGCCGGAGCACTGATTCTGTCACAGGTCTATGCATCCTCGGCGCCGGGCGACACGGCGGCGCCCGGCGCGGCGGCCCGGCCCGCGGCCGGCGAGCCCGCGCCCTCGGCGGCCAGTCGGGCCGGGCTCGACTGGCTCAATTTCTTCGTCGCCAATGTGCAGACCGGCTTCGGGCCCTTCATCGCGGTCTACCTGACCGCGCAGGCCTGGACCCAGGTCAATATCGGATTGGCGCTGACAGTCGGCGGGCTGGTCGCGCTCGCCGGCCAGATCCCCGGCGGCGCCCTCGTCGACATCGTCCCGTCCAAGCGCGCCGTCGTGATGCTGTCGATCACCGCGATCTCCCTCAGCGCGCTGATGCTGGCGTTGTGGCCGGTGTTCCTGGCGGTCCTGGCGGCGGAGGTGCTGCACAGCGTGGCGAGCTGCCTGCTCGGACCGGCGCTGGCGGCGATCAGCCTGGGCCTGGTGGGCCATGCGGCGATCGGCGAGCGGCTCGGGCGCAACGCCAGCTTCGCCTCGCTCGGCAACGGCATCGCGGCCGCGCTGATGGGCGCCTGCGGCCGGCTGCTCTCGACTCAGGCGGTCTTTCTGGTGACGGCGGTGCTGTCGGTGCCGGCGCTGCTGTCGCTCACCCGCATCCGGCCGGAGGAGATCGATCCCGTGCGGGCGCGCGGCGGCGCCCGACGGGCGGCCACGGGCGGCGTGATTGCGCTCTTCGGCAATGTTCCCCTGGTGATCTTCGCCGGCTGCATCCTGCTGTTCCACTTTGCCAACGCGGCGATGCTGCCGCTGATGGCGGGCATCGTCACCATGCGCTCCACCGACTGGGCGACGGTGCTGATCGCCGCCTGCATCGTGGTGCCGCAGGCGGTGGTGGCGGCGTCCTCCGCCTGGGTCGGTCGCAAGGCCGAGCGTTGGGGCCGCCGGCCGCTGCTGCTGGCGGGCTTCGCCGCGCTCGCCGTGCGCGGCGCCCTCTTCGCGATCGTCACCAGCCCCTACCTTCTGGTGGTGGTGCAGCTGCTCGACGGCGTTTCCGCCGCCGTGCTCGGCGTGATGCTGCCGCTGGTGGTGGCCGATACCAGCCGCGGCAGCGGGCGCTTCAACCTGGCGCTCGGGGTCGTCGGCAGCACCGCCGGCATCGGCGCCGCGGTCAGCACGACTTTCGCCGGCTATGTCAGCGACCACTTCGGCAGCCACACCGCCTTCGTCAGCCTGGCGGCGGTCGCCCTTGCCGGGCTGGCGGCGGTGTTCTGGCTGATGCCGGAGACGCGGCCGCGGCCCAGATGATCCGCGGCTAGACCTTGACCAGGCGAAGGTGCGGTGATTCCTCGCGCATCAGCTCGCGATAGACGTCGAGGTATTCGGTCGCCATCCGGCGCGCGGTGAAGCGCTCCTCGAAGCGCTCGCGGACCCGCGTGCGCGACAGCTGCGGCAGATGGCCGACCGCGGCGACGGCGGCGTCCTCGTCATCGACGATGAAGCCCGTGACGCCGGGCTCCACCACCTCGGGAACCGAGCCCGCGCCGAAGGCGATGACCGGCGTGCCGCAGGCCATCGATTCGATCATCACCAGGCCGAAGGGCTCCGGCCAGTCGATCGGCAGCAGCAGCCCCACCGCGCCGCTCAGGAACTCCGACTTCTCGCGGTCGCTGATCTCGCCGATGTACTCGATGCCGGGCAGGCTCATCAGCGGACGGATCTCGCTCTCGTAGTAGTCGCGATCCATCGGATCGACCTTGGCCGCGATCTTGAGGGGAATGCCGCAGCGGCTGGCGATCCGGATCGCCCGGTCCACCTTCTTCTCCGGCGCGATACGGCCGAGGAAGGCGAGGTAGCTGGGATTGCCCGGCTTCGGCGTCAGCAGATCCTCGGGCAGGCCGTGATAGATCGTCTTCACCCAGCCGGCCTGCGGCACCGGCTTGCGCTGCGCATTGGAGATCGAGATCACCGGCGCCGAGGAGAAGGTGCTGAACAGCGGCTGGTGCTCCTTGAGGTCGAGCCGGCCGTGCAGCGTGGTGACGAAGGGCGTCGCCTGCCGGGAGAACAGCGAGAAGGGATAGTAGTCGAGGTGAAAGTGCAGGATGTCGAACTCTGCCGCCTGCTGGCGGACGCGCTCCAGCATCGTCATGTGGAGCGCGTTGGCGTCGCGGATGGTGCCGTCGAGACGGAGCGCGGTCGGCCACACCGATTGCAGCTTGGCCGAGGTGACGGAATCGCCGCTGGCGAACAGAGTCACGTCATGCCCGAGCGCGATCAGCTCCTCGGTCAGCCAGGAGACGACCCGCTCGGTTCCGCCGTAGAGCTTGGGCGGGATCGCCTCGGTCAGGGGGGCCACTTGAGCAATACGCATTCGGGAAGTCTCCTTTGATGCCTTCGTTTTGGCGCGTTTCAGCGCTGCGCTCGGACGCCAGCGACTTTGCTGGCTGATAACGCGCGAGGCGCGGGCAAACTTCTCCGCGAACCGATTTTGACACACCCGGCATGCACCGTTCCGTCGCTATCTGGATTTCAATATTTTGCGGGAAGCGCGCGGGCGGAGAGCGCGGCAAGAGCTGACCGGCAAAGTCAGCCGTCGGCATGTGCGGTGGAGAGTATCGCCGTTCGATGCGGCGAGATGTCGCGCGGAAGACGGACGCGACCGGGCCGTTGTCAGCCAGGGCCGCGTCGACATCGCGACGGGACGCGGCGTTTGGAATCAACCGGGGGCTACGAGAGCCGATGCAACATCTCGCCCATTACGCTAAGCGACCGATGGCCTTTCTTGCGCGTTACGTCCGCCTGCGCTGGATCGCACATTCGATCATCCTCGCCTCGGTGCTGGGCGCGGTCGGCTGCTCCGTCAGCACCCAGTACGGCCTCAAGTTCCTGGTCGACACGCTGTCGAAAGGACCCAGCGCCGGCGGGCCCTGGGTCGCCTTCGGCCTGCTGATCGCGCTCATCGCGTCCGACAATCTGCTGTGGCGGCTGGCGAGCTGGACCGCGAGCTACACGTTCGTCGGCGTCACCGGCGATCTGCGCGGCGAGATGTTCCGCTATCTGACCGCCCACGCGCCGAGCTATTTCGCCGACCGCCTGCCGGGCACGCTGGCGAGCCGGATCACCGCGACCTCGAACGCGATCTTCACCGTCGAGAACATGTTCATGTGGAACGTGCTGCCGCCCTGCGTCGCGACGCTGGGTGCGATGGTGTTCCTCGGCACGGTGAGCCTGCCGATGACCGCCGCGGTCGCCGCGGTGGCCGCCATCCTGGTGGTGGCGCTCTTCAAGCTCGCCGCCGCCGGCGCGCCCCTCCATCGCGGCTTCGCCGACAAGGCCGCGGCGGTCGACGGCGAGATGGTCGACGTCATCACCAACCTGCCGCTGGTGCGCGCCTTCGGCGGCATCTATCGCGAGCATTCCCGCTTCGACGAGACGGTGGGCCGCGAGATGACGGCGCGGCGGCGCAGCCTCATCTATCTCGAGAAGGTCCGGCTGTTCCATGCCGGCGTCACCATCACGCTCACCATCGGTCTCCTCGGCTGGGCGCTCTGGCTCTGGCAGCATGGCCAGGCCACCACCGGCGACGTGGTGCTGGTCTCGACTCTGGGCTTCGGCGTGCTCTCCGCCACCCGCGATCTGGCAGTGGCCCTGGTGGACGTCACCCAGCACATGGCGCGCCTCGCCGAGGCGGTGGCGACCCTGCTGGTTCCGCACGAGCTCCGCGACCATCCGGAGGCGAGCTCCCTGGTGCAGCGCCGCGGGCGCGTGGTGTTCGAGAACATCGCTTTCACCTATCCGGGCGGGCGTCGCGTCTTCGATCGCTTCACGCTGCGCTGCGAGCCCGGCGAGCGCGTCGGGCTGGTGGGCGAATCCGGCGGCGGCAAGTCGACGCTGCTGGCGCTGCTGCAGCGTTTCCACGATCTCAACGGCGGCCGCATCCTGGTGGACGGCCAGGACATCTGCCGCATCACCCAGGAGAGCCTGCGCGCCGCCATCGCGGTGGTGCCGCAGGACATCTCGCTGCTGCATCGCTCCGTCATGGAGAACATCCGCTACGGCCGGCCGGACGCGTCGGACGACGAGGTGATGAAGGCGGCGGCCACCGCCCGCTGCCTCGACTTCATCCAGGCGCTGCCGGACGGCTTCGCCACCATCGTCGGCGAGCGCGGCACCAAGCTCTCCGGCGGTCAGCGCCAGCGCATCGCCATCGCGCGGGCGATCCTGCGCGATGCGCCGATCCTGCTGCTGGACGAGGCGACTTCCGCCCTCGACAGCGAATCGGAGGCGGCGATCCGCGAGGCCCTCGATCACCTGATGGAGGGACGCACCGTGCTGGCGATCGCGCACCGCCTCTCGACGCTGCGCGGCTTCGACCGCATCGTGGTGATGAAGGGAGGCCGCGTGATCGAGGACGGCGAGCCGGCGCAGCTGATGGCGCGCGAGGGCCACTATCGCGAGCTCATCCGCCGCGAGGTGAGCCGCCTCGAGGATCAGGCCGCCTGACGCCTACTTTGCCGGGACGAGCCCGTCGTCGACGGCGACGTTCTCGGGCTTGAGCTTGAGGCCGGCGGCCTTGCCCTCGATCTCCACCAAAGCCGCGAAGTCGCAGTCGGTGTAGCCGTTGCCGATCATGCTCTGCACGATCTCGCGGGTGAGCGCCGAGATCGGCATCGGCACGCCCTTGGCGCGCGCCGCCTCCAATCCCAGATCGAGATCCTTGCGCAAGAGCGGCGGCGTGAAGGTGGCGGCGAAATCCAGGTTCACATAGGCCGGCGTCTTGTAGCGCGAGAACACCGAGCCCATCACGCTGTCGTTGATGAAGGCGAGGAAGGCATGGCGCGGCACGCCATTGGCCTCGGCGAGGATGGTGATCTCCGCCAGCGACTGCGCGACGATGCCGAGATAGACGTTGTGGCAGATCTTGACGATGCGCGCCCGCTCGCCGTCGCCCACATAGGAGACGCCGCGGCCGAAATGGGCGAGATAGGGCGCCGCCGCGTCATAGGCGGCTTTCGGGCCGGAGACGACGACGCCCAGCTTGCCGGCGCGCACCACCTTGGGATTGCCGCTCACCGGCGCGCAGAGGAATTGCGCGCCGCGCTCGGCAAGCCTGGCGCGCGCCTCGGCCGAGGCGGTCTCGGAGACGGTGGAGCTGTCGACGACGATCCGCGGCGCCTTGCCGGGGCGCGACAGCAGCCCCTTGGGGCCCGAGATCACCTCCAGCAGATCCCTGGATTCCGCGACGATCACGAAGACGAGATCGCAGTCGGCGAGCTCGGCGAGGCCGTCGACGACCGTGGCGCCGAGCTTCGCCAGCGGCTCGGCCTTGGCGCGGGTGCGGTTATAGACCGACAGCTTGACGCCGGCCCTCAGAAGCCGCTCGGCGATTGCGACGCCCATGCGCCCGGCGCCGACCCAGCCAATCCGTTGCTCTGCCATTTTTCCGCCTCTTCGTGTTCAGGTGATCAATTGCCCGCATCCTAGCCGCCCGGCGGCGGATTTCGTATCGCCAAATTGCGCTCGCTTGCGGCCGACCGCCGCGATTGTCCGCGCTCGACCGGGGATGCTAAAGAACTGCATGGATCAGCAGAAATACGCCGAGCTTTCCGCCTGGATCACGGCGGCTGGCCTCGCCGGCAAGCCGGAGACGATGATGCTGAGCGGCTTTTGCGATCGCCTGCTCGCGGCGGGCGTGCCGCTCCGGCGCGGGCTCGTGGTCATCGACACCCTGCATCCGGTGCATGAGGGGCGGGCGTTCCGCTGGCGCGCCGACGCCGAGGAGACCGAGCTCATCGAGTATGGCCGCACCAGCGACGGCGAGGCGGCGGAGAATTGGCGGCGCAATCCCTTCTATCGGATGCTGCAGTCCGGTGAGGTGGTGATGCGCCTGCCGCTCACCGCCGAGACCGTGGCGCAATACTCGGGCCTGGATCAGCTCCATGCCGACGGCATGACCGAATACGTGCTGGTGGTGAAGCGCTTCGCCGCCGGCGGCATCATCGGCGAGATGGATTGCGTCTATACCGGCTGGGCGACGGCGGAGCCCGGCGGCTTCGACGACGCCGCCGTTGCCGCGCTCCAGGGGCTGGTGCCGTTCCTGGCGCTCGCCATCAAATGCGCGGCGCTGGCGCGCATCGCCGAGACGCTGGTCGGCACCTATCTCGGCCGCGATCCCGCCCGCCGGGTGCTGAGCGGCCGCATCTCCCGCGGCGTCGCCGACCGCATCGCCACTGTGCTCTGGTTCAGCGATCTGCGCGGCTATACCGGGATCAGCGACCAGGCGCCGCCCGAGCAGGTGATCCCCCTGCTTAACGACTATGCCGGCGCCATCATCTCCACCGTGCACGAGGGCGGCGGCGACGTGCTGAAGCTGATCGGCGACGGCGTGCTGGCGATCTTCCCGGCGGAGGACCGCGAGCGCGCCTGCCGCTCGGCGCTCGCCGCCGCGGTGGCAGCGCGGCGCACAATCGCCGCGCTCAATCGCCGTCGCGGCGCCGAGAGCCTGCCGGTCACCGACATGTATCTCGGCCTCCATGTGGGCGAGGTCTTCTACGGCAATATCGGCAGCGAGGACCGGCTCGACTTCACGGTGATCGGGCCGGCGGTGAACGAGGTGAGCCGGATCGCCGCCATGTGCCGCTCCGTCGATCAGCCTCTGCTGATCTCCTCCGCCTTCGCCGAGGCGGTGGGCGACGAGCGGCAGCGGCTGGTCTCGGTCGGCCGCTATGCGCTCCGCGGCGTCGGCCGGCCGCAGGAGCTCTTCACCCTGGAGCCCGGCACCGACGGGGCGGGCATCTGACCGTCGAAGCCCGCGCAAGCCTCGCCAAGGCCGGCGGACGCTCTTATGGCGTCGCCCTGGTCGCCGGCGCGACGGTGCTCTGGAGCACCGCCGGTGTCTACGTGCGCCTCCTCGATCTCGACCTCTGGACGGTGCAGGCCTGGCGCTCGCTGTTCGCCGCGCTCTCGCTGCTCGTGCTGCTCGCGGCCGACCGGCGCTTCGGCACCCCGCGCGCCTTCCGCTCGATCGGCTGGAAGGGACTGGCGGCGGTGCCGGTCTCCGCCGCCTCGATGCTCTGCTACGTGACGGCGCTGCGGCTGACCACCGTCGCCAACGTCATGGTGGTCTACGCCACGGTGCCCTTCGTCGCCGCCGGCGTCGCCTATCTGTGGCTCGGCGAGCGGATCGAGCGGCGGGTGCTGGTCGCCAGCGCGGTGGCGCTCGCCGGCATCGTGGTGATGGCGGGGTCGGCGACGGAGCCCGACGACATCGCCGGCGGCGCCGTCTCGCTGCTGATGACGATCACCTTCTCCGTGCTGCTGGTGATGGTGCGGCGCTATCCCGGCCTGCCGATGACGCCGATCAACGCCCTCGGCGCCGCGCTTTGCGCCCTGATCTCCTGGACGCTGATGCCGGGCGGCGTGCCGGGCGTGAGCGACCTCGTCATCCTCGCCGTCTTCGGCGCCACCACCACCGGCCTCGCCTATCTGCTCTATCTGACCGGCGCCCGTTACATCCCCTCCAGCGAGGCCGCGCTCATCGGCCTCCTCGATGTCGTGCTCGGTCCTTTCTGGGTGTGGCTCGGCTTCGGCGAGGTGCCGGCCACGCTGGCGCTGGTGGGCGGCGGCATCGTGCTCGCCGCCGTACTCTGGTACCTCGCGAAGGGTTTGCGCGCCGCGCGCGCCTGACGACCGTCATCTCCGATCGATTTTTCTGATCGCGCGCGGCAAATTGGCGGCCCCGATTGATCTGCGTCAACGCCAAGGGAAACGCCTCTGATGCTTCCTTCGCTGGCGCGCGTCGTGCGCGTCTGAATGACGGGTTGGGGGCACCATGAGACAGGCTTTGTTCGCGACGACTTTGCTGAGCGCGATGGCATTCGGCTTCGCCGCGTCGGCGCAGGGAGTTTTCGATCTCGATCAGCCGGGCGTCGGCAAGGAGGCCGGCACCTTCATGCTGCGCGGCCGCGCCATCGGCGTCTGGCCGCTCAATGCCGACAGCTCGGTTTCGGCGATCGGCGGCGAGGTGACGGCGAATGCGCAGGCAGCGCCGGAGGTCGACCTCTCCTACTTCATCACCGACCACATCGCCGTCGAGCTCATCGGCGCCACCACCCGGCACGAGGTCGCGGCGAAGAACACCAGCCTCGGCCAGGTCGATGTCGGCAGCGTCTGGGTGCTGCCGCCGACCTTGACGCTGCAGTACCACTTCCTGCCGAAAGGGATCGTCAGCCCCTATGTGGGCGCCGGCATCAACGGGACGATCTTCTACGACACTCACCCGGCGCGGCCGACGGTGACCCATGTCAGCTTCGACAGCAACGTCGGCGCGGCGATCCAGGCAGGCGCCGACTGGAACATCGGCGGCCACTGGTTCGCCAACTTCGACGTCAAGCAGATCTTCCTCAGCACCACCGCGCACCTCGCCACGGCGCTCGGCCCGGTGACCGCGAAGACCGACCTCGACCCCCTCGTCGTGGGCCTGGGTATCGGCTACCGGTTCTGATCGGCGATCGCCGACCTAATACCGGTTGGCGATGAAGAGCTCCTCGGCGGGGAAGAGCGTGATCACCTTGCAGCCCTTGTCGGTGACCACGACCTCTTCCTCGATGCGGGCGGCGGAGACACCGTCGCTCGCCGGGCAATAGGTCTCCAGCGCGAAGACCATGCCCTCCTTGAGCTCGAGGGGATGGTCGAGGGAGACCAGCCGGCTGATGATCGGCCGCTCGTGCAGCGCCATGCCGAGGCCATGGCCGAACTGCAGGCCGAAGGCCTCCATCTCGTCGGTGAAGCCGAACTCGGTCGCCTTCGGCCAGAGCTTCGCCACCTTGTCGGTGGTGACGCCGGGCTTGATGGTGTGGATCGCGGCGTCGATCCACTCGCGCGCCCGCTTGTAGGCGTCGCGCTGGGATTGCGTCGCGCGGCCGACGTTGAGCGTGCGGTAATAGCAGGTGCGATAGCCCATATAGGCCTGGATGATGTCGAAAAAGGCCTGGTCGCCGGGGCGCAGCACGCGGTCGGTGAAGTTGTGCGGATGCGGGCTGCAGCGCTCGCCGGAGACCGCGTTGATCGCCTCGACATCGTCGGAGCCCAGCTCGTAGAGCCGCTTGTTGGCGAGCGCCACGATATCGCTCTCGCGCACGCCGGGCTTCAGATGCTCGACGATGGTGTGGTAGGTGCCGTCGACCATGCTGGCGGCCATGTTGAGCAGCATGATCTCGTCGAGGCTCTTGATCTCGCGGGCGTCCAGCATGACCTGCTGGCAGTCGTGCACCTCGATCCCTTGGCGCTGCAGCTCGAACAGCACCGGCGGCTCGACGAGATCGACGCCCAAGGGCATGTCGGCGACGCCGTGCTCCTTCAACAGCGCCTTGATCTCCTTGACCGCGTTCTCGACCAGCCCGTGATCCGGCGGCACCGTGCCGCGCAGGCCCAGCATGCCGGCGCGGCAGTGATCCTGCGGCAGCCAGGGCGCGTGCAGCCGGTGATGCTTCGCCGCCGAGCCGAAATCCCACACATAGGGCTCGCTGTCGCCGCAGAGCAGCGCGTAGCGGGTCATCTTGTCGCGCGCCCATTCGCCGATCGCGGTGCTGCTGATGTAGCGGATATTGTTGTTGTCGAAGCAGAGCAGCGCGCCAAGGCCGGAGCGGGCGAGGGCGGCGCGGGCGCGCGCCAGGCGGTAGTCATGCAGCCGGCGGAAGTTCACTCTCTCCTCGAAGTCGACGGCGCTGTGGCCGGGCGCGGCGAGCGGCCGTTTCCAGTCATAGGTCGGCTTGATCATCTCGGGCTTGATGATCTTGGGCTCGCGATTGTTCTTCGGCATGTCGGCTCCCGGAAATCGCCCGCGCAATGCGAGCTCTGCGGTTTCGCTGCGCCTGCGATGATGCGGCGGATGCCGCGACGGGTCAATCGCGGTGGATTTACCCGCCGCTCAATTTCTCCCAATCGCCTCATAGGTTTCTCAGGATCGTGTCGGCGCGGCGCTGGCTGTCGCCGCACGCTTGCGATAGGGTGCGGGCCATGACGGGTGAGGCCGCGGTCGGCATTTACGGATTGGGCGTGATGGGGCGCAATCTGGCGCTCAACCTCGCCGAGAAGGGCGTGCGCGTGGCGACCTTCGATCCCTGGCCGCAGGCGCGCGCCGCGATGGCCGGCATGGCGACGCGCTGGGGGCCGCACGCGCTCACCGAGAGCGCCTCCGTCTTCGTC
>Ga0335078_10015734_pt1 | contig 11234 bp, 9 predicted proteins | sample Lox_Sample_32_FD_206711 | JGI IMG/M metagenome (GOLD analysis project Ga0335078, IMG submission 206711) | Soil microbial communities from Loxahatchee National Wildlife Refuge, Florida, United States - Lox_Sample_3.2 | ecosystem: Environmental > Terrestrial > Soil > Wetlands | place: USA: Florida...
TCATTGCGCGGATCGTCTTGCGACCTAACTTAATCGAGGCCAAGCGGACAGATTGCTGATACTTGCGTGACTTACTTGCCAGATTTCGCCCAATGGAAGTGAAATGTATTACCGGGTCACGCCGCGGTAGATGCCTTTGGATAGGAGCGTGAAGCGAACCACGATATCAGAAGATTCTGCAACACCTGAGGCTGGTGGGATGAAATCTGTTTGAGTAATGTCGTGACGTCGAAATAGATGCGGGCCGCGGTGATCTGTCGATTTACCGGGTCGAATTCGTACACCCCGCAACCCGGCAACTTCACCGCCGCGCCGGTTGCACCAGTGCCAGCGAAGGCCCCTTTGTGAGCGGCTTCGAAGCTCCATTCGACGAGCACGACGTTTTTTCCGAAGATCATGTTCTTCACGACGTGACGATTTCCAGGAAAACCAGCGACAAAAGGGCGAACAAATTGATCCCGGAGGGCCGCCTTTCCATTAATCACCGTGCCCGGAATCTCCAGTGACACGGTTTCGGCATAGTAGGACAGAATCCGGTTTTCGTCGGTTCCTTCCCAAGCTTTGAAATACTCATCGATGAACGCCCGGACGTCAGCGTCGGAAGCAATTATGCTAGAAGCAGCCATAGCTCCCCCTCGGCCAGACATCTTAACTCAAGTTGCTTGTGCCATGCACCATGCTGCCCGTCACGATGGCGCCGTACCCGAGGGGCTCTCTGGAGCGCAGGGTATAGAAAATGAGAAGGTTACACCGGGACCATCATTTGTCTCTGCCCAGAGACGTCCATGATGCCTCTCGATGATCGAGCGGCTGACAGACAGCCCAATACCCATACCGCCGCTTTTCGTCGTATAGAAGGCCTCGAACAGCCTATCAATATCTTCAGGGTTGATACCGTCGCCGGCATCTTGCACGCTCAGACGCACACGATCATCGCCTTCTCGCTGGGTTCGGATCAGGAGCTGCCGGGGGCGGTCCTCGACACTCAGCATCGCGTCAGAAGCATTGCGGAGCAGGTTCAGGGTAACCTGCTGCAGCTGAATACGGTCTCCGACGACGGGCGGGAGATCCTCGGAGAGTTCCGGGCGTAGAACTATCCGATTCCTCTGAAGATCGCCTAACGACAACGCAATCACCTCTCGGGTGGCCTCGTTCAGATCCAGCGCCTCTAGAGTGAATTCCTTCTTGCTAAACAAGGCACGCAACCGGGTGATCACATCCGAGGCGCGGTTGCCGTCGCGCAGGGTCCGCCGCACAGTTTCGCGCGCACCGTCGAGGTTCGGTGGATCGCCATTCAACATCCTAAGACATGTGCTGGCGTTGGTAATGATGCCCGAGAGCGGCTGGTTGATCTCGTGGGCGATCGAAGCGGTTAACGCATTCAGCGTCGTGACACGTGCCACGCGCGCCAGTTCTGAACGCGCCCGGTCCAGCGCCTCCTCGGCGACCTTGCTTTCCGACACGTCCTGAAGAGCGCCGATGAACAAGGGATGCCCCCCGACCTGCGTCATCACTCGCGCCATGCCGCGTATGTGCTTCACGGCGCCTCGAGGAAGCGCAATCCGGAATACAAAATCGACATCCGCACCCGTCATTCCCCGCGCGATCACAGCGTCGAACGTGGGCAGGTCCTGGGGGTGCACGATATGCCGAATCATCTGAACCGTGACCTTGGTCGAGGGGTCGAACTCGAAGATTCGGAAGGCTTCCTCGGACCAGTCGTGTTCGTCCGCCAGCAAATCCGTAATGAAGCTGCCTGTTTTGCTCAGCCGCTGGGCTTCGGCCAGACGAAGGTAGGCTTGCTCGACGCGTGCCTCCGCCTGTTTTCGGTCCTCGATGTCGAACGCGGCCACATACCACCGATCGATTCGTCCTTGCTCATCGAGCAGAGGATTGTAGCGGACCAGGAACCAGCGATATCTGCCGTCCTTACCCAACGCGCGTTGCTCATATTCAAACTGAAGCGGGCGTTTGAGGGCCTCATCGCGCACTTCGCGTAGCCTTTCCGCATCGTCCGGATGGTAAAAGCGAGAGCGAAATTCCTCCTTCAGCACATCCTGCAGGCTGACCCCGTGGTAATCCAGCACCGTTTGATTCACCGATAGGACGGTTCCATCAGGTCGGGACACTTGTATGAAGGTGGGGATAGCGTTGATCGTCAAGCTCAGATTGCGCTCATTCGATCGCAGAGCTTCTTCAGCCTTTTTGCGATCATCAATGTCCGTTAGGAGGAGATACCACGCGGTTATCTTATTTTCCGCATTTCGCACTGGGAGACCGCGAACTTGGAACCATCGGTATACGCCGTCAGCGCGGCGGCAACGGTGCTCGATCTCATAGATCTGCCCCATTTCGATGGATTGTGTGCGGGCCTCGATTACCCGAGGAAGGTCATCCGGATGAACGACGCCGATGAGTGACCAGTTCTTCAACTCCTCGTTTGTCTTGCCGAAATACTCCAGGGTCTGTCGGTTGAGAAACTCCACCTCTCCCATCGGACCCATCGTCGCCACGAGCCCGGGAACGTTGTCGATGATCTGCCGCCAGGAGAGTTCCCTCGCTCGCACGGCTTCCTCTCCCCGTTTGCGATCCTCGATGTCTATACAGGTTCCGTACCATTTGACGATGTTGCCCAATTTATCCTTCAGGGGATTGGCGCGAATAAGAAACCATCGATAGGAACTGTCGAAACGGCGGATGCGCGCCTCGGTGTCCACCGCTGTGCCCGACGCCAGACACGATTGCCAGTCCTCGACAAGCCTCTTACGGTCTTCCGGATGAATCGCTTCCGCCCACCCCCAGCCCTGCGCCTTTTCCGCAGTCATGCCCACGTAGTCGAGCCACACCTGATTGAGGAAGTCGCAATAGCCGTCCGGACGAGTAGTCCATACTGTCGTGGGGATCGTGTTAATGATGGCTGCAAGATTGCGCTCTGTTGCTCGCTGCGTTTCCTCCGCCTGCTTGCGATCCTCGATGTTCTTGCGATAGGCACCGTCCTTTCTTAGCTCCTCATCGGTTGCGGCAAGCCCTTCAGTCCGTTCCGCCACCTGTCTCTCGGATTGACCGGGGAACCGCTTTTGCTCGGTGCGGAGTTGGGCGTCATTCGGTTCGGCCGATGCTTCTTTCGCACGTTCGCGCGCCATCGGCGCTGCCTCAGCCCGTCTTTGACGCCTGATATCTTTGGTCGCCGTCTTCTTCATCGTCTAGTCGTCAACCAGGAAACTGACCCGGCCAAACGGTGGCCCCGCCGCCGAACCCAGACAATTATTGGGGGCCGGTCGGCCACTTCAAGATCGGCTAGCGAGCCTGCTTTCTCGTCAAGGATAAATAACCTCAGCTACAGCAGCGATGCCCGGCTCTTCGACCAGAAGACGGCTCACGCGATTCGATTCGAGTGCTCGAACCAACGCGCGGTAGCAGCTCCGAAGATAAAACCGCCAATATGCGCCAAGTATGCCACGCCGCCGGTCTGCACGTGTGCCACAGCGCCTGCGTGGAAGAGCTGAGTGAGAAACCAAAAACCAATTAATAGGGCTGCCGGGATGAACCTAATTCGCGCGAAAACGAATATAAACAAGAGCGTGCGAATTTGGTCACGAGGATAGGTGACCAGAAACGCGCCCATCACCGCTGCGATTGCTCCGCTCGCGCCGAGGTTGGGTACCGTGGAATGTGGGTCGGCCAGAATCTGGGCAAGCATGGCTACTAGCCCGCCTACCAGGTAGAAGACAAGATATCGGCCGCGGCCCATCGCATCTTCGATCTCGGGGGCAAAGGCCCACAAGAAAATCATGTTGCCGATGATGTGCGACCAACTGCCGTGCATGAACATAGCGGTCAGAATCGTGATCCAGTGATGGCCGGAAACAATTTGTGCTGGCACCGCTGACCACTGCATCACGAAGGTTTCGCCACGCATCAGTTCAAGCACAAAAACCAAGGCATTCAGGAGGATGATGAGGGCGGTCACCAGGGGGAGACGTGCTGGACGTCGCGACGCGTCGCCTAAGGGAACCAGGCCTCCCATGTCGTCCTCCTCCCTTCACTCGGTCGGACGCCAGATCTCACCGGGCATACGTATCCCGAAGCGTCGCATGCTTCCTCGCGCCGCTGAGTCAGTTCTCTCTCAAATGTTACCGGGACCCACTAAGCAGCCACTTTCGAGGAGATCGTGTCGGTTGCCTTGCGCACCGCCAACGAGAGCATCACCCGCGTAACGCCGCTGATAATCATGCTCACGCCGACCAGCGTACCTATAGCCCAGGCCGAACTCGACGGCCATTGCAAGTAGATCATCAGCCCCAATAAGAGGGTGATGATGCCATCGATCAACACCCAACTGGACCCTTGCAGCGGGCGTATCCTGAAAAACAGAACGATGTTCAAGATGCCTTCTACCAGAAAGAGCGATGCCAGCACTAAAGTGAGCGACACCACGCCCAGTGCTGGACGCGCGATCAGGTACACACCAAAGCAGACATATGCGAGCCCAACCAGCAGTCTCCAGATCAGACTGCCGGCTTCGCGCGTGTGAAAAGCCACCGTCAAGTGGACCACACCTGCGAGAACGATGAGCCAGGCAATTATCACGTTGACCGCGAGGGCGGCGATAAACGGCGATCCCACCGCGAGCATGCCCAGGATGATGAGCGTAACGCCCCACAGGATAGACAAGGTCGAAGCCGAACGCACAACGCCGGACGGAGTTTGTTGCGCCATAGTGGCCTCCTTAAAGGGACGAGCGGTATCTTACGCAGGGAGTCTATCTAAAGAAGTGCAAGAAGGCTACCAACGGCTTCGTGATTCGCTCTTTTAGAGGAGAGTGAGAACCCGCGCGGCGGTCGAGCCAGACTGGGCGGGCTGGACTTTTCCCGACCCTGGGTGCTTCGGGTACGCTCCCCGGGGACAGCCCAATCAGAGGTCAAATTTGGATGAGTAAGCGCCAAAGAAACTTTCCCCGTGCAAAACTGCCCCTCCGTGCAAAAGAGTCTTGCCCTGCTGCAGCCTCGCTTCTCCAACCCTGTGGCCTGGTTAACCCTTGACTAGGATGACGCTCGCGTCATCGTGCAAACCCGAACCGTCGGCGAACGAGCGTACATCATCGAGCAGGCTCTCGGCAGAGGCGTCTGTTCGCGAAAAGTGTTTTTGAAGACGTATCAACCCGTACTCTTCGCCCGCTTGATTTTCTGCTTCGGTAATGCCGTCGCTGTAAAACACCAAGCGAAAGCCAGGAGGAAGCTTTACTGCCACCTCCGAGAAATCGCCTGATGCCAGTCCCAGGGGAATTCCCTTCTCCACGTCGAGGAACTGGGCCGAAATGCCGGTCATCAAAAGCGGACGCAGGTGACCTGCGTTGGCGAAGGTCAGAATCCGCTTGGCAGGATCAAGCACGGCATACACCATGGTCACAAAACGGCCGGCGGGAAAATCCTCGACCAGAAGACGATTCAGCTTCGCCAGCACTTCAGCCGGAGTGCAGGCAGCCTCGACCAGGGATCGCAGGATGCCGCGAGTGGCGGACATGAGCAGCGCGGCGGCGGTTCCCTTACCGGAAACGTCGGCCAACACCAGTCCCCAACGGCCTTTGTCCATGGGAATGAAGTCGTACCAGTCGCCGCCTACAGCACCCACGGGAATGGAAAGCCCGGATACGGTAAACCCAGGAATGGAGGGAGAGGTCTTGGGGAGAAGTGCTTGTTGAATGACGCGGGCCTCCCGCGCCTCACGAGTCATCTGCTCCCTTTGCTTCTGCTCCTGCTGAAATCGGCGCGCGTTGTGGACGGCGACCGCCACATCGCTGCACAGGGCTTGGAGCAGACGTAGCTGGCAGGGACTGAAAGCATCCAGTTTGGTATGGGAGGCGGTGAACACTCCCACCAATTGACCTTCCACATGGAGGGGAATAGCAACCTCCGAGAGCGTGGATTCTTCACAGCCAATGTAATAGGGGTCCTGGCGTACATCGGGCGCATAATGCATCTGGCCAGTGGATGCGACGTACCCGACCATGCCTTTCCCGATCTTCAGGCTGTGGCCCGGGCCGTGAAGGTCGCAGCCGCTGCAGCCATGGGCGCAGGCTAGCGACAGTTCGGCGCGCTCCTGGTTGTGCAAGTAGATGTCAGAATCCAGACATCCGAAGGAACGGGCGACCTCGTTTACGACCTTATCAACGAGCTGATCGAGGTCAAGGATGGAGCTGATTTTCTGCGCGGCCTTTTGTAGCTTGAGGAGATCCTCCACCTGATCCAGATTAAGCAGGGGAGGGTTCGAGGGAGGCAGTACTGTGGAATTTGGACTGGCTGCCATAGGGTGTGCTCCAAATACGGAACCCACAAGCACAGATGATTCATTCGGTGGTTAGGACTCTTTTTTCGCAACACCTATGGCCTGCCCCTGGTTTGGACGGCACAATTTTAGCTGTAAGGAATCGTCGTGTTGCTGGTGATGGACCTGAGTGGATCGCAACTGGTCCTCCACAGCGGGATTAGGCACGGGTGAGGGGCACGATCCATTACACTTGGCGAAATGAGAGATGCATCGAAAATCCAGTTGAGCCCTGCAGATCCCACGAGGGAGGACGCTATGGATGAGACGAGCCGTTCGAAATATCCAGGGTTGAGGGGAGTGCCACCGATCGCTACCGCGATGGGCGCGGTCGCAATAGGAGCATTCGCTATCGGGGCGCTCGCGATTGGACGACTGGCAATTCGTTACATTGCCGTCGAGAAGGCCAAATTCAAATTCCTTGAGATTCAGGAACTGAAGGTTACACGGCTGCGCGTCGCCGAAGTCACGGTGAGTGACTCGATCAAGCTACCGGATAGCACCAATCGCAAGATCGCATCGTGACCAGATGGCAACCCACGTTTGGAATCGTTCCAAATAAAGACGGAGGAATGCATGTCCCGAGAATCAAGAATGTTCGCCGGAATCCTTCTCGTCGTTCTGCCTTCGGTGATGTATGGAGGCCTCGCTCTTCTCGGTATGCTCATCGGAAATACTCCCGGCTATTCCGATAATCCGCTCCGGCAAGATCTCTGGCGCGCCGGACATGCACATGCCGGTGTCTATCTTGTCCTCTCGCTGGTCATGCTTCGCTATGTTGACGAGGCTGCGCTCTCGCCCTTTTGGAAGTGGCTTGCTCGATCGGGGGCACCGATCGCGGCAATTCTGATTCCCGCCGCGTTCTTTCTGTCGGTCGTCTCCCCAACCGCGACCCACCCGAATGGCCTGATGAATCTGGCCTATATTGGCGCTCTATTTCTCGCTGCGGCCGTTCTCAGCCTGGGAGTAGGTTTGATTCGTGCTGCACGAGTTATGGAACGATGAGGCGCGGCACTGGGAGAAAGAAGCCGCTGTTCCGGGGGCAGCCGCGCGCAAGGAATCGCGGGGCGCTGGCACGGTGGTCCTCACGCTGAAGACGAGCGGGTTCCAGATCCTCACGCGAAGCTACACGTCGAGCCCGCCACCGTCTTCTTGCGAAGAACTGGCTGAGATCGCTCTGAAGCTTCGAGAACGAGTGGATCTCGGCCCACAGCGACGCTATCGCCTCAGGAGGCGCAAGAGACCACCGGAAAGGCAGCGCTGTTCGAGTGGCACTGGCTCAGTCAGCCGCAGCTGCGCTCGGCGGCTGCTGCTTCATCATCTCCTCCATTCGTTTCTTCATTTCTTTAGCTGTCGGCTCCGCCTTGTGTGTACCGACCATCCACGCGTAGCCATCCGGATCGACGACGGTGCCGCAACGATCACCCCAAAACATATCCATCACGGGACCTCGGGCTGTGGCGCCAAGCTTGGTCGCTTTTTCGACGACCTTATCCACGTTTTCCACGTAGATGTAGAGGCTCGCAGGAGAAGCGCCAATGCTCTTGGCGCTGCGTCTTCCCATTTGTTCGCTCTCCGGCCCCAGCATCAGCGTCGTGCCACGCAACGTGAGTTCCGCGTGAGCGGGTTTGCCATCAGGCCCATTCATGATCCCCCGTTTAGAAAAGCCAAATACCTTTTGGTAAAAACTCACCGCGGCCGGAATGTTGGAGACGGTCAGCGCCGCGGAGACGGCGCCGTACTGCTTCCTGTTTAACGGATCGATTTTCTTCTTCGCCATTTGTGCTCCTTTCGTGCGTCTGACATTTTAGCGAAAAGAGATGAAGGCCGCACTCGGACCAACGAAAAGCGTGGTCAGACTTGGCAGGCGGCTTTAGAAGAAGTGGGTGGATCGCCGCAGGAATTTGCGGACCGCTTCCCGCCGGCGCAACAGGAATTCCTGGATGTGAAATATGGAATCGTACCTGGGAGTTCGTACGAGCCGGATCACAAGAGTGTTTGAGCGGTCGTCGCTGGTACCTCTTGTTGGTTTATATTCTTGACCGCACATAAGGGAAGGCGAAATCACCTGTTTCTACGCGGTGACGGCTGCGCTTTGCCAACGGAGTGCGATCCTATGTGATTCTGAGCTGTCTGCGCCGGTCTCAGCGCCGCCGCCCCGAAATTCACGCTGAAGCGGTTGCACCAGATAGAGGTATAGGAAAATCAAAATCTCAGTTCGTCGGCATGGTCGCGAGCTGGTCCACTGCCATTGACATTGGCCAGCGCTACCGTCCCGTCCCCGGCCTGATGCCGGGCACTTCGTGGGCGAAGGAGGTCGGATTCATGTTACAGACAAACACGCCACGCCGGGAATTTCTCCGCTTTGGCGGAGTGGGGCTCGCCGGCGCAGCCGTCGGCGCATCTTCCCTTCCCGCGGCCGCCGAAGCCACCTCGCCCGCCGCCACTCAGTTCGACGTGAAATCCTTCGGAGCCAAAGGCGACGGTAAATCGCCCGACACTCCCGCCATTAACCGGGCGATTGACGCCGCGGCGGCTGCCGGCGGAGGCACGGTCGTCTTTCCTTGCGGTACGTATCTCTGTTTCTCCATCCACCTGCGCAGCAACGTGGATCTTTTTCTCGGTCCGGGCGCGACCATCCTCGCCGCCGATTCCCCAGCTTCCGGCTCCGGCGGCTACGATCCCCCCGAGCCCAATCCCTGGGATAGATATCAGGACTTCGGCCACAGCCACTGGCACAACAGCCTCATCTGGGGCGAAAACATCCACAATTTTTCCATCCTGGGCCACGGATTGATCTGGGGCAAAGGTCTCGGCCGCGGCACCGGCGACACGCCTCTCCCCCCCGGCGTCGGCAATAAATCCATCAGCCTGAAAAATTGCCACAACGTCACCCTGCGCGATTTCTCCGTCCTGCATGGCGGCCACTTCGCCGTTCTGGCCACCGGCGTGGACAATCTCACTCTCGACAACCTGAAGATTGACACCAACCGCGACGGCATTGATGTGGACTGCTGCCGCAACGTTCGCATCTCCAATTGCAGCGTCAATTCTCCCTGGGATGACGGCATCTGCCTCAAAAGTTCTTTCGGCCTCGGCTATGCCCGCTCCACCGATCAGGTCGCGATCACCAATTGCTACGTCACCGGCGGCTACGAGGAGGGCGCGCTCCTCGACGCCACTTTCAAACTCATCGGGCCCGGACACAAGGCCTCCCGCACCGGCCGCATCAAATTCGGCACCGAATCCAACGGCGGCTTTCGCAACATCACCGTCTCCAATTGCGTGATTGAAGCCTGTCACGGCATCGCCCTCGAAGCGGTGGATGGCGGCCTCCTTGAAGACGTCACTATCTCCAATATCGCCATGCGTGATCTCGTAGATGTCCCCCTTTTCATTCGTCTCGGCAGCCGCCTGCGCGCCCCGGAAGGCACGCCCGTCGGCCAGTTGCGTCGCGTCAAAATTACTGACGTTGTCGTCTCCAACTGTGCCTCGCGCCAGGCCTCGATCATCACCGGCATTCCCGGCCACTCGATCGAAGACCTCAGCCTCAGCAATATCTTTGTCCTTCACCAGGGCGGCGGCTCGAAGGAGGACGCCTCCATTCAGCCGGCCGAACTCGAAACCACTTACCCGGAGCCCAACCGCTTCGGTCCCATGCCCACTCACGGCTTCTTCATTCGCCACGTCAAGAATATTTGCATGCGCGATGTGCAGGTCGCTTTCGAAAAGCCGGATCTTCGACCCGCCGTCCTGCTTGAGGATGTCGCCGGCGCGGACTTCATCCACGTGAAGCTGGCGCACGCCCCCGGCGTAGCGACCTATGTGATGAAAAATGTGGAGGATTTCAATCTCTACCTGAGCCACCCCTTGCCGGAGACCCATTTCGGTCGCGTCGAGGAGCGGTCGCTTTAGCGCCGTCACATCGGGCCACCGCTGCTCTGGTGCGCCTCGGCGCTTGTGCGCTGACTAAGGCCCGATTTGGGAAAGTTTCCGGGTCTGCAGCTTGATTCAGGGAGACTCAGAAAAGTTTAGCTTTCACGCTTTGCAGTCAGAGCCGCCGGCTTGCGGGTTTGGGCAATTGTTTTCTTAGATTTATTCGTCATCCTGGTTTTGTGATGACATATATGTGCGACCGCATCGTCATCACACTGTGTTCCACGTGGAACATTTCTACAATTATTGACGCGGTGCTAGCATGGGCTCCGCCGAACCGGCAGCGAGAACACAGAAGTGACCATTTAGGAAGCAGGACATATTCAGTCCGATTTAGGAGGAAATCATGCCGCTGGAACTTTCACGCCGTGAGTTCATTGCCGGAATGATGCTGGCGAGCCAGACGCCGATTGCGGCGGCGGCCTCCGAATCGCTTTCGAGGGACGATGCTTCCGGCCTTGCCCGATCGCCGTTTCATATTTCGGTGATCAATGACGAAATTTCGCAGGACTTCGGCCACGCCTGCGAGGTGGCAGCGAAGCAGTTCGGCATGGGCTGGATTGAGCTGCGCGGCATGTGGAACAAGAACGTCGCGGCACTCGATGCGAACGAGATCGCGGAAGCGGTGCGCCTACTCAAGAAGAATGATCTGCGCGTGACCGACATTGCGAGTCCACTGTTCAAGGTAGACTGGCCGGGCGCGCCGGAGTCGAAGTTCAGTGAAAAGCGTGACCAATTCAATTCCACCTTCTCTTTCGCGCAGCAGGATGAAGTTCTGGACCGCAGCATCGCGCTGGCGAAGGCGTTCGGGACCGACCGCATCCGCTGCTTCGATTTCTGGCGGCTGCAGGACCAGGCGCCCTATCGCGCAGCGATGAACGAAACCTTGCACAAGGCGGCGGAAAAGGCGGGCCAGAGCGGCATCACGCTGGTGCTCGAAAATGAGCACGAGTGCAACACTGCTACGGCAGCCG
>Ga0335078_10015735_pt1 | contig 11234 bp, 10 predicted proteins | sample Lox_Sample_32_FD_206711 | JGI IMG/M metagenome (GOLD analysis project Ga0335078, IMG submission 206711) | Soil microbial communities from Loxahatchee National Wildlife Refuge, Florida, United States - Lox_Sample_3.2 | ecosystem: Environmental > Terrestrial > Soil > Wetlands | place: USA...
CTGTAGAGGGCGCCAAAGGGCAGCACCGACTTCGGTCTCGAGAACGTGAGGACATCGAGCTCGTCCACCCGGCCTCCCGCCAGAATCATCGCCAGAACAGTCTTCATTATTCTTTTGTCCTTGGGATAGACATAACAAACAGTAACGCCTCAACCGGCAAAAAGCAATTAATGGGGTTCAGCACGCCATTAATGGGGTTCAGCACCCCCTCCGGCAGCGGAGCCGCCGGAGCCTCCCCCCTCACCCTCGCTTCGCTCGGTTTTGCACTTGGGTTCAGTACCCCCTCCACAGGCAAAGCCTGCGGAGCCTCCCCGCTTAAGAGCCTCGCTTCGCTCGGTCCTACCATCGGTTCAACACCGCCATTCATGGGGTTCAGCACCCCCTCCGGCAGCGGAGCCTGCGGAGCCTCCCCACTCACCCTGCTTCGCTCGTTTGCCGTCTGGGTTCAGCACCCCTTCCACAGGCAATGCCGGCGGAGCCTCCCCGTTCGGGCTCGGGTTTGCCGGCCATTTTCTCCTCGCGCCTTGTTACGAACGTTGGAACTTCTCGTTGAGCAGCCTCTTGAACCTGGGGGCATAGACGAGGTCAAAGGTCTCTTCCTTTCCGGGGAAGAGGCTGAGGGTGAATCTCTTCACCCCTTCCACGACCAGGATTGCCTGGTCGTGGGTGAGTCTCTGGGTCCTGATATATTCGAGGCTGAAGTCCACCATGTGCCGCAGCCGTCGAATCTTCCTGTTTTCCTCGCGAATGTCGTCGCTCATATCCCCGCCTATGCCTGGGCAGCGAAGCGGCCTACTTTCTTGCGGCTCTAGGCCGCGCCCTCATTCTCGCACCTTCCTTCGAGAAAAGCTGGGTGAAGAGCCAGAGGCCGATGCCGAAGGTGATGGCCGAGTCGGCCACGTTGAAGGCAGGCCACTGAAAGCCCTGGTAGTGGACGAGAATGAAATCGACCACGTAGCCGTAGGCGATCCGGTCGTAGATGTTGCCGATGGCTCCTGCGAGCACGAAAGTCAGGGAGAGGCGAGTCCAGAGGGGGGGTCGGTAAATCGCGAGATAGTACGCCAGGGCGGCAATGACGGCAATGGGGATGACGAGGAAAATCACGTGGCCGATGTCCCGCTGAGCCATGAAGCCGAAGATGCCGCCCGTATTCCTTCCGTGGACGATCGCCAGCCACGGAAAGATGGAAAAGGCGTCGCCATAGCCAAGACGATCCAGTATGAGGGACTTGGTCCACCGGTCAAGCGCGAAGATGGGAGGAACTAGCAGGAGGTGAGCGTATCTCTGCATCGCTTGCACAGGTTCGGGAATTGCCCGTCCGTCTCCACGTCAAGAGCGTACTGCCAACACCGGTCGCATTTCAGGCCTTCGGCTCTCTTTACAAGCACCTCAGTCTGGTCGCTCTTCTCCACCTCAACCTGGGACACGATGAGCACCTCTTTCAGCTCATCTGAGTGCTTCGTCAGGATCTCATACTCATCCGGCGCGGCGTATATGACCACTTTCGCATCGAGGGGGTGACCGATTACCTTCTCTACCCTCTTCTCCTCTATCTTCTTGTTGACCAGCTCCCTGATCCTCCAGACTGTTTCCCATTCCTCCTCGAGCCTGCCGTCCACCAATGAGGGGTCTGCATGGGGAAAGGTGGAGAGAAGAACCGAATCGTCTGCGACGAGGGGCCTCACGTAGGACCACATCTCCTCGGTGGTGAAGGAAAGGATGGGGGCAGCAAGTTTCAAGAGGGCGATGAGCGCGTCGAAGACAACGGTCTGCGAAGCCCTTCTCTTTGTCGAGTATTTCTTCTCCACGTACATCCGGTCTTTGATGATGTCAAGGTAGAGGGCGCTTAAGTCTATGGCGCAGAAGTTGTGGATGCTGTGATAGATCGTATGGAAAGCGTAGTTTTCGTACGCCTCCCTTACCCTTTCGATGAGCCTCTGCAGCTTCGAGAGGAGCCAGCGATCGAGTGGGGAGAGCTCATCAAGAGGCACCCGATCTTTGGCAGGATCGAAATCCTCGCCGATGTTCGCGTGAAGGAACCTGAAGGTGTTCCGGATTCTCCTGTACGTTTCCACGAGACGATCGACAATCTCCTTCGACATCCTTATGTCGTCCCGGTAGTCTTCGTAGGTGACCCAAAGCCTCAGGATCTCCGCCCCGTATTTCTCTATGATCTCGGAGGGGGCAATGACGTTGCCCAGGGATTTCGACATCTTCACTCCCTTGGCTGCGAGGAAGAACCCATGGGTGAGGACCGTCTTGTAGGGTGCCACGCCTTCGTTGCCGACCGAGACGAGGAGCGAGCTGTGGAACCACCCCCGGTGCTGGTCGCTCCCTTCGAGATACATATCGGCGGGGAATCTGAGCTCCTCCCTTTTCTTGAGGACTGCGGCAAAGCTCGAGCCTGAGTCGAACCAGACATCGAGAATGTCTTCTTCTTTGGTAAAGGTGGTATTGCCGCACGAGCACGTCGTCCCTTCGGGCATGAAATAGGCCGCATCCTTTTCGAACCAGATATCGGCGCCGTGCTGTCTCACCTCATCGATGATGCGGCTGAAGGTCTCCCTGCTCCAGTACGGCTCCCTGCAGGAATCGCAGTAAAAGATGGTAATGGGCACGCCCCATATCCTCTGCCGGGAGATGCACCAGTCAGGCCGCACGGCGAGCATGTTGTATATCCTGTCCCTGCCCCACGCGGGTATCCATGTGACCTCGTCAATCGCCGCAAGCGACTTCTGCCTCAGGCCCATCTTGTCCAGGGAGAGGAACCATTGCTCCGTGGCCCTGAAGATGACGGGCTTCTTGCACCTCCAGCAATGGGGGTAAGAGTGCTCGATCTCCTCGGAGAAGAAGAAGACGCCCAGCTCCTTGAGCTTTTCGAGAATGGCGGGGTTGGCCGTGAAAACGTTCATACCGCCGAAGAACGGTACGTCGCGGGTCAGCTCGCCGGCCTCGTTGACGGGAGAATAGACGTCGAGCGAGTACTCGAGACCCGTGGCATAGTCCTCTTCGCCGTGTCCCGGCGCAATATGGACCGCCCCGGTTCCTACGTCCTTTGCAACATAATCGGCGAAAACGACGAGGGACTTCCTGTCTATGAAGGGATGTCTGAACGACTGCTCCTTCAGGACCTGAGGAGATATCTCCCGCACGATGCGGAAGTCTTTGATGCCTGCCTTTGCCATGATATCGTCGACGAGGTCCCTCACGGCTATCAGTATCTCGGCTTCAGTCTCAACGGCGACGTACGTGAATTCCGGGTTGATGGCGATGGCGAGATTCGCCGGCAGGGTCCATGGCGTCGTCGTCCAGATGAGCATGAATATAGGCTTGTCCGGATAGCCCTTGAAGACATCGCCGCGGGAGACGAGGGGGAATTTCACGTAGACCGAGGTAGACCTGTCATTCTGGTACTCGATCTCCGCCTCGGCGAGGGCGGTCCTGCAGTTGATGCACCAGAGGACAGGCTTCTTCTTCCGGTATGCCTCGCCCCGCTCGAAGAACTTTGCCATCTCCTCGACGATCGTGGCTTCATAATCGAAGTCCATGGTGATGTAGGGATGATCCCAATCACCGATCACGCCCAGCCTCTTGAACTCCGATCTCTGGATGTCGATAAACTGGGCCGCGTAGGTGCGGCAAAAGGCCCTCACGTCGGTCTTTGCCAAGACCTGCTGTTTCGCCTTCAGCTCCTTCTCCGCCTGGTGCTCGATAGGCAGCCCATGGCAGTCCCACCCGGGCACATAGTCGGAACGAAAGCCGGACATGAACTTTGATTTTACTATGATATCCTTCAGTATTTTGTTGAGGGCGTGGCCGAGATGGATGTTCCCGTTCGCGTAGGGCGGACCGTCATGCAAAATGAACCGCGGGTCCTGCGCGCTCCTAGCGAGAAGCCTCCCGTATAGGTCGATATCTTCCCAGATCTGCAGTATCTGCTTTTCCTTCACCGGCAGATTGCCCTTCATGGGGAAGTCGGTCTTTGGTAGGTTGAGCGTCGACTTATAGTCCATCCACTGTCCTTTCTCTAAACCATTCAACATTCACGTCGTCGAAGAGGGCATCCTCTTCTTCGAGTGCGCGAAGCCGATCCACGTCGCTTCCCTCCAGGGTCTTCGCCGACCCGTAGACCCTGGACATCCGGCGAAGATCCTCGAAGGCCTCGTAATGACCGAGAAACCGCGATTTCCCGTAGTCGCCGGCGGTACCCGTGGTGATGAGGAACTGCCAGTCAGATGACTGGAGGAGAAGGAGCTCTCTTGCCATCTGTTTCAGGATCCGTGATCCCATCGCGTCGTCAGCCGCCTCATCGATGGCATCCGCCATCATCTGTTCCGCCCGTCGTATGCGCTCCCACGTCCAGGTCGTGTCGTCGTTATACCAGATGAAATGATGGCCCCCTTCACCCCATGACCCTTCTGAAAGCTCGATGGTGTCGGAAGGGGCTACGCTCTGCAGGACCGTCGAGGCTTTCTCTATTGTAGCATAATTCCCGCCGAGGGCGCACACGAGCGCGTGAAGCCACTCTATTCCCTCGAACCACCAATGGCCGAACAGCTCGGCATCAAAGGGAATGGTGAGAACCCCTGGAGAGCCGGTCTCCTCGTAGTGGCGGCGCAATTTACCCTCCACGAGGCTCCCGAAATGGTCTGCATGGACTCTCGTCCTTTCGGCGGCTTTGTCAGGATCGTAGATGAGCTTTGTCCCGAGGTCGCCTTTGTGGTCGGTCACCCTCCAATAACGCAGGCCTCCCGGTGAGTGCTTCTTATGAAACTCAAGGTACTCGGGGTCTCCGGGATACCCCCATTGCGCGCTCCATACCTGGAGACTCGTCTCCGTGTCACGGGCAAAGAAGGCACATTCGCCGGATGCGGCCGAGCCGGTCTTGTGGACGGCGAAGAGCGCCTTGCGCTCCTCGGCCCCCATTTCCTCGTTGACCGTCTCATCCACGCCATTCCCTATGGCGTGGATCTCGGGGGGCAGGAACCTCTCTCCATACCCGGCCTGAGGCGCGCGTCGCTCTTTCATTGAAAGCTCGCGGCCCACATCCTGCCCGTAGCCAGCCCCTCGGCTTTGCCCCTTCTTGAGCACGTGATGGCCGTCGACGAAGAAGTAGTCGAGGTTGTGGGCGCAGAGAAAGGCCTCGAGCCCCTTCCGCGGCCCGGCGGCCCCTTGCACGGGATTATGGGAAGGCCCCTGTCCCGGTCTGTAGGCACATTCCGGAAGCCATATCCCTCTGGGGTCACGGCGAAAATGCCTTCTATAGGCTGCCACGCCTTGCGCGATCTGGGCCGAAATAGAGGTGTCACGATCGAGCAGGGGAAGGTAGGCGTGGGTGGCGGCGGAGGCGATGAGCTCTATCTGTCCTGTCTCTTGGAAGCGGCTGAAGGCCCCGGTGAGGTCTTCGTCGTACGTATCGGTGAAGTCTCTGAGACGGCCCTCGTAGAACTCCTGCCATTTCGCGGCGAGGCGGGAAAGACTGTGGAAGCCCTCTACCTCGAAGATCGCAGCATCGACCTTTGCCGCTTCCGTCTTCTCCAGGACGTATGCCTTAAGCTCGTCCCTGAAAAGGGGAGAAGCGAGCATCTCGCAGAGCACCGGGGTAATCCCGATGGTAAAATTGGCCTGTCTTCCCTCCCTCGACAGCCGTTCAAGGGCATTGAGGAGGGGGATGTACGTCTCACAGGCTGCTTCGCAGAGCCAATCCACACCGTGGGGCCACTTGCCATGGGAGAGCACGTAGGGTAGATGCGCGTGGAGTACCAGTACAACATATCCCTGGGCCATGGCAATCCTTATCTGGGGAGTTTATTAAACGTAGCACAAAGGCACTGGCCGCGCAAGGAGAATGCAGGCGGAATCAGGGGGTAAATGGCCTCAAAAAGCTTCGTTTCCAGGCCGGCCCGAATCGGCTGCCCCCTTCGGGGACTCTTGAGGTCAACAGGTGCCGCCTACTCCTGGAGATGGCCCGACTCGACTGCTCGGGCGAGAAGCTCTTCCGCAAACTTCCAGAGCTTTTTCGACCCGGCCTCCACGACGGGCCTGTTCTTTTGCACAACCTGGCCTCTACTCACGTTGTGCTTCTTCCACGCGTGGCCGGCCGTAAGGGCATTCTGCATCATGGGCTCCAGCCTGTCGATGGCTGCCGCAAACCTGGCCTCCGCCGAAAGTCGGGCCTCGAACTCTTCCCACAGGGACTTCAGCTCCCGGGCCTGATCACCAGGCAACAGCCCGAAAATCCGCTCCGCAGCCTTCCTTTCCGCTTCCTCTTTCCGCAAGGCCGCTGCGTCGTCGTAGAGAAACGTGTCCCCCGCGTCGATTTCCACGATATCGTGGACCAGCACCATCCGGACGACCTTGTTTATATCGATGGGCTTGTTGGAGTATTCGGCGAGGGTCATTGCCATCATGGCCAGGTGCCATCCGTGTTCCGCGTCGTTTTCGTGGCGGGAGTTATCGAAAAGGCGTGTGCGCCGCGTGATGTGCTTTAGCTTGTCTATTTCGATGATGAACCTCGTTTGGAGGTCGAGCCGGCTTTCCGTATCCCTATCCTTTTGGTCTTCCATCTCCCGCTTCCGTGCCGGGCTTCGTGACAAACGCCTGCTTCGCATGACGGTCAAAGCCCCATTCCTGCCCGTGAGGACCCGTGGGTGCGCGTTCCGGCGAGGCTCCTTAGAACAGCCTCGATACGTCATTGTACGTGACGAAGAGGATGAGCGCGGCCATCGCGGCCCATCCCACCTTGAGCATCCATTCGAGGGACGCCCTTCCCAAGGGCCGGCGCCGCACCATCTCAAAGAGGAATATCGTTATCTGGCCGCCGTCCACTATGGGGAAAAAGGGCACCAGATTGAATACGGCGAACTGGACGCTCAGGAAGGCAAGAAAGGAAAGAAGGGGCACAAGTCCTTTCTTCGCGACCGTCCCCGACGCCTGTGCTATGGCAATGGGACCTCCCAGCAGCTTCGGCGAGAGGCTGCCTGTGAGAATGCCGCGAAAGGTGCCGATGGAATCGCTTACCATCGCCGCGAAGGCTGAAAAAGCGTTCGTCATTGCCGCGGGAAAGGGGTACTTCCTTGTCTCCATCCGGGGACTATACGAGATGCCGGCAAAGGCCTTACCCGAGTGGGGATCGACCCTCGGGATCATGCGGACGACGAACGTTCGTGCTTGCCGCTCTATGGTGATGGGAAGGGGGGCTTTTGCGTCGGCCATGATACGCTGAAAGGCGCTCCAGGCAACAACGGGGCTCCCGCCAGCGCTCAGGATCACATCCCCCGCGCGGATGCCCGCTTCTTGCGCCGGGCTGCCCCCGGCGACCGATGCTATTGTAATCCTTTCTCCGGCCGAGAGGCCGACGTTTATTCGGGAGGTCCCGTGAAGGGTGAGATTCTCCGATTCCCCGTCTCTTTTTATTCGCATCGTGACATCCCTCTCATAGAGAGGCAGGAGGCGGGTCACTTCCCCCCACGTTGCCACGGGGATGCCATCGACCGTGGTTACCATGTCGCCAGCCCTCAATCCGGCTTTTGCCGCAGGAGACGCCGGCGCAACCCAGGCAACCGCAGCCGGTTGGGACATGAATAGAGGAGCGCTCACTCCGAGGAGGGAGACGAGGAAGAGGACCACGACGGCGAGGGAAAGATTCGCGAGGGGACCGGACGACGCGACGATCATCTTGTGAAGGGGGGGCCTCTCCCCGTAGTGGGGCGAGTCGGGGCAGAAGGCCTCAGGTTCGCCTGCCTCACCGAGCTGAACGTATCCGCCCAACGGAATGAGCCTGACCACGTAGTCAGTACCCCCGCGGCGCACGCCCGCCACTTTTGGTCCGAATCCTATGGCGAAAGTCTCGACCCTTATGCCGAGCTTTTTGGCCGCGACGAGATGGCCCACCTCGTGGGCCATGACGAGAATGGTCAGAACGACGAGAAAGGAGAGGACGGTTATCATTCTGCCTCCAATACGTCGCCTCTCTCGGAGAGGCTATGCCTTTCTCCTCACCGCGATAAGCTCCGCAACTATGCTCACCGCGATCTCCTGGGGCGTTTCCGCGCGAATACCGAGGCCAATGGGCGCATGGACAGCCGCCAGGACAGCCTCTTCGAAGCCCTTCGCCCTCAAGTGATCGAGGATGAGCTTATTCTTTCTCCTGCTTCCAATCATGCCGACGTAGCGGGTCGGTCTTCTCATGACCTCTTCCAGGACGAGGGCGTCATGCTTGTGCCCCCTTGTCACTACGGCCACGTACTCGTTCCCGTAGAAGGTGAGGCGCTTGAAGACCTTCCTGAAGTCATCGACGATGATCTCCTGCGCCTCCGGGAACCTCTCCTTGCTCGCGAAATCGGGCCGGTCATCTATCACGACCGTGTTGAAATCGACCATGGCAGCTATCTTTGATACGTGCTGAGAGATGTGGCCTGCGCCAAAGAGGTAAAGGAAGGGATAGGAGACGAGAGGCTCGATGACTGCCCCGTTCTCGACGACCGGCTTCGCCTGGTCGGTGTAGCTCTGAAACGGCGCACCGAGCTTATCTCCGAGGCCATCTCCCATAACCGAGCCGTCTTCGAGAACGAGACTCTTGGACAAGGCATCCCCGGAGAACCGGGTAACCATCAACCCGTTCCGTCCCCTCTTCTCAAGGGCCCCGGCCTCGGCGTAAAGGCTCCTGTACCGTTCGTGGATCGGCTCAAGGAAGATGTCGACGTTCCCGCCGCAGATCATGCCCTCATCTTCCACGAGCCTGCCGTCCATCCGGTAATGGAGGATACTGGCGACCTGCGCCTTTGCGCTGCGTTTTGCCTCCTGCCATACCTCGGCTTCCACGCATCCTCCGCCGACGGTGCCGAAGAACCGGCCGTCGTCGCCGATGAACATCTTTGCCCCTTCTTCCCTGGGAGCAGCCCCCATCTTTTTCACGATAGTGGCGAGGCAGCCTCCCTTTCCTCTCGAAATATAGTCCTCAACAGCCTCGTAAATGTCCATCTGCCATGACCTCCAAAGGAACCTTGCGTCCCGCCGTTCTCATGAAAGGCCGTGCATGATCGCCTCGAGAACGCCCCCTCCTATGGCCCGAGCCTTTTCTGAAATGGTGAAGCAATAATCCTTCTTGCCCCGTGGGTCGACGTCGCCCACCTTCTCGTCTTTCGGTACCTTGATAGGTCTGATGAGGCCCCTGAGAACGCCGTCTATCCGGGCCTTCACCGGAGTCTCGTCCACGTAGAGTATTACGTCGCCCTTAAGCACCGCGTCGCCTATGGTTCTCACGGTCCGCACCAGGCCCGCATGGGGGGAGCGAAGGACCCGTTCTTTCGTATGCCCTGCCATGTCACCGGGGGTGCCGGTATAGGGCTCGGCTTCGCCGTCATAGATAACCCTGCCCAGATTGTGCCCCCTGTTGCTCTCGACAACCGCATCGACCTCATCAGGGGCCCTGAAACCCGGGCCCACGCCGATGACGAGCCGCGCCATCCCCTTTATCGGTTCCTTGCGCCTCTTTGCCATGACGGCGTCTACGAGCACACGGGGGTTCAGTGTCCGTAGGAGAGAGCCCTTCTCGTCGATCAGGACCGGTATGACCTCGCGGTCCCACAACGCCGGCAGCCCGGAGAGGTCTGAGAGGAGCTCCGCCCTCACCCCTTCCACAACCGCATCCTTTTCATAGACAGCCTCGGAAAAGGCGACCGTCCTCCGGACCGAGACGGGCGTGGCGATTTCCGACATGACGATCCGGCGAAAGCCGGACGCGTTGAGGCGGTGGGCGATGCCCGTCGCCATCTCCCCCGCTCCCCTTATGGCGATCAAGGGACCCTCCATCCTATCGTCCTTTCCCGAAGAAGCAGTTCGGATAATGGCATGTGCCGCAGTGCAGGCAGAGGCCCCCGAGGGCCAGGCCGCGCACCGTGGCGGCGCTTATTGTCCTGCCTGCCATGATCCGGGGTAGGAGGACATCGAGCATCGTGTGCGTGTCGAAATAGACGCACGCGGGTGCCCCGAGGACATACTTTCCCTTGAGCTTCGCCACGAGGAACATGGCCCCGGGAAAGACGGGTGTGCCATAAGAGATGAGACGGGCGCCCGTCGCTTCTATCCCCTCCCTCGTCAGATCGTCAGGATCAACGGAAAGGCCGCCGGTAGTCACGATAATATCCGCCCCTTCCTTTAGGGCCCCGAGCACCGCGTCCCTGATACGTTCTACGTCGTCCGGCACGAGTGCCTTCCCTATGACCTCGAGGCCGTAACCCTTAAGTTTTTCCTCCACCCGGAATGAGGCATCGGGTATTCTCCCGCTCGCCACTTCCGTGCCGGTCACTACCAAGCCTGCCTTCATGACCTTGTAGGGGAGAACTCGCACCAGGGAATTCTTTCCTATCCTCTCCGCTTCTTGGAGCAGTTCCTCCGGGATATAGAGGGGCACGATCCTCGTCGCTGCGACAAGGTCTCCCCGCTTCACGGGATAGCCGTCCGGCACCGTGGTGAAGAGCACATTCTCGATCCGGTTCATCCGGGCGAGGAGGTTTCCATCGACGGCCACGAGGCCGTCGACCTTGCTCACCATGTTGACCCTTCCCTCCTTTGCCGGCTGGAGCTCCACGCTCCCGTCCACTGAAGCCAGTGCGATGCGCCTTCCCGCCTCTTCTTCGTGGACCTCCTTTTCTTTTCCATCCGTCACGTAGATATGGCCTTTTCCCATGTCGAGCAGCCTGTCGATATCGCCTTTCTCTATGATCCTGCCGCGCCTGAAGACCGCGTCCTTCTTTCTGCCGGGAATGATCTCGGTGACGTCGTGGGCGAGGGCAAGGCCTACGGCATTTTCAACCCTGATCTTCTTCAATGGCGTAACCCCTCCTTCTTAAAGACTCCACATCCTCCTCCGTGTCCAGATCAAGAATGGTGCCAATTCCCGCTTCAAGGAAGTATACATCGGGTCGGTGAGCTTCGATGAAGTCTCTGAGGCCCCCTTCACCCTTGATCATTCTCACTGCCCTGAGATGGCGCCTCATGTTCACAAGGACCGGATGGCCTTTGATGCCTTCATGGACCGGAACGATGATGGAATATCGTCCGGTTTCGTACGCCGCCGTGACGCCGTCGATGATGTCGCCTTCCACGAAAGGCTTGTCACCAAGGTGAAAGAATACCCGGTCCGAGCGGGAGAGTATGGGCAGGGCAGCCTTGATCGACGCCGACATGCCGTCTTCGTGCCTCTCGTTGTGGAAGAACGAAACGGGAAGACC
>Ga0335078_10015736_pt1 | contig 11234 bp, 10 predicted proteins | sample Lox_Sample_32_FD_206711 | JGI IMG/M metagenome (GOLD analysis project Ga0335078, IMG submission 206711) | Soil microbial communities from Loxahatchee National Wildlife Refuge, Florida, United States - Lox_Sample_3.2 | ecosystem: Environmental > Terrestrial > Soil > Wetlands | place: USA...
GATGCCGCATTCCTCTACGTCGCTCACGACGTGGCCCCCCGCGCCTTGAGCCCAAAGATCAAGGGTTTTGTGCAGGCGAAGAGCTGGTTCGTCGATCTGTCGCCGATAACGATGACGCCATGATTGTCATGCCCGGCTGAATGCCGGGCGTCCACGTCTATCTTGCGGCACGCCGATGACGAGGATGGCGGGTGCATAGGCGAGCGAAAGCGACGCCGTCCTTGGGACGGCTATTTCCGGCCATGACAGGTGGCAGAGCGAAAACTTCGTACCGAAGTTCCGCGAGAGCGGATCAAGTGAGTGAACCGTGCTTAACTATGTCGCCCGACGCATCGTCTATGTAATCCCGATTCTCATCAGCGTGGCGCTGGTGTGCTTCATGCTCGTGCACATCACGCCCGGCGATCCGCTTGTGGCGGTGCTGCCGGCCGACGCCTCGCAGGAACTCGCCGATCAGATGCGCGCCGCCTACGGCTTCGATCGGCCGTTACCAGTGCAGTTCGGGTTATGGTTGTGGCGGGCGGTCAACGGCGATCTCGGCAATTCGATCGCCACCGGCCGTCCGGTCTTGAGCGAGGTCCTGCGCGCGGTTGAGAACACGGTGACGTTGGCGGTGGCGGCGGCCCTGATCGGCTTTACGCTCGGCTTGTTCTTTGGCCTGATCGCCGGCTATTTCCGCGATAGCTGGATCGACAAGGTCGCGACTTCGATCGCGATTGCCGGCGTCTCTGTGCCGCATTACTGGCTCGGCATGGTGCTGGTCATCATCTTCTCGGTGCAATTGAGCTGGTTGCCGGCGGTCGGCGCCGGCCCCGGCGGGTCCGGAGCCTGGGCCTGGGACTGGGAGCACATCCGCTATCTGATCCTGCCGGCAGTCACGACCTCGGTCATTCCGATGGGAATCGTCACGCGCACTGTGCGCGCACTCACCGGCGACATCCTGAGCCAGGATTTCGTCGAGGCGTTGCGCGCCAAGGGCCTGCACGAAACCGATGTCTTCCGTCACGTCATCAAGAATGCGGCGCCGACCGCGATGGCGGTGATGGGCCTTCAACTGGGTTACATGCTCGGCGGCTCGATCCTGATCGAGACGGTGTTCTCATGGCCCGGCTCGGGGTTGCTGCTCAATTCCGCGATCTTCCAGCGCGATCTGCCGTTGCTTCAGGGCACCATCCTGGTGCTGGCGATGTTCTTCGTCATTCTCAATCTGCTGGTCGATATCGCGCAGGCCGCGATCGATCCGCGGATCAAGCGGAGCTGACACGGTGAGGTCGAAGCGATGAGCGTGACCATGGACGCCGCGCTCCAGGCGCCGCCAATGACCAAAGCGCGCGGCTATTGGGCGACGGTCGGACGGCGCATTGTCCGCGACAGGGTCAGCATGGCCTGCGCGATCATCCTGATCGCGATTTTTCTCTCGGCGATTTGCGCGCCATGGCTGGGCCTCGCCGATCCCTATCAGGGCTCGATGATCCGGCGGCTGCGCCACATCGGTACGGTAGGCTATCCGCTCGGCACGGACGAACTCGGCCGCGACATGCTGGCCCGCTTGATTTATGGCGGCAGGCTATCGCTGATCGTCGGCATCCTTCCGGTGATCCTCGCTTTCGTGATCGGCACCTCGCTCGGCCTCATCGCCGGCTATGTCGGCGGCAAGATCAACACCGCGATCATGCGCACCGTCGACGTGTTCTATGCCTTTCCCTCGGTGCTGCTGGCGATTGCGATTTCGGGCGCTTTGGGTGCCGGCATCGTCAATTCCATCGTGTCGCTGACCATCGTCTTCGTCCCGCAGATCACTCGCGTCGCCGAGAGCGTCACCACCAGCGTGCGCAATATGGATTTCGTGGAAGCGGCGCGGGCCTCGGGCGCGGGCCCATTCACGATCATGCGGGTACATATGCTCGGCAACGTGTTGGGACCGATCTTCGTCTACGCCACGGGTCTCATCTCGGTGTCGATGATTCTGGCCGCCGGCCTGTCGTTTCTCGGTCTCGGCACCAAGCCGCCGGAGCCGGAATGGGGGCTGATGCTCAACACCCTGCGCACGGCGATCTACGTCAACCCGTGGGTCGCGGCGTTGCCGGGCTTCATGATCTTTGCGGTTTCGATCTGCTTCAACCTGCTCAGCGATGGCATGCGCTCGGCCATGGATATCAGGAATTAGATATGACCCTGCTCGAACCCATCGAGGATGTCGGCGGCGCCGCGCAGCCGCTGCTGGAGGTCAAGGGCCTCACCAAGCATTTCCCGGTGCGCGGCGACCTCTTCAGCGCGCGCAAGACGGTGCGCGCCGTCGACGACGTATCGTTTTCGATCGCCAAAGGCGAGACGGTCGGCATCGTCGGCGAATCCGGCTGCGGCAAGTCGACCACGGCCCGGCTCTTGATGCATCTGATGCCGCGCGACGCCGGCGAGATCATCTATGACGGCATGCAAATCGGCCGCGCGCTATCGCTGCGCGAGCTGCGCCGCGGCATGCAGATGGTGTTCCAGGACAGTTACGCCTCGCTCAACCCGCGCCTGACGATCGAGGAATCGATCGCCTTCGGGCCGAAGGTGCACGGCATGGCCGACAGTGCCGCGCGCGCGTTGGCGCGCGAACTCCTCGGCAAAGTGGGCCTGCGGCCGGAGAATTTTGCCAACCGCTATCCGCACGAGATTTCTGGCGGCCAACGGCAGCGCGTCAACATCGCGCGTGCGCTGGCGCTGTCGCCGCGCCTTGTCATCCTCGACGAAGCAGTCTCGGCGCTCGACAAATCGGTCGAGGCGCAGGTGCTCAATCTGCTTGCCGACCTCAAGCGCGAATTCGGCCTGACCTATCTCTTCATCAGCCACGATCTCAACGTCGTCCGTTATGTCTCCGATCGCGTGCTGGTGATGTATCTCGGCGAGGTGGTCGAACTTGGACCGGTCGATCGGGTGTGGGACACGCCGGCGCATCCCTATACGAGGGCGCTATTGGCCGCGATGCCGTCATCTGATCCGGATCGAAGGACCGAGACGCCGCCGATCTCGGGCGATCCGCCGAATCCGATCGATCCGCCGGCAGGCTGCCGCTTTCACACCCGCTGTCCGTTTGCGGAGCCGATCTGCGCCCGCGCCACACCTAAACTCACAGCGCTTGATACAATGGGCCATCAGGCGGCCTGCTACATGGCTATTCCCGGCTCGGGCCACAGCCGTGCGCCAGAACAAGAAGGAGGAAACGCATGACCCGACCCACCGAGAAAGAGATTGGCGCCGTTGCCAGTGCCGCCGGCGTGCCGGTCGAGACACAGGTTGCCGCCCGCATCGGCAATTCCATCGGGCCCGCCTTCGAGGGCTTTGCGGCCATTGCCGGCACACTTCCGTTCGATCTCGAGCCGTCGACGTTCACGCTTGTTCAAACCGAAAAGGCCGTCCGATGAGAACAGAACCGGCCTTGATGTCGTTGACGGCTGTCGCACGCGCGATCGCGGACAAGCAATTTTCCTCACGCGAGGTGACGCAATCCTGTCTCGATCGGATCGCGAAATGGCAGCCGCATCTCAATGCGTTCATGGCGATCGAGGCGGACGAGGCCTTGAGAGCGGCCGATGCCGCCGATGCCGCGCTCGCCAAAGGCGGCCGGCGCGGACCGCTGCATGGCGTGCCGCTCGCGCACAAGGACATGTATTACGAGGCCGGCAAGGTCGTGACCTGTGGCTCGCGCATTCGCCGCGATTTCGTTGCCAAGACCACGTCGACGGCGTTGCAGCGCCTGAAGGACGCCGGCACCATCCGCCTTGGTTCGCTGCAGATGGCCGAATTCGCTTATGGGCCGACCGGCCACAATGCGCATTTCGGTCCGGTGCATAATCCTTTTGGGTTGGATCACGTCACCGGCGGCTCGTCGTCAGGATCGGGCTCGGCCGTGGCTGCGCGGCTGACCTTCGCGGCGCTCGGCTCCGACACTGGCGGCTCGATCCGGATGCCCGCGCATTTCTGCGGCGTGACCGGCCTGAAGACCACCGTCGGCCGCATCAGCCGCGCCGGCGCGATGCCACTGTCGCAATCGCTCGACACCGTCGGGCCGCTGGCGCGTACGGTGGAAGACTGCGCGGTGTTGTTGGGGCTGATGGCGGGCGCCGACCCCGCCGACCCCACCGCGCTCGCGGAAGCTGTGCCGGATTATGTGGCGGCCACGGCGCAACCGATGAAGGGGGTCACCATCGGCGTGCCGAGCGCGTTCTATGTCGACGATCTCGATTCGGAAGTCGCGGGCGCGCTCGATGCGACGATCGCGGCATTCAGGCGCGAAGGCGCAAATATCGTTCAGGTCGACCTGCCCGATCAGCGCCAGCTCTCGAGCGCCGCGCAACTGGTGCTTGCCGTGGAAGCCGCCGCCTTCCACAAGCGCTGGATGATCGAGCGTCCGCAGGATTACGGCCCGCAGGTCATGATGCGGCTTCAGAACGGCCTGGCTATCCCTGGCGTCACCTATCTCGAAGCGATGCGCTGGCGCGGGCCAGCGCTGGCGGCGCACAATGCCGCTACGTCAAAGGTCGATGCCGTCATCGCGCCGGTCTCTCCCGTGCCTGCGCCGACCATCATTGAAAGCGACGTCGGCGGCAGCCCGGGTGCTGATGCCGTGCTGCAGCGGCTGACTCGCTTCACCCGGCCGATCAACTATCTCGGCCTGCCGTCGCTGGCAATTCCCTCGGGCTTCACCAAGAGCGGCCTTCCCGTCGGGCTGCAACTGATCGGCCGCTCGTTCGATGAGCCAACGATCTTGCGGATCGGCGCGGCGTTCCAGCGCTCGACTGATTTCCACGAGAAGGTGCCGCAACTGCCATGACCGCGCTCGTCGACGTCGAGAACCTCAACGTCCGCTTCTCGGGTGACCGCACGGTGCATGCCGTGAACAATCTGTCGTTCTCGGTCGGCGAGGGCGAGGTGTTGGGGCTGCTCGGCGAATCCGGTTCTGGCAAGAGCGTCACCCTGCGCGCCCTGATGCGGCTGTTGCCGGCCAAGCGAACCGCGATCGAGGGCCATATTCGCGTGGCCGGTCGCGACGTGCTCGCGCTCGGCGGCGAGGAATTGTCCGCGTTCCGCGGCCAGACGGTTTCGATGATCTTTCAGGAGCCTGCGCTGGCGCTCGATCCGGTCTACACGATCGGTCAGCAAATCGCCGAGACCGTGATCCGTCATGAAGGCAAGAGCCGGAGCGAGGGGAGGGCGCGTGCGCTGGAAATGCTGGAGGTGGTGCGTATTCCCTCGGCCAAACGCCGGCTCGACAGCTATCCGCACGAAATGTCGGGCGGCATGCGCCAGCGGGCGATGATTGCGCTCGCGCTTGCCTGCCGGCCGAAGGTTCTGCTGGCGGATGAGCCGACGACCGCGCTCGACGCTACCGTGCAGATCCAGATCCTCCTGTTGCTTCGCGAGTTGCAGCGCGAATTCGGCATGTCCGTGATTTTCGTGACTCACGACATCGGGGTCGCCGTCGAAATCTGCGACCGCGTCGCGGTGATGTATGCCGGTGAGATTGTAGAGCAGGGCACGCTCAGCCAGATCGTGCGCTCCCCGGTTCACCCCTACGCGAAGGGGTTGTTGGCCTCCACCGTTCATGGCGCCAAACGTGGCGAGCGGCTGGGAACGATCCCGGGGACGCCGCCGACGCTCGATCATGCACCGGCCAATTGCTCGTTTGCGCCGCGGTGCGGATTTGCCGAAGCACAGTGCCTCGAACGCTCACCGCCGAACGTGCAAATGGCTGGCGGCCGAGTGGCGAGGTGTATCCTGGCGGAGCGCGTTGCGGTCGCCGCGACGGCGTAGGCTCGGCATTGGCGCCCTTCAAATATCCCCGTCGTCCCGCCTGAGTTCAAATGGCGATGGTCACGTTAGCCAATAATGGTTAGGTTTCCCGTCGGCGCGGGAAGAACGTCGCGCATAAACCGGGGGAGTTTTCATGTATCTTTCAGGCGAACATCTGATTGTCATTCTATTCGTCGGCCTGGTCGCGGGCTGGCTGGCGGGTAAGGTCGTGCGCGGCGCCGGCTATGGCATCATCGGCGACATCATTATCGGCATTATCGGCGCCTTCATCGCAAGTTGGTTGTTCCCGAGACTCGGAATTCACATTGGCGGCGGCCTGATTTCGGAAATCATCTATTCGGCAATCGGCGCCATTATATTGCTGTTGATCGTGAGGCTGGTCCGGAGCGGCGGCCGGCTGTGACGCAGCAATGGGTACCGGGCTGGAGGCCATCGGTCCGTCAGCAACCAGGAACTGTCTGCGATTGGGGGCGGGCCGCAAGGGCCCGCCAGGCGGAGGAAAAACGCTTGGCCTGAAGGCATTTAGGTTAATGTGACTTCATTAGACGCCGCTTTCGAAAATCAGTAATAATATGTCGCAGACCCCCCATTTGGGCTGGGGTCGCGAACCCCGTATGAAGAGATCAGGATAGATGGCAGCCGCTCCGGGCGTCCGGCGTTCCGAACTCGGTGAAGCGCTGCGCGCTTGCCGCAACGCTTTCGTTGGCGTCGGCATCATGAGCTGCATGATCAACCTGCTTTATCTGACCGGGTCGTTGTTCATGCTCGAGGTTTATGACCGGGTCCTGCCGAGCCGCAGCGTTCCGACCCTGATCGGGTTGATCATACTGGCGGGCGGCCTCTATGCCGCCCAGGGAGTCCTCGACCTGATCCGCGGGCGAATCCTTGGCCGCGTCGGTACCTCGCTCGACGAGGCGCTCAATGCGCGGGTGTTCGATATCGTCGTGCGGCTGCCGCTCACGGCTGGCGCGCGCGGCGAGGGGCTTCAGCCCCTGCGCGACCTCGACAACATCCGCGGCTTTCTCGGCGGCATGGGGCCGGGGGCATTCTTCGACCTGCCATGGCTGCCGTTTTATCTCGCGATCTGCTTTGCCTTTCACTTCCTGATCGGCGTTACCGCGCTGGTCGGCGCAATCATTCTGGTCACACTGACCATCATGACGGAGTTTCTGTCGCGGGAACCGGCGCGTCAGGCGCTCGGACTGGCGGCGCGGCGCAATGATCAGGCCGCAACCAGCCGTCGCAACGCCGAAGCGCTGGTGGCGATGGGAATGTCCGGCCGGATGTCCCGCCGCTGGGCCGAAGCCAATCAGAACTATCTCGACGGCAACCAGCGCGCCAGCGACGTAACCGGCGGCCTTGGTGCCGTAGCCAAAGTCCTGCGGATGCTGCTGCAATCGGCCGTGCTCGCCGTCGGCGCCTACCTCGTGATTCATCAGGAGGCAACCGCCGGCATCATTATCGCTGGCTCCATCCTCAGCGCCCGGGCGCTCGCGCCGGTCGATCTGGCGATCGCGCACTGGAAGAGTTTCATCGCCGCGCGCCAGAGCTGGCACCGACTGAACCATTTGCTGCAATCGATGCCGGTCCGCGCCACGCCGACTTTGCTGCAGACGCCTTCGAGCCGCCTGTCGGTCGAGGCTGTCAGTATCGTGCCGCCCGGCGATCAGCGCCTCATCGTCCAGGACGTGACCTTTGCGCTTTCGGCCGGGAACGGCCTGGGCATCATCGGCCCAAGCGGTTCCGGCAAATCCTCGCTGGTGCGCGCGCTGGTCGGCGTGTGGCAGCCGGCGCGCGGCAAGGTGCGGATCGACGGCGCGGCGCTCGACCAGTGGTCCTCTGACGTGCTCGGCCGCTATGTCGGCTACCTGCCGCAGGACGTTGAATTGTTTGCCGGCTCGGTGGCGCAGAACATCTGCCGGTTCGACCCCGAAGCCACATCCGACGGCATCATCGCGGCCGCCAAGGAAGCGGGCGTGCACGAAATGATCATCAAGATGCGCGAAGGCTACGACACCCAGGTCGGCGAGCAGGGTGCAGCTTTGTCCGCAGGTCAGGCACAGCGCGTCGCGCTGGCGCGGGCGCTGTACGGCGATCCTTTCCTCATCGTTCTGGATGAGCCGAATTCCAACCTCGATACCGAGGGGGATGAAGCGCTGACCCGCGCCATCCGCGGCGCGCGCGAACGCGGCGCCATCGTGGTGGTGGTCGCGCATCGGCCGATCGGCATCGAGGCGGTCGATCAGTTGCTTGTGCTGAAGGATGGCCGCGTGCAGGCCTTCGGGCCGAAGGAAACCGTGCTGGCGCAGGTGTTGCAGCCGCGCGTCACAGCACCCTCGCCGATCAAGATCGTCTCCGAGGGAGGCGTTGCCAAGCCATGATCACGTTCAAGGATTTCAATGCGAAGGGTACGCGCTTTTCGATCAAACGGCATTTGATCGTCGGGTTGGCGGTCGTCATCCTGCTTGCAGGTGGCCTCGGCGGCTGGGCTTCGACCGCGCAAATTTCGGGCGCACTGATTGCGCCGGGATCGATCGTCGTGGAATCCAGCGTCAAAAAGGTTCAGCACCCGACCGGTGGCGTCGTCGGCGAATTGCGCGCCCATGATGGTGACGTCGTCAAGGCCGGCGACGTGCTGGTCCGGCTCGACGATACTGTCACCAAAGCGAGCCTTGCGATCGTCACCAAGAATCTCGACGGACTGTGGGCGCGCGCTGCACGGCTGGAGGCCGAACAGCGCGGCCTCGACAAGATCACTTTTCCGCCGATGCTGCTTGCTCGTGCCGATGATCCCGACGTCAAGGCGGTCATGGCGAGCGAATCCAAGCTGTTCGAAGTGCGTGTCAATGGCCGGGCCGGTCAGAAAGCGCAGTTGCGCGAGCGCATCGTTCAGTTGAACGAGGAAATCGCGGGCCTCGCTGCGCAGGAAAAGGCGAAGGACCAGGAAATCGCGCTCGTCGAGAAAGAGCTGACCGGCGTCCGCGATCTCTACGACAAGCACCTGGTGCAGCTGGCGCGGCTCACCGCGCTCGAGCGCGACGCGGCGCGACTGGCAGGCGAGCGCGCGCAATACATTGCCTCGCGCGCCCAGGCCAAGGGCAAGATAACCGAAACGGAATTGCAGATCATCCAGGTCGACAAGGACGTGGTCAGCGACGTGTCCAAGGACCTGCGCGAAACAAACGACAAGATCGGCGAGTTCGTCGAACGCAAGGTGACGGCCGAAGACCAGTTGCGGCGGGTCGACATTCGCGCTCCACAGGACGGCATGGTGCTGCAATCCACCGTGCATACGGTGGGCGGTGTGGTTACCGCCGGCGACACCATGATGTTGATCGTGCCGCAGACCGACGACCTTCAGGTCGAAGCCAAGGTCAATCCGCAAGATATCGACAAGTTGCAGCTCGGCCAGAAGACCTTGCTGCGGCTATCGGCCTTCAACCAGCGCACCACGCCCGAGTTGAACGGGGTCGTCACCCGCGTTTCGCCCGACACCACGACCGACCAGCGCACGGGACAATCCTTTTATACGATCCGCGTCTCGATGCCGCCGGAGGAGATCGCGCGCCTCGGCGATGCCAAATTGATTCCGGGCATGCCGGTGGAAGCCTTCGTACAGACCGGCGATCGGACCTTGATGTCTTACTTGTTCAAGCCACTGAGCGATCAGTTGATGCGCGCCTTCCGCGAGAAGTGACGGAGAAGCTTCGCTGAGCCGTCATTCCGGGGCGCGCGTCAGCGCGAACCCGGCGAATCCATCTCTCCCGGATTTTACGGCACCATGGATTCCGGGTTCGCTTGCTTCGCTCGCCCCGGGAATGACAAACAATCACCGCGACAGATTTTCCAGAAGCAGGTTCAGGGCGTGCGCCGCGAACGCGTGCATGTTGCCCTGGCGGTCGGCGCTGCCGGTCTCGATCGTGATCACCTGAGATGAGCATCCTGCAACCGCCATGCAGCTATGACCCGCGGCGTCGCCATAACGGTTGCCGGTCGGACCGGCAGCGCCGGTTTCCGAAAGGCCCCAATCGGTCGAAAAGCGCGCACGGGTCCGGCTGGCGAGCAGTTCCGCGTAGGGCCTGGAGGCCGAGCGAATGCCTTTCATCGCGTCGTCGGAAATGTCGGCGAGAAGCCGCCGCGCGTCGCGCGTGTAGACCACGGCGCCGCCAAGGAAATAGGCGGATGCGCCGGGCACGGCGAGCAGGCTCGCCGAAATCAAGCCGCCGGTCGATGACTCCGAGACCGCAACGGTCTCCTTCCGCGCCACCAGTTTCGCAGCGACTTTTTCGGCAATCGCGATCAGGTCTTTCATGGATGTTCTCCAGTATCCGGCGGGTCAGACATGCCCCGCCATGCGCCGTTCGCGCGCGTAGCGCACCAGCGCCGCGAAACGGTAGAGCCCGTGGACAAATTTTCCGTGGGGCATCGTGACGAAAAGGGCGAACACCACGCCGAGATGCAGCGCCAGCAGCGCGCCCATCGCGGAAGTCTCGCGCCACAAGACAAGCGCAAGCCCGGTTAACCCGGTCAGAAACAACATGAGCGTGAAGGCCGCGTCCATGCCGGAACTGTTGGCGTCGACGAGCGCCGCATCGCGCTTCGACTTCTCCATCAGCAGTCCGATTGGGCCGATCACGAGGCCGACGCCGCCGAGCACACCAAGGATCACCGGCAGGTCCCACCAGGCGTAGGGCGCCTCGCGCGCCAGCAGATAATGATAGAGGGTGGCCACGCAGGTGGAGGAAAAGCACAACAGGAAGCCATAGAAGGTGAAATGGTGGTAAATCCGGCGATGATCGGTCGGGCGTTCGTCTTCGTTGAAGCATCCGACGCCGCCGCCATCGAGATAGCGCAGGCGGCTGGCATCTTTCATCGCCTGCCACAGCGAGGGCGGATCGGTCAGCGTAGCCGTCGGCTCGCCGATGTCGCGCCAGAAGGCGCGTAAGCCCATTGCGAGCGCAAGGATGGCATAGAGAAACGCTGCGCCGAACAGGGCCGCCATCGCGTTGTGCGGCATCAGTACATAGAACGCGCCGGGACCGGTGTGAGCGCCGGTCAGAACCCGCGGATCGTTCAGAGCGGCAAAACCAAAGATGAAAACGGCGACGCTCAATGCGCAGATGATACTGATCGCAACGCCGTTGCGCGCAAACAACCCGGAACATGCGCGCGGCCATGCGTAAGTCGCCCAGGACTCGGCACGCAGGGCGGCCAGCGTTTTCGGCACATTGACGTCGAACTCGTGGGGTGGCGAAAACTGGCAGTCGGTGTAGCAGGCGCCGCAGGCATGGCAGAGATTGGCAAAGTAATTGAGGTCGCCGTCGGAAAAGGCGCGGCGCATTTCCATCGCCGGAAACACCGCGCAGAGGCCCTCGCAATAGCGGCAGGAATTGCAGACCGTCATCAGGCGGTCGGTTTCTTTCAGGAGCAGGCTT
>Ga0335078_10015737_pt1 | contig 11232 bp, 15 predicted proteins | sample Lox_Sample_32_FD_206711 | JGI IMG/M metagenome (GOLD analysis project Ga0335078, IMG submission 206711) | Soil microbial communities from Loxahatchee National Wildlife Refuge, Florida, United States - Lox_Sample_3.2 | ecosystem: Environmental > Terrestrial > Soil > Wetlands | place: USA...
TCGTCCTTGCCTCGCTGGCCTGATAAGCTTAGGCTTCCAGCCGACTCAAATTACTTTACATCAAACCAAAGGTATTTCGATGAAGAAAAATACTATGTTTTGCGCATTGGCCTTGCTGGCGGTTCCGCTCTTCGCGGCGGACCCCAGCCCCAAGGATGACGTCATCGCCGCGGCCCAAAAGCTTGCCGCCACCAGCTATAGTTGGAATCAAACTGTGGTCGTTCCCGAAAGCGCCCAGTTCAAACCGGGCCCGACTGATGGCAAAACGGAGAAAGGCGGCGCCACTTACGTCAAGTTGACTTTTGGCGACAACGAAACCGAGATTGTGATGCAGGGCCGCAAGGCCGCGATTACCGACCCCGACGGCAATTGGCAGTCCATCACCAATCTGGAAAATGATACCGAAGGTCCGGGTCGGTTTTTTGTCGGCATGGTGCGCAATTTCAAAGCCCCGGCCGCGCAAGCCACCAATCTGTTGGCCGCAGTAAAGGAACTCAAGAAGGACGGCGACGTTTATTCCGGTGACCTGACCGAAGCCGGCGTGAAGGAGCAATTCAGATTCGGGAACGTGACCAATCCCAAAGGTTCTGCGAAATTCTGGATCAAAGACGGCCTGCTCTCGAAATATGAGTTTATCGTGCAAGGCAAGGTGGAATTCAACGGCAATGAATTTGACGCTGACCGCGACACCACCGTCGTAATCAAGGATGTTGGCACGACAAAAGTAGTCGTGCCGGCGGATGCTAAAAAAGTGCTTTGACCTGTTCGCCCGGCAGAACGATAATTTCTTCACGCGCGCCCCTCGGGAAAACCGGCGGGCGCTTTTGCTTGAGAACCGCCGCAAGCCTGATCGCAAACGGGCCAGCGGTTTTGTGCGGTTTTCAAAAGCCGGCGCAAAACCACACACTCATCGCTTGGATGTGGCTGTCGGCTTCCAGAAGGCGAAAAGTTCGTCGGCCCGGCGTAAGTACCGCGTCACGAGCCGGGCGTGGTCACGTTTGACCGCCGCGCGGAATTTGCGGAGCCGGCGGGCTTCGGACCAGTCCTCGCGCATGAATTTGTCCAGCGCCGCCAGCAGTGTCTCGCAATCCTGGATGTCGCCCATGAGCTTCTGGTGACCGCGCAGTCTGGCAGCCAAACCGCCGGGAAGGCTGGAAAGCAGCGCCTGCAACTGCTCGACCATGTAGCGGAATTTCTTGAAGGCAATGCGCGTGCGATGAATGGCTTGCGGCCGCGCCGGGGCGATACTTCGTCGCCGAGCCACCACGTTCGCAAACGCCCGATCCACGCTTTTCAGCAAGCGAACCGACGCGTGATGGCATTCCTCCGGCGGCTTCACCGCGGCGCGCAACTCATTGCGAAATGCGTCCATCCGGTTCTTCAACGGCTTCAGTCGCGTGCGCCGCAGCTTGCGTTCCAGTTGCCGTCCGAGGCGTTTTTCCCGGCGTAGCAGTTCCTTCTTGAAACGCCTTGATTCTGGAAACCGACCCACTCGCCGCTCCATATCACCCAATATCACTTGCGTGTCGCGCAACCGGCCCGATGTTTTGAACGGCTGTTTGAAAAGCCGGGAAACCCTGTCCGCCGCTTTGCCGGCAGAAAGCGGCTCAAATAAATCCACGAGCGCCAGCAGCCGCCGGGTCTCCACGCGCATTTGATGGACCGTCGCCCGAGACAATCTTTTCTGGCAACGTTTGAATGCCCGCCGATAGCAACGCCAGGCCGACTTGAACGTACGGTCAAGCCGCGCTGCGAATCGGTCTTCGTCTTTTGGGGTTATGTTGTCCACCAACACCTTCTTCGTGGCATTCAGCGGGCATCAAATAGAGGGTCGTGGGGCCTGCGTCAATCCCGGAAGCGTTCCATGAAATAGCCCCGGAGAGATTTCCGGGGCAAACAGTCACCGACGTTCTGCGAACGCGCAGGGCGGAGAAAGCCCGGCCGCTCAGGAAGCAGGCAGGATTTCGATGCCATTGATCTCGGGATTCTCCACCTTGGGTGTAAAGGTGATGACCAATTTGCCGTCGGTGATGTCCACGGGAACAGTTTCCACGTAGGCGCGATAGGGGCCGCCGGCCTTGACCCAGACGTCGAAATCGTTGAACTGATGACCTTCGACATTGAATGAGAACACGCGATCACCGGGGCCGCTGATGCCGTCAAAGGTTTCGGCAAAATGAAGTTTGATGATGTATTTGCCGTTGGGCACCGGATAGGAAAAGGAAGTCATGCCGTAGTGTTCGGTGCGATAAAGTTCCGGATCCTTCGTGTTGGCAATCTGCAGATCGGAAGCGCGGTCAACCGTGTCACCATCGGCAAAACCCTGGTCCGGCAGCCAGACTTCGCCCTCGGAATTTGTAAACGAGGTGGCCAAGCCGGCCTTGATGCGGACGGGCGGTTGCACCGGGTTGGGTATACTCGTCGTGGGTACAGCGGCTGTCCCCGATGCGACCGGTGCAGTGGTAGTCACCGGCGCTGGGGTTGACGGTGCGGCGGTAACTGCCGGGGCTGCTGTCGTAGTACTGCTGGAAGTTTGCTGTGTCTTGCAGCCGGCAAACAGGAAGAGGGCCAGGGCGGCAACAAAACCAGTGGACAAACTGTGCGTCAGACGATTTGAATAATGCATAAGCTTATTTTTAATTTTTGGATAACAGTTCCGGAGAAAATGCGGCGGCGCGACACCCAACGCAATCCAAAAATTCATGCATCCGGTTGCGAAGCCGACAGGGGAGATATTGTAAAATGCCGAAGAAATCGGCCGATCCGCGGCTACCGGGCAATTGTGAACCCATAGCCCCTCCCCCCAACAATGCGTAACCGGGCTCGCGGAATACCGCCAACCGGACCACCGAAAGTCATTCTTCCAATCGCGCGTCCATCGTCACTTTGGCATTCAGCAAACGCGAAATCGGGCAACCGAGCTTGGCCACGTTCGCAATGCTAAGGACCTTCGCCCGGTCGGCGCCGGGAATCTTTGCGATTACGTCCAGATGCGACGCGATCACCGTCCAACCCGCATCGGTTTTGTCCAGCGTAACCGTCGCTGTGGCGGTAATGGATGCAGGCGTAAGCCCCGCCTTGCCGAGTTCCGCCGAGAAGGCCATCGCGAAGCAGCCCGCGTGGGCGGCAGCAATCAGTTCCTCGGGGTTCGTGCCGATGCCATTCTCGAAGCGCGTGCTGAAAGAGTATTGAGTTTCCCGGAGCACGCCGCTCTCGGTGGAAATGCTGCCTTTGCCGTCTTTCAAACCGCCGCGCCAGATTGCTGTGGCTTTGCGTTTCATACTTTCCTTTCAATTGGGAACCTGAATCCGCCCCAAACACCGTAAGACTAATTGAAGTTCAAAACAATCTCAAGCAAAGCAATTGGGCAGTGGTGTCCTGGTTTCGGAGATAAGGACGGCTGGCCCCGGCCGTCCGCGGACGCCTCGGCTCGTCCCTCGCAGTAGCTCTGCTACGGAGAGTGGACGAGGCGCCTCCACCGGATCAGGATATTGCCAATTGCGTGCCTTTAATTCCGGATTCACCCTGCGAATCTTCATTGCCGGGTTGCCGGGAAATGCGGCATGGTTTGAAAGGAAACTTCGCGGTCATTTGCCGAGCGCCGCCAGATGTGTCTCAAAATTCTCGACGAAAAACCGCTTCCTCTTTTGAATGACTTTGTGGCCTTCGCCGGCCAGTTTACGTTTCAATCCGGCAATGCCGCCGGGATATTTGGAATTCAACTCGCCCTTGGATTTCAGCGTGCGCCAGTAAGGCGTCGAGTTTTTTGCGCCGACCGCCGCGGATTCAACAGCCGCATGCGCGGCAATCCACGAAAAGATGCCGGTGGTGATCGGGCAGGCAATCGTTGCGCCATGACGTCGCGCAAGCACCTTGCGTAGTTCATTGATGGTGGTGAGTTTTCCTCTCGGCACGCGGCGCATGAGTTCATCCACCTCCATCGGTGCGGGGATGACAAACGTGCCGCTGCCCCAACGTTTGCTTCTGGTTGCGTCAATCGGAAAAACTTTGGGAAAACCCTTGTCGTCCGCCAGCTTTTCCCGCCAGGTTTTTCGTTTGTAACTCATAACCCATTTGGTTGGCTATTGTTTTCATCGGTACTACGATCCCAGGGGCAATTGAATTTCAGTCAGGTAATTCCAGGGATTACCCTTGAAAATCGTGCCCGGGCCTTTGAGATAAACTTCCCGGGTCGGCAGGACGATCTTCCATTTCCGTTCGCCCGCTTGTTTCAATATTTTAGCGTAACTACGACCCAACTGGTCGTAAGGTCCCCGATGCACCAGCGAGAGGCAACGGCCCCCGGGCAAGGAGTGAACGGAAATGCCCTCCACGGCCACCTCCCGGCGAATCGGGAAGCACGGTTCAAAATTCGCATCGTCTTCGCGGTATTCGTCGTCATAGTACAGGCAGAGCGGTTTGCCGCAGATCAGGCGCCCGACCGCTCCGCCCAACCGTGAAAAGCCGGTACCGCAATCGCGGTATTTGCCCTTCATGCGGATGCCGGCAACCAGCACCGGCCCGACCGTCTTTTCCTCAACCGTGAAATTGCCGGCTTCGAGAAGTTGCTTTGCCGCTTTTTCCTTGGTGATGATTTCGTCCAGCGCACGGACGATGGCGCGATCCTCCTGAATTCGCTGTTGCAGCAGGCTCTTTTGCTGCTCCAGATGATTCAGTATATCCGCCTCGTCACGGCATTCGCTGAACACGGTCGCAATGTCCTCGACGGAAAATTCCATCTGCCGGAGCTGCATGATAACGCGTGCCTTTTCGATTTTATCTGCGTCGTAGAAGCGGTAACCGGTCACCGCATCCACCGAACTGGGAACCAGAATTCCCTTCTCGTGATAAAACCGCAGGGTTTTGACAGACAGGCCGGTAACCTGTGAGAATTCACCGATACTGTAGGAAGTTTTCATAGTATCGCTGTCTTACGGCCTCCAGTCACTGGAGGGTCAAGAACTATTTTAGCCGGATATTCTGATGCCTTCCGGCCGTTTTCCGTCGTGCCACTTCATTCCTTTTGAGGGAAGGCAGGCCTATCTTAGGCGTTTAGAACTGATTTTCGCTCTCTCCGGCAGCAAATCAAGCTTTTCGGCAAAACAGTGAATTGCCTGCCAGGACCAGCTCGCCATCTCAAAGGTGAGATACTTTCCCTTCGCAGGTCCGAAGCCTTTTCGCAAGGAACGCCTGTTCGGATTTAATTTCGGCCAGTTGCAGAGATTTGTGGAAATGCGCGGCGGCGGCCTGTGTCTGATTCAACTGCAACTCAAACTCTCCGAGCACAGCGTGAAGCAAGTAATAGGACTCAAGCGATTTCAGATTTTGAATCGCGACGACGGCTTCAATTCCCGCCTGCGGCCCGCGCACTTCGGCAAGTGCCACAGCCCGGTTGAGTGCGACGACCGGCGAATCGTCAAATTCAACCAGGCGGTCATACAGTGACAGGATTTGCAGCCAGTCGGTGGAAGCGTAATCCTTCGCCGCGCAATGGCAGGCGGCGATGCCGGCTTGCAGGTGATATTCGCTGATTTCGCTGCCCGCCGCCGATCGCGCCAGATGAAACATGCCGCGCCCAATCATCGGGTGATTCCAGCGCGTCCGGTCCTGCTCCTGCAGGCGAAGCAAATTGCCCTCGTCATCCATGCGCGACGGGATGCGGGCGGCATTCAATAACATCAACGCCAGCAGCGCATGAGTTTTGGGCCGGTTGCCGGCGGAGTGTTCTGCCAGCAAACTCGTCAGGCGGATGGCTTCGGCACAAACGTCTTCGCGCACCAGCTTTTCGCCGCTCGAAGCCTTGTAGCCCTCGTTAAAGAGCAGATAGAGCGATTGTAAAACGCCATCCAGCCGCCGCGTCAATTCTTCGCCGGCCGGGATTTCAAAAGGGATTCGGGCCTCGCGGATTCTTTGTTTCGCCCGCGTGAGCCGCTTGGCGATGGCGGCGTCCGTCGTCAGGAATGCCCGGGCAATTTCCGTCACGCTGAAGCCGCACAATGTTTTCAGGGCGAGCACGGCCTGCGCCTGCGCCGGAATACCTGGATGACAGCACACGAACATCATCCGTAAAGTGTCGTCGCTGATTTCCTGTTCCCGAAAAATCGCCTCATCCGGCCCGCGGCTTTCCCGCTGCATCAAATGAATAATCTCCGCCTCTTTGTCGCGGAAAACCTTCTGGCGGCGGACCACATCGAGCGCCAGGTTGCGGGACGCCTGCATGATCCATGCGGCGGGATTTTTGGGCACGCCGTAAAACGGCCAGGTTTGCAGCGCCCGAGCGAGAGCCTCCTGCACCACGTCTTCAGCCAGACCGAGATGTCCGGTTCCAAAGATTCCCGTCAATGTCGCCACCATCTTTCCTGATTCATGACGGAAAAGGTGTTCCACCACCCGGGAAATTGTCGGTGTGGCATCGTTCGCTGTCTCGAAACGCGTTTCCATTCAGCCTCCGGCTATTGCGCCGATAATCAGAAATGGCTCTTTGCCGCTGACAACATCGTCGGGCAATTGAGTGTCCGGCGGTTCAAGGGACAAATCTTCTTTGCAGGCAAAAAACCTGACGAACGGTCGCCGCTTCAGCGTTTCGTGATCGCGAATTGTCCCGCGCAACACCGGATATTGCGCTTCAAGCGCGTCGAGCACCGCCTCCAGCGTCACCGGACTTTCGACTTCGAGTTGTACCTCGCCGCCCACGCGCGCCAGATTGCGCAGATGAAATGGCAGCACCACGCGGATCATTTTTCAAAGATGGATAGATGGATTGATGGATAAATGGGCTGGTGGAATGCAAGTTCGGCACCTCCACGCATCCAAAAATCCATAAATCCACTAATCCAGAGTCTCATTTGAGCGTTTGTACTTCGACCGACAGTACCGCCGGCAGGTCGCGCACGATCGGATTCCACGAATCGCCGCCGTTGGCCGAGGCATAGACCTGCCCGCCGGTCGTGCCGAAATAGACGCCGCACGGTTCCAGTGAATCCACGGCCATCGCGTCGCGCAGCACGTTCACGTAACAATCCTTTTGCGGCAGTCCCTTCGTGAGTGCTTGCCACTCATCGCCGCCGGTTTTACTGCGATAGACGCGCAGTTGGCCGTCCGGCGGGTAATGTTCGGAATCGCTTTTGATGGGCACGACGAAAATCGTTTCCGGCTCATGCGCGTGGACGTCAATCGGGAAACCAAAGTCGGACGGCAGATTGCCACTGACTTCGTTCCATTGCTCGCCGGCATTGTCGGAACGCAATACGTCCCAATGCTTTTGCATGAACAGCACCTCTGGCCGCGACGGGTGCATGGCGATGCGATGGACGCAATGGCCGACCTCGGCATCGGGGTCGGGCAATTCCCATTTGGATTTCAGCCCACGATTGATGGGTTTCCAGGTTTTCCCGGCGTCATCACTGCGGAAGGCGCCGGCAGCGGAAATGGCGATATAAATGCGGTTGGCATTTTTCCGGTCCAGAATGATGGTATGCACGGCCATGCCGCCCGCGCCCGGTTGCCAGAGGTGACCCTTGGCGCTGCGCAGGCCGGGCAGTTCCTGCCACGTCTTGCCCCCGTTGACCGTCTTGAAAATCGCGGCGTCTTCCACTCCGGCATAAGCCATGTCCGGATCGGTCAGCGAGGGTTCGATATGCCAGACGCGTTTGAATTCCCACGGATGCTGCGTGCCGTCGTACCATTTGTGGGTGCCGACTTTGCCGGTGTACACGAACTTGTTGCTCTCACCCTTCGGAAATCCGCCCGGCCCTTTCAATTCCTCCGGGCTGCTGCCGGGCGTGCTCCAGGTTTTGCCGCCGTCATCCGAACGTTGAATGATCTGGCCGAACCAGCCGCTCGTCTGCGACGCATAGATGCGGTCCGGATCTGCGGACGAGCCTTTGACGTGGTAAATTTCCCAGCCCGCAAAATGCGGGCCGCCGATTTTCCAATTCTTGCGCTTGCCATCCGAGGTCAGGATGAACGCGCCCTTCTTCGTACCGACCAGGACTCGTATTTTGCTCATGGCTTCCTCCTATTTAAGTTTTCTGGTAGTAGATTTGACAGCCGCGCCCTGATATGCCCGTTGCAAAGTTTTGATGTCAAGTTTGACCATCTGGAGCAAGGTTGCCATCACGCACTGCGATTTTACGATGTCCGCGCCGCCGAGGAGCTCGCTGAGGATCGTGGGCACAATCTGCCAGGAGATTCCGTACTTGTCTTTGAGCCAGCCGCACTGTGCCTCTTTGCCGTCGGCGGAAAGCTTCTTCCAAAAATAATCCACTTCCGCCTGCGTCTTGCAGTTGACCACGAACGAGATGGCTTCCGTGAATTTGAAGTGCGGGCCGCCATTGAGCGCAACAAATTCCTGTCCCTCAAGCCGGAATCGAACGGTCATCACCGAGCCTTTGGGTCGTCCGCTTGCTCTGGCCCCGCTTTTGTCATAACCGGCAATCTCTCCGATCCCGGAGTTCCTGAAAATCGAAGTGTAAAACCTCGCGGCCTCTTCGGCCTGATTGCTAAACCACAGGCATAGGGTGATTTTTTGCATGATTTTTGGTTAAGGCTGTTTTTCCCTTCACGTTTCTGCCGCATGTCCGCTCAAATTCTTCTGCTTGCGGCTGATGTCACACAACAGGTCCGAATGAATGTTCAAACCGATATTGGTCAGGTTGTACAGATGTTCGCTGGCGACCAGCCAAACAATCTCGCAAATCTCGCGTTCGGAATAATGGCGGGCCATGCGGGCAAATGTGTCGGGATTCACCTTTTTCTCCCGGGTCAATGCCGTCACATAATCCAGCATGGCGCGCTCGGCATCGGTAAAAAGCGTGCTCGTAGGGTATTGTTCCAGCGCGTCAAATTTGGCTTCATTCATTGACGCTTTAATGGTGGACGCCCGGCCAATATCCATGCAAAAAAGGCATACATTAAGACGCGCTACCTGTTCCCGGATGAGCAGAATCGTCTCGCGCGGCAGGGTCAGCTTTTGGTCCAGCTTGCCGACTTTCGCATAGAACAGACCGAAGGCGGACGGCAACCGCGCAGAAAACACTTTCACCGGTGTCAGTACTTTACCGAATTGCTTTCGGGTAAAGTAATATGCCAGCTTCTTGACCAGCCCATGCGGATGTTCGATGGGAGGCAGAAATGTGTCCATGGTTTCAGTGTTCATAAATCCCTCCTTTCGTTTTGGTCACGTGATTTTCCGCAAAACCGGAACCTTTTCAATCCGGAATCTCGGCCTCCACCAGTTTTGCCAGCAACGCGAGCGACTCCTGCCAACCGCGATAACACGCCTCGGAAGGAATGGCAGCGGGCACGCCCTCCTGCACGATGTTCAGTTCCGTTCCACACGAAACTTGCTTCAAGGTGATCGTCGTCTGCATCTCCCCGGGCAGGTTCGCGTCGTCGAATTGGTCTGTATGACAAATGCGCTCATGCGGCACCAGTTCGAGAAATTTTCCACCGAAAGAATGGCTTTTGCCGGTCCGGAAATTTGTGAATGACATTTTGTAAGTGCCACCCACTCTGGCGTCCAGTTGATGTACTTTGCCGGTGAATCCATTCGGCGGAAGCCACTTGGCCATCGCGTCGGCATCCAGAAACGCCCGATAAACTTTCTCCGGTGCCACGCGAAGCACACGATGGAGGCGGATGGTGTTGGTGGTCGGGGCCATAATCATTCTCTTCTATTTCCGCCGGCTATTCCGCCGCCGGCACAATCACCATCCACATCACGCCGAAGCGGTCGGCCACCATGCCGAATCGCGGCGAAAAGAATGTCTTGGTCAGAGGCATTTGCACCTTTCCGCCATTGGCCAGAGCAGCGAACAACCGGTCGGCTTCAGTTTCGGTGGCTGCTTCGAGTGATATCGCAAAGCCATCGAAATGAGGTTTCCCCCCGCAACGTCCATCGGACGCCATCATGGAGGTGTCCCCGATTCGCCGGTTCGCATGCATCACCTTGTTTTCCGAGCCGGGCGGAACCATGCCGGATTGATGCGGCTCCGGACTGTCTTTGAAACGCATCAGCGTAGCCACTTCTGCGCCGAGCGCCTTGCGGTAAAATTCAACGGCTTCCTCACAGCGGCCGTCAAAAAACAAATACGGTTCAATATGGAGTTTATTCTTTGTCGTGCTCATAATTTTTATCGTCGTAAGGTTTTGTGCCGACCTTCCCGCGGAGCGTCGCGGGAAGGCCAGCCAAATGTTTTATGCCGTTGCCTCCGCCAGTTGCGTTTCGGCCTCGCTCGCCAGCGGACATTCCGCGCGCACGGCCCGGACTTCCACCTTCGCGCCATATGCCAGGCCCGGACATTGTTGGGCGATAGCCACGGCCTCGTCCATCGTCGCGACATCAAGCAGGAAATAACCGCCAATGGCCTCCTTGGATTCGGCAAACGGTCCGTCTGCCACGACCCGTCCGTCCTTGCCCGAAACGGCCTTCCCGCCGCGTTCCAACGGCTGGCCGGCGACCGCCTTGCCCTGTTCGGTCAGGCGCTTGAACCAGGCCATCCATTGCTCGGAAACCTTTTGCATTTCCTCCGGTGAAAGCCCTTTGTGCCAGTCCATGCCGACAAACAGCAACATGTATCCACTTTTTGTTTGTGTATTCATAATTGATTGATCGAGAGTTGAACGTTAAATATTGAGTGTTGTTTGCTTCAGACGGTAGCGAGTTGCTCCTCCGACCTGATTTGCCGCGCATGTTTTGTCATCGGACATTCTTCCGCCACCGGCCGGACTTCAATCTCCATGTCAAACCGCAGCGTGGGGCAACTCTTGGCAATGGCAATGGCCTCGTCGAGGCCCTCCACCTGCAGTAGCGCGTAGCCGCCGATGACTTCCTTGGCTTCGGCGAACGGCCCGTCGGCGATCACGCGCCCGGTTTTGCCCGACACGATGGCGCCTTTGCGCGCAAGTGGTTGCGCCACATTGAGTTGGCCTGATTCGGTCAGCCGTTCAAACCACGCCTTGACGTGATCCATCGTCTTCTGGAGTTCTTCGGGGGGAAGCCGGTTCCACCATGCTTTGCCCCGGATCAGCAACAGATATTCATTTTTTGCGTCCATATCTCTCCTTTCGTTTATTGTTTAATGATTCATGGTCACTCAATAATATGACGAATGAGAAATTGCAATCAGGACAATTATTTTGCCTATTCACTCCGTATCCCGAGAGCGAAAGGGCTGCCCTCGGTGTCCTGTTACACCGCGAGATTACCCATTTGCGGCATTCCCGTCAGTT
>Ga0335078_10015739_pt1 | contig 11232 bp, 6 predicted proteins | sample Lox_Sample_32_FD_206711 | JGI IMG/M metagenome (GOLD analysis project Ga0335078, IMG submission 206711) | Soil microbial communities from Loxahatchee National Wildlife Refuge, Florida, United States - Lox_Sample_3.2 | ecosystem: Environmental > Terrestrial > Soil > Wetlands | place: USA: Florida...
GCCACCACTTCACACAATACGCGCGCGAACTGACGGAACAGCTGGATCGGGAACTGAGCGAGCTTGAGAGGGCGTTTCCGCCCCAGATCTCCCCGCCGCAAATAATGCCGGTCCTGGGCCGGCAAGCAAGCGCGTGAATCCGCGATTAAGTTGCTGCGTCAATCCAGGGGCAACTCAATAAAAGTTGCCTGCCCAGGTTCGTGATAGATGCGCTGCACGGCCTTGCGGTAATCCGCAGGTTTGGCCCAGAAAATATTGGGCACGAAGGTTTGTGGATTGCGGTCGTAGAGCGGAAACCAGCTCGACTGAATCTGCACCATGATGTGATGCCCCGGCAGAAAAACGTGATTGGCCGTCGGTAGCGCAAAGCGATAGAGCAGCGGCTTGTCGGGCGCAATGGCCGCCGGTTTCTCCAGCGACTCGCGATAGCGGCCGCGGAAGATGTCCGCAGAAATCATCAGCTCATAACCGCCCATGGCCACCTCCGGCACCACTTCATCGGGATAAACGTCAATCAGTTTCACCACCCAGTCCGAATCGGTGCCGCTGGTGGAGGCGATTAAGTTCGCAATCGGCTGGCCGCTGATTTTCACTGGCGAACTCAAGCGTTCACTAATGAAGGTCAGAACGTCGGACCGGCTTGAGGGTTCACGCTGATCATCCACCAGCCATTGCGACCAGGTCATGCCATCGCCGTAACCCATCGCCTGAACGGGACGGGTGCGGTAGGGAACCGGCTTGCCGGGGTCGGAGACATATTCATCGAAGGGCGCGTCGTTTGAGGCTGGCGCGTCGAAATCCAGCTTCAGGCCGGCTTTGAGATAGAGCGGCGTCGGTTTAATGGCACAACCATTCGCGCAACCGGCGGGCCATGAAGGCAGACGCTCCCAGGTGTTCGTTCCGGTTTCAAATGCCGTTACCGGCGCGATGTCAGCTTTGGGCGCGCCATCTTTCAGATATTGATCGAGGAACGGCCGCAGAATGTGCCGACGGAAGTAGAGCGCAGTGTCGCTGTCGAACTTCACCGGTCCCAGCGAGCTGCCGTCTTCGATCTCTTGGCCGTGATGCCACGGCCCCATCACCAGAAAGACTTTGTCGTTGTTCGTGTCCTTCGGTTTGATCGCCTTATACACGGCGATTGCGCCGTAAATATCTTCCTGGTCCCAAAGGCTGTGCACCAGCATGACCGGCACTTTCAGAGGCTGATTGGCGAGGATCTTGTCCACAGCCTGGTCCTGCCAGAAGGCATCGTAGCTTGGGTGCGCCAGCAGTTTGCGCCAGAAGCCGATCTGCTCCATGCCGTGCAATCGCCCGAGCTCGCCCGCGGAGACAGAATCCATATAGACGTCGTAGTCGTCGAAGTGATCGGTCCACCATTTGCTGTCTGACTCGCCCAGCACTCCCGAATCGCGCGTTGCCTCCTGGTCATAGATGTACGTGATGTTCTGCTGGCGGAAGGCGCCGTAGTGAAACCAGTCGTCGCCCATCCACCCATCCACCATAGGATTCATCGGGATGGAGACTTTCAGCGCGGGATGCGGATTGACCAGCGCCATGAGCGGCAGAAAGCCGTCATAGGAAATGCCGAGAATGCCGACCTTGCCGTTGCTTTCAGGAATATTTTTCACCAACCAGTCAATCGTGTCGTAGGTGTCGGTGGCGTGGTCCACAGGCGTGGGGTTTTGCGGGCCATGCAGCGGGCGGTTCATGACGTAGTCACCCTCGGAGCCGTGCTTGCCGCGCACATCCTGCACCACGCGAATGTAGCCGCCTTCCACAATGACTTCGGTCGCGTTGTCATAGCCGTTGAGGATAGGGCCAAGGTGCGAACTGTACGCGTGCCCGGTGAGGTCGTTCGCGTTGTAGGGCGTGCGCGTGAGCAGAATGGGTGCGTTTTTGGCGCCTTTCGGAACCAGGATCACGGTATGCAGCCGCACTCCATCGCGCATGGGGATCATCACTTCGCGCCGGCTGTAGTCGAACGTGGCGGTCGCGGGCTCAACTTTCGCAGGACTCTCGCTAGGGAAATCGGGATATTGGGGTGGCTTCTGTGCGAATGCCGAGGGGACGAACCCACACGTGACCAATAGCAAGGCTGAGAACAATAACCGCGCATGAGCGAACTTCATGAGGCTCCTTGGATTATGGACTGAGGCTGCCTTCGAAAGGCAGAGAAGTATAGTCGAAGCTTGATCACGAGCGGAAGTGCTCGCCGCCCGGCCATGCTATGGCAGCATGGGCGAGCAACACGGCGTCTGCACGGGCTTAGGCTCCATCAGTTCCACACGCGTAAAGTTGGGATCAAACAGGTTGTACTGCCATTTGCCGTCGCGTCCGATCTTGGGTTTTTCACCAGAGGAGTAGCCGCGCTTGGTGGCAACTTCGTATGCCGCTTTCACATCGGGCACGCCCAGGGCCACATGGTTCATCACGCCGACGGTGTGAACGTCGGTACTTTTCACCTTCAGCATATATTCGAGCCAATCGGTGCCTTCAGGGACGCGCATATCCACCCAGTTCGTCTCGGTGTCGGTCATGCCGCCGTGCCAGAATTCCCTGAAGCCGAGAATGTCGCGATAGAAGTGGTCTTCCGCATCTCGATTTTTCACGACGAAACCGACGTGAATGATGTGATTGGAAATGCGGTCCGCCGGAAGAAACTTGCCGAATTGATTTTCATGCAGCGAGCCGGGCAGGTATTGCATGAACTCGATGTCATACCCTTCGGGATCGGTGACATCAAATCCGAGATCATGATCGAGACGCGGCCCCAGCTTGTCCGGGACTTTGACGCCCCTGCTGGCCAGGTATGCGCGGAGCTGCTCGGCGTCGGTCGTCTCGAAAGAAATATGCGACAGGCGCACTTCCTGCGGGTCTTTGAGGGAAGGGAAAACCTCGATGTATTGATGGTCGTTGACCTTGAAGTAAGTGAGAAGCAGGCCGCTGCCATCGGGTTTATCGAGCATGAACGGCTCCTGAAAGCCGAGAATTCCGGTGTAGAACTTGCGCGCTGCGGCCAGGTTGTCGGTCTTCAGGCCGATGTGGGCCACGCCGACGATAGGCGGCCTCTTCGGCGGGCTTGCGGTATCAGCGGCGCGCGCGGAAAGCGATTGAAGAAGAGCGACGAACAGAAGGGAAACGCCGAGCAGCGCAGATTTCATGCTGGCATGGTGCAAGCGAAGCGGCGGCGATGTCAAGCGCGGGGCGACGAACGTTTCTGGCTCAGCGGCCTGGCTTTCCGATGGGCGCAACGACGTACACGTATTCGAGCATATCTTTTCCCGTATTGGTGACGTTGTGACGCGAGCGCGGAGGAATGTAAACGAGCGTGCGCGAGGAAACCGCCATTGCAGCGTGACCTTCTACGTCAACTCTGGCTTTACCGCGCAGGATCACAAGAGCTTCTTCATGCTCATTGGTCGAGTGCGAGCCCACCGATTCTCCCGGCCGCAGGCGGACAAAGCCGCTGCGCACGCCGGCGGTTTGTGGCGCTCCGCGGAGCAGAGGACAGTCACTGCCATCGCAGGCAAGCGGCAAAGAAAACGGTTGTAGCGAAGGTTCTTGCCCTGACGCTGAACTCAGGAGCACGGCGGTGAAGATAGCAAATAGGGCGGACCTCATTCGTCTCCTCTACGGCAGTGCAAAGAGCAAAGATGAAAAGAACCGCGCAAGACCGGCTTATCGCAGCGCCGAAAACAGCGCCTGCTTCCAGCGCGGCACATCAATCGTCCAGCAAACATTGGCGTTTGGCTTGCGCGAAACAAGCTGAGACCAGACAGGCCGATTGCGCTCATCGCCAGCGACGTTCAGTCGGTCCACGACGGTCATGCCGCGCGTCAGCTCGCTTTGGGTTTCGACATCAACATAATGACTGCTCCACTCGTTTCCGACGCTGGGATCGAGCGCAATGCTCATTGCAACCGGATCCGGCAGGGAGATGCCGTTTTCTCCCGTCTGAATTTTGTAAGCCGTGCGGGCGTGGCTGTTGCATTCAACGGCAAAGTGCGCGAGCGGATTATTGAAGCTTTCAATCTGTGCGATGTCACGCTCGTTGAGCACCGCCGCGTCGCGCGAGATTTGCCAGCCCACCAACTCCAGCGGCAGTCCGCTCAACAGGACCATGCGCGCCGCCTCGGGATCAACCCACATGTTATATTCCGCAGCCGGCGTCACGTTGCCTTCGCAGCAGGGCGCGCCACCCATGACAATGCATCGGCTGACTTTCGTGGCAATGGCAGGCTTCTTCGCCAAGGCGAGAGCAATGTTCGTAAGCGGCGCCAGCGTGACCAGAATGATTCCCGGATTCGCTTCGATTACCTGGATCAACGCATCTGCGGCGTGAAGACTTTCGGCAGAGCGTCGCGGCGGCGGGTAATTGTGGTCACCCAGTCCATCGCGACCGTGAAACCAGGTTGCATTCTGGTAGGTGCGCAGAAGAGGTTTCTCCGCGCCCGCATAGACCGGCACATCCGATCCGCAAAGTTCGGCCACGTACAGCGCGTTGCGCGTGGATTGCTCGACTGGCACGTTGCCCGCAACCGTGGTGATGGCGGCTACGCGAACATCAGGGGCGCGCAACGCCATAATTAGAGCGACGGCGTCGTCGGAAGCGGTGTCGGTATCAATAAGGAAAGTGCGCGCCATGCGCATAGCGGAGCAAACGCAGCACGTTAGGCTGCGTCAGCCTCCGGCCTCGGCGTCGGCAAGGCTCAGCGCTTCATCCAGCACGGCTACACCTTGGTCCACTTCGTCTTTGGTAATGATGAGCGGCGGAGCAATCACCAGGTGGCTAAGCCAGGCCTGCAGAAAAACTCCGTTGCTCATGGTGCGGGCGGCAATGCGGTCCACGATAAGCGGCTTGCCGGAAACCTTGTCGGCGCCGGTATTGAAGGGCGCCTTCGTGGTGCGGTCCTTGACCAGTTCGAGCGCCCAGAACATGCCTACGCCACGGACTTCGCCGATGGATTTGTGGCCCGGCTTCAGTTCATCCAGCTTCGATCCCAGGTAGGCACCCATTTCGACGGCGCGTTCGGCGAGGTTCAGCCGCTTCATTTCATTGATGGAAGCAATGGCGGGCGCAAGCGTCAGCGGGTGGGCCTCGTAAGTGTGGCCGTGCGAGAAGAAGTGATCTTCAAAATAGGACGCGACCTTCGCCGTGGTGGCGCAAAGGCCGAGCGGAATCGCCGCGTTGGTGATTCCTTTGGCTGTCGTCAAAATATCGGGAACTACATTCCACAAATCCATGGCAAACCATTTGCCGGTGCGGCACCACCCCGTCATCACTTCGTCGGCGATGAGCAGTACGCCGCGGGCATCGCAGATGGACCGCAGGCGGGGCATATATTCTTTCGGGGGCACCAGAACGCCATTGGTGCCGACGATCGGCTCCACAATGACGGCGGCAACGTCGCTCTCGTTCTCGATCATGTGCTCGACATATTCGGCGCAGGCTATTCCGCATCCGGGATAGGTATGTCCGATGGGACATCTGTAGCAGTTCACCTCGGGTGCGAAAATCACCCCCGGAATTTTGCCCGCCGGTTCCATGGCCCAGCGGCGCGGGTCGCCAGTGGCGGCAATCGAGCCCATCGTCGAGCCGTGATAGGAGCGATAGCGGGAAATAATTTTGGTTTTCCCGGTTACCATGCGGGCGATCTTGAATGCGGCTTCGTTCGCTTCGGTCCCGGAGGTAGTGAAAAAGAACTTCTCTAATCCTTTTGGTAGAACTTCGAGCAGAAGTTTGCTCAGTTCGGCGCGGACCGTGGTCGCGTTGCCGGGAGCGATGTAGGCCAGCTTTTCCGCCTGGTCGGCAATGGCTTCGGTCACGGCGCGATTCTTGTGGCCGAGCGTGACGCACATGAGTTGTGCGGAGAAATCGAGATAGCGCTTGCCATCAGCATCGGTGAAATAACAATCTTCGGCGTCCACGATGTGCAGCGGCGCCCATCCTTTTTGCCGGCGCCACGTGCCGTAGGTGTAGCGAGAGGTGAATTCTTTGACCTGCGCCGAAGTGAGCGTTTCATTCATTGGCGTGGTTGGCATCTGCTTTTCTCTTGGTGCGGACAACTGATTGTACAAGGCGGGCCAGTCGCGCGGCGAACCCGTTTTATCAGCCGGAAACACAACCAACGCAGGGAACGCGCGCAGCTTGACCGCTTCCAGAAGCGGCTGTTAGATTGCGCTTTGAAACGTGCATTCCCAGAGGTCATCGCGCTGAGTCAGCGAGAGCAGAAAAACGGCCTGGTTCACGCGCGTGGCCCAGCCTCACTCGATAGGATGACCAGCCGCCGCAGTTTTCTCATTCAATGCTGTCAGGGTGTGGTGACTGCGCTGGCGGTTTCCTGGTCGCGCGGTTTCGCATTTGCGGCGCAGCGTGGCTTCAATGCTCCGCCTGCCGGCGGCTCAGACACGGAATTTCATCTCCATCCGAACTATCGCACGCAGAGGCCGCTCGACGCTTTGCTGCTCAAAACCAACGCCGATCTGGACAATTTCGTAACAGAGAAATACGCAGACCAGGTCGCGGCAGTACTGGCACAATGGAGCGCCGGCGTGCGGCGAGTGCCTCAGGATTTAACAGCCATGGAGAGTTCCCTTGGCTTGGACTTCTCCGGCAGTTCGCTACACGCCGCGGATTCGCGCGTGATGCGTACTGACAGCGTGCTGGAAGTGCGACGAAACAAGTTCGACGGGCCGGCCTTGGAGCGCGGCAGGTTTCTTGATCAACTGCGCGCCTCACTCAGTTCGTTCGCGGCCATCGAAACGGCTGAGTTTCAGGTCACGGACATTGAAGTGAATTCTGCTGAGGCCTCGGGCAATTTGGGACTGACCACACGTGTGCGCTACGAATTCGTCGGCTCGGGCAAAGGCTCTCACCGCGAACAGCGCGTGGGTGAGTGGGAACTGCAGTGGGAAGCCGACTCGAGCCAGGAAAACTTCCGTGTGCGCCGGTGGCGTGCTTTCGAAGAAACCCAAAGCCGTGCCGCTGAGCCAGTCTTCGTGGACATCGCCTCGCAGGTTCTCGGTGCAAATGCGTCCTACGCAGGTCAGCTGCTTCACGGCGCCGATTACTGGCGCTCCACGCTCGATGCCGCTTGCGGTATTGACGTTTACGGCCACAACGGCGTTGCGGTTGGAGATATTGATGGCGATGGCTGCGATGACTTGTACGTGTGTCAGCCCGCCGGGCTGCCCAACCGGCTTTACCGCAATCGCGGTGATGGAACATTCGAAGATGTAACGCAAGCCTCTGGCACCGGCGTTCTCGAAAACACGGCGTGCGCGCTCTTCGCCGACATCAACAACGATGGGCAACAGGAGTTGATTGTTGTGCGCACGAGCGGACCGCTGCTTTTCCTGAATGATGGCTCGGGAAAGTTTCGGCCACAGCCCGATGCCTTTCAATTCGCCAACGCGCCGCAGGGGACCTTCACCGGCGCGGCATTGGCCGACTACGATCGCGATGGCTGGCTGGATATTTATTTCTGTCTTTATATCTATTACCAGGGCACCGATCAGTACAACTATCCCGTGCCCTACTATGCGGCGGAAAACGGGCCGCCGAATTTTCTGCTGCGCAACAATCGCGACGGAACTTTTCGCGACGTGACCGCCGAAACGGGCCTGAACCAAAACAACACTCGTTACAGCTTTTGCTGCGGCTGGGACGACTACAACCACGATGGCTGGCCGGATCTTTACGTGGTGAATGATTTCGGCAAGAAGAATCTTTATCGCAACAATGGCGACGGCACATTTACCGACGTTGCCGAACAAGCCGGAGTGGAAGATGTGGGCGCCGGCATGAGCGTTTGCTGGTTTGACTACGACGGCGACGGCACGAGTGATCTTTATGTTGCCGATATGTGGACCGCAGCCGGCGAGCGCATCGCGGCGCAGCCCTCTTTTCAGAAAGATGCATCCCAGGAAGTACGTGCGCTCTATCGCAGGCACGCCATGGGCAACTCTCTTTTTCGCGGCAATGACCGCGGAACTTTCGAAGACACCGTCAACCGGGCAGGGGTGGCCGTGGGTCGCTGGGCGTGGTCGAGCGATGCATGGGATTACGACCATGATGGATTTGCCGATCTCTATGTTGCGAATGGAATGCTCTCGGGTCCGTCGCGCGAAGACTTGAACAGCTTTTTCTGGCGGCAGGTCGTAGCCAATTCCCCGAACGACGCGCGGCCAACTCACAATTACGAGCAGGGGTGGAACGCGCTGAACGAACTCATTCGCGCGGATGCAACCTGGAGCGGCTATGAGCGGAATGTTTTCTACGCCAACAATCGGGACGGAACTTTTTCGGACGTTTCTGGCGCGGTGGGGCTCGACTTTGTGGAAGATGGCCGTTCATTTGCTTTTGCCGATTTCGACCACGACGGGCGCGTGGAAGTTTTCCTGAAGAACCGCAATGGCCCACAGTTGCGCGTCCTGAAGAATACGATGGATAATCTTCCTCCTTCCATCGCATTCCGTTTGCGCGGCACAAAGAGTAATCGCGATGCGATTGGCGCAGTGGTGACGATCGAAGCGTCATTAGGCCGCCAGACGCGCACGCTGCAGGCCGGCTCCGGGTTTCTTTCCCAACACACGAAGGAAATATCCTTTGGTCTCGGTGAAGCGCCCGGCGCCGTGAGCGCGACGATTCGCTGGCCGAGTGGGACAGTGCAGGAACTGCACGAGTTGCCGGGCAACAGCAGAATCTGGGTAGAAGAGGCTTCGAAGCCGGCGCGCATCGAACCCTTCAGCGCTCGCGCGCCCTACTCGGCCAAGGCGGCCGCTCGGGCCTACGCCGATACGACTCCGGATCGAATTGAGACCTGGCTGCTTGCGCCCATCGCAGCGCCAGAGTTTTCTCTCACGGATCTGGCCGGGCGAACGCGCAAGCTACTGGATTTTCGCGGAAAGATCGTGCTCCTCAATTTGTTTGCTGTGCAATCGTCAGCTTGCAAGGAAAACCTCAAGTTCCTGAATCGCGTTCAGTCGCGCTCCGATACTCGCTCTCTGCAGTTGATTGCCCTCGCCTTGAACAGCGCTCCGGATGCGGAACTGCAAGCCCTGGTCCGCGAACTCCGCCTTTCGTTTCCGGTTCTTCACGGTTCCGATGATATGGCGGCGATCTACGACATCCTCTATCGTTATCTGTTCGATCGCCACCGTGATCTCACCCTGCCGACGTCTTTTCTAATTGATGAAAAGGGCGTGATCGTGAAGGTTTACCAGGGGATCATCAACGATGAGCATGTGGAGCAGGACCTGCAGCAGATTCCGCGGACGGCCGACGAGCGAATGGCGAGCGCTCTGCCGTTTCCGGGATTGATCGAAGTTACAGAGTTTAGGCGGAATTATCTTTCGCTGGGTTCGGTTTACTTTCAGCGCGGGTATCTCGAGCAAGCCCAAGCCTCGTTTCAAAGCGCTCTGGCCGATGATCCCTCCAGCGCGGAGGCGCTTTATGGCCTGGGCAGCGTCTATTTGCAGCAGCAGAAGAATGCGGAGGCGCAGGCGAATTTTGAACGCGTAGTTAAGCTGCAGGCGCGCTATCCGGAGGTTTTGCCGAACACCTGGAACAATCTCGGTTTGCTCGAGACGCGAAAAGGGCACACGCTGGAGGCAATTCCGTATTTTCAGCAGGCGCTGCAGTTAAGCCCTGATCATTTGGTAGCACTGGAAAACCTGGGTAATGCCTATCGCCGGGAGAAACGCTGGGACGAAGCGCGCCAAACGCTGCAGCGTGCGGTGGAAGTCGGGCCTGAAGATCCGGAAGCGAACTATAGTCTGGGCATGGTTTTTGCGCAAACCAACGACAACGATCAGGCGTACGAATATCTGCAACGGGCGCTTCAGTTTCGGCCCGATTATCCGGAGGCGCTGAATAACCTCGGCGTTCTTTATCTGCGAACGGAGCGGCGAGAGCAGGCGGTTGCCAGCTTTGAAAAGTGCATTCGCGTCGCGCCCGCGTTCGATCAATCCTATTTGAATCTGGCGAGGGTGTATGCGCTCGAGGGCTCTTCCGAAAAAGCGCGGGAAGTATTGCTGGAACTGCTCAAGCGGCATCCCGGACTTCCGCAGGCAGAGCAGGCCCTCGCCGAGTTGCCGCACTGATCATCACGGGAGCACGCTGCACGCCGCCGTGCCTGCTCACTCAAAACCGGAGATTCGTTTCCAGGAACAGCAAATGTCCGTCCGGATCTTTAGGATAGATTTTGGCGATTGTGCTCTTGCCCCAGGCCTGCCCGTAATACAAAGTGGCGCCGAACATGGGCGTGAATTGGTAATCGGTACTCAGGTCCCAAACGTTTGCGAGTCCGCGGTTGCCGTTGCCGGGCGCCGGGCGTCCGGTGAAACCGAAGGTTGAAGACTGGAACGCGCCGCCGCCCGAATACCAGAAGTCCTTGGCGCTGGCCAGGCGCAGCGCGTGCGCTTCGCTGCGGAAGCCCAGCTTGGAGGTCGGTTTCAAGTTCAGCGTTCCGTAGAAGTCTTCATTGTTCATCATGTTGTAGAAGGGAAACCGCGCGTACTGCCGCGGCGTGGTCAGCAGTTGAAAAAAAGTGCCGTGCCGGGTGTCATTGGGATTGCCATCGCCGCTGCCGTACGAATAGCCGACGCTGAACCACGGCTTCACGCTTCTGACCGGCGCCTGCCATCCCGCCTCGCCGACGAATGCGCCGGAATCCTGGCTCAGCACGCCCCAGGAGCCGTTTTGCACCACTCCCCACACCAGGAAATCAAATTTTCCGGCAGTTGGGGTGTTGAAGACGTGAAGATAATCCGCGCCGTATGTGCCGATTTCGATCGTACTCGTATCGGCGAGCTTGGCGGCGTTGGCGCGATTGTCGGTCTTTTCGATCCACACGCGGTGATCAATGTAGCCTACGCCGAAAACCCGAAATTCTCCCGCGCTGCTCCGGCCGCCGACCGGCACCGTGAACGAGCCGTAGTAAGTGTCCACGTCCAGTTCGCCCATGCCCTGCACTTGAAACACGCCTTCCGTGGGGCGTGCGGCGAAAAATGTCAGATTGTCATTTCCGATGTTGGAAGAGAGTTGCACGCCGTCGAAGCTTCGCTGCACAGCGGAAAAGCCGAAATTCGCGAGCAGGCGCTGCGAGATGCGGGTTTGTTCGAGGGTCGCGAGCGTTGGATCTTTGGGCTTTACTTCTGCGCCGTCAAAGTATTCGAAGCGTCCCAACTTGAGGTTGGCCTTGTGCCCAAGATCCTTGAACTGCACGTAGC
>Ga0335078_10015740_pt1 | contig 11232 bp, 9 predicted proteins | sample Lox_Sample_32_FD_206711 | JGI IMG/M metagenome (GOLD analysis project Ga0335078, IMG submission 206711) | Soil microbial communities from Loxahatchee National Wildlife Refuge, Florida, United States - Lox_Sample_3.2 | ecosystem: Environmental > Terrestrial > Soil > Wetlands | place: USA: Florida...
TATCGCAAAGCCGACGCCCGACGACGATGTCACGCTCGCGCGCCGACAGTTTGCTCAGCGCGGTACGCAGCAATTTGCGTCGTTGGTCGCTCTCCTCCCGCTCAATCAACGTAGTCTCCTGGTCATCAGCGCTTTCGACCAGCCGGTCCTGCCAGTCGCCATCGTGCGCTTGGCTGATGGGCGCGTTCAAGCTCAAGTCGCCTCCGGCCATCCGCCGGCTCATGCTGATCACTTCGCGCCGTGCCACGCGCAGCGCGCCGGCAATCTTCGATACGTGATCGGGGGGAAGCTCGCCACCGTCGAATTCGCGAATTTGGCTCTGCAGTCGGCGAAGATTGAAGAACAGTGTTCGCTGCGAAGCGTTCGTGCCAACGCGCACGAGCGACCAGTTGCGGATGATATATTCCTGGATGGCAGCTCGTATCCAGAAAATCGCATAGGACGCGAAGCGACAGCTGCGATCCGGATCGAAGCGGCAGACCGCGCGCATCAGCCCCACTTGGCCTTCGCCGATGAGATCCTCGGGCGGCAGCCCGTAACCGCGGTACTTTTGGGCGATTGCCACCACCAGCCGCAAGTGACTGGTCACGAGCTCGTGCGACGCCGAGAGATCGTGCCTGTCGCGCCAGCGAGCGCACAACGCTTGCTCGCTCTCGATGCTCAAGAAAGGATAGGCGAAGATCGCGCTCGTGTATTGTGCGAGCCTTCTGTCCGTGCTGTTGGAGATCCGAACGGCTTGCATCTGTGCCTCCCTCATTGGGTCAATTCATGCCGGGAAGCATCGCGCCGACGACTCGGCTTGGCGCTGCGCTCTCCACGAAGTTGGAGATGCCACAGAAGACTGTGATGAAGCGATTGAACGTTGGTATCGGCGATACCTTGGCATGTGCCGAAAGCCTTCCACGGCGCGCGCATCATTCGATACCAAGGTATCGCCGGCACCATCGGTCAATGGCGTGCCTGCGGCGGTCCGGCGCATCTTCATCGGTGCAGAGTTGCCGCGCGCACTGCGAGGTGGCGCGCTGCCCTCGCGTGAGAGTGTGACGGGAAAGGCGGTCTGCGCGACGTACACCGACACCATCGTCTTATGGTTAGGCACGCTCGTTTATCGCATCTGTAGTCACGGTCCGAAGGTCTAAGAGGCAAGGACAAACCGTCGCTGCGGACACGTCCTTGAAGAAGGAGAACGCGCGCCATGAGCAAGCTCGACAAGGTGCTCTACACTGCCAAGGTCCACGCAACGGGCGGCCGGGTCGGTCAAGCACAAAGCTCCGACGGCCATCTCGAGGTCAAGCTTTCGCGACCGGGCAGCCCGGGTAGCGGCACCAATCCCGAACAACTCTTCGCCGCTGGCTGGTCCGCCTGTTTCGAATCAGCCATGGAAGTCGCGGCTCAAAAGATGAAGATCGCGCTGCCGCCGAGTTTGGCGGTCGACGCCGAGGTCGACCTCGGCTCAACCGAGGGCGCGTATGGGCTCGCGGCTCGCCTCAACGTGAGCATGCCCGGCATCGAGCGTGACGAGGCCCTCCGGATCATTGAGGCTGCGCACAAGCTCTGTCCGTATTCCCGCGCCATCCACGGGAATATCGACGTGACAACGGCGCTTGTCTGACCGAGACGCCGGTCCACGGAGAATGGTCCATGAATGCTGAGGAGGCTCAGGCCCGCAGAAAGGCTCCGCTCGGCACGCGCCGCGATCCTGGCGACAATGCGGTAGGCGACGTCTCGGGCGCTCGGACGGCGCCCCTGGCCGAAATCCCACAAAGGGGCCATCGAACAAGGAGTGACTTGCCGGCGCTGCCAATCAGGAGCACGTAGCATGGCCGACATCACTCGCCCGGGCTCGATCGGGCCCGCTCGCGGGCGGCGGGGTCTCGTTCCTTCCCGCGCGTCACTCAAACGGGCGGCGCTACGGCTCGCCCTGATCGCCGGGACGGCCGCGGTAGCCTATTTCGGCTATTACTATTGGACCGTTGGCCAGTATTTCGTCTCGACCGACGACGCCTATGTCCAGGCCGACTACACCACCGTCGCCCCCAAGGTCTCAGGCTATCTCGCCGCGGTTTTGGTCAAGGATAACGAGCGTGTGAAGGCGGGCACGGTGCTGGCCCGGATCGACGACCGCGACTTCCGCGCTGCGCTTGACCAAGCGAAGGCCGACCTCGAGGCTGCCGGGGCCGAAGTCGCCAACTTCGACGCCCAGATCGCGCTTCAGAAATCGGTGATCGGCGAAGACCAAGCCAACATAGTTGGCGACGAAGCTTCGCTTACGTTCGCCGAGCAGGACGACGAACGCTACCTGGAGCTGAAGAAGACCGGCGTCGGCACGGTGCAGCGCTACCAGCAGGCGACGGCAAATCTGACCGAGAAGAGCGCGCAGCTTAACCATGACCGCGCCGCACTCGTTGCCGACCAGCGCAAGCTCGAGGTGTTGGCGACGGCCCGCCTCCAAGCCGCGGCACAGCTCGACCGCGCGCAAGCGGTCGAGCACCAGGCGGAGCTGAACCTGTCGTACACTGTCATTGCCGCTGCGGTCGACGGCACGGTCGGAGCCCGCTCGCTGCGTGTCGGCCAGTATGTGCAGGCCGGCACGCAGCTCATGGCGATCGTGCCGCTGACGCAGGTCTATATCGTCGCCAATTACAAGGAGACGCAGCTCACCGACATCCGGCGCGGCCAGCCGGTTGCGATCAGTGTCGACACGTTCCCAGGCAAGACGATCCAGGGTTACGTGGACAGTATCGCCCCGGCGAGCGGACTCGAATTCGCGCTGCTGCCGCCCGATAACGCCACCGGCAATTTCACCAAGATCGTCCAGCGCATCCCAGTGAAGATCGACATCGACCCGCACGACCCGCTCGCCGGCGAGCTCCGCGCGGGCATGTCGGTCGAGCCGAGCATCGACACGCGGCCCGCCGCGGCGAACGGCCATAGCGAACGAAAACGCCAGTTGCCAGGGGTGGGCGGATGATTCTTCTGAAGCTTTAGGGCTTATTGCCAGAGCCGTCGGTCCGTTTTTGACCGCACTGAGATGTCCGAAGAGTCGATCATGTCTGCCACCGCCAGCGCTGATCCCAGCCCGCTCACCACGACAAGCGCCTCCGACGCGCTCCAGGGCGACGCCCAGACGGCATCCTTCAGGACCTGGCTTGCGGTGCTGGGCGCGACTCTCGGGGCCTTCATGGCCGTGCTCAACATCCAGATCGTCAACGCGTCGCTCGCCGACATCCAGGGCGGCATCGGCACTGGCCAGGACAATGGCGGCTGGATCTCGACCTCGTACCTCATAGCCGAGATCGTTGTCATCCCGCTCACCAGTTGGCTCGCGCAGGTGTTCTCCGTGCGCCGCTACCTGCTCGTCAACGCGACGCTGTTTCTCGTCTTCTCTGCCGCCTGCGCCCAGGCAGCAAACCTCGGCCAGATGATCGTCCTGCGCGCCGCCCAGGGTTTTGCCGGCGGGGTGCTCATTCCGATGTCGTTCACCATCATCATTACGCTTCTGCCCAAGTCGAAGCAGCCAATCGGCTTGGCACTGTTCGCGCTGTCGGCGACGTTCGCTCCGGCGATTGGGCCTACCATCGGCGGCTACCTCACCGAGAATTGGGGCTGGCAGTACATATTCTATGTCAATTTGGCACCAGGCGCGCTGATGCTGGCAATGCTGTTGTTCTCCCTTGAGCGCGCGCCGATGAAGCTCGCGCTGTTGCGCGAAGGAGACTGGGCCGGCATTGCGACCATGGCAATCGGACTCGCCGCCCTGCAGACCGTGCTCGAGGAGGGAAACAAGGACGACTGGTTCGGATCGCCCTTCATCGTCCGTCTGTCGATTACCGCCGCCGTCGCGCTCACACTCTTCGTCTGGATCGAACTTACGAGTAAGAAGCCGCTGCTCAATCTGCGGCTGCTGCTGCGTCGGAATTTCGGATTTGGCACGCTCGCGAACTATCTCCTGGGCACAGTACTCTACGGCTCCGTCTATATCCTGCCGGTCTATCTCGCGCGCATCCAGGGCTACAACGCCGAGCAAATCGGATACGTAGTCGCGTGGACGGGCCTGCCACAGCTCGTGCTCATTCCATTGGTGCCGCGGATACTGAAGCGGTTCGATCCCCGCTTCGTAATCGCGCTCGGCTTCGCGCTCTTCGCTGCCAGCAATTTTATGAATATCGACATGAATGCCGACGTTGCCGCCGACCAGCTCTTGTGGCCGAACATCGTCCGCGCGATCGGCCAGGCCCTGGTGTTCGCCCCGCTCGCGGCGGTCGCAACCGCTGGCGTCGAGAAGTCCAATGCAGGTTCCGCATCGGCGCTTTTCAACATGATGCGCAACCTGGGCGGTGCGGTCGGCATCGCGACGCTGCAGACGTTCCTCGAGAAGCGCGAACAGTTCCATTCGAACGTGCTGACCTCGTCCGTCTCGCTGTTTGACGAGGCGACCCGCGCCCGGCTCAATGCGCTCACCCACTATTTTCTGAGCCATGGAACTGCAGACCAAAACGCCGCGCTTCACAAGGCTGTTATCGCGATCGGCGCCATCGTTCAAAAGCAGTCCTACGTTCTGGCGTTCGGCGACACTTTCTATCTGATGGGAGTGGCGATGCTCGTCGCGTTAGCCGCCGGCCTGTTCCTGAAGCGGCCGCAGACCCTCGAATCCGCCGTCGGCCACTGACCCTGCTTTGAGGAGGCCAGACGTGCTTCCGCGGACTGTTCCGATCCGCCACGACCGCTTCCAGACGGACACGGTCGGCGGCGCTCACATCGACGTTGATTCCTTGACGAATGCACCAGATTCGCATGCATCCGCCGTATCTGGAATCCGCATTCGGATTCTTCCGTCAGGTTTTATCCACTAGCACGGGCATGAAGCCTCCCCAGAAGGGGAATCATCGATTGCGGCGACGTGAGCTCTTCGCCACGCACCAGGGCTGACACCGACCATGCGGCTGAACAGCCGTGTCATGTGCGCCTGGTCGGCGAGCCCGCAATCAAGCGCGATGTGCGCGAGCGGCCGGTTCGTTTCGAGCATCAGTTCCTTGGCGCGGGCAATTCTGCGGCGGATGAGATAGGCGTGGGGCGCTTCGCCAACCGTCGCCCGAAAGGCTCTGGCAAAGTGACTGGCACTGAGACGCGTCAGGGTCGCAAGATCCTGCGGTCCGATCTTCTCGCTCAGATTCCCATCGACGAAATGCATCACCCGCCTGAGCTGCCACGGCGCCAGCCCGCCTCCGACGGGCCCAGCGCTCGAGCTTGGATCGTATTCTCGGTAATCCGACTCCGCCTGCAACAAAGCCGCAGCACGCAAGATGTACTTGCGAGCATCCTCTTTGCTGTCTACCAAAGCTTGGCCGGCCTCGGTGAGGAGGCGAATAGCCGACCGGAGCGCCGTTGTTTCGCTGGCGGTGTCCGTTGCCGCGCGCCACCGCGTCGCGACGGAAGCCGCAAGCTCGGGGGTTCCGGCAATCTGCGGACTGCTGGCGGCCGATTGCGTCTGAAACGTCATGTCGGACCTCCCTCTGGCTCCCGCAAAAAATTGCAGGGTTCAGCCATTGTCCTGGTGTGCCTTAGCTACGCAGCAATCTCGGCTCGCTCAATTGGACCAAAGTGTTGAATGAACGAAAGTATCGTTCCCGCTTCTCCAGTTGGTCGCGAGCACGTTACGATGTGACCTGCTCGGAACAAGCCTAAGCAGCGACGGAAGCGGGCACGCCGACGCTAGAACCCCGATGCGGTGGTTGATCCCGATGAGCGGTGAAGGCAAATCCCGGCGTCGGGCCGCGTCGCTGAGGAGCGATCAAGCGTCTTTGAACGGCAGCGACACTTTCGTCCAATAGATTCACCTGCGGCTTCATGGCATGCCTTAAGCGAGCGGGAGTGCACGAACGACACAGACCCGCAGTCTCCAGCCCGGAGGTGCCGAAATGGCAAGGAACCGACAGATACGACTGCTGCGACGGTCGCCGGCCTATTGGCGGGTTACGTTCGACAATCCTCCGCTGAATATCTTTGGTCCCACGACCATTCCTGAATTGGGCGAGATTGTCACGGCGCTGGAGCTCGATGAGCAGGTAAAGGTCGTCGTGTTCGACAGCGCCGTCGACGGTTTCTTTCTGACCCACTACGACTTTCTCGCGAAGCCGGAAGACACGTTGAGCATCCCGCCAGGCCCCACCGGCCTGCCGGCCCTTCCGGACATGCTGGTGCGCATCAGCCGCGCGCCGGTCGTGTCGATCGCTTCCATCCGCGGGCGCGCAACGGGCGTTGGCAGCGAACTTGCGCTCGCAAGCGATATGCGATTTGCAAGCCGTGAAAGGGCTATCCTGTCGCAGTGGGAGGTGGGCGCTGGACTGGTGCCTGGCGGCGGTCCCATGGCCCGCCTGCCGCGGTTGATCGGCCGTGGGCGAGCGTTGGAAGTGTTGCTCGGCGCCGACGATGTCCCAGGCGATCTCGCCGAGCGGTATGGTTACGTCAATCGTGCGTTGCCGGATGCAGAGCTCGATGCGTTCGTCGAAACGCTTGCAGTTCGAATCGCCTCCTTCGACAAGGACGCCATCGCGGACACCAAGCGCCTGGTGAACATCGCGAGCCTGCCGCCCGATGCCGAGATTGGCCCGGAATGGAGCGCGTTTCTGGCTTCCTATGCGCGCCCAGCCAGCCAGAAGAGAATCAAGGACCTGATGGAGCGTGGCTTCCATCGGCCCGGCGACGTCGAGACTCGCTTAGGACACCACGTCGGTGGGCTCGGACGCTGAGCCCTTTCGCGACGTTGGTACCGTCCTTGGAAGCTGGAGCTGGGCCTATGCGTTGGATTCTCATTTTTGCGGTTTCGTGCGCCGGCTTGCTCGCCTTTATCTACTTCGCGATATGGGCCTTCAACGGCTTTCACGGCCTCGGGCTCGACTTGGCGGGCACCATCGCGTTGACGCTTGGCACCGTCGTCGCCGCAGGTCTTGGCGTTACGCTTATGGGGCTGGTCTTCTACAGCGACCGCAACGACTACGACGAACGGGCGGGCAACGCCGGCAAGGGCGGAGATCAATTGCTGCGTTAAATTCTCTGGCGTGCGACGCAGCCTGCGAACGACTGGCGCACAAAACAAACCGCAAAAGCAAGCAAATCGCCACAGCCAAATCCAATAAAAGGAGGTCGGCCGGGCGCGACCTTGCTACGGGCCATGACAGGATCGGCAAAATGAATCTTGGGTTGAGATTCGCGCTGGCAGCGCTCGGCATTCTCGGAATCCAAGCATCCGCATGGGCCGGCGATGCTCCGTCCTTCAGCAACGACCTGTTGGGAAATTGGGACGGGTTGCGCACCCGCTTATTCAACGATGGGTTTGATTTTCAACTCGGATACGTCTCCGAAACCGCGTCCAACGTCCAGGGAGGTGCCAAGGAAGGCGTGCGCTATACCGATCAATACACCTTCGGCACGACGGTGGATCTCGACAAGCTCTTCGCGCTTCCGAACGCGAGCCTGCAACTGTCGATCACCGATCGAAACGGGCGCAACCTTAGCACCGACGAAAAACTGGGCTCACTACAACAGGTTCAGGAAGTCTACGGCCGCGGTCAGACATGGCGCATCACGCAGTTCTGGTACGATCAGACCTATCTCGACAAAGCGCTTGATTGGAAGATTGGCCGGCTGACGATCGGCGGCGATTTCGCGACCTTCGACTGCGACTTCATGAACCTGACCTTCTGCGGCGCTCAGCCGGGCAACGTCGTCGGGAACTATTGGTTCAATTGGCCGGTCAGCGAATGGGCGACCCGCGTGAAGGCGGCAGTGCCGAATTTCGGCTATGTGCAAGTGGGCGCCTACGCCAACAACCCGAGTTGGCTGCAGCGCACCTATGCGTTCTACCCGGGTAATCCGGGGGGAACGACCGGCGCCCTCATCCCCTTCGAGGTGGGTTGGCTGCCGACATTTGCCGACGCGCATCTCCCGGGCAGTTACAAGCTCGGAGCCTGGTACAACACCTCCGCAACGCCGGATGTTCTCGATAACGTCAATGGACAGCCGCTGACGGTTTTCGGGGGTCAACCGAAGATGCGCGACGGCGCCTACGGCGCCTATGCCAGCTTCGTGCAGAAGCTGACGAATCCGTCGGCCAGCGATCCGAACATCGGGTTGAGCGCATTTTTCAACGGTACCATCGGCGACCATCGAACCTCCGCAGTCAACACCCAGGTCGCGGTCGGGCTCAAATACAAGGGGCCGTTGTCCTTCCGTCCGCAGGACGACATCGCGATCGCGTTCGGCCGCACCGGCGTCAACGGTCGCATCGCGCAGGGCGAAGCCTTGCAAAACGCGGCCGGGCTTGGACCCGTTCCCCTTCAGGGCGGCGAGTACGCAAGCGAGCTTTACTACACAATTCACGCCACGAGCTGGTTGGATGTGCGCCCGAACATCCAATATATCCATCAGCCGGGCGGTATCGACCAAACGGACGACGTCATCCTGGGGTTGAAAATCTCGGCGACCTTATGAGTGCAGCCATGTCGGAAGCCCTCATTGGCGATATTGGCGCAACCAACGCACGCTTCGCGCTTATGGACGCCGACCAGCGGGCGTCACGGGTCCGTGTCCTGCCCGTCGACCATTACGCGACCTTGGGCGAAGCAATCCGGTCGTACCTCTCGGCTGAACGAATCGACCACCCGCTCGGCGTGGCCGTGCTCGCCGTTGCTTCGCCGGTGACGTCCGATCGGGTGACGCTCACGAATCACCCGTGGTCGTTCTCCGTCGCCGCGCTCAAAAGTGATCTGCGCCTGGATCGTCTCGTTGTCGTGAACGATTTCACCGCCAACGCGCTTGCCGTTCTGCGCCTTGCGCCCGAAGAGCGCAGGGCGATCGGTGGCGGCAATCCTGTCCCCGGCTTGCCGATCGCCGTGCTCGGACCCGGAACGGGATTCGGCGTGAGCGGCCTCATTCCGACGCGCGGGGGTTGGGTGCCGCTCGCGGGAGAGGGGGGGCACGCGACCATCGCCGCGTTCAACGACAAGGAAGGCGAGGTGCTGGCGCGATTGCGGCAGCGCTTCGGTCATGTGTCGGCCGAGCGAGTATTGTCGGGCCAAGGGCTCGTCAATCTCTATCAGGCCTTGGCGGAGACCGCGGGTGTGCGGGCCGAGCCATACACCGCAGCCCAAATCACCGATCACGAGGTCAACGAGCGTGAGCCTTTGTGCCGGGATGCGCTCGCGATGTTTTGCGCTCTGCTCGGGACCGCGGCCAGCAGCCTCGCACTGACGCTCGGCGCGCGCGGCGGCGTCTACATCGCCGGCGGCATCGTACCCCGGCTGGGGGCGCGGTTTGCGGAGAGCGGGTTTCGCCAACGGTTCGAGGACATGGGGCGGTTCCGCACGTATCTCGCGGCGATCCCCACCTACGTCGTGACGGCAGCGGTACCGGCCTTTCTCGGTCTTGCCGAAGTGCTTGAGCGCGACGACAATAAAATCGCCTAACCCTTAACCGGCCGCGCTCGTTTCCATTCGACGCTTCAACGAGCGAGCGGGATTCTTCGGTCGAATTCGACAAATCGGCGATGCGGAGACAAGACGGTGGCAAACGCCCCCGTTACGTCTCTGCGCGTCAAAATGGGGTGAGCGGGCAGATGCAACTCGGCATGATCGGATTGGGGCGCATGGGCGCCAACATGGCTCTCAGGCTGCTCAAAGCCGGCCATGAGCTTCTCGTCTACAACGAGGCCGCCAAACCGGTGCGCGAGATGGAGGCGCACGGCGCCAAAGGCTTCATCAGCATCGAAGCGTTCGTGCGTGGGCTTTCGGCGCCGCGGGCGGTTTGGCTCATGGTTCCCGCGGGCGCCGTCGATTCGGTGCTCGCGTCGCTTGTGCCGCTTTTGCAGCCGGGCGACACGGTGATCGAGGGTGGCAATTCCTTCTACCAAGATGATCTGCGCCGGACCGAGCAATTGCGGTTGAAGGGGCTCCATTATGTCGATGTCGGGGTAAGCGGCGGAGTGTGGGGCCGCGAGCGCGGCTATTGCCACATGATTGGCGGCGAAACCGCTGTCGTTGAGCGACTTGATCCAATCTTCCGCGCCCTCGCCCCCGGGGTCGACGCGGCGTCGCGCACGCCGGGTGCCAGCGGCGAGCCGAGCCAGGCCGAACGTGGCTATCTCCACTGCGGCCCCAACGGAGCCGGGCATTTTGTGAAGATGGTGCACAACGGGATCGAATACGGCCTGATGGCGGCATTCGCCGAGGGGTTTGGCATCCTCAAAAAGGCCAATGTCGGGCGCACACGCGACGCAATTGACGCCGAAACGTCGCCGCTCCGCGACCCGCGCCATTACCAGTACGAGCTCGACACCGCCGCCATTGCCGAGCTCTGGAGGCGGGGCAGCGTGGTCAGCTCCTGGCTGCTGGATCTCGCCGCCAGCGCCCTAAGGAAGGACCCACAGCTCGCCGCGTTTTCCGGTCGCGTCTCGGATTCGGGCGAGGGCCGCTGGACCTTGCAAGCGGCGATCGACGAGGGCGTCCCCGCGCCGGTCATCGCGAACGCGCTGTTCTCGCGCTTCAGCTCGCGCGGTGAGGCCGAATACGAAGACAGGCTGCTGTCGGCGCTGCGGCTGGAGTTCGGCGGGCACACGGAAAAACCGGCGTGAAGCGCGGTCCCGGATGCGCGTCCGCCGAAAACGACAAAGCGGGAGGCGCAATGACAAGGCAACGAACCGCGGAGCCTGTCAAATGCGCCCGAACAGAGGAGAAGCGCTTGCTAGCCACTGCCCGACTGAACTGGCTCGGCCAAAGCCTCTGGCTCGATGACATCACGCGGGAGCTTCTCGATAGCGGAAGGCTCGCCAAATACATCGAGGAGTGGTCCATAACGGGCCTCACGTCGAACCCCACGATCTTCGACCACGCGATCACGTACAGCGATTCCTACGATCGCGACATCGCGCACTTCCTCGACCGCGGATTGAAGGGCGAAGCGCTGTTCTTCGAACTCGCGATCGCGGATCTGTCGCGCGCCGCCGACCTTTTCCGCCCGGTCCATTCGCGTACCGCTACGGTCGACGGCTGGGTATCGCTCGAGGTTTCGCCGCTTCTGGCGCACGACACGCCGGGCACGGTCGCCTCGGCAGAGGCGCTCTTCGCCAAGGCGAACAAGCCCAACCTCTTCATCAAGATCCCCGGCACCAAGGAAGGATTGCCGGCCATCGAAGAGGGGATCTGGCGCGGCGTGCCGATCAATGTCACTTTGCTCTTC
>Ga0335078_10015741_pt1 | contig 11232 bp, 7 predicted proteins | sample Lox_Sample_32_FD_206711 | JGI IMG/M metagenome (GOLD analysis project Ga0335078, IMG submission 206711) | Soil microbial communities from Loxahatchee National Wildlife Refuge, Florida, United States - Lox_Sample_3.2 | ecosystem: Environmental > Terrestrial > Soil > Wetlands | place: USA: Florida...
GTCCCCCAGCACCCAGCAGAACCCTCCCAGGAACAGCCAGAACATCACCGGCCTCGCCCTTTGCAGATCCAGCGTCACTGCCTGGTATCCGCCCCCGAAGATCAAGGCGAGTGCTATGACGGTTCCCAGTTCACCAAACGTAAAGACCGTGACGAACGAGAGAGGATTCATCCCGCTGATGTAGGCCTTGCGGTACGGGATATACATGGTGCCCCAGAGCAAACCGGCGCCGAGTGCGGCCAGAATACCGTGCGCTGCCGTGCCAGCCGGCCCGGAGCCATTCTGATGGGCAGTCGCATACGCCAGGAAACATGCCCCGACGACGACGCCGACCGCTCCGCCCACGACCTTCAGCAATTGGTTCGCACTGACACTCTTCAGTTCATTAAAAAGGAACCATCCCCACACCAGCCCTACCAGACTGTTTGTGTTCCAAAGGGGAAAGGCAATGGACAACCCCACGTTGCGGATGGCGAACACCGTGAGGGTGTTGGCCACGGCCCATAGCATGCCCCCGAGAATGGCCCACAAAATCAGGTGATTCTTCTCCTTGAGATCGAGCCAGATATAACCGGTGCCTTTGAGCAGCATCGGCACAGTCCAGCGGGCAACGAAGACGCCCGCCACCATTCCGAGCGAAATGATGAAAGGCGAGAAGCCGCCGACGACCAGCTTCGTCGGGGCTTCCGCCGCCCCCAGCCACGCGCCTGCACCGAGTCCGCAGGAAACGCCTAGCCAGTGTAAGGCGCGGGCCGCAGCCTGTTTCGTGGGAGGGTGCGATGTTTTCATCGCGTTAGCGCACCGCCGCCAGCAGCGTGATGCCAATCACCAACACAACCACGGGGAGCCAAAAATGGCTATCGGTGAAAATCGCTTTCCACATCGGCTGCTTCAAAAGAACCTCCTCGAATCGGCGAGCAGCGGTTACTGGCGCCCGCGCCGACATCCTCGATTGTAAACCTGGCGCGGTCCGCCAGGCCCTAAGGTGAAGCCCGGCAGGTCAGATACATCTCACCCGGCCCTAGCCGGTCGTACCAGGTGCGCTTCAACACGAGCGAGGTGGCCGCCAACACGGCACACGAAATCCAGAGTTCTCTCCAGTGCTGAATCGCGAGATAGATGGGGGCGGTCACCAGGCTGGTCTGCCAGACCATGCCGACGGCGATGTTGAACCAGTCTCGTCCAAAATCACGGTTCTTCTCGAAACCGGGCGATTCAGCCGCACACTTGCAATAAATCGGATCCCAGAACCCCCATGGCCGCACGCTGCGATAGAACGATTTCAGCACCTCGTCGCTCTCCGGCTGAGTCAGCAGGCAGACCACGATAGAAGCTGCAAAGCTCACCGCCAGGATCAGCAGAAAAGCGAATACGGGGTGAATGCTGAGCCACAGTTTCAGGATCGCGGCGGCGGTCCCGGCTAACATGCCGGCAAAGAAGCCATAGCCGTTGAATCGCCACCAGTGCCACTTCAGCACATTAGGAGCGACAAAGGCCGGCACCAGAGCGGAAACGATCCACTCCGTCACGCCGTGCACCGAACTGGTCGCCAATCCGAAAACAATGCCCAGAAGCACGACCGCGCTGGAGGTGATCCAGCCGAGCGCCACTTGCCGTTTGGCCGATGCACGGGGATTGATGTAGCGCTTGTAAATGTCGTTGACCACATAGGCCGCGCCGGAATTGACAGTCGAGACGAAAGTGCTCATGAAAGAGGCCAGCAGTGCCGCGATCAGCACGCCACGCAGCCCCACAGGAATGTAGTGGTTCACCACATTCGGCAGGATTTTCTCGAAATTCACCCGGGATCCCTGAGCGGCCAGGCCGGGGCCGTAGAAGACGATCCCGAGCACGGTAATGCCGGCGATCAGCAGGAAACGGGGCGTGAGCGAAACCATGGCCATCACCATGTTTTCCAGGGCCGCCTCGCGCGGGCTGCGTGTGGAAAGCACGTGCTGGATGGCATAATTCGGCGTCGGCCCCGCCATGCTGACCAGCACGCCCTTAAACAGCAGCATCCCCGTAAAGAACATGAACAGCGAATAGCCGTCGCCTCCCTGGCTGATGGGCGCGTAGATGCGGTGATTGAGCTGCGGCATCAGGTGGCTCCAGTCGAGGTTGAGCTTCCAGCCGAAGAACAGGCTGTCCCAACCGGCGGGGACGGCGGCCATGATCTGCTCAGGGCGGATCAACGTAATGGAAATTGCCACGATGGCGATGGCGGCGGCCACCTTCAAAACGAATTGAATCAGGTCATTCATCACCACGCTGTACATGCCGCCCACCACGCAATAGGCGCCGGTGAACAGCAACATGGCGGCGGCGTAGTACCCGTCGCTCACGTTCCAGGGAAAGAACGGCTTGGTGAATTCGCCGATACCGCGAAACGCGTAGCTCAGAAATCCAACCACGTGCACCATGGCGTAAGCCACGACGCTGATATAGGCCCACTCGGCGCCGCGGCTGTGCCCGAAACGCGTCCGCATCCATTCCGCGCCGGTGAGCACGTTCGACCGACGCACCCAGGTGCCCAGATACATCATGCGAAAAACCACGCTGAACAGCGGCCAGACCCATAGCAGCCAGGTGCCCTTCACACCGTAAATGAAGAACATCATCACGAACCACATGGTGCCCGTGATATCCACGCCGCTGGAGCCATGGGCAACTCCGATAATCCACCAGGGCAGGCTCTTCCCGGCCAGGAAATAGGATTCGGCATTGCGTGAGGCGCGCCTGGCGGCCGACCAGCCCACCAGGGACATGAGCGCCAGGTAGCAGGCGATGATCGTGAGGTCTATGGGGTGCATGGGCTTCTTCGCGGCAGCCGGTTCAAGCCGGGCACTCCAACAAATGATCGATCAGTTCCTGCAGGGGGCAGGTGGCCAGCGCGCAGTACTTGTCCGCGCCACCGTAGTAAACGAAAAGGGTGCCGGCGATCACCACGGCGCCGCAGGGAAAGCAGACGCCGCGATAATATCCGTCGATCTCGTACTCCGCCTCGGGTTCGTATAAGAAATCCGGCGTGCGGTGTAAAACTCGGGCCGGATCGTTCAGGTCGAGCAGCAGAGCGCCCCAGCGATAGAATTTGTCCGAGCCCAGCGCGTGGTAGATGGTCAGCCAGCCATGCACGGTCTTGATGGGCGGTGTGTTCACGCCCAGCTTGTCGGTTTCCCAGGCGTAGCGGTTCTTGATCAGCAGGCGGCTTTCGCGAAAACCCATCAGGTCGCCGGCCTGCGCAATCCAGGCGCAGGCGTAATCGGTGCCGTACGCGCCGCCGACCCATTCGAGCGGCCGGTGAATCATGGTATAGCGGCCGTCGATCTTCCCGGGGAACAGGACCACGTCGCGGTCGTCGAGCAGCGGGTCGGTGAGCCAGCCGGCGCGGATCCAACTCTTGAAATCACGCGTCAGCGCCAGGCCGGTCAAAGTGGCGTTCCGGCGCAAGTAATGCGGGAATTCCGGCGGGCAATCGGGTGTCGCATAGCGCTGCTTCACCGTGGGAATCCAGAATTGCCCGAAAGGATAGTGGCGGCAGGCATACGTGATGTAGAACCAGTCGCCGATTTTCACCATGCGGGGATCCTGAATCGTGGCGCCATCGAAACCTTCCACGCTGGGGCTCAAGACGGGATGTTCACTGGTCCGTTCGAAGCGATAGCCGTCCCTGCTGGCAGCCAGGCCAAAACAGCATTTGTAGTCGGGATGCGATTCGGCGGCGCGGTATAGCAAGAAAACCCGTCCTTGCTCCTCGTCGTACCAGGCGGCGGGATTGAAGACAGCCAAGTCTTCCCAGGGGTGCGCCGGATGTGGAGACAGGATGGGATTGCCGGAATAACGTTGGAACTTCATGGAAAGAAGAGTATAACCCTGACCGGGCCGCGAGGCGCGGGCAGGAGCCGCCTGCCTGGTTAACGAGTTGTGACTTGACAAAAAGTTGTTACGAAATTTCCATTTGTATATTTGCATTCTGAGCGACAACCGAATCTCTCCCTGCCAAGTCTAAGTAGAGAAGTCTCTAATCTGGAGGGTTAGTTCATGTCATTGCGGGTGAAACCATCAGGCTATCTCATGCCGTGCCGGCGCGCCATTCCGTTACTGTTCGCCAGCGCCCTGCTTTACGCTCAAACCGGCAACATCTCCGGCACGATTTCCGATGCCAGCGGTGCGGCCGTGCCGAGCGCCACAGTGACGGCGGTCAACCAGGCGACCGCCACGGTGCGCGTCGCCAACACGGACGCAACCGGCACATACTCCATACCCAATCTTGCTGCCGGCTTTTACGACGTCCGTGTCGAAAAGCCTGGATTCTCCCAACTCCGCATCCAGAACGTGGAATTGACCGTCGCACAAAACAAGACCGTGAACGGCACTTTGGAGGTGGGCGTGGTGTCCCAATCGGTCGAAGTAGTGGGTGCGTCGCTGCCGGCCGTGGATATGGAAGACGCGCAGATCAGCAACGTCGTGGACACCAAGCGGATACAGGATCTCCCGCTGATTACGCGTGACCCTTACCAGCTAGTGCTGCTGTCTCCAGGAGCGCAAGAGACCAGTAGCGCGCTCGGCGGATTCTCGGTAAACGGACAGCGTGAGCGCAGCAACAATTTTCTGCTGGATGGCACCGACAATAATGACGCATCAGTTCCGGGAATACCCGGGGGCGTGAGCACCATTAATCCGGATTCCACGCAGGAGTTCCGTGTGATCACCAACAACTTCCTGCCTGAGTTCGGGCGTAATTCCGGCGCAGTCATCGATATCGTAACCCGCGGCGGGACGAACCAATTCCACGGCGGCGCGTACGAGTACAACCGCGTCAACGCGCTGGCGGCCCGCGACTACTTCAATCCCCAGGGGGAACCGCAGAATCCGTTTGTCAGGAACCAGTTCGGCGCTTCGTTGGGCGGACCGATCATCCATGACAAGACTTTTTTCTTTGTCAACTCGGAGTGGGATCGTTTTCGGACCACCCTGACCAACCAGTCCGTCGTGCCGGCAGCGGATTTCAAGACCGGTATTTTCAATTACGGAGGACAGCAGATCAACCTGGCTAATCCTTCGTCGCCGAACAATGCGCCAGGCCTGCCGCTCAACCCGGCGATGCAGAAGATTCTCGCGTTGTATCCGAATCCGAACGGGCCGGCGGTTGACAGTATCCGCGGAATCTATTTCTTTCCCACAAGCGTGCCGTTCGATAGTGCCAACGTGACTTATCGGATGGATCATCGTCTGAATGAAAAGTACAGCATCTTTGCCCGGTATATCTACAACGGTCTGAACAATGGTAACTCCCTCGATGAGATATTTCCGGGCGTAGGAGGCGTCGCTACAAACCAGCAGAGTCACAACGGCTCGTTCAACATGATCGCAACGCTTCGGCCGAACCTCGTGAACGAGTTCCGGTTCGGATTGAACCGTACCGATGATGTATTTACCTGCAATGGTCACGGCATCCTGGACAAGAACAGCACTCCGGATCCGTTCGGATACGGCACAGACTACAGCTTTGCCCTGTCGAATGGCGTGCCTAGCATCTCCGATTTTGCCTGCAGCGCGCTGGGCGACAGCAACGGACAGTTCCGCCGGGCGGGAACCTGGCATTATCTCGACAATTTGTCTTGGGTAGCCGGACGCCACAACATCAAGGTTGGGGCTGAATTCCGCTACATATACGAGAATGGATTCGATGCCTTCGGATCCCGTCCGATTGTGGACTTCACCGCGTTCGGAAATTTCGGCATTCAGATCGTCAACTGCCCCGGCGCTTGCGGGAACGACGAAGTGCTCCAGACCATGGCCGCCGCTTTGCTGGGGGTTCCCGGCGTGCAATCGCAGACTCAGTTCTTCAACGCCGGCGGGCAGCGCACCGCCACTGACTATCGAAGGTTCGTCCAACATGAATATGGCACTTTCGTCCAGGATTCCTGGAAGCTGCGGAAGAACCTGACATTCGAGTATGGACTGCGCTACGAGTTCAATGGAGTTCCGTTCGAGCGCAACGGGAACTTGTCCAATCTTCTGTATCAGCAGGCCTCGGATCCCGGTGCGATCACTTTCCAGACGGTCGGACCCGGAACAGGACGGCAAATTTACGCCAACGACACGCATGACTTCGAGCCGCGGGTCGGACTCGCCTGGGACCCGTTCGGCACTGGCAAGACTTCGCTCCGCGCCGGTTACGGCATTTTCCACGACCGCGTGTTCGGGAACCTGTTCACGAATCTGAAGGGCGACCCACCCTTTATCGCAGGCTTTCAGAGTTTCCCGAATGGTTCCGGAGGCCCGCTGGTCACGCTGGCTAACCTCCCGACTCCGGTTACGCAGCCCGCTCCGTCGTCGACTGTGCAGGACGGCTCTTTCCTATCCGGTATTTCGATTCTGGATCCGCGACTGAAGACGCCCTATACCCAGGCCTGGAACGTGGGAATTCAGCGCGAGCTTGGGAATGGCATGACGCTGGAGGTCAATTACGTCGGCTCAGGCACGCACCGGCTATTCCGGTCAGTAGACGGAAATCCGCCGCTGCCCTGGGTGGTAGCCGCGGAACAAGCCGGTGGCGATCTGCCGGCGACTGTCTCGGGCGGGGCATTGCGCATTGCTCCCTTGTTAGGCTTGCCCCAAGTCACCGGGAACCTGGCGTTCATCGAGCCGATCGTTGTCCGGTCCATCGGAAACGGAACGTACAACGGCCTGCAAAGTGTATTTCGCCAGCAATTCAGACACGGGCTGGAGTTACAAGCTGCTTACACCTGGTCGCATGCCATCGACGATGCAGCGGATCCGCTGGTGGCTCCCGGAGGAAACCGGAACATCGCGAGAAACTCTTTCAATCTGAAAGAGGACCGTGGCAGCTCCGACTACGATCTGAGACAGAGGCTGGTCTTCAGTTACCTGTACGGGATACCGTTTGGTTCCGGCCACAGGCTATTCAGCAAAGGCATCGCAGCACGGGTCCTGGGAGGCTGGGAGTTGTCCGGTCTCTCCACTTTCCAGAGTGGACGGCCTTTCGATATCTACAGCGCGCGGGATTCGGAGTACACCGGTTTGACCAACCGCCCTGACCTGGTTGGCGATCCGGCGATTCCAGCCGGGGCCCCCAGGAATCAAGTCGGCCCGCCGGTGACGGCGTTTGCTCTACAGCCGTTCGGCCGGCCGGGCAATCTCGGCAGGAACACGTTCACCGGTCCCACCTATTACAACACGGACGTGAACCTGCTGAAGAACACGCGGATCACGGAGAAGGTCGGCATGCAGTTCCGCGCGGAGGTCTACAATATTTTCAACCGCATCCAGTTCGATCAGCCCGATCCTTCGGCAGATACGCTGAGTTCTCCGCAGACCTTTGGGCAATCTCTGTCCACCATCGTGCAACCGGATGGAACTACGTCGGCGCGGCAGATCCAGCTTGCGCTGAAGCTGACATTCTGATTCTCCGAAAAGAGTCATCGCATTTTTTGGCAGCCCGCCCACTTTTGTCGAGTTTACAAACAAATGATGTTCGCCTGATATACCTCCGGAGCGTTCGGTCGTCTTACCGGTTAGACGCAAGATTATTTCGCACTTGGCGGATAGGAAAGGAAAAAACCATGAAATTACAGCTTACGCTGCTAACCCTGCTCGGCTTGACCGCGGCGGGAGCCAGCGCCCAGACGGCGCTCAAGGGAAGCTTCGAATTGCCGGTACAGGCGTACTGGAACAACACATCGCTGCCGGCAGGGGAGTACAAACTGTCGGTCGTCATGGAATCGCCCCAATTGAGCCTGATCTCGGTGCGCGGCGAAGGAGTCGCCACCACGTTCCTGGCGTACGCAGGTGGGCGGGAAGAGACTTCCAGCACCAGCGTCCTGAGACTCGAGAGCGTCAACGGCGCCTACGTGATTCGGCAGCTCGATTCGAGCATACTGCGCCGGTTGTACAAATTCCCCGCATCCAAGAGCGCACGGGAAACGGCGCTCAGCGGGACAGCCTCGCCTGCGATGGTGGTGCCGGTTTCGTCCGGCTCAGGTTTTTGAGTCTGTCGTCCGGATAGTGGTGCCTCGCGTGAGCGGTTTCTGCAACACTGGATGAGTGACCCAAGATGCGGAAATGCAATTGCGCGAACGGGGAGTGGCACTGTTGCGGGATGTCTTTCCGAAGCCTTGGTTGTGCAAGCTGAGGGAAGCGGCCACCCGGTGTTTCGAAGCAATCGAGTCAGGCAGGCCGCTTCCCGACAGCTACCGGTTCAACCCCTTCTCTCACTCCGTACTTCTGACGGCGCTGGCGGACTTCGGCGGCGGCGACTGTGACGAATTGACGGCGCCTCTCAGTTCCCCAGGCCTTGACGGCCTGATCTGGCAAGCCATCGGCGGCAGGTGGAATTGCCGGATGGAACAATCGTGGGTCCGAAAGAAGTTTGCGCCAGGGCAGGCTCCCAGCTCCCTATATCACTCCCAGACCTGGCATCAAGACGGAGCCTTAGGGGTCCGATTTCCCCTCGAGCCGGGACCGGTCATCCCGATGACGCAGTTGCTGAGCTGCTGGATTCCATTGGATGCCTGCGGCAGCGACCGCCCGGGCCTCGAGTTCGTTCAGCGCCGTCAATCCGCCTTGCTGCACTTCACCGAACTCGACGATGCACTGCTGCGCCGGCGGTTCAAGGCGGAAGAATTCTGGGCGCCGGACCTGGAGCCAGGCGATGGGCTGGTGTTCTTGAACGGAACGCTGCACCGGACGTATGCGCGTCCAGGTATGCGGCATAGCCGGCTGAGTGTGGAGTTCCGTATTTTCCCGGCACTAGCGAACTTGTCTCAAGATGGGAATGGCGGCAATTGAAGCCCGGTCGCGCGGGTCAACCTCAACCCGCGCCCCCGGCCGGTCGAAGCGATAGACACGGCCGGTTACAGGCCCTGCCACGGTGAGACCCGTGAGACCCGTGTATTCGAAGATCAGACCGGGATAGCGGACGAACGGCGGCGGCGGACCGGCGGTCTGGTTGGCGGCTCTTGGCGGTGGGTAACCGGGAATCCTTGCCTGGAATTGCGCCCTGCTCTTACCGCAACACATCGCTTGCCTCCTTGTCTTCCACATAAGGCGCCGCTGGAGCCTGCCCGTCGTGCAACGTGAGGCGTTCGAGCAGGCACGCGGCTCCCGAGAGAGCCAGCCACAACAAAACCCTTTCCGGCCACCGGGCGCCGAGAAAATAAGCGAATGGGACTGCGATCCATAGACTCAGGCAATAAAAACAGTCCAGCAGGCTGGCCCAGAATCCGCTGCCGGCCAGTCCCCGCAGCCTGGCAAACACATTCCACGGGCCATCTTCCGCATTGAGTAAGTGCGTGACCCGCCAGACGGCTAGAGTGCCGAGAACCAGCCAGTAGAAGCGCATCATGCCGTCACAATCCAGCGATACCATTATGTCACCGGGGAGCACGAAGCCGGTGTCTCCGTGCTCCCGCGGTGCGCGTGTACCTAGCTGGAGAATTTCAGACTGATCGTCTGGAAGTCTCCGTCTGCCAGGGTTGGGTAAACGTAGCCGTTGGTCACCCGTTTCGCATAACGGATTCGAAACTCGTAGCAGCAATCGGGTGGAAGGTTCGTTAAGCTAAAGGGCAAAAGGTTGGTGGGCGAGGTTGTGCATTGCACACCTCCCGGAGCGCAGGGGAAGTAGGCCGCGTCGGCGCCTCCGACCCATCCCTTGCAAGCGTAATCAGGGTCGCCGACACTGCACACTCCGGCGGGCAATGCCGCGTTCAGCGGGTTGATTCGGTAGCCCCGCTGTCCCGGCGACGCCACCGGTATTTCGTGCCCGTGCCCATATTCAGCATCGACATAATACTCGTAGAGGTGTCCATTGGCATCCGATACCGTGGTGTTGATCAGGACGTAGCCACCGGGTCCGACGTCGTAGGCAGGGCAGTCGCCTTTGCCGGTCTGCGGAGCGAGGGTTCCATCGGCGCGGAAGGCCGTGACACCGGTGACCTTCTGGGTCGTCACGCCGGTATCGTCTATGGTGAGGGTTAGCGTGGTGCTCGGAACAAGAGCGACCGCCGCCAACGCGGCTGTGTAACCCGTCACGGTGAGATCCACTGCCCCCACCGTGACACCGCCGATTAGAGCGGAACCTTCCGCGGAGACCGTCAGCCCGTCGTAGGCCCACAGGATCAGGTCTCCCGGAGAATAGGCCGGGAAGGGAGGGAGTCCCGGAGGCGGGGAAGGAGGCCCTCCGGTACCTTGCCGTGCCGCCTGGGTGGCGTAAAGGTTGGTGAGTCCGCCCTGATTGAACGGACCCATCTGCACCCAGCCGGAGAAGATGAGCGTGGCCCCGTGGTAGATGAACACGTAGTTGTAAAGAGTGACAGAGAGGGTCGAGGTAGAAGCCGGCGCGGTCCCGCCGCGCGCCGGGTCACCGCCCCACAGGCCCGCGTTCACCTGGTAACAGGCCACAGTCGGATCGCCGAACCCTGCATAAAGATCCAACACACCCGCGAAAGCCAGGTCGCTGGTGTCGGTTCCGGGCGTCCCCACCGCGTAACCATTCGCAATGTGGGCCGCGTCGGCAGGAATGTTCCCCACGCGCGTCCAGGCAAAGCCGTCCGTGACGGGGGGATTGGAGCAGGCGCTGATGGTGTCGGAATTCCCGACCAGCGTCACCGTGCTGCCGTCTTCCAAGCACCAGCGCGTATCCGTGGCGGGGTTTTCGTTCACGATCGTGTTGGCTCCCTGCGTGACGCTGAAAATGATGTTCGGATCATCGCAGCACCACCACCACCACGGGAAGATCGCGCGCAGTGCCGGATTCGCGAGTTTGGTTTTGATGGATGCAGTGCGAGTCGGGTCAGGTTCGTACGTAACTCCCGGCTTCCGGGCCGCAGCAAATCCCTGGCCGCGCACCAAATCCTTACCGGCAGGCCGGCTCAACATCGCCCCGGTCTGCAAACCTGCGAACGACCGGTTGGGCTGCAGATGAACGTTCTCGAGGGTCTCGATGACATGAAGGATGTCGAATTCCCACCACCACGGCCAGCAATCCCACCAGATTGGCCAGCAAGGCCAGCAGGGGAAGCAGAAGGGGCAGGCGCACCAGCAGAAGCAGGCCGTGAAATGGCCGTTCTGATCAGCCGTCACCGTGGTCTTGGGGGTCTTGGTGAATCCCCACAGGTTGAACCCAACGGAATACACAGTTACTTGTGCTCCCGGAACAGGACAGCCATCGGGACCCACGATATTGCCGCTTGCACAGTACCAGCGGCACCA
>Ga0335078_10015742_pt1 | contig 11232 bp, 12 predicted proteins | sample Lox_Sample_32_FD_206711 | JGI IMG/M metagenome (GOLD analysis project Ga0335078, IMG submission 206711) | Soil microbial communities from Loxahatchee National Wildlife Refuge, Florida, United States - Lox_Sample_3.2 | ecosystem: Environmental > Terrestrial > Soil > Wetlands | place: USA...
GATCTGCAGCAGGCATGGCACTGCTCCATTAAAAACCTTTCCAACAAAGAATGATTTCAAAGATACGATAGATCACAGGTGGCATGTTGTCAAAGCGCAACTTGGACAAGCTGCATCGGCCGACAGCCGTGTCGTGCGCGCAGCGTTGGCGAGCGGAACGTGACTTCGCACTGCTTCACGCCGACAGCGGCTACGTTCTTGAACACGCACGCATCGTCTGGGAAGGCGAGCCGGCCAGCTTCGCTGCAGAACCCGGCATGGGTATTTGTAAGTCAGGGCGCCCGCCGCTCCCCCTCTTTCGCATTCTCTCATTCCGTCGCAGTCACAGATGAGCCGCGCAAAACTAAAATCGATTGCAATTTCGTGGCCGATTTGGGGGCTCTGATCTCGGCAGATTTCGTCGCCTCAGGGATTGTGACAGTCATGCGACACGACAATTGACGAGTTGTTCATCGTATAGTTTGAAACTGCGTGGGTAGAACGCTGCCGCGAATCGTCGCGGCTCGTCTTAGCCCTTCATTCTGTGCGTTCGGATTGTAGCGATGAATGTAATTGCGTTTGCGTCGCGCAAAGGAGGAGCAGGCAAAAGTACCTTGGCTGCACATCTTGCCGTCCACGTGCACGGGCCGACGCGCCCATGTCTGCTCATTGATGATGACCCACAGGGCTCGCTGACGCTGTGGAATGAACTGCGCGCCGAGCCCGCTCTGCCCCTCAAAGTCGTCAAACGTGGCATTGCCCACATTGTCAAAAAAGCCAAGCGAACCGGTGGCGTAGACTGGATCTTCATCGATACGCCGGCGAACAATTCTGCGAGCGCCATCGAAGCGATCGAGGCGGCGACGCTCGTTGTCATCCCGTGTCGGCCCGGATTGTTTGATATTGACGCCGTGCAGGAAACCATCGCATTCGCGCGGCAGGCCCGCACGCCTTTTGCCGTCGTCTTCAATGCCGCGCCACCAAAACGTCAGAATATCGAAGCGCCGGCGGTAACCCTGGCGCGCAGGTGCCTGGCTCAATTGGATGTCCCGGTCTGGGGCGGTCAGATCACCCACCGCGCAAGTTTTTCGCTTGCGCTTGGCGAAGGCGAAGGTGCGAAGGGCTACGCTTCCGATCCCGGCTCGACCGCCGAGATCAGCGCCTTGTGGTCGGCCATCGAAAAGTCGGTCAACGTCATCCGCGGCGCGCGCGAAAAGGCCGCCATGCACCGTGTCGCGGCCTAGTAAGCGCTATCCCGCGGCCTTGCCGACTCCAACACGCCAATCCACAAAATCGCCGCGCTGATGTTCGCACCGAACTCATTCCCGAGCCAATTCCAAAGCAGGTTTGGCTGGCGGACCCGGGATTGAGTAGTGTGAACAATGGCCAGCATCCGTCTCATCCTCAATGGCAAATCATCTGGCGATCCGCGGGTGCGCCCGAGCGTCAGCGAAATTCGCGAGCGTGGTCACCAAGTCAGCGTCCGCGTGACCTGGGAAGCGGACGACATGCCGCGGCTCATCGCCGAAGCCTTGGCGGATGCCGGCAAAGACCGTGTTGACATCATCGTCGCCGGCGGAGGCGACGGCACGGTCAATGAAGTTTTCAGTTCGGCGTTCAAGCTCGGAACCCCGGCAAGATGCAGCTTTGGTATTCTTCCGCTGGGAACCGCAAATGATTTCGCGCGATCGGCCGGCCTGCCGGTCGACGATCTGACGGCAGCGCTGCTGATGATTGCGGACACCGCAGCCGCCCCGATCGACTTGGGACTGCTCGACGGGAGGCCTTTCGTCAACATGCTCACCGGCGGGTTCGGCGCTCAGGTGACTGCGGAAACCGATCCTGCGCTCAAGCAGCGACTGGGCAGCCTTGCTTACGCACTTACCGGCCTGCTTCGGATTGGCAATCTGTCGGCAAGCTCGGGTGTCTTTCGCGGCGAAAGCTTTGAATGGCACGGCGCCTTCAGTGCCCTCGCGATTGGCAACGGCCGGCAGGCAGGCGGCGGAATTCAGCTCTGCCCGGAGGCCACCATCAATGACGGCCGGTTGGACTTGATGATCATGCCGCATCTTCCACACCGCGAACGCGCCGAAGCGCTGGGCACCCTGTTGCGCCAGGGCAAATCCGGGGTGCGCACTCTGATAAAAACTGCCCAGAGCCCCTGGTTCAGCTACGAATCAACAGAGGATCTGCATGTAAATCTGGACGGCGAACCAGTACGAACCAAGAGCTTCAGGGTAGAGTGTCGCCCCGCCGCAATATCGGTTCACATCGGAAATTCTCCGCTGCTCGCCCCACCAGTCAAAGAAGGTTCTTGAGGCCGTTCAAAAGCTCTAAGCCCGGCGGTCCTGCAAGCTTCGATGAACCTAAGGTCACTCGCCGCCCCGCTCCCGTTCAAAATATTCGCCGTCAAGTCGTCGGCGCATCGTGCGGACGCACTTCCTTCAACAACCCCCAAGGGTCGCCGCGCTCCTGTAACTGGCGCACAACATGATCGGCGACGGCGTGCCGCTCGTCTTCGGTCAGCCCGTCCTTCAGGCCGCGCACGATTTTCCGCGCCCGCATCAAGGCAAAGGCAATGGCGTATCGGAGCATGTCGCCGCGGGTCATCCCCAATAAGAACATATCGGGAACTAAAGGCAAGTACGAAACGCAAGTACGGCTGGTAGCGTCAGGCAGCCGGCCGGGCCACTACATGCCGTAGTCAGTGCGCAAACTGCGTTCCTGTCGCAGCAGCGAGCCAGCGCCGGGATTCTCCGCGAAGAAACAACGAGGCGGCGAAATCGACTATTCCGTCGTTCGCAAACTCCAGCCGGCGTTTTGTACCAATGGGCTTCTGTCGAGACGTGAGACGATCTCATCGAGTTCCCGCGGATCGGCGGTAGTGCCCAGTAAAGTCGCCACCAGCTCGATCCCGCCTTGTTCGCGTTCGATGACCTCGATGTCCCGAACCGGATAATGGGCTGCCGCCAATTGCTCGCGCAGCAATTCACGGCTTTCGTCGATGTGATCGGCGGTCGTTGTCACGCGAACCTCGTAAATCGCTTCGGTTGCGCCCTGGTTAATCGGCGCGCGATTGATGACATTGACCAGCGGCCGCAGCAGCGTGTTGCCGGCAAGTACAAAGCCGGTCAGGGCCACGGCTTCGATCGCCAGATCGGCGCCGGCGCAGGCGCCGACCGCAGCCGAACACCATAGTGTAGCCGCGGTATTGAGGCCCCAGACATTGCTGCCTTCCTTCATAATGACGCCGGCGCCGAGAAAGCCGACGCCGGAAACCACGTAGGCAATGATCTGCGTCGCGCCGGAATTGCCGTTGAGATGCATGCCGATATCGACGAAAGTCGCGGCGCCGACTGCGACCAGAACGTGGGTTCGCAAACCGCCGCCGCGCTGCCGGTACTGGCGCTCCGCCCCGATCAGCGTGCCGAGCACGAAGGCGCCGAACAGACTTACAAGCGAATCAAGGAAATCGCTCACCGTGAATGAATGAAGGAACGCCATTTTGACCGCGCATCAACCCTGAAAAGTCCCGCAACGGCCAATAAAAGGGAAGCTCGCCCAGATCAACACTCTCAACTCGGTAAGCGAAACGATTTTGACCGCCGTAATTGGGCCGTCGGCGTAACGCCCGCCGGAAGTAGTTGCCTACCGGCGTGGCCACTTCGACGGCGTGCGACAGTTTATCTGCCTGTGCCGGCAATGCGTCTTCCGTTTGATCTCGGTGCAAAGCTTGTGGCATAGTTGAATCGTACGGAGAGCATGCAGCGCGCTTTAGGGAGGCGGACAATGAAGCCACTAGCCTTTGCAATTGGTCTTTTAACGTTGAGCGTCACTGCCGTGACGCAGGCGCACGCCGATTTCGCCGTGGTCCGGTTTAATAGCGGCTTTTGCCGTGTCTGGACCCACGCATCAGCGCCACCTCAGGACTTCCAGTTTTTGGCGTTTCGACGTGGTTCGCCTGACCACCATTGGTGGCAACACATATTCGCTACGCCAGCCGGAGCTGAAATGGCCTTGCACGAGGCTATGGCAACGCATCGCTGCCACTGATCTGAGCTTACGTCCTTTCGGTCCAGCGACGTCCTCGAACGTTGCGTGAACTTGAAGGCGAGTAGCGAACACCGAAAGGCCGCTGCGAGGCGGCCTTTTGTTGTTGCGATTTGCGGAGGGCAGTTGGCGGCATTCAGTAGCGGACGTCGGCCAAAAGGTTTTTATCGACCCCAAGCCGAGCAGCACGCGCGTTGTTAGGCGATCACGCCGTTGCCCCCTAAATTGCTCATTGAGCGTGGCGAATGGCGAGATGGCGAATAGCGAATGTGGGAGAACACTTCTTCCATTCGCCACTCGCCATTCCCCACTCGCCCTTTTGACATAACTCGGGCGCGGATTGCGTCGCGAGAATGGCGGAGCACGTCAGGCTTGACGCGACGCGTCATTGCACCGTACCGCAGGCCCATGCCCCACTCCGCAATCCTCAACGTCATGATCAAGGCCGCGTACCGCGCCGGACGAAGCCTCAAACGCGATCTCGGCGAGGTCGAGAACCTGCAGGTGTCGCTGAAGGGGCCGCGCAATTTCGTCACTGCTGCCGACCGCAAGGCCGAAGCGATCGTGCGCGAAGAGCTGGCCAAGGCCCGGCCGCATTACGGTTTCCTCGGCGAGGAAGGCGGCGCCCATGCCGGCGCCGACAAGAGCCATCGCTGGATTGTCGATCCGCTCGACGGCACCACTAACTTCCTGCATGGCATTCCACACTTTGCGGTCTCGATCGCGCTGGAACGCAACGGCGCGATTGTTGCGGGCCTGACCTACAATCCGGCCAACGACGAGCTGTTCGTCGCCGAACGCGGCAAGGGCGCCTTCCTCAACGACCGGCGCATTCGCGTCGCCGCCCGCAAGCGGCTCGACGAGGCGGTGGTGGCCTGCGGCCTGCCGCACTACGGCCGCGGCGACCTTGAGCGCGCGCGGGCCGAAATCGCCGCCGCCCAGCAGCACTACGCCGGTCTGCGCCGATTCGGCGCTGCCACACTCGATCTCGCCTGGATCGCCGCTGGCCGCTTCGATGCCTACTGGGAGCGCGATCTGTCGCCGTGGGACATGGCGGCCGGGATCATTTTGGTTCGCGAAGCCGGCGGCTTTGTCAGCGATCTCGACGGCGGCGAAAATATCATGGCCAAGAGCCAAATCGCCGCAGGCAATGATACCATGCATCAGGAGCTCATTCGGCTCCTGCGCGAGGCCGGCAAGGAACCGGCGCGGCAGCGGGCGTTGTAAAGCCCTGGAGCGCGCCGGAGGCGCCATCACCGTGCCGTAAGGTTGCGGCAGTCATCAATGGGCCCGCGGAAGTACCGTGAGAATCATGTATTTTTCTCCGACCGCGCCCATGTCTTCTGTGCCATATTTCTTTTGTGCCATATTGCGTCCGGTACCGGGCGTTACCCTAAAGGCCGATGGCGAATAACGTCGACCCAGCCAAGCTGTCTTCGCCCCGCATCTTTCTGTTCCGGATGCTGGTGTTTCTGATTCTATGCGGGCTGATTGCCTTTGTCCTGCAGCATCAGATTCTCAACGCGTTCATGGCCAACCCGTGGCTCAACGGGTTGATCGTCGGCGTCCTCTTGATCGGCATCATCCTTGCGTTCGCGCGCGTGATCCGGCTGTTCCCGGAAGTCTCCTGGGTCAACAGCTTTCGCCGCGCCGATCCCGCTCTCGTGTCTGCGCGGGAGCCAAAACTGCTGGCGCCGATGGCGGCGATTCTCGGCAGCGAGCGGGCCGACCGCTTCGCGATCTCGGCGCAGACCATGCGGGCGTTTCTCGATTCGCTGGCGAACCGGCTCGACGAGGCGCGCGACATTTCGCGGTATCTTACCGGCCTGCTGGTCTTCCTCGGACTGCTTGGCACGTTCTGGGGCCTGATCGAAACCGTAGGCTCGGTCGGCAGCATCATCAACGGCCTCAAAGTCGGCGGCGACGCCGACACCGTGTTCGACGCGCTCAAGGAAGGGCTTGCGGCGCCGCTCGGCGGCATGGGAATTTCGTTCTCCTCATCGCTGTTTGGCCTTGCCGGCTCACTGATCCTCGGTTTTCTCGACCTGCAAACCAACCAGGCGCAGAACCGCTTCTACACCAACCTCGAAGACTGGCTGGCCACGACGGTGCAGGACCTCGGCGCCAGCGCCCCGGCGGGCGCGGCCCAGGCTGGCATGCTGGACGCCATCGAGCGGCTGCGCCTGTCGATCAGCGACGCCGGATCAGGCAAGGCAACCACCGCAGCGATGGCGAACCTCGCCGAAGCGATCCAGGGTCTCGTTCAGCATATGCGCTCGGAACAGCAGATGATCCGCGACTGGGCGGACGCGCAGGCCAAGCTCAACGCCGACATCCGCCGCTTCATGGAGATGCTGTCGCGCGAGACCGTCGACAGATAAAGGCAAGTCAGGCCATAGAGCCGAATTAGAAGAAGCACATGGCGCTTTCCCGCAGCCGCGACAGCGGCATGAATTACTGGCCGGGCTTCGTCGACGCGCTGTCGACGCTGCTCTTGTCAATCATCTTTCTGCTCACCGTATTCATGGTGGCGCAGTTCTTCCTGTCGCAGGAAGTCGCCGGCAAGGACACTGCGCTCGCGCGCCTCAACGCGCAGATTTCGCGGCTCTCCGAACTGCTGTCGCTGGAGCAAACCGGCAAAACCAGCCTCGAAGACGAAGTCGCGCAATTGCGCGCTTCGCTGTCGGCGGCCGAAGGCGAGCGCGACCGGCTGCGCGGCGTCGCCGAAGGCTCGCAAACCGCGGCACAAAACGCCGACGCCGGCAAGGCCGCCGTCGGCAAGCTTAGCTCGCAGCTCGATCTGGAGAAGGAAGCAACCGCCCGCGCAGTGGCGCAGATCGCAATGCTCAATCAGCAGATCACCGCGCTCCGCCGCCAGATTGGAGCGCTCGAGCAGGCGCTCGGGACCTCGGAGCAGAAAGAGAAGGAGTCCCAGATTCACATTGCCGATCTCGGGCAGCGCCTGAACTTAGCGCTTGCGCAGCGGGTTCAGGAATTGTCGCGCTACCGGTCGGATTTTTTCGGCAAATTACGTGAAATTCTCGGCAACCGGCCCGACATCCGCGTCGTCGGCGACCGCTTCGTGTTCCAGTCTGAAGTATTTTTCGACAGCGGCGCGGCGGTGCTGCGGCCGGAAGGGCGCGCCGAACTCGACAAGCTCGCCACCGCGCTCGCTGACCTCGAGAAAAAGATCCCGTCCGACATCAACTGGGTGCTGCGCGTCGACGGTCATACCGATACCCGGCAATTATCCGGAAATTCGCCGTTCAAATCGAACTGGGAGTTGTCGGCGGCGCGGGCGATTTCGGTTGTGCAATATCTGATCAGCAAGGGAATTTCGCCGCAGCGTCTGGTCGCCGCGGGCTTTGGCGAATTTCAGCCGATCGATCCCGGCACCACTGAGGAAGCCTTCAGCCGCAACCGCCGCATCGAGCTGAAACTGACGGAAAAGTAGCGCGTGCGGCCGGCGGCGATGCGCGGTGCACGGTGAAGGAGGCCACGCCCGATCGCGGCTTTGTGCTTCGGCGCTACCACTCGCGCGACGAAGACGACGCCATCGCGCTGTGGCTGCGGACTTGGCAGACCGCGTATCCGCTGATCGATTTCGCCGAACGGCTCGACTGGTGGCGGACGCGCTGGCGTCATGAGCTGGTGCCGGCAACGGAGATCGTGGTTGCCGACGCCGCCGGCGAACTGATCGGCTTTGTCACGGTCGATCCGCGTACACTTTACCTCGATCAGATCGTGGTCGCGCCCGGGCGCTGGGCGTCAGGTGTGGGAGCAGCGCTGCTCGCTGAGGCGAAGCGATTGTCGCCTTCAGGACTTGATCTCGACGTCAACACCGATAATGCGCGCGCGATCGCGTTTTATGGCAAACACGGATTTTCGATCAGCGGCTCCGGCGTCAATCCGATCTCGCACAAGCCGATCCATCGCATGAGCTGGCGCCCGTGAATTTCTCCGGCATGATCATTTTTCAAAGCGCCGGCACTTTCCAGTTGACGCTTTACATGCCCTGAAATTGCAGCTTGGCGAGCCGCGCATAGAGGCCGTCAGCTGCAGCAAGCGTTTGATGGGTGCCTTGTTCGACGATGCGGCCCTGGTCGAGCACGAGGATCCGGTCGCAGGAGAGCACCGTCGCCAGCCGATGTGCGATGACGATCGTGGTGCGCTCGCGCATCAATTCAGCGAGCGCGGCTGCGATCTGGGTTTCGCTTTCGGCATCGAGCGACGAAGTCGCTTCGTCAAGCAGAAGAAGCGGCGCGTCCCGCAACACCGCGCGCGCGATCGCGATGCGCTGACGCTGTCCGCCCGAGAGCGTGACGCCACGTTCGCCGACTTGCGTATCCATGCCTTGCGGCAGCGCCGCAATGAACGCGGCCGCATGGGCAAGCTCGGCGGCGCGCGTCACTTCGGCATCGGATGCATCCGGCCGCCCGAACCGAATGTTGTCGCCCACCGAGCTCGCGAACATCACGCTGTCCTGCGGCACCAGCGCGATCCGTCCGCGCAAATCCGCCGGATCAAGATCGGTGAGCCGCATACCGTCAAGTGTAATACTTCCGGAGCGGGGATCGTAAAACCGCAACAGCAAATGGAAGATCGTGCTTTTGCCAGCGCCGGAAGGACCGACAATCGCGACCTTTTCGCCTCGTGCAACTTGGAATGACACGCCATCAAGCGCAGATGCATTCGGCCTTGTCGGATAGGAGAAGCGCACATCGGTGAAAGCAACCTCGCCACGCGCCGGCAATGGCAACGCCAGCGGCTTTGCCGGACGCGCGATCGCTGGTTTGATCGCCAGAATTTCGAACAACCGCTCCGCCGCACCGGAAACCTGCGCCACCTCGCCGCCGGTTTCCGACAGCGAACCGAGTGCCGCGGCCGCGAATACTGCGTAGAGAATGAACTGGCCGAGCCGGCCGGGCGTCATCTTCGCCGCGAGCACGTCCTGCGCACCGACCCAAAGCACGACGATGACGCTCGCGGATACCAGGAAAATAGCGATGCCGGTGAGGAGGGCGCGCGCGCGGGTCGAACCTCGCGCGGCTACAAAGGCGCGCTCGACCGCGCTGCGAAAGCGGGTGATCCCGAGCTGCTCGTTGGTAAAGGCTTGCAGCACCCGCACCGCTCCGATCAGCTCAGCGGCGTAAGCCGAGGCGTCGGCAAGTGTGTCCTGAGCAAACCGCGAGCGGCGGCGCACCGCACGGCCGAAGGCGTAAAGCGGCAGCACAATGATCGGGATCGCTGCCAAGACAAAGGCCGAAAGCCGCGGACTGCTTACGACCATCATGGCGGTTGCGCCGACAAACAACACCAGATTGCGCAGCGCGACCGAAACGGAACTGCCAACGGCGGCCTTGATCTGCGTCGTGTCGGCAGTCAGCCGCGAGATCACCTCGCCAGTCCTCGCCTCGTCAAAGAAAGCCGCGGAGAGCGAGGTTACATGCGCGAACACGTCGCCGCGCAGGTCGGCGACGATGCGCTCACCGAGCGTGGTGACGAGGTAGTAGCGAAGCGCGCTTGCCAGTGCCAGCACCGCGCCGACACCGATCATGACCAGGAAATAATTGTCGATCAGAGCCAGCCCGCGGGCGGTAAAGCCAAAGTCGATCATACGCCGCACCGCAATCGGCACGACGAGCGTCGTCAGCGCCGCGAGGATCAAGGCTGCGATCGCCGCAATGACACGCCCGCGATAGCGTTTGATGTAGGGCAGGAGCGAAGCCAGCGGCCGCAAATTGGTTCTGCGCGTCGCGCCAGGCTCCTGCGGCACCCCTGTGGTCAATCCGGCTTGCAAGGACTGCGCCGTCGATATGCGTGTTGCGGTGGCGGGAAGTGCCGCCAGGTTCTTTCCAGCATCGACGTTCATGCGCCGCAGCACCTATTGCCGCACGCCCTGCGGCTTTTTTGGACAATGCGCTTTGCACGGTGAACTGGCAACGTGCGACAAGATGGCCATATCGGCTTGTGTCGCGGGCAGCGTCGCGCTATAGAGCCGCCAAATTTCCCGGACACTAAAGCGCCAAAATGGCGCCGCAACGGCTCAGGCAACGTCATGAAATCCGAAATCCACCCCGATTATCACCTCGTCAAGGTGGTTATGACCGACGGTACCGAATTCACCACTCGCACCACCTGGGGCAAGTCTGGCGATACGCTGCATCTCGACGTCGATCCGAAGTCGCACCCGGCCTGGACCGGCGGTCAGCAGCACCTTGTCGACCGCGGCGGCCGAGTTTCGCGCTTTCAGAAAAAGTTTTCCGGCTTTCTTAAGAAGTAGGCGGGGTCGAAGGGTTCAGACCCCGTCACGCTCGAAGGCGGCCTTCAACAGTCCGAGCTGTCTTTCGACCGGGTTGCCGACCGCGATTTTGAGCGGCACCGGTGCGTGCATCGTCGTGTCGAGCCGGCGCACTTCCGTCTGCAGCTTGGTCGAGCGCACGATCAATTCCTGAAGCTTGCTCGGGAGCAGCGCGATTGATTTGGCGTCACCAGGCTCACATGCCGCGAGCCTGACCTTGCTCTTTTCCTTGCTGGCTTGCGCCAGCGTCATTTCGCCTTCTTTGACCGCGCGATGGAGAAGCAGCCAGGACGCTAGCTGCATCAAGCGCGTGGTCAGCCGCATGCTCTCGGTCGCATAAACAAGCGCCGCGCTGCGTTCCAGCTTCTTGGATTCCGTCCGGCCGGCGCCATCGAGATAACTCGCCGTCTCCTCAACCAAGGCCATGCCGTCGCGAAAAAGGGTCGCAAAAACTTGGGAATTCGCCAGCCGTTCGCTGAAAGAAACCGCGCCGGCCTCGGTCGCACGCTTCTCGGACATGGGTACGCCTCACGCCACGATGCAGCATCGCTCGCCGCAGCCTTTGAGTCCAGCGTTCGAAGCAACCGACTTGCCGACATAGTTGCCGGCCAAGGCGGCAACGCGGCCTTCGAAAGACAAAAAGGAGCCGCCGTTGCCGGCGGCTCAAGGTGATAACAGGGAGGCGTCAAACAGAGTGGACAGGAGCCACTCGATGTCCAGAAGTTGGACAATTTCTGTAATGAAGGAGAAAGCTTAATGAAAGGTTAAGGAATCGCCGACACTTGGCAAAACTTTTTCCAGTTCGACTCCAGCGGATGGCGTTGAGCCTTCATTTTTTGAAAAAAGCATCCGCGGCCGTCTGCGACGCCCGCTTTTTGCTCATTTCTGCCTCGAGCCGCGCG
>Ga0335078_10015744_pt1 | contig 11231 bp, 13 predicted proteins | sample Lox_Sample_32_FD_206711 | JGI IMG/M metagenome (GOLD analysis project Ga0335078, IMG submission 206711) | Soil microbial communities from Loxahatchee National Wildlife Refuge, Florida, United States - Lox_Sample_3.2 | ecosystem: Environmental > Terrestrial > Soil > Wetlands | place: USA...
GCATCTGCTCTCCCGCGTCGAGCAGCTTCACGGCAAGGCCCTCTCGTTCAACAACCTCAACGACCTCTCCGCCGCGCGGCTCGTCGCGCGCGAGTTCACCCTCCCGGCGTGCGTGATCGTGAAGCACGCGAATCCGTGCGGCGTCGCCGTCGGCGCCACGGTCGAGGAGGCGTACGACAAGGCGCTCGCCTCCGACCCCGTCTCCGCGTACGGCGGCATCGTCGTCCTGAACCGCGACGTCGAGGGCCCGCTCGGCGAGAAGATCGCCGAGCGGTTCGTCGAGGTGCTGTTCGCACCCGGCTACGACGCACCCGCGCTCGAGGCGTTGCAGCGCAAGCAGGGAACGCGCATCCTCGCCGACCGCGAGCGGCGACGCACGGTCGCGCACGGCCGCGGGCTGAAGCGTGTCATCGGCGGGCTCCTCGTGCAGGACGCCGACTCCGACATCGATGACCGCGGCGGCTGGGAGGTCGTATGCGGCGCGCCCGACGAGTCGCACTGGGGCGATCTCGTGTTCGCGTGGCGCGTGTGCAAGCACGTGTCGTCGAACGCGATCGTGATCGCCAAGGACCTCGCTACCATCGGAATCGGCGCCGGGCAGATGAGTCGCGTCGACGCCGTCCGCATCGCGCTCGAGAAGGCGGTCGAGCACGGGCACGACCTCACCGGCGCCGTGCTCGCCTCCGACGCATTCTTCCCGTTCGCGGACGGGCCCCAGCTCGCGCTCGACCGCGGCGTCAGCGCGATCGTCCAGCCGGGCGGCTCGCGTCGCGACGACGACATCGTCGCCGCGGTGGGATCGGCAGGCGCGACGATGGTGTTCACGGGTCGCCGCCATTTCCGCCACTAGCCCGCACAGCCACTTCCGTCTCGTTGCACGCGCCGATCAGCGCGCCTTCCTCGGCCTCCCGTGGGGACTGCCGCTCGAGAGCTGGCCGGCAGACCTCGACGTCCAGGTCGAGCGCGGCATCCACCGGCACGTCGTCCGGTTCGTCGACCTGAACGGGTCGCACTACGCGCTGAAGGAACTGCCCACCCGGCTCGCGCGGCGGGAGTACACCCTGCTCGGCGCGCTCGCCGAGGCGAATGTGCCGGCGGTCGAGGCGATCGGGATCGTGACGGAGCGCGAGACACTCGACGGCGAGGAGCTCGACGCCGTCCTCGTCACCCGGCAGCTCGAGTACGCATTGCCGTACAGGCTCATCCTCAGTCGCCGCATGCTGCCCGCTCCCGAGGCGACGATCCGCGCAGCGCTCGCGGAGCTGCTCGTGCGCATCCATCTCGCCGGCCTCTTCTGGGGCGACTGCTCGCTGTCGAACGCGCTCTTCCGCCGCGACGCGGGGGCACTGTCTGCGTACCTCGTCGACGCCGAGACGGCTGAGCTGCACGAACGGCTGTCGGACGGGCAGCGCAACCACGATCTCGCGATCGCGGAGGAGAACATCGCGGGCGAGCTCTATGACCTCGAGGCGGAGCTCGAGCGGGAGGTGGTGCCGGACCCCTTCGAGTTCGCTGCCGATGTCCGCAACCGGTACGACCGTCTCTGGGCGGAGCTGACGCTCGACGAGGTGTTCGCGCCCGGTGAGGGGCAGAAGCTCGAGGAGCGGCTACGGCGGCTGAACGAGCTGGGCTTCGACGTCGAGGAGGCGGAGCTCATCCGGCAGGGGAACGTCGTCCGGCTGCGACTCCATTCGAAGGTGGTCGAGCCCGGACACCACCGGCGACGGCTGCTCCGCCTCACCGGGCTCGACGCCCAGGAGAACCAGGCGCGCCGGCTCCTCAACGACCTCACCCGCTACAAGGCATGGCTCGAGCGCACCGGCGCCGCGCCGGTGTCCGACGCGCTCGCGGCCGGGCGGTGGCTGAGCGAGGTGTTCGAGCCGACGATCGCGTCGATCCCGGCGGACCTCCGCGGCAAGCGCGCCGCCGCGGAGATCTTCCACGAGATCCTCGAGCATCGCTGGTTCCTCTCCGAGCGAGCTGGCCGTGACGTCGGCCTGAAGAGGGCGACCGGCGCGTACGTCGACCAGATCCTCCGCAACGCGCCCGACGAGCAGCTTCCGAGCGTCACAGACGGGTAGCTGGTACCGGTACGAAAGCGTCACCACGTCGTCACGAATCGCGCAGCCGTGCCACGCGCGCCGTGACGAAGTCGTATCCGTACCCGGTACCGCCTCAGAGCTCGCCCGGCCTCGCGAAGCGGTAGAAGAAGGGGCCGAGGCCTTGCTGGCTCGCGGCGAAGAGGAGGGCGAGTGCGTCTTCGACCATGCGCGCCCTGTCGAGCCCGCCTACGCTCACCGGGTCGTAGCCGGCGTCGCGGATCAGCTGCTCGGTGACGTCGCGCGCTGCATCCTCGGACGCGTAGATGTTGCTCGGCCGGACGCGCTGCGCGTCGATCTCGTCGTAGACCGCGGCGAAGTTGAGGTTGAACGTCTTCGAAACCGGGCCGCCGACGATCGACTTCACTTCGTGCGCCAGCGACTCGAACGCCTCGTTGCGGCCACGGACGGCATTCGTCGCGTCGATCACGGTCTTACCCTCGACGCCGGTCACCTGCCCGAGCGCATTCCGGATCTCGCCGGACGGAACCGCCAAGAGCAGAACGTCCGCGTCCGAGGCGTCGCCGCCGTCGCGGCCGAGCTCCTGCACCTCGTGACCCGCGGCGCGCCACCGCTCAGCGAGCCCTCCGCCGACGTGGCCCCTGCCGATGACCGTGATCTTCATGTCGAATACCCTTTCCTCGGTGACCCGCGAATATCCAAGCATTCTCGAGCTGGTCGGCGCGACGCCGATCGTGCGACTCGACAAGCTGAGCCCCCGCGGGGGCGCGCAGATCCTCGCGAAGCTCGAGTACCTCAATCCGGGCGGTTCGGTGAAGGACCGCATCGGGCTGCCGATGATCGAGGCGGCCGAGCACGACGGAACACTGCGGCCGGGCGGCACCATCGTCGAGCCGACCTCCGGCAACACCGGCGTCGGCCTCGCGATCGCCGCGGCGATCAAGGGCTATCGCTGCATCTTCGTCATGCCCGACAAGATGAGCCAGGAGAAGATCGCCCTGCTGCGCGCGTACGGCGCCGAGGTCGTCATCACGCCGACGGCGGTCGAGCACGACTCGCCCGAGAGCTACTACTCGGTCTCCGACCGCCTCGCAGAGGAGATTCCGGGCGGCTTCAAGCCCGACCAGTACTCGAACATGAACAATCCGGATGCGCACTACCGCGTCACCGGGCCGGAGATCTGGGAGCAGACCGACGGCGGCGAGATCGACGCGCTCGTCATCTCGGTGGGCACCGGCGGGACGATCAGCGGCGTGGGCCGCTACTTCAAGGAGCGCAGGCCGGGGGTGCTCATCGTCGGCGCCGATCCGGAAGGCTCGGTGTACACGGCGAAAGACGAGAAGGACGTCCATCCGTATCTCGTCGAGGGGATCGGCAAGGACACCTGGCCGGAGACGATGGACGCGAACGTCGTGGACGAGTGGATCCGCGTCGGCGACCGCGCGTCATTCCTCTGGGCGCGGCGCCTCGCGCGTGAGGAGGGGATCCTCGCCGGCGGCTCCGCCGGGACGGTGCTCTACGCGGCCGACCAGGTCGCCAGGAGGCTCGGGCCCGGCAAGCGTGTGCTCATGATGGTCCCCGACTCCGGGCGCAACTACCTGTCGAAGTTCTACGACGACAACTGGATGCTCGAGCATGGCTTCCTCGAGCGGCAGGCGCCGGTGCCGAGCGTCGAGGAGGTGTTGCGCGCGAAGAACGGCGGCGAGCTCCCCGACCTCGTCACGATCTCGTCGCACAAGAAGGTCGGCGAGGGGATCGACACGATGCAGCGCTACTCGATCTCGCAGCTCCCCGTCGTCCGCGATGGCGAGTGCGAGTCGCTCGCGGACGTCATCGGCTCGCTTCAGGATCGGGCGCTCCTCGAGCGCGTGTTCGTGAATCCGGACGTGCTGCACGAGGATGTCGCATCCGCGATGCAGCCGCCGCTCGCGGCGGTCGAGGCGTCGGCCTCCATCGACGAGGTGTTCGGATCGCTGAAGGGCGGGACGAACGCGGTCGTCGTCGCGCGCGACGGAAAGCCGGTCGGCGTCCTCACGCGCTCCGACCTGCTCGAGTTCCTCGCGCACAACCGCTAGGTCAGGCGCGATCCGTTCTTCTTCGCGCGCTCGCCGAGCTCGCGGGTCGCGATCAATGCGGCGCGCACGTCGTCGAGGAGGTCCGCGACGAGTGCGAGGCGCTGCCGCTCCGACCGCAGCTCGAGCAGCTCCTGCTTGCGCTCGGCGGCGAGCTCGACCTGGGCCGCGAGCCGGAACGACAGCGGCACCTCGCCGTCTTCCTCGACGTCCCCCTCCGCCTCTGCTGCGGCCGCGAGGGCGCGGAACGATGCGGTTGCACGCCCGACCGACGCCGCATCCGGCTCCTCGGCGTCGTCCTCGACCGCCGCGACCATCGCGGTGAGGAACGACCTGCCGACCGTGAGCCGCTCGACGCTGAAGCGCCCGCCGCCCTCGACGACGATGTTCATCCGGCCGTCGTCGAACTGCTCGATGAGCTCGTCGACACGCGCCAGCGTCCCGATGTCGCGCACACCGTCCTCGTCCGTGAAGACGAGCCCGAACTCCTCGCCGGTCTCGAGACACTCGCCGATGAGCTCGCGGTAACGCAGCTCGAAGATGTGCAGCGGCACCCGCTCGGTCGGCAGGAGGACGAGCCCGAGCGGGAAGAGTCCGATCTCCTCCATCGCCCACAGGGTATGCGGCGCGTACCATGGGTGTGTGGCCGCCGGACGTCTCGAGTCCCTGCTCCGCACCGCCTTTCCCGAGGCGGCGGAGCTCCAGGTCGAGGACCGCACCGGCGGCGGCGACCACTTTCAGGTGACGATCTCGAGCCCGCGGTTCGCCGGGCTCTCGCTGCTCGAGCAGCACCGCCTCGTCAACGAGGCGCTCGCCGAGCCGCTGCGCGACGGCACCATCCACGAGCTCCGGATCAAGACGAGGGAGGCCCAGGCATGAGCGAGCTGTCTGATCGGATCAAGGACGTGATCGAGAACGAGCCGGTCGCGCTCTTCATGAAGGGAACGCCGCAATTCGTCATGTGCGGCAACTCGGATCGCGCGCTGCGCGCGCTGCGGGAGGCGGGTGCCCCGGTGACGGCGGTCGACATCCTGGCCGACCCGGCGATCCGCCAGGAGCTGTCCACGCTGTCCGGCTGGCCGACGATCCCGCAGGTGTTCGTCGGCGGTGAGCTCGTCGGCGGCGCCGACATCGCACAGGAACTCGCGGAGTCCGGCGAGCTGGCGCAGATCCTCGAGACGAAGCTCGGCCCCGGCTACCGCGACGGCGCGGAAGAGCGCGTCGTCGACGTGCTGAGCCCGGCCCACAGGTAGCCGATCCGGTCCGGCGAGTCGACCTCGCCGCCGAGCCAGCGGTGGAGGTACGGCACCCACTCGAGCCTCCGCTCGTCGTAGCGCGTGCGGAGGCCTGCGAGCACGACATCGTGGGGGTGCAGGCCCGGATGGCGCCACCGCCACTCGTCGAGCGTGGGCGGGCCCGGCGAATCGGCGCGGTGGTGCGCCTCGTACCACTCCTGCAGCTCGGGATCGATGAGGTCCCACGCGAACTCGTCGACGACGAGGAGCGGCGCGAGCGCAGCCGCGTGGTCGAGCGCCTCGCCGAGCGGGTCGAGGTGATGGAGGACGCGCCCGGCGACCGCGGCGTCGAACTCGCCCTCGATCTCGCGGAAGTCCCGTTGCCGGTACCGCCGCCCCTCCGGCGCGCGGGGATCGACGCCGAGCGCGTCGTATCCCGCCTCGACGAGGGCCGGCACCACACCGCCGCTGTCGCCGCAGCCGATCTCGAGCACACGCGCCGGAGCCGGTGGGAGCTCCTGTAGAACGAAGGCCGTGAAGTCCACGGAGATCAGCCTTGCAGAAGCTCGCCGTATCGCCGTGCGGTCACAGCTCCTCGACGGCTCCGCCACGAGCGTGCTCGACACCGTCCGCCGCCTCGGCTTCCTGCAGATCGACCCGATCTCGGCCGTCGCGCCGCCGCAGCACCTCGTCCTCTGGAGCCGGCTCGGCGACCGCTACGACCGCGCCGAGCTCGACCGCCTCCTGTGGGAGGAGAAGCAGCTCGTCGAGTGGCGGGCGTTCATCTACCCGGCGGACGACCTCCCGCTGCTCCGCGCCCGCATGCGCACGCTCCCGACTCCCGCGGGCAGAGCGTTCCTCGGCGAGAACCAGTCGTTCAAGCGCTACGTCCTACGCGAGCTCGAGCGGCGCGGGCCGCTGCTGTCGCGTGAGATCGAGACGCACCGGAGCCGCGTCGATCAGGCGCGACACGAATGGTGGGGCGCCCGCCAGATGGGCCTCATGCTCGAGATCCTGGCGGGTGCCGGGCAGGTGGCCGTCGTCGGCCGCCGTGGGAACCAGCGCGTGTGGGATCTCGCGGAGCGCTGGTATCCGGAGACCGAGACCGTTCCCCGGCGAGAGGCAGAACAGCTGATCGCGGAGAAGCGGTTTCGCTCGCTCGGAGTGAAGCTCGAGCGCGGCAAGCTCGTCGCCCATCCCGAGGCCGTGGACGGCTCGATCCCGAACCGCGTTGCGCTCCTCTCGCCCTTCGACCGGCTCGTCCACGACCGCGCGCGTACCGAGATGCTGTGGAGCTTCTACTACCGGCTCGAGATGTACGTTCCCAAGGCGAAGCGCGAGTACGGATACTACGTGCTCCCCATCCTCCGCGGTGACCGGCTCGTCGGCCGCATCGAGCCCGTCTGGGACAGGAAGGCGCGCAAGCTCACCGTGAACGGCGTGTGGTGGGAGCCGGGCGTGAAGCCCGTGCCGCTGACGCGCCCGCTGCGCGAGCTCACGCGCTGGTTAGCATCAGATTCCTGATGGACTTCGAGACCCGCGCGATCCACGATGGGCAGGAGCCGGACCCGGCGACGGGGGCGATCATCACGCCGATCTACCAGACGTCGACGTTCGTGCAGGAGGCGGTCGGCGAGCACAAGGGCTACGACTACGCGCGTGTCAACAACCCGACGCGCACCGCGCTGCAGCATTGCCTCGCCTCGCTCGAGTCGGCGGAGTACGGGATCGCGTTCTCGTCGGGCCTCGGCGCCGTGACGACGATCATGCACCTCGTCGATCCGGGCCAGCGCGTCGTCCTCATCGCCGACGTGTACGGCGGCGTGTACCGGATGACGTCGCAGGTGTACGAGCCGAAGGGCTATCTCTTCGACTACGTGCCCGCGGCGGACTTCTCGGACCTCGGTTCGCATCTCGACGACAAAACGCGCATCGTCTGGATCGAGTCGCCGTCGAACCCGATGCTGAACGTCGTCGACGTTCGCGCGGCAGCGGATGCGGCACATGCGGCCGGCGCCCTGCTCGTCGTCGACAACACGTTCGCGACCCCGTACCTGCAGCGCCCGCTCGAGCTCGGCGCCGACATCGTCGTCCACTCGACCACGAAGTACCTCGGCGGCCACTCGGACGTGATCGGCGGCTTCGCCGCCACGAACGATCCGACGATCGCCGAGCGCCTCTACTTCCTGCAGAAGTCGCTCGGCGCGACGCCCGGCCCGTTCGACTGCTGGCTCGTCCTCCGCGGCGTGAAGACGCTCGCGGTGCGGATGCGCCGGCACTGCGAGAACGCGATGGAGATCGCGGCCTGGCTCGACGGGCGCGTCGAGCACGTGTTCTACCCGGGCCTTCCGCGCCATCCCGGCCACGCGCTCGCGGCGCGCCAGATGCGCGACTTCGGCGGCATGGTCTCGTTCCTCGCCGACTCGGCGGCGGAGGCGGCGGCGATCGCCGGGCGGACGAAGGTCTTCCAGCTCGCCGAGTCGCTCGGAGGGGTCGAGAGCCTCATCGAGGTGCCGGCGCGGATGACGCATGCGGCGACGGCGAACGCGCCCTTCGCCGCCCCGCCGAGCCTCATCCGCCTGTCGGTCGGCATCGAGTCGTCGGTCGACCTCATCGGCGACCTCGAGTCGGCGCTCGTCCGTTCGGCCGCGCGCGCATGAGCCGCGAGGCGGACGCGGTCGTCTTCGTCGAGATCCCGGCGGGGTCCCGCAACAAGTACGAGTGGGACGACGAGGTCGGCGGCATCGTCCTCGACCGTCGCCTGTTCACGTCGATGACCTACCCGACCGACTACGGCTATGTCGAGGGCACACTCGCCGACGACGGCGACCCGCTCGACGCCCTCGTGCTCGTCGCGGAGCCGACGTTCGCCGGGTGCCGCATCCGCGTGCGGGCCATCGGCGTGTTCCACATGACCGACGAGAAGGGCCCCGACGAGAAGCTCCTTTGCGTGCCGCTCGGCGACCCGTCGTTCGAGCGTGTCCGCGACGTGCACGACGTGAACGCCGAGCTCCGCGACGAGATCGAGCACTTCTTCCAGCGGTACAAGGATCTCGAGCCGTCGAAGCGGACAGAGACGCACGGCTGGGGGAACCGCTCCGAGGCGGCGACCATTCTCGCCGCCGCGCGCAAGCGCGACTCAGGCTGAGACCAGCAGGGCGGCGCCGAGACCGCCGCCCGCGTCGCCGAGCTCGGTCAGAACGAACGCCGGCGGCCGGTCGGCGACGAACAGGTGCGGCTCCGTCGCGGCGACGATCCGCTCGAGGTACGGCCGCCCGAGGCGCGTCCCGAGCCCGCCGCCGATCACGATCGCGTCGAGGTCGACGAGGTTCTCGACCGAGCCGATCGCCGCGCCCAGCGCCTCGACCGCCTCGTCGACGAGCCGGTGCGCGAGATCGTCGCCGCGGTCGAGCGCGTCCTGCCACACCCCGCTCGTGAGACGCGTGCGGTCGTGCTTGCGCATGAGCTCGAACAGCTTCGTCTTCGTCCCGAGCTCCTCCGCCTTGCGCGCCCGGCGCTCCATCGCGCCACGGCCCGCGTACGCCTCGAGACAGCCGCGCCGCCCGCAGGGGCACCGCCGGCCGTCGAGCTTCACGACCACGTGGCCGAGCTCGCCGGCCGAGCCCCGGCCGAGCCAGAGCTCGCCGTCGAGGACGAGCGCGCCGCCGACGCCGGTGCCCCACCAGACGCCGAGGAACGAGCGGTAGGTTCGGCCGGCGCCGAGCCGGCGCTCCGCCTCGACCGCGACCCGCACGTCGTTGCCGACCGTGACCGGCAGGCCGAGGTCGGCGCTCAGCTCGCGCGCGACGGGATGCTCGCCTTCCCAGTCCGGAAGATTGCCTGCGCGGGCGACCGTCCCGGCGGCGGAGTCGACGACGCCCGGCGAGCCGACTCCGACCCCGGCGAGCGCGGACGGCTCGACGCCTGCAACGGCGGCCGCGTCCCGCAGCGCGACGGCGAGCTCGCGGACGACCGCCGCCGGCCCGCCCTCGGTGGGCGTCACACGTTTCGCCTGCCCGACGATGCGGTGGTCGTCGTCGACGACCATCGCCTCGATCTTCGTCCCGCCGAGGTCGATCCCGCCGCGCAGCGCCATTCGGTGAAGATACCGGTGTGCCGGACATCATCGACCTCCTCCACCAGGGCACGCCCCACCGGATCGGCAGCTACCTGCTCGACACCGAGGACGGGCCTGCCCTGTTCGACTGCGGGCCCTCGACCACCGTGGCCGCGCTCGAGGCCGGGCTCGCAAGCGAGGGGCTCGCGCTCACCGACATCCGCCACCTGCTGCTGAGCCACATCCATCTCGACCATGCCGGCGCGGCCGGTGTGCTCGCTCGCAAGCACCCGTCCCTGCAGGTGCACGTCTCCGAGATCGGGGCGCCCCACCTCGTCGACCCGTCGCGCCTCGAACGGAGCGCACGGCGGCTGTACGGCGACGACTTCGACCGTCTCTGGGGCGAGCTCGCGCCGGTCCCCTCGGAGAACGTGCACGTCGTCGGCGATCGTGTCCTCGGACTCGAGTGCTTCCCGACACCCGGCCATGCATCGCACCACGTGTCGTACCTCGATCGCGACGGGACGCTGTACGCGGGCGACGCCGCCGGCGTGAGGATCCAGCCCGGGAGATACGTCATGCCGCCGACGCCGCCGCCGGAGATCGACGTCGAGCTCTGGCAGGAGACGATCGACGAGATGGAGCGGCGCGGCCCGGAGCGGCTCGCCCTCATCCACTTCGGCATCGCCGACGATCCGGCGCGCCACCTCGCGGACTTTCGCCTGGAGCTGTGGGACTGGGCCGAGTTCGTCCGCGGGGGCGCCGGCGAGGAGGAGTTCGTCGCATACGTCCGCGCGGAGCTCGACAATGCCGGCGAGGACGTCTCCGGGTACGACCTCGCAATGCCGTTGTGGCAGTCGTACCGCGGGCTCGCGCGCTGGGCGGAGAAGCAGCTGGAAACGTCCTAGGCCGGCTCGGTCTGCACGAGCCACAGCGGCGCATCCGCACAGTCGAGACGGCGTGCGCCCTCGACCTCGGTGAGCGAGGAGGCGAGCACGCGCACCGTCTCGCCGCCGAGGTCGACGAGCGCCCCGCTGAGCTCCCCGCGCGAGATCGTGTACCGCCACGCCCAGACGAGCCGGTGCAGCTCGTCCGCCGGCCGGCGCGGGTCGAGCCACGCGTCCTCGTCGGAGAAGAAGCTCTCGTATTCGCCGCCTTCCGCTTGCGGTCTGCCCTCGTCGCCGGCGGCGAGCGCGGCGAGCGCCTCGGCGAGCGTCGCGACGACCGCCGGCCCGGTCTCCCCGTAGAAGACGTCCGGCTCCCTCGGCTCGCCGAGCGTAAGACGGCGCTGCGCGAGGATCGGCCCCGTGTCGAGCTCGGCGTCCATGCGGTGGAACGTGATCCCGAACTCCTCGTCCCCGTTGCGGATCGCCCACGCGACCGGCACGGGACCGCGGTGCCGCGGCAACAGCGACGGGTGGCCGTTGAGCCAGCCGAGCCGCGGAACCGCGAGCGCCTCCGGCGGGATCTTCCACGGGAAGCCCATGCAGACGACGAGGTCCGGTTCGAGGCCGTGGAGGAGCGGCGCGAGCGACGACCGCTTCGACGGCATGACGATGTCGAGCCCGCGCGGCACCTCGTGCAGGAGCGGCGCGATGTCGAAGCCGCCGTAGCGTCCGTCCGAATCGATGAACGTGAGCAGCCCGACCGGCTGGTGCCCGGCCTCGCGGATGACGGCGTCGAACCCGAGGACCACCGGGAGGATCCTCGAGGCGATGACGCAGCGCCAGGTCACTGGTCGCGGATGATGCGCCCGCCCGACGACTGGTTGCGCGCCTTGATCACCATCTCGTCGATGTTCACGTGG
>Ga0335078_10015747_pt1 | contig 11229 bp, 9 predicted proteins | sample Lox_Sample_32_FD_206711 | JGI IMG/M metagenome (GOLD analysis project Ga0335078, IMG submission 206711) | Soil microbial communities from Loxahatchee National Wildlife Refuge, Florida, United States - Lox_Sample_3.2 | ecosystem: Environmental > Terrestrial > Soil > Wetlands | place: USA: Florida...
CTACGGGGTCTTCTTTGGCGCCGCGATCCTGCAGCTCGGTCCCGAGAAGTCAGCCTCATTCGCGAGCTACGCACCCGTGGTCTACGGCGGTTTCCTGATCGTCGCGGCCATATTCCTGCGCGGAGGTATCTCACGTCTCGGGAAGCTCGGTCTCAGGCGCGTCGCGCGGATCCTGGACCCTGAGATCGTGAATCGCCCGAGGTCAGTGAGCAACGAGTCGGGCGCGATCAGCCGACTGGCTGGGCGCCATGTCGCCGGTGGTGAGGGGGCGGACGGAACACCGGCGTTGGCGCAGATCAACGGTAAGCATCTCGAGGTCAAAGATGTCGACATGGCGTTCGGAGGCGTCAAGGCCCTCAAGGGTGTCTCGTTGGCGGCAGTGCCCGGCGAAGTCACGGCGTTGATCGGCTCCAACGGTTCCGGCAAGACGACGTTGCTGAACGTGATCTGTGGGTATGCGAGCCCGCAAGGTGGGTCGGCGACGCTGGACGGTACGGAGATCTCACGCCGCAAGCCACATCAGATCGCACGGATGGGGATCGGCCGCACCTTCCAGACGCCGACGATTCCCCGCGGCGTGTCGGTGATTGATGCTGTCGCCTCCGGTCGATATGCGAACGACCACGTAGGCTTTCTGTCGGCCATCCTACGTCTGCCGCGGTACTGGCGCGCACAGCGAGCCGACACCCGCGAGGCGATGGAGCTGCTCGATCTGGTCGGGCTGCGTGACGTCGCCGATGTGGAGGCGACCAGCCTGCCGCTCGGTACGAGGCGTTTGGTCGAGGTCGTCCGCTCGCTGTGTGCGGAGCCGGGCGTGGTCCTGCTCGACGAGCCGGCCTCGGGCCTGAACGAAGAGGAAGTTGAGCGGCTGGCGCAGGTTGTCACTCGCTTGAAAGACGCCGGAGCGACCGTGGTCGTGATCGAGCACAACTTCCGCTTCATCAGCCGCATCGCTCAGACCGTGCACGTGCTCCACCTCGGTGAACTCATCGCGAGTGGCACAGCGGATGAGATCGCGGCGGATCGGCAGGTAATCGAGAGCTATCTCGGCGAACCATCGGCCGACCGATCCCGCGAGAGCAGCCCGGACCTGCCGGAGGCGATCCTCCGGCCGGAGGCCCCCCACGAGCCATTGCTGGTGGTGGAGTCGCTGGAGTCCGGATACGGCGACCTGAAGGTGCTGCGCGGCGTCTCGTTGAAAGTATCCGCCGGATCGATCGAGGTTGTCCTCGGTCGAAACGGCGTCGGCAAGACGACGCTGCTCTCGAATCTCGCTGGCCTTCTGCCCACATGGAAGGGGTCGACCTCTCTGGCCGGCACAGCGGTCGGTCGGTCCGCGCCGTATCGCCGTGCCGCGTCGGGGATCGTTCTGGTCCAAGAGGGCAAGCGCATCTTCCGCCAGCGGACGGTGTGGCAGAACGTCATGCTCGGCACGTACTCCCTGAAGCTGAGTCGGAAGGAGCGTGACACGCTGTGTCACGAGGTGCTGTCCAACTTCCCGATGCTCACCGGTCGCGTCGCCGAGCGAGCAGGCGGGCTGTCGGGAGGCCAGCAGCAGATGCTGGCGATCGCTCAGGCGCTCGCGGCGCGGCCAAAGGTCCTCCTGCTCGATGAGCCCTCGGCCGGGCTCGCGCCCACCATCGTCGACGAGCTGTTCGGGCGGCTGCGCAGCTTTGCCGACGACGGCCTGAGCATCCTGCTGGTTGAGCAGCTGGCGGAGAAGGCGATCGCGATCGCCGACCATGTGACCGTGCTCGACGCGGGGCAGGTTGTCGCCGAGGGCCCCCCAGAGGAGTTCCACGACAGCAGCAAGCTGGAAGCTGCCTACTTCGGCCGGTAAGGGGAGCCGCGTGCCATCATGCAACGCAATGGCCACGGATGGCCCGGGCCAGCCGTTTCGCCGCACGAAGATCGCACGGCGGGAGCTCAGGCCCCGTGACGTGCAGATCGACATTGCGTACTGTGGGATCTGTCACTCGGACGTCTCGTATGCCAGGAATGAGTGGGGGAGGACGATCTTCCCACTCGTTCCCGGTCACGAGATCGCGGGCGTCATATCCGCCGTTGGCGAGGAGGTGACGCGTTTCGCGCCGGGCGATCACGCCGGCGTGGGGTGCCTGGTCGACACCTGCGGTGAGTGCAGCAGCTGCCGCGCTGGCCACCAGCAGCACTGCTTCGGGAAGCGGGTCTCGACCTACAGCGCACACGATGCCGACGGCAATCCCACCCAGGGTGGATACAGCGAGCAGATCGTCGTCGACGAGTCGTTCGTACTAGGCATTCCGACGAGCCTGCCGCTGGCGGCCGCGGCGCCGCTGCTGTGCGCAGGCATCACGACCTACTCGCCGCTGGTGCGGTGGGGCACCGGTCGCGGCACGCGGGTGGGGATCCTCGGCTTCGGTGGGCTGGGTCACGTCGCCGTGCAGATCTCGCGGGCACTCGGCGCGACGACCACGGTCTTCGACCGCGCTGCGGAGAAGCGCGACGATGCGCTGCGCCTCGGGGCCTCGGAATACGTCGTGAGCAGCGAGTCGGACGCCTTTGTTCCGCTGGCGCACTCGCTGGATCTGATCGTCTGCACCGTGCCCGCCAATCTCGACCTCGACGCCTACCTGGGCCTGCTCGATGTCGGCGGCACGTTCGTCACCATCGGCGTTCCGAGCGAGCGCCTGACAGTTGACGCCATGTCGCTCATCGCCAACCAGCGAGCACTCGCGGGGTCGCGGATCGGCGGGATTCCTCAAACCCAGGAGATGTTGAACTTCTGCGCCGAGCATCAGATTGGGGCCGAGGTTGAGGTGATCAGTGCCGATGAGGTTGATACCGCCTACGAGCGATTGATGGCTGGTGATGTGCGGTTCCGGTTCGTGATCGATGTCAGCACGATTGCGGACCGACGGGACACTGCCGTCGCCGTCGGTGTGGAGACAGGAGGCCAGAGATGACGATGCAGACGAGCGGCCCGAAGGTGATCGAGAGGGAGACGATCTTCGTCAACGGTGAATGGCAGCGCTCGTCGGGCGCGGAGCGCATCACCGTGATCAACCCGGCGACCGAGGAGGCGTTTGCCACGATCCCGTGCTGCACCGCCGCCGACGTCGACCTCGCAGCCAACGCTGCCGCATCGGCGCTCGGAGCCTGGTCCGAGTCGGCGATCGAGGACAGGATCGCGGTGCTCATCAGGATCGCGGAGCTGATCGAGGAACGCGCAGAGGAGATCACTCGGACGATCGTGCGCGAAGTTGGCCAGCCCGAGCGGCTCGCCGCTCAACTGCAGACCGGCGCGCCGGCCCAGAACCTGCGGATCATCGCCGAGAGCGCACGCGAGGTCGGGTGGGAGGAACAGATCGAAAACACGGTCGTGCGGCGCCTACCCGCCGGCGTGGTCGGGGCGATCACGCCATGGAACGTGCCGCTGCTGATGATCTGCATGAAGGCCGGAGCGGCGCTCGCCGCCGGATGCACCGTGGTCCTCAAAGGCAGCGAGATTGCGCCACTGAGCTCGTTCACCTTCGCCGAGCTCGCTCAGCAGGCAGGTCTGCCAGACGGCGTCTTCAACCTCGTCAGCGGGACCGGACCTGAGGCCGGCGAGGCGCTCGTCGCCCACCCGCTGGTCGACATGATCTCCCTCACCGGGTCGGTGCGAGCTGGACGCCGGGTGATGGAAGTCGCCGCTCAGTCGATAAAGCGCGTCGGCCTCGAGCTTGGCGGCAAGTCCCCCAACATCATCCTCGAGGGGTCGGACTTTGCACGCGCCGTCAAGGACGGCATCGCCGACGCATACCGCAACGCCGGACAGGCCTGCGGCGGGCTCACCAGGGTTCTCGTCCCCCGGGCACGGCTCGCGGAAGCCGCGGAGCTCGCCGTCGCGACCGCGAGCAGCTACGTGCTCGGCGACCCGTTCGATCCGGCGACGACCCTCGGGCCGGTCACCACGCAGGGCCAGCGCGAGCGGATCCGCGGATACATCCGCGCCGGCATTGACGAGGGCGCGCAACTGGTGACCGGTGGCCCAGAGACTCCAGCCGGTCTTCACCGTGGCTACTTTGTCGCGCCCACCGTCTTCATCGGCGACAACACGATGCGGATCGCGCGCGAGGAGATCTTCGGCCCAGTGGTCACGATCCTCCCGTTCGACACCGAGTCGGAGGCGATCTCCATTGCCAACGACTCGCCGTACGGCCTGGCCGCGGGAGTCTGGTGTGCCGATGAGGAGCACGCGAGGGCCATCGCCCGGCAGCTGCGGGTGGGACGCGTACGGATCAACGGATCGGCCGTGAATCGCCGCGCGCCGCACGGTGGTTTCAAGTTGTCCGGCATCGGCCGGGAGTGGGGCCGATTCGGCATTGAAGAGTTTCTCGAGTACCAGTCGGTCGGCTAGGCCGTGAAACCTAAGGGAGTGAATGACGAATGACAACAGTCCACAAGCCGGTCGACGGGGCCGAGATCGCCACGTACAACGAGATCCTCGTCGACGGGGAATGGCTCAAGTCCTCCGGAAACGAGATGATCGAGGTCATCAATCCTGCGACCGAGCAACCGATCGCCCGCGTCGTGCGCGGAACCGCTCACGATGTCGACCTGGCCGCGCGTGCCGCTGCGGACGCGTTCCCAGCCTGGTCTCGCACACCCATCGAAGAGCGGGCTGGCGCCCTTAACCGACTCGCCGATTTGATCGAGAGCCGCGACGCCGAGATCACGCGGCTGATCATCAGTGAGGTCGGTCAGCCAATCCTCTTCGCAACGGATTCACAGACGGCGGTCGCGGTTCAGGACCTGCGGAACTTCGCCGAGGCGCTTGAGACGGTTCTCTGGGAGGAGCACGTCGAGAACTTTCTGGTGCGGCGTGAACCCGTCGGCGTGGTTGGTGCGATCACCGCATGGAACGGTCCGCTGCGGTCAGTCTGCTTGAAGGCGGGAGCGGCGATTGCGGCTGGATGCACCGTCGTCCTCAAGCCGAGCGAGGTTGCCCCGCTCAGCGCCTACATCTTCGCAGAGCTCGTTGCCGCGGCAGACATACCTGACGGAGTGTTCAACATGGTCAGCGGTACCGGACCGGAGGTAGGTGAGGCGATCGCCTCCCATCCGCTGATTGATGCGGTGTCACTGACGGGCTCGGTGCGCGCCGGAAGCCGAGTAATGGAGCTGGCATCGGCCTCGGTCAAACGGCTCGCGCTCGAGCTCGGTGGCAAGTCCGCCAACATCATCCTTGACGACGCCGACCTCGCGACCGCCGTGGAAGCCGGGATCGATGACGGGTTCCGAAACTCAGGGCAGGTCTGCGGCGGTCTGTCCCGCATGCTCGTGCAACGCTCGCGGTTCGCGGAGGCGCAGGAGCTCGCAGTCCAGAAAGCCGAGAGCTTCGTGATCGGTGATCCGCTCGATCCGGCTACCACGCTCGGTCCGGTGATCAGCGGGCGCCAACGCGACCGCATCCGTGAGTACATCCGCTTTGGCCAGTCGGCTGGAGTCCCGATGCTGACGGGCGGCCCCGAAGCGCCGGAGGGCTTCGACGTCGGCTACTACGTGAAGCCGACGATCTTCGCCGCCCAGGACAACAGCTTCCGTCTGGCACAGGAGGAGATCTTCGGGCCGGTGCACGTGATGATTCCGTACGACGACGAGGAGGATGCGATTGCAATCGCCAACGACTCCGTCTACGGACTCGCGGGTGCGATCTGGAGCGATGACCCGGAGCGGGCTCGCGCCGTGGCGAAGCGGGTGCGAACCGGGCGGATTCGGATCAACGGCACGCCGATCAACATGAAGGCGCCCCACGGGGGTTTCAAGCTGTCGGGCACCGGGCGAGAGATGGGTCGGTACGGGATCGAGGAATTCCTCGAATACAAGTCCGTGATTGGCTGAGCGATCGGTCACAGGAGACAGCGTCCAATGTTCACCGTTAAGCCTCGCGCGATGGCGAGCTCCGCCGACCCGTTACGACCGATCACGTTCCAACGACGGAACCGTCGTCCCAAAGACATCCTGATCGACGTCCATTACGCCGGGATTGCCACGCCAACGTTGATCACGCAGGTGCTGAATTCGGCTACACCATCGCGGCGGGGTAGGGAGGCGATGGTATGACCGACGGGGTTGCGCCCGAAAATGTGACTCTGACGATCGCGCGTTATGCTGCCGGCACAGCGGTCGACAGACTCGGGCCTGAGGTGCTCGAACGTGGCCGCCAGATCGTGATGGACGAACTCGCTTGTGCCGCGTTCGGCCAGACGCGGACCGCTGGCCGGCTAGCCACGAGATATGTCTCCACGCTGGGCAGCGAGGGTCAGTGCCGGATCCTCGGTACGGCCGCGCGCGCCGCCGCTCCCCTGGCTGCGCTCGCGAACGGCACCGCCGGCCATGCGGACGAGGTTGACGGCGCTCATATCGTGGGCGGCCACCCCGGTGCGACCATCGTCCACGCTTCGGCTGCAATGGCCGAGCTGCAGGGGACAACGGGTGCTGAGCTCCTCAACGCCGTCGTGCTCGGATACGACATCGGCAACCGGCTGATCGCCGCGTGCGGCGGAGTCTTCGGCGTGAAGTCTCGGTTGCACACTCACGCCGACTTCTTGCACGCCATTGGCGCAGCCGTGGCCGCCAGCCGCCTGCTAGGACTGTCTCCGGGTAAGCACTGTGACGCGATGGCGCTGGCGACCTTTCAGGCCAATGGTTTGTGCGCCCTGTTCGAGGAGCGCCGTCACATCTCCAAGTCCTTCTGCAACGGACAGTATGCGTACGCAGGCGTAGCCGCGGCGCTGATGGCGTCCTCGGGGCTCGAGGGCTGCGCGGACGTCCTCGGCGCGAAGGACGGGCTGCTCGCGGCCTGGGGGCTCGGCGGCGGCGACGAGATCCTAACCGCCGGGCTCGGGCGCGAGTACGCCGTGATGGGGGCCAACTTCAAATTCTTCAATGCCGGTTACCCGATTCACGCTGCTGTGGAGGCGGCAATGGGGCTGGTCAGGGAACACGCAATCGAGCCCCACGAGATCGCCGCGGTCGAAGTCGGGATGCCCACGAACGCCATGCGTGTGGTCGATAACCGCACGATGCACAACATCTGCCTCCAGGACATGCTCGGCGCATCGCTGATCCGCGGTGGAGTCGGTCTGCGTGAGAGCCCGTTCCCGGCGATCCTGGCTGAGCCTGCGTTCGCCGACATGCGCGCGCGAATCGATCTCCACCCGGACGGTGAACTCGACGCAGAGAATCCCAACGGACGCGGAGCCCGCGTGCGGATCACCACCCGCGCCGGTCTCGACGTGACCAGCCTGGTGAACTGGCCGAAAGGCCACAGCGCCGCCGGCGCGATCACCTGGGAGGACCTGGCTGCCAAGTGGACCGAGGCCCTGCCCGAGGTCAACATCGCCCGCGTGATTGCACTCGCACGCGGTCTCGAGCAGCTCGACGACGTCGAGGAGCTGCTCCGCGCATTCGATCCGTGACAACCCAAAGGAGCAGAACACGCATGGACACAATCACCATCGGCGAGCAGATCATGGGAGAGCTCATGGGCGAGGATTATCTCGGCCGTCGGGCACAGCAACGCAACGAGTTCAACGGAGTCTTGCAGGACTACTCCGCGGAGGTCTGCTTCGGACGGACGTGGGCTCGCCCGGGAATTGACCGTAAGCTGCGCAGCGTCATCAACATCGCGATGCTGGTCGCGCTGAACCGGCCGAACCAGCTGCGCCATCACATCGAAGGCGCGCTGAACAACGGGTGCACGGTCGCCGAGATCCAAGAGATTCTGCTCCAGACCGCCGTGTACTGCGGGCTCCCAGCTGCGGGCGAGGGTTTCCGCATCGCTGAAGAGGTCCTGCGCGAGCGCGATCTCGTCGGCTAGCGCGAGATCGGTCACATTGTCTTAGCGACGAACGGAGAATGAGATGAAGATCGGATTCATTGGACTCGGCGCCATGGGCCGAGGCATGGCCACGAACCTGCAGAGCCACGGCTACGAGCTGGTGGTAAACGACATGCGCACGGAGGCGGCCCAGGAGTACCTGGACGCGGGCGCGGTCTGGGCGGCCACCCCAAGCGAACTGGCGGGCCAGGTAGAGCTCGTCTTCACGTCGCTGCCGACCCCCCAGGATGTCGAATCCGTAGCGCTCGGAGAGAATGGTCTCGTTCAGGGCCTGTCCGGCGGAGCCACCTGGTTTGACCTTACGACTAACTCGGTCGACGTCGTGCGCAGGCTGCACGCGGTGATGGCAGAAAAGGGCGTCTCGCTGATGGACGCGCCGGTGAGCGGCGGCCCCAAGGGCGCCGCCAACGGACGGCTTGCGATCTGGATCGGTGGTGACAGAGAGACCTACGAGCGCTGGGTCGATCTGCTCGGGACGATGTCGGACGACGCTCGCTACATCGGGCCGATCGGCGCCGGAACGATCGCCAAGCTGACCCACAACATGGCCAGCCTGGCGATCAACGCAGTCGTCACCGAAGTGTTGACGATGGGGGTCAAGGCGGGAGTCGAGCCGGCTGCGCTGTGGGAGGCGATCCGCAATGGCGGAGCCGGCCGCCAGCGTGCCTTCGACAATGTCAGCCGCCGATTCCTGCAGGGCAAACTTGATCCTCCGAGCTTCCGATTGCGGCTCGCCTACAAGGACGCACAGTTGGCGACGCAGCTCGGTCGCGAGGCGGTGGTTCCGATGCGGCTCTGCAACCTTGTTGTCCAAGATATGACCGAAGCGCTGAACCGCGGCTGGGGTGAGCGCGACAGTCAGTCGTTCCTGCTGCTGCAGCAGGAACGTGCGGGGGTGCCGCCGTTTGAATTGAGCGAGGAGCAGATCCAGGAAATCCTTTCCCAGCAGGCGGAGTCCGCCTACAACGTCCGCTGATGCCCAGCATGGCGACGTCCGAGCATCCACCGTTCGTGCTCGTTCACGGAGGGCGGCACGGAGGCTGGGCCTGGCGTTACGTGGCGCCGCGGCTGCGAGCGCGTGGCCATGACGTCTACACGCCGACGCTGACGGGGCTGGGCGAGAGGGCGCACCTGCTCTCTCCAGAGATCGGTCTCGACACCCATATCGATGACCTCGTCGGGGTCTTTGAGTTCGAGGACCTGCAGGATGTCGTGCTCGTTGCCCACAGCTACGGCGGGATGCCGGTCGCCGGCGCCATGGAACGGATTGCCGACCGCGTTCGCGCCGTGGTGTGGCTTGACGCGCACATGCCGCGGAACGGCGAGTCAATCTTCGGTTTGATCGGGCCCGAACGAGCAGAGCAAATGAGGAAGATGGCCGCCGACGCGGGCCCCGGGTGGTTCATCCCAACGTCTGACGCGAGCTGGTGGGGGCTGTCGGATCCAGAGCAGATAGCCTGGGCCAACTCGAAGACGACGCCCCAGCCGATCAAAACCTACGTGGACGAGATCGGGACGACGGACCGCGCATGGTCACATCCAGGCACGATGATCGAATGCTCCGAGAGTCGCCTTCCGGAGATCGAGCTGGAACGCCAGCGAGCGCGGGCTGAGAGGGACCCGCACTTTCACCGTCGGACAATCGGCGGATGCCATGAGCCGATGATCACCGACCCCGAGTTGCTTGCCCAACTCTTGGTCGACGCCGCACGCGATCTGTGAGCGGCGGTGACCGAGGCTCGGCTCCTGTCTAAGCACACGGTAGGCGTCGAACCAGAGGCCTAAGCGCGAGCGCTCACGAGTCAAACCCCAGGGCTTTGTCGTGCCTTGACATCGGCCTGAGGTTGCTCTAGAGTGTTCGTATTATCGACTAATTATTCGTATTTACGAACATGAGGAGCACAGGTATGGCGGTTCAGGACCCAGGGGTGATCGATAAGGAGCTCGCGCGCGCTCGATTCACCGACGAGATGCTTGCGGAGATGCGGGCACTGATCGGTACCGAACTGCGAACCGACCTATCGGTCAACAACGAGTACGCAACCCGACACGCGATTCTCCGATTCACCGAAGGGATCGGGGACGGAAATCCGCTATGGACCGATCCCGCCTACGCAGATAGCAGCGTGCATGGCGGGCTGATCGCGCCGCCGAGCTTTATCTTCGCCTGCCTGGGGTCGGTCCAGGTGGGCTGGCGTGGACTGGGAGGTTTCCACGCCGAGACCAAACTCAGTTTTCACAAGACGATCCGTGAGGGCGACCGGATCAAGGCAAGGGTGACCTTTGATGGCTTTGATGGCCCGGACCCGAGCAGCTTCGCCGGTCGTCGCATCAAGGACTACCTGCGTCAGGAGTACATCAACCAGGACGGCGACATCGTGGCCACCTTCATCTGCTCGCGAGTTCGATTCGAGCGTACAGAGGCGCAGGGCCGCGCTGAGTCGCGCCAGGTCACGATTCCCCACCCGTGGACCGACGATGAACTTGCGCGGATAGAGGCCGACGTCCTTGCTGAGCAACCCCGCGGTGCAGAGCCGCGATTCTGGGAAGACGTTCAGATCGGCGATGAGATGGACGTGATCACCAAGGGGCCGATGGGACTGACTGACTTCATCGCGTTCGTCGGATCCGGCGCTGCACCGATTCCCCGCCTCGCGGCCCACGGCGTGGCACTGCGGCGCTACCACAAGCATCCTCGCTGGGCGTTTCGCGACCCCGAGACCCACGCGCTCGAGCCGGTGTATTCGGTCCATTACAACGACTACGCGGCGCGTCTTCAAGGCGCACAGGCCGCCTACGACGTTGGGGTTCAACGGACCTGCTGGCAGATCCACTCGCTGACGAACTGGATGGGCGATCACGGCCGGCTCAAAGCCGCGGATTCGCAGTATCGCGCGCACGTGTACCTATCCGATGTCGTGCGGCTCGGAGGTCGGGTCACCGACAAGTCGATCGACGACGACGGCGATCACGTCGTGCAGCTCGAGACCTGGGCGATCAATCAGCGCGACAAGAACGTCATGCCTGGGGTGGCGACGATCGTCCTGCCCACGCGCGACGGCGCTCTGGGTCGCCCGGCCTGAAGCGGCAAGCTGTGAGCGTTCCGCGCTTCCAGCATGTGACCCCGGCGCTGCGGACGTTCTGCGGGGCCGAGGCGCTTGACGCGCTCCCGCGTCAGCTCGATCGCCTCGGCCTCAGGCGGGCGGTCGTGTTCTGCGGTCAGTCGCTCCCGCGACTGCACGCACCGGCGCTCGCGCGAGTTGAGTCCGCTTTGGGTGATCGGCTGGCCGCCATATTCGACCGCGTCGAGTCGCACAGTCCCGCGGCGTCCGTCGAGGCCGCGGCGGCGGTGTTGCTGGACA
>Ga0335078_10015750_pt1 | contig 11227 bp, 7 predicted proteins | sample Lox_Sample_32_FD_206711 | JGI IMG/M metagenome (GOLD analysis project Ga0335078, IMG submission 206711) | Soil microbial communities from Loxahatchee National Wildlife Refuge, Florida, United States - Lox_Sample_3.2 | ecosystem: Environmental > Terrestrial > Soil > Wetlands | place: USA: Florida...
GCTCCTCCTCGAGGCGGGGGCGACCGTGATCGGACTCGACCGCGATCCGCGCGCCATCGCCGCCGCCAGCGCGCGCCTGGCCCGCTACGGCGAGGCCTTCCGGGCGGTGCGGGCCGACTTCCGCGATGCGCGGAACGTCCTCAGCGCGCTCGGCCTGGCCGGCGTCGACGGCGCGCTCGTCGACCTGGGCGTCTCCTCGCCGCAGCTCGACGACCCGGGCCGCGGCTTCTCGTTCCAGAAGGCCGGTCCCCTCGACATGCGCATGGCGAGCGAGGGCGAGACCCTGGCCGAGCTCCTCGCCCGCATCGACGAGCGCGAGCTGGCCCGCATCCTGGCCGAGTACGGCGAGGAGCCCTTCGCGCGCCCGGTCGCGCGCGCGCTCAAGCGGGCGGTGGCGGCCGGGGAGGCGAAGGACACCGTGAGCCTCGCCGGGGTGGTGGCCGGGGCCATCCCCCGCCGCGCCTGGCCGAGGCGCATCCATCCGGCCACCCGCACCTTCCAGGCCCTGCGCATGGCGGTGAACGACGAGCTCGGCGCGCTGGCGGCCTTCCTCGACGCCCTCCCCTCGCTCCTGCGGGTCGGCGGGCGGGCGGCCACGGTGGCCTTCCACTCCCTCGAGGACCGGATGGTGAAGGAGCGCTTCCGCGCGCTCTCCACGGCCTGCACCTGTCCGCCCGACCTGCCGGTCTGCGCCTGCCGCGCCGAGGCCTCCTTCCGGCCGGTGACGCGACGGGCCGCCCGGGCCTCCGAGGCCGAGGTGGCGGAGAACCCCCGCGCCCGCAGCGCACGCCTGCGGGCGGTGGAGCGGATCCGATGAGCGCTCGCCGGGAACCGCGCGCCCTCGGGGTGGTCCTCCGCCCGACCGCGCTCGTGGCGGCGCTGGCCGCGGTGGGCGTCTTCCACGTCTGGTCCCACACGCGGGTCACCGCCGCCGGCTACCGGCTCGGCGAGCTGCAGCGCGAGCAGGAGGCGCTGCGCGCCGAGCACGACCGGCTGGAGGTGGAGGTGGCGACTTTGCGCGCGCCGGGGAGGCTCGAGGCCTTCGCCCGCGCGCGACTCAGGATGGCTCCGCCGGCGCCCGGGGCGGTGGTGGCGGGCAGGGCGGGCGAGGCGGCGGCGGGTGAGGTGGGCGGGTGGGGCGTGGCATTCCACCGCCCAGCGCCGGCGGAGCCAGTGGTGCAAGCGCGGGTGGTCGCGCTCGGCGCCGGGAGGGCGCGACCGCCCGCCGAGTGAGGCGGGCGCGTCCGCCGCGGCGCTCGGGCCCCACGACGAGGGGAGCGAGCGCGGGGAGAGGACCTTGGTGGCGACCGGCAAGGGCGAGGGCCAGGCGCGCTGGATCGCACTGCGCATCGCCCTGGTGGCGCTCCTCTTCGCCTCGGGCTCGGTGGCGGTGGCGGCCCGGGCGGTGCGCCTGCAGATCCTGCAGGGCCCCCAGCTGGCCCGGCACGGCGACGGCCAGTGGCGGCGCTTCGTGGAGCTGCGGCCGCGCCGCGGCCTCATCAAGGACCGCAACGGGGAGACCCTGGCGGCCTCCGCCGACGCCCCCTCCATCGCCGCCAGCCCGTCCGCCCTGCAGCACCTCTCGCGGGGCGAGGCGCGCGCGCTGGCGCGCGCCCTCGCGCTCGATCCCGGCACCCTCGCGCGGAAGGCCCAGCGCGAGGGGCACTTCGTGTGGCTGAAGCGCCGGGTGGCGCCGGACGAGGCGCGGGCGGTGGAGGACCTCGGCCTCGAGGGGGTGGGCGTCTTCCTCGAGCCGCGGCGGTACTACACGAGCAAGAACCTGGCCGCCCAGCTGGTGGGCTTCGTGGGCGACGACGGGGAGGGGCTCGAGGGCATCGAGCGCGCCTACGACGACGCCCTCCAGGGCGGCTCGGTGCGGCTCCCCTCCCTGCTCGACGCGCGCGGGCGCGCGGTGCTCGACGAGGCGCCCGCCGCCGACTCGCAGGCCGTGCTCTCCGGGGCGACCGTCGAGCTCGCCCTCGACGTCGGGCTGCAGCTCGCCGCGGAGCAGGCGCTCGGCCGCGCCGTCCGCGAGGCCCACGCCGCCGGCGGGATGCTGGTGGCCATGGATCCCCGCACCGGCGAGGTGCTGGCCCTGGCCCACGCCCCCACCTTCAACCCCAACCTGCCGCGGAGCGGCAACCTGCTGCGCGACAAGGCCGTCCTCGACACCTTCGAGCCCGGCTCCACCTTCAAGCTCTTCACCGTCGCCGGCGCGCTCGACGCCGGGGTCCTCCGGCCCGACGACCGCTTCGACTGCGGGCAGGGCGCCTACCCGGTGGGCGGGAACGTCATCCACGACCACAAGGCCGTCGGCTGGGCCACCCCGGCCCGCATCCTGGCCGAGAGCTCCAACATCGGCGCCGCCAAGATCGCGGCCCGGCTCGGCCGCGACCGCCTGCAGAAGACGCTCCTCGCCTTCGGCTTCGGCGAGAAGAGCGGGACCGAGCTCCCGGGGGAGCCGCGCGGCATGGTCCCCCTGCCGCGCTCGGAGATCGCGCTCGCCACCATGGCCTTCGGGCAGGGGGTGGCGGCCACCCCGCTCCAGATCACCTCGGCCGTCTCGGCCATCGCCAACGGGGGCATGCTCTACCGGCCCATCCTGGTGCGGAGGGTGGTCGACGCCACCACCGGCGCCATCCTGGCCGAGAACGATCCCACCCCGGTGCGCCGCGCGGTCTCGCGCGCGAGCGCCTCGCTCATCACCCAGTGGATGGAGGGGGTGGTGGACGGCCCCGACGGCACCGGTCGGCGCGCCCACCTCGACGGCTGGCGCGTGGCCGGCAAGACCGGCACCGCCCAGAAGGCTGACCCGGTGACGCGCCGCTACTCGGTCGACAAGCGCTTCAGCTCCTTCGTGGGCTTCGCGCCGGCCGAGGCGCCGCGGATCGCCCTGGGGGTCTTCATCGACGAGCCGCGGGGCGACGTGTACGGCGGGGAGGTGGCGGCCCCGGTCTTCCGCGAGGTGGCCGAGTACGCCCTGAAGTCCCTGGGGGTGCGCCCGACCGAGGCGGAGGCGGCCCCGCCGCCGGCCGAGCCCGCGGCCGCCCTGGCCGAAGCACCCGGGGCCCCCGCCATCGACGACGACCCGCCCTCGAGGAGCGCCCCGGCGGGCGAGGTGGCGGTACCCGCCCTGCAGGGCCTCCCGGCCCGCTTCGCCCTGAGGGAACTCGAGGCCCTGGCCCTCGCCGGCGAGATCCAGGGCTCGGGCCGGGTGGCCGCGCAGGCGCCCCGGCCCGGCGAGGTGGTGGAGCGCGGGACGAGGGTGCGCCTCGTCCTCGCCCCGAGGCGCTGACCGCGCCGCGAGGGGCTCCCGGTGCGCGCTCGCGAGAAGGGGGCCCCCCTGGCGCGCCGGCCGCGCGGACGGCGTGGCCCCGCGGACACAGCCCCCTGGAAGACCGCGCAGTTTCGTGGGAATCTTGCGGGAGTGCGCCTTGCATGGGAGGGCCCCGGCGAGCCCGGGGGCGATTGCCGGATGCGTCTGTCAGAGGTCATCGAGGGCACGGGAGCCCGGGGCCCGCTCGCGAGCGACCCCGAGATCGCCCTCGTGACCTCCGACTCGCGCGAGGTGAAGGAGGGCGCGCTCTTCTTCGCGGTGCGGGGCGAGAGGCAGGACGGACACGCCTTCGCCGCCGAGGCGGCCCGCCGCGGCGCGGCGGCGGTGGTGGCCGAGCACGAGGTGGCCTGCGCCCCGGCGCTCCTCCTCCAGGCGCCGAGCACGAGGCGCGCTCTCGCCCTCGCCGCCCACAACTTCTACCGCCACCCCGGCCGCGCCCTGACGCTCGCCGCCGTCACCGGGACGAACGGGAAGACCACCGTCACCTACCTCGTCGAGGCCTGCGCCGAGGCCGGCGGGAGGAAGGCGGCGGTCCTCGGCACGGTGGGCTACCGCTGGCCGGGGGGCTTCGAGCGGGCGAGCCACACCACCCCCGACCCGACGCGGGTGGCGCGGCTGCTGGCCCGGGCGCTCGAGGGCGGAGCCGGACTGGCGGTCCTGGAGGTCTCCTCGCACGCGCTCGCCCAGGAGCGCGCCGCGGGGCTCACCTTCCAGGCGGCCGGCTTCACCAACCTCTCGCGCGACCACCTCGACTACCACCTCGACATGGAGGGCTACTACCGCGCCAAGGCCCGGCTCTTCCTCGAGCACCTCGCCCTGGAGGGCACGGCGGTGGTCAACGTCGACGACCCGGCCGGCGCTCGCCTGGCCCGCGAGCTCGGCGGGCGGGCCGGCCCGCTCTGGCGCTTCGGGGCGGCCGCGGGGCAGGAGCTCCGGGCGCGGGACGTGCGCCTCTCGGTCCGCGGGATCGAGGCCACCCTCGAGACGCCGGCCGGCGCGTTCGCCCTCGCCTCCCCCCTCATCGGCCGCTTCAACCTCGAGAACCTCCTCTGCGCGGCCGGGCTGGCCCTCGCCTGCCGCCTCCCCCTCGAAGCCTTGGCGCGCGGCCTCTCCGCCTGCCGGGGCGCGCCCGGACGGCTCGAGCGCGTCGAGGGGCGCGGCCTCACGGCCTTCGTCGACTACGCCCACACCCCCGACGCCCTCGAGCGGGCGCTCGCTGCCCTGCGCGCCTTCTCGCCCCGCCGGCTGCTCGTCGTCTTCGGGTGCGGGGGCGACCGCGACCGTGGCAAGCGGCCGCTCATGGGGGAGGTGGCGGCCCGCTCGGCCGACCTCGTCGTGGCGACGAGCGACAACCCGCGCTCGGAGGATCCGAGGGCCATCCTGGCCGAGATCGTCCCCGGGCTCGAGCGCGGCGGGGCGCGCCGCCTGGCCGCCTCCGAGGCGCGCTCCGGCCTCGCGGGCTACCTCGTCTGCCCGGACCGGCGCGAGGCCATCGGCCTCGCCCTTTCGGTGGCCCGGCCGGGCGACCTCGTGCTCATCGCCGGCAAGGGCCACGAGGACTACGAGATCGTGGGGGCCGAGCGGCGCCCCTTCGACGATCGGGTGGAGGCGCGCCGGGCCCTCGGGGTGGACCCTTGAGCGGACCGCGCTTCACCCGCTACGAGCTCGCCTCCGCCGCCGGCGGGCGCTTCATCGGCCCCCCGCCCGAGGCGGTGACCGGCCTCTCCATCGACAGCCGGCGGATCGCCCCGGGGAGCGCCTTCGTGGCGCTCACCGGCGAGCGCTTCGACGGCCACGCCTTCCTGGCCGAGGCCGAGCGGGCGGGGGCCGCCTGCGCGGTGGTGGCCGAGGCCTTCCTCCCCCGGCGCCCGGCGCTGGCCCTGCCGCTCCTGGCCGTGAGGGACCCCCTCTCCGCGCTCGGGGCCCTGGCGCGCTACCACCGGCGGCGCTTCGCGCTCCCCCTGGTGGCCGTCACCGGGTCCTCCGGGAAGACCACCACCCGCGAGATGCTGGGCGAGATCCTGCGCGGGCGCGGGCCGACCCTGGTGACCGAGGGGAACCAGAACAACGAGGTGGGCGTCCCCCTCACCCTGCTCGGCCTCCGGGAAGAGCACGAGCGGGCGGTGGTCGAGCTCGGCATGAACCACGCCGGCGAGATCGCGCGGCTCTCCGCCCTCGCCGAGCCGACGGTGGGCCTCGTCACCCTGGCCGGGCCGGCCCACCTGGAGGCGCTCGGCAGCCTGGAGGCGGTGGCCGACGCCAAGGCCGAGCTCTACTTCGCCCTCCCGCGGGACGGCATCTGCGTCGCCAACGCCGACGACCCGCTCATGCTGCGCCGGGCGCTCGAGTCGGGCCGGACCCTCATCACCTTCGGCATCTCGCGGGCCGAGCGCGGGGACGTGGTGCTGCTCGAGGTGCTCTCGCACGGCGAGCAAGGGCTGCGCTTCAAGCTCTTGATCGGCCAGCGCGAGGTGGAGATCGCCCTCCCGCTCGTCGGCCTGCACAACGCCGCCAACGCCGCCGCGGCCGCCGCCGCCGCGGTGGCCCTCGGCTGCGACGACCGCGAGATCGCGGCCGGCCTCGCCCGGGTGAAGCCGGTCGGCCGCCGCCTGCGGGTGACGCGCCTCGCCTCGGGGGTGCTGCTCGTCGACGACTGCTACAACGCCAACCCGGCCTCGATGCGGGCGGCCCTCTACACCCTGCGCGACCTCGCCAGCGGCGGCGGGCGCAGGGTGGCGGTCCTCGGCGACATGCTCGAGCTCGGGGAGGGCGAGGTCCCGGCCCACCAGGCCCTGGGGCGGGAGGCGGCCCGGCAGAGCGAGCTCCTCTTCTTCTTCGGCCCGCGCTCGCGCCACGCGGCCGAGGCCGCCCGCGCCGAGGGGCTCGCCCCGGTCTCCCACACCGAGGAGCTGGAGGCCCTCTGCGCCGAGGTCGCGGGGGCGCTCAGGCCGGGCGACGTCCTCCTCGTGAAGGGCAGCCGCTATAACCGGCTCGAGCGCCTCGTCGACCGCCTCACCTAGGCCAAGGCCCAAGGACCCGATGCTCTACCACCTCCTCTACCCGCTCTCCAGCCACTTCGGGCCCTTCAACGTCCTGCGCTACCCCTCCTTCCGCATCATCGCGGCGGGCTTCACCGCCCTCGTCCTCGGGCTCCTCCTCGGGCCCATCTTCATCGAGCGCATGCGGGTCATCCAGTACGGCAGCGCCAACGTGCGGGAGGACACCCCCGAGTCGCACAAGGCCAAGAGCGGGACCCCGTCCATGGGGGGCGCCCTCATCCTCTTCTGCCTCACCGTGGCCACCCTGCTCTTCGCAAACCTCACCAACCGCTACGTCTGGGCGGTGCTCTCCACCACCCTGGCCTTCGGCGCCATCGGCTTCTGGGACGACTACCTCAAGATCTCGCGGCGCAACTCCAAGGGCCTCCCCGGCAAGAAGAAGCTGGCCTGGCAGATCGTGGTGGTGCTGGCGGTCTACTACCTGCTGCTCTCCGACCTCTCCTTCCGCCTCGAGCCGCTCTTTCCGTGGGTGCGGGTGGGCAGCTACCAGGACCTGCACCTCTCCCTGCCCTTCGTGCCCACCCGCTACTTCGAGCCCTCCCTCTCCTGGCTCTACCTGCCCTTCATGGTGTTCGTGATCCTGGCCACCAGCCACGCGGTGAACCTGACCGACGGACTCGACGGGCTGGCCATCGGCCCCACCATCGTCTCGGCCTCCACCTTCCTCATCCTGGCCTACGTGGCCGGCACCACCATCGGCGGGTTCTCCATCGCCGCCTACCTGCGCATCCCGGTCATCCCGGGGTCGGCCGAGCTGGGGGTGTTCTGCGCCGCCCTGGTGGGGTCGGGCATCGCCTTCCTCTGGTACAACACCTACCCGGCCTCGGTGTTCATGGGGGACGTGGGCTCGCTGGCGCTGGGGGGCGCCCTCGGCACGCTGGCGGTGCTCACCAAGAACGAGGTGGCGAGCGCCATCCTGCACGGGGTGTTCCTGGCCGAGACCATCTCGGTCATCGTGCAGGTGGCGAGCTTCCGCTACACCGGGCGGCGCGTGTTCCGCATGGCCCCCATCCACCACCACTACGAGCTCAAGGGCTGGGCCGAGCCCAAGATCATCGTCCGCTTCTGGATCATCTCCATCATGCTGGCCCTGGTGGCGCTGGCCTCGCTCAAGCTGAGGTAACCATGCCCGAACCCCTGCGCCTCGCCGGTCAGCGCGTGCTCGTGGTGGGCCTCGCCCGCAGCGGGGTGGCCGCCGCCCGGGTGGCCCTGGCCCTCGGGGCCCGGGTCACCGTCACCGACCGGCGGGCCGCCACCGAGCTCGGCGCGGCGGTGAAGGAGCTCGGACCCTCCGTCGAGTACGCCCTCGGCGGGCACGACGCCGCGGATTTCACCGGGGCCGATCTCATCGTGGTCTCGCCGGGCGTGCCGCTCGCCCTGCCCGAGATCGCCGGCGCCCGCCGCCAGGGGGTGCCGGTCCTGGCCGAGGTGGAGCTGGCCGCCCGCCTGCTGCAGCGGATCCCCCTCGTCGGCATCACCGGCACGAACGGCAAGAGCACCACCACCGCCCTCTGCGGGGAGCTCTTCGGCCGGGACCGGCGCGTCTTCGTGGGCGGCAACCTCGGCACCCCGCTCTGCGAGCTCGTCCTCTCCGGGCGCGAGGTGGACCTGCTGGTGGTCGAGCTCTCGAGCTTCCAGCTCGAGGGCATCGAGCGGCTGCGCCCGCGGGCGGCGCTGTTCTTGAACCTCACCCCCGATCACCTCGACCGCTACCGCGACCTCGACGCCTACGCGCTCGCCAAGGCGCGCCTGTTCATGAACCAGGAGGCGGGGGACTTCGCCCTCGCCAACCGGGAGGATCCGCGCGCGCTCGCCCTGGCCGGCGCCTCGCGCGGGGAGCTCTACAGCTTCGGCTTCTCTCCGGCGCCGGCGCGGGCGGCCTGGGCCGTGGCCGAGGCCGGGGCCTTCGCCCTCGCCCTCGAGGCCTTCAAGGAGGAGCGCTACCTCGTGCGCTCGCGCGCCCTGCGCGGCCGGCACAACCTCGAGAACGCCATGGCCGCCACCCTGTGCGCGCGGCTCCTCGGGGTGTCCGGGGACCGCGTGCAGGCCGGCCTCGACGCCTTCCCGGGCCTGCCCCACCGGCTGGAGGTGGTGCTGGAGCGCGGCGGGGTCGAGTGGGTGAACGACTCCAAGGCCACCAACGTCGACTCGACCCTGGTCGGGCTCAGGGCCTTCCCGCGGGGCGACAAGCGGGTGGTGCTCATCCTGGGCGGCCGCGGCAAGAAGGCGCCCTACGCGCCCCTGCGGCCGCTCTTCGACGAGCGGGTGAAGGCGCTGCTCACCATCGGCGAGGACGCCGCCGCCATCGAGGCCGAGCTCGGCGACCTCGTCCCGACCGAGAGGCCGGGGACCCTCCCGGCGGCGGTGGCGCGGGCGGCCGCGCTCACGCGGGAGGGGGACGTGGTGCTCCTCTCCCCGGCCTGCGCCAGCTACGACCAGTTCGCCAACTACGAGGAGCGGGGGGCGGCCTTCCGCCGCCTGGCGGCGGAGCTCGCCCGTCCATGAGCCTCGCCGCGGCCACCCCCCGCCCGCCCTCGCCGGCCCTCTGCGACCGCCTCCTCCTGGCGGTGGTGCTGCTCCTCGCCGCGGTGGGGGTGGTGATGGTCTACTCGGCGAGCGCGGTGACCGCCGCCGCCCGCTACGGGACGAGCTTCCACTTCCTCGGGCGCCAGCTCGTCGCCCTCGCGCTCGGCCTCGGGCTCCTCGTCCTCGCCCTGCGCCAGGGCTACCGGCGGGCCGAGAGCCTCGCCTACCCCTTCCTCTTCGCGACCCTGCTCCTGCTCCTCCTCGTCCTCGTGCCCTTCATCGGCCACCGGGCGGGGGGGGCGCGCCGCTGGCTCGCCCTCGGGCCGGTCTCCTTCCAGCCGGCCGAGATGGCCAAGCTCGCGCTCGTCGTCTACCTCGCCCACTCGCTCGCCAAGAAGCGCGAGAAGGTGCGCACCTTCTCGATCGGCTTCTTGCCGCACCTCCTGGTGGCGAGCGCGCTCATGGGCCTGTGCCTGCTCGAGAAGGACCTCGGCACCTGCGTGGTGATGGCGCTCGTGTTGTTCGTCATGCTCTTCGCGGCGGGCGCCAAGGTGAGCTATCTTCTCGGTGCGCTGCTCGTCGGGCTGCCCCTGGGCTGGAGCGCCATCGCGGGGACGCCGTACCGGCGCGAGCGCATCTGGGCCTGGCTCGATCCCTTCGCGTACCGGCGGGGGGCCGGTTATCAGATGTGGGAGTCGATGGTCGGCATCGGCAACGGCGGCTTCTTCGGTCAGGGACTGGGCGCGGGCCGCTCCAAGCTCTTCTACCTCCCGGAGGCCCACACCGACTTCATCGCGGCGGTGATCGCGGAGGAGGCCGGCCTGCTCGGGCTCGGGTTGCTCATCCTCCTCTACGCGGTCCTCATCTGGCGCGGCCTGCGCGCCGCCTACAACGCCGCCGACCCCTTCGGCTGCTACCTGGCCCTCGGGGTGACCACCCTCGTCGGCGTGCAGGCCCTGGTGAACCTGGGGGTGGTGACGGTGCTCTTGCCGACGAAGGGCCTCACCCTCCCCTTCGTCTCCTACGGCGGCACCTCGCTCGTGACCCTGCTCCTCGCGAGCGGCCTGCTCCTCAGCGTCTCGGCCTGCCGGGGAGGCTTCCTGCGCCAGGCCAGCCAGGCGGTGCGCATCCCCCGCGCGGCCGGGGAGGGTGCCTCGTGAGGATGATGGTGGCAGGCGGTGGCACCGGCGGCCACGTCTTCCCCGGCGTCGCGCTCGCCGAGGAGGTGGTGGGCCGCCACCCCGGCAACGACGTGATCTTCGTCGGCACCTCCCGCGGCCTCGAGGCCAAGGTGGTCCCCGAGGCGGGCTTCCCCATCGAGCTCATCGAGGTGCGGGGCCTGAAGGGCAAGGGGTTCTTCTCCGCCCTCGCCCACCTCCTGCTCCTGCCGGGAGCGCTCCTCCACTCCTTGCGCATCCTGCGCAAGTGGCGGCCCGACATCGTGGTCGGGGTGGGCGGCTACGCCTCCGGGCCGGTGGTGCTGGCGGCCTGGCTCCTGCGCATCCCCACCGCGCTGCAGGAGCAGAACGCCGCCCCCGGCCTCACCAACCGCCTCCTCGGCCGCCTGGTGCAGGTGGCCTTCACCGCCTTCCCGGAGGCCGGCCGCTACTTCGCGGCCCACAAGGTGCAACAGCTCGGCAACCCCATCCGGCGCGAGCTCATGGACAACTACATGCGCCCCTCGCAGGCCCACGACAAGCTGCGGCTCCTGGTCTTCGGGGGTTCCCAGGGCGCCCACGCCCTCAACATGCGGGTCATCGAGGCGCTCCCGCACCTCGCCGACCTGCGCGAGGCCATGGAGGTCGTCCACCAGACCGGAGCCCGCGATCGGGAGCAGGTCGAGCGGGGCTACCGGGCGGTCGGGTTCGCCCCCGACGTGCGCGAGTTCATCACCGACATGAGCGAGGCCTACGCGCGCTCCGACCTCGTGGTCTGCCGCGCCGGCGCCACCACCCTCGCCGAGCTCACCGTCTGCAAGAAGCCCTCCATCCTCATCCCCTTCCCCTTCGCGGCCGACAACCACCAGGTCATGAACGCCGAGAGCCTGGTCGACGCCGGCGCCGCGGTCATGATCGAGGAGAAGGTCCTCACCGGGGAGGTGCTGGCCGAGGAGGTGCGGGCCATCCTCACCGAGCCGGAGCGCCGCGAGAACATGGCGCGCGCCGCCGGGCGGCTCGGCCGCCCCCAGGCCGCCAGCGAGATCGCCGACTACTGCACCGAGCTGGTGCGGCGCCGCTACGGCTCGCCGCGCGGGCGCGATCGCGGCCCCGACTTCCGCCCGGTGAGGCCGGCCACCCCGGGCGCG